>Ga0209944_1000705_pt1 | contig 14423 bp, 10 predicted proteins | sample SalPonR1_C_D2_MG_FD_185701 | JGI IMG/M metagenome (GOLD analysis project Ga0209944, IMG submission 185701) | Salt pond soil microbial communities from South San Francisco under conditions of wetland restoration - Salt Pond MetaG R1_C_D2_MG... ...
TCAGGTTAAAAGTCGGATGCTTTAGCCGATCAGCTCTTGCAAATGCGCGGCAGACCCCGACAGGGCGGCGTAATCATCTTCGACCAGGTGGACCGGGAACTGGTCCATGAACTCCGAGAACCGACCCTTGTCCTGAAACGCCGCGCGGAAGCCCAGCCGGTGCAGATGCGGTGCGAAATGTCGGGCGACGCCGCCACACAGGTAGATGCCACCGAAAGGCAAATGCACCAGCGTCAGGTTCCCCGCGGCACGGCCGAGCATGCGGATGAACACGCGCGCGGCCTCTTCCGCGATTTCGCTGGAGCCATCATTGACCGCCTGCATGATCCCGCCGGCATCCAGTGAGGCATCCATACCCGCCGCGTCGCACAGCCATTCGTAGACGCGTTCGAAGCCGCGCCCAGACAACACATCCTCGAACCCGGGGGTGCCATGTTTGCGCGCGATCCATTCCAACAGGCGCAGTTCATCCTCGGTTTGCGCAGGCAGTGACACGTGCCCGGCTTCCGAGGGGGGCACCAGCGTGCGTTCACCCAGCCGGTAAACGGCCGCCGCGTTCATCCCGGTGCCGATCCCGATCACCAGTCGCGCGGCCCGGTCGCCGGCGGGTTGGCCGGGGAGAACCGTCCGGATCACTTCGGGTCGCAGCACGTCGAGCGCATGTCCCTGCGCTTGCAGATCGTTGAGAACCGCAACTGTCCCGGCCCCGGTCGCCGCCGAAACCGAGGCGCGGTCGATGGTCCAGCTGAGATTGGTCAATTCGCCCACCCCGTCGCGCACCGGCCCTGCCATTGCGACACAGGCGGCATCCGGCACCACGTCGAACTGCTCAAGGTAGCTGCGCAGCACGGACAGGAGATCGGGATGTTCCGCATTCCGAAAGCGCCGGATCGTGTCGCTGCGCACGGCGGCGCCGTCGGTCAGGGCGACACGGGTATTGGTGCCGCCAAGATCGGCGACCAGGGCAGTCAGGGTCGAGGATGTGGTCATGTCAGGTCCCGGTCAGCGCGGATTTCAGCGCGTGATACGAGGATTTGGGAGTGCGGTCCAGCGTGTCGAAATCCACATGCACCAGCCCGAAGCGTTTGTCATACCCAAGCGCCCATTCGTAATTGTCCATCAGCGACCAGATGAAATAGCCCTTGACCGGTGCCCCCTTGGCCATCGCGCGCTGTACCGCGGCAACGTGGCTGTCGAGATAGTCGATCCGGTGCGGATCCTGCACGCTGCCCCGTTCGATCACGTCCGGGGCCGCCATGCCGTTTTCGGTCACGTAAAGCGGCAGGTCGCCGGTGTAGTCCCGCGCCGTGCGGGTCAGGAAATCGCACAGGCCGTCCGGGTAAATCTCCCAGCCCATGTAGGTTTTGGGCAATGGGCCTTCGACCTCTTCATGGCTGGGCCAGGGGCCGTCATTCGGCGCGATGATCTTGCGGGTGTAATAGTTGATCCCGCACCAGTCGAGCGGGCTCTGGATCACGCCGAAATCATCCTGCCAGCCCTTGGGCATATGTGGCTCCAACCCCTCCATCACGTTTTCGGGGTATCGGCCCTTGAACACGCCGGACAGGAAGAAATGGTTGTAGTATCCGTCATAGAGCGCCGCCGCCTTCTGCGCCGCGTCACTGTCATCCACCGGAGTGGCCCACTCCATGTTGAACACGCCGCCCAGGTTGGTCATGCCCAACCCGCGCATCACCTGGATGGCGGTGCCATGCGCCTTGAGAACATGATGCATCGCATGCGCCGTTGCGCGGATGTCACGCAGGCCCGGCGCGTGGTGGCCCAGAAAATGCGACAGCCAGCCGACGCACCACGGCTCGTTGATTGGGGCCACGGAAAACATCCGGTCGCCGATGCGGCCCATGATCACCTCGGTGAATTCGGCAAACCATTCGGGCATGTCCGGGTTGCGCCAGCCGCCCAGATCGGCCAGCGCCACGGGCAGTTCCCAGTGATAAAGCGTCGCGCAAGGCTTCAGGCCGCGCTGCAGCATCGCGTCGGTCAGCCGGTCGTAGAAATCCAGTCCCTCGGGATTGGGGGTGCCGCGCCCTTCGGGCAGCACCCGCGCCCAGCTTGTGGAAAAGCGGTAGGCGTCCAGCCCGGCTGCCTGGACCAGATCGAGATCCGCCTCGAACCTTTGGTAGTGATCGCAGGCCCGATCGCCGGTCTCTGCACGCACCACGTTGCCCGGTGTGGCGGCGAAACTGTCCCAGTGGGTCCGGCCAGCGCCACCGAACGCGTGGCCTTCGATCTGGTAGCTGGACGTGGCGGTGCCAAAGATGAAGTCGTCAGGAAAGTCCTGCCGTGAGAAGGTCAACATTGCAATGTCCTTTAGGTTGCAGCAGGGCCGGTCGAGCGCCCGATGATCAGCTCCGCCTCCAGCAGCCGCGTCCTTGGTCCTGATTGCGGGGCGGCGATCAGCGACAGCAGCATGTCCGCCGCGAGCGACCCGGCCGAACGCACCGATGACCGCAGCGCGGTGAAGATCGGCACGTCATCGCCGTTTTCCAGATAGCTCAATGCGTCGTCATGGGTGACGATCGACACGTCCCGGGCCAGCACCAGCCCGGCTTCATGTACCGCGCGCCGTACCCCCATCGCGGTGATGATCGAGGAACACACGAACGCCGTGGGTCTGTCTTCGCGGTCCAGCATGTCCCGGGCGCTGCGGTAGCCGAAAATCTCGGTCATTTCTTCGCTGCGCATCAGGTCCGGCTCTACCGACAGGGCATTGTTGCGCAGGGCGTTTTCGTAACCGGTGCGGCGCCGGAATGCGAAATCCATATGCTCCAGGCCGTTCAGAAGCGCGATCCGGCGGTGGCCCAGTTCGATCAGCAATTGCGTCCCGCGTTCGAACGCGCCGCGATTGTTCACGTCGATCCAGGAATAGGGCTGGTTCACATCCGTCGAGCGCCCATGCACCACGAAGGGCAGGCCAATCCGCGACAGCAGCGAAATGCGCGGGTCGTTGATCACCGGTCCGTGAACGATGATACCGTCCACGTTCCCGCGCGCCTTGATGTCGTGATAAACCCGAGAAACCTCGTTGTCGGGCACGCGGGTCAGGATCATGTCATAGCCGGCGCGCGCATAGCTGTCGCCGGCACCGGCGATGAAATCGCCGAAGACCGGATTGACCATCTCGTGCTGGTTGGACACCGGTATGACATGGCCGATGGCAAGCGCACGTCCCGTGGCCAGCCCCTTGGCCCGGGTGTTCGGGCGATAATTCAGGTCCTGCGCAGCCTTCAAGATCCTGTTTCGGGTGTGTTCGCTGACCTCTGGATACCCGTTCAACGCACGGCTCACCGTGGTCTGGGATAGTTTCAGATGCTTCGAGAGTTGTTTGAGATTCACGGTTATTTGCCCAAAGCGCTTTGAATTTTCGCCCTCAGTTAGACATAAATCGGTGGCCTGTAAAAGCCCTTTTGCGCGGGTGAACTTGCTGCAAAGCAGCAATAAAAACGGAATTATCCGCGTATGTTCAGATTGACAGGTCAGGGCAAATCGGGGAGCGTGACGTATCCAAAGCGCTTTGGAGTGATTCTGAAGCACTGGAGAATTTCGCGCCAACACGCGCAACTCGGGAGGTTATTCATGAAACAGACACTCACGTCGGGCGTCGCCATTGCAGCCGTGTTTGCCGGTGCCGCCAGCGCCGAAGACCTGACAGTGTTCGGTCCTTGGCTCGGTCCGGACCAGGAACTGGTCGAGGCGGTCCTGTCCGATTTCGCTGATAAATCGGGGCACGCTGTCAGCTATGTCGGGTCCGACAGTTTCGAGCAGCAGATCGTGGTCGATGCCGAGGCAGGCTCTGCCCCCAATATCGCGGTCTTTCCGCAGCCGGGTCTGGCAGCCGATCTTGCATCGCGCGGGTTTCTGACGCCGCTCAAGGACGGGACGGGCGACTGGATCAAGGAAAACTATGCCGCCGGCCAGTCCTGGGTCGATCTGGGCACCTATGCCGGCCCCGACGGGCAAGCGGACCTCTACGGCTTCTTTTACAAGGTCGATGTGAAATCGCTGGTCTGGTATTCGCCCGAGAATTTCGAGGACGCGGGCTATGACGTGCCCGAAACGATGGAAGATCTCAAGGCGCTCACGGACCAGATGGTGGCCGATGGCGAAACGCCGTGGTGCATTGGCCTGGGTTCGGGTGGCGCAACCGGCTGGCCCGCCACCGACTGGGTCGAGGACATGATGCTGCGCACGCAGCCGCCAGAAGTGTATGACCAATGGGTGTCCAACGAGATCCCGTTCGACGATCCCCGCGTCGTTGGCGCGATCGAGGAGTTCGGGTATTTCGCGCGCACCGACGAACATGTTGCCGGCGGGGCCGGGGCCGTGGCCTCGACGGATTTCCGCGACAGCCCGAAGGGGCTCTTCGATGCCCCGCCGCAGTGCTACTTGCACCGCCAGGCGTCGTTCATCCCGGCGTTTTTCCCGGATGGCACCGAGGTCGGTCTGGACGCCGATTTCTTTTACTTCCCGGCTTACGCGGAAAAAGACCTTGGCCAGCCGGTGCTGGGGGCCGGGACACTCTGGGCCATCACCAACGAAAATGACGCGGCACATGACTTGATCGAATACCTCCAGACGCCCGTCGCGCATGAAATCTGGATGGCGAATGGCGGGTTTCTGACGCCGCATACCGGTGTCGACCTGTCCAACTTCGCAACCGAGGCGGCGGCCAACATGAACCGGATTCTTCTGGACGCCACCACCTTCCGCTTCGACGCCTCCGACCTGATGCCGGGCGGCGTGGGCGCTGGAAGCTTCTGGACCGGCATGGTCGATTATTCCGGCGGCAAGGACGCCACTGAAGTGGCCAGCGACATCCAGGATAGCTGGGACGCGATCAAGTAAACGCGTGTCGTGACAGGGCTGGACCGTGCGGGCGACCGTGCGGTCCACACGGGTCAAGCTGCATGGCCAGCCCGGTCGAGCGGCGCGCCAGTGGCACAGGCTGGATCCGCAAACATTTTGGGAGAGACAGATGAATCCCGCATTTCAAGGTCTTTTGACCATCGCCATAGGCGTCGGCGGATGTCTCGGTTATTTCTATTTCTCGAACCAGTTTCTGGACAAGGTCCTATGTCCCGCCAAGGGTCCGAACGCGGGCCGCAACATCAACCGCGCCAACCTTGTGCGCCCGTGGCTGTTCCTGCTTCCAGCAGTTCTCGCGCTGGGGCTTTACCTGGCTTACCCGGTTTTCGAGACGATCCGCTTGTCGCTGACTGAACGGCAGACCCTGTCAGACGGCACCACCGTCTATAATTTTGTCGGCCTTGCCAATTATGCGCAGATGTCGTCGGACCCGAAATTCTGGGAAGCGCTGATCAACAACATGCTCTGGCTCATCGTCGTACCCGCGATGTCCACCGCCTTCGGCCTGCTGGCGGCACAGCTGACCGACCGGATCCGTTGGGGCAATATCGCCAAATCGCTGATCTTCATGCCGATGGCGATTTCCTTTGTCGGCGCTGCGGTGATCTGGAAACTGGTCTATGACGCGCGCCCGCCCGGTGCCGAACAGATCGGTGTGCTGAACGCGGTCTATGTCTGGCTGACCGGCAATGACCCGCAACAATGGCTGACAACGCCGTTCTGGAACAGCTTCCTGCTGATGATCGTGCTGATCTGGATCCAGACGGGCTTTGCCATGGTGATCCTGTCCGCCGCGCTGCGCGGCATTCCCGAAGAAACCATCGAGGCGGCCATCGTCGACGGGGCCAACCCGTTCCAGATTTTCTTCAAGATCAAGATGCCGCAGATCGCCGGCACCATCGTGGTGGTCTGGACGACGATCACGCTGGTGGTTCTCAAGATTTTCGACATTGTCTTCGCGATGACAAACGGACAATGGGGCACCCAGGTTCTGGCCAATTACATGTTTGGCCAGCTTTTCGTGGCCCGTGACTGGGGGGTCGGCTCGGCCAGCGCGATCGTCATCATGTTGCTGGTGACGCCGATCCTTTTCTGGAACGTGCGCAACGCGCGCAGGGAAATGCGCTGAGGGAGAGGGATCATGGATAATATCGCAGGCAGCAAATCCTCCCTCACATGGGCGGTGCATATCTCGGTCTTTTTGCTGGTGGCGCTGTGGCTGTTCCCGACCGTCGGGTTGTTCGTGTCGTCGTTCCGCACGGCCGACCAGATTTCCAGTTCGGGCTGGTGGAACGCGCTGTTCCCGACCGAACAAAGCCTCGTGATGCGCACCAAGGCGCCGGAGGATCAGGCATTGATCGAGGGTGTCTACGTGATCGAGGGCAATCTCTACACCGGAGAAGACCTGCCTCCGGGGATCGAGATGTCGGCCTGGGGCACCTCATCGCGCGATGTCGCGGCCTATGTCCCCGGCGATACGGCCGAGCTGCGCGATGGCGAACGGATCACCGTTGAGCAAGGCGGCGACTACCGTCTGGAAAGCCCCACCGAAATGGAGGGCCGGCGCGGGCAGCGTGTCTTCGTGACCGCCGAATTGCCGCCCGATTTCACGCTGGAGAATTATCAACAGGTCCTGTTTTCGGGCGACGCGACCGACAGCATGGCCAAGGCGTTCTTCAACACGCTGACCGTGACGATCCCGGCCACCATCATTCCCATCGTCGTGGCGGCATTCGCGGCCTATGCGCTGGCCTGGATGAATTTCGCGGGCAGGGCGCTGTTGATCGCCATCGTTGTCGGCCTTCTGGTGGTGCCTCTTCAACTGGCGCTGATCCCGCTGCTCAAGCTGCATCTCGGCATCGGTATCGGGAAGGGCTACCTGGGCACATGGCTGGCCCACACCGGGTTCGGCTTGCCGCTGGCGATCTATCTCTTGCGCAATTACATGGTCGGCCTGCCGCGCGACATCATCGAAAACGCCCGTGTGGACGGGGCGACCGAGTTCCAGATCTTCACAAAGATCATCCTGCCTCTGTCGTTCCCGGCGCTGGCCAGCTTTGCCATCTTCCAGTTCCTGTGGACATGGAACGATCTGCTGGTCGCCAAGGTCTTCCTGATCGACGCGACAGGGCAGACGACCGTGATGACGAACCAGATCGTCGAGCTTCTGGGCACGCGGGGCGGCAATTGGGAAATTCTCGCCACCGCCGCTTTCGTGTCGATCTCGGTGCCGCTCCTGGTGTTCTTTGCGATGCAGAAATACCTGGTGCGCGGTCTTCTGGCAGGATCTGTGAAATGAGAGTGCGCCCGTCCATCGTGGCGGGGCCAAACCAACAACCGCATTGCACAATGCCGACGCAAGGAACGAACCAAAATGACCGTGGCAAACACTTTGGCCGCTGAAAGCCCCGCCATAGACACTGACTGGTGGCGCGGGGCGGTGATCTACCAGATCTACCCGCGCAGCTTTCAGGACAGTAACGGCGACGGCATTGGCGACCTTCTTGGGATCGCGGACCGGCTGCCTTACGTGGCGTCCCTGGGTGTCGATGCGATCTGGATCAGCCCCTTCTTCACCTCGCCGATGAAGGATTTCGGCTATGACGTCAGCGATTACTGCGATGTCGATCCGATGTTCGGGTCACTGGCGGATTTCGATGTTCTGGTCCAGACGGCGCACCGCCTGGGCATCCGCGTGATGATCGACCTTGTGCTGTCGCACACCTCGGACCAGCACCCGTGGTTCATGGAAAGCCGTGCCGACCGGAGCAATCCGAAGGCGGATTGGTATGTCTGGTCCGATCCACGGCCGGACGGCACGCCGCCGAACAACTGGCTGTCGATCTTTGGCGGCCCGGCCTGGCACTGGGACGCGCGGCGCGAACAGTATTACCTGCACAACTTCCTGACCTCGCAGCCGGATCTGAACTTTCACAACCCGGATGTGCAGGACGCGCTTTTGGATGCAACGCGGTTCTGGCTCGATCGCGGTGTCGACGGCTTCCGGCTCGACACGATCAATTTCTATTTCCACGACAAGGATCTGCGCAACAATCCCGCGTTGCCCAAGGACCGGCGCAACGCCAATATCGCCCCCTCGGTGAACCCCTATAACCACCAGGAACACCTCTATTCGAAAAACCAGCCGGAAAACCTCGCGTTTCTCGAACGGTTCCGCGCCCTGCTGGATGAATACGGGGGCACCACTTCGGTGGGCGAAGTGGGCGACGCGCAGCGCGGCCTGGAAATCATGGGCGACTACACGCGTGGCGAAAACCGGGTTCACATGTGCTATGCCTTCGAATTCCTGTCCGGGGTCGAGCCCAGCGCAGAGCGTCTCGTCGACGTGCTTGCGAAGGTGGACGATGTAGCCTCGGACGGCTGGGCCTGCTGGGCGTTTTCCAACCATGACGTAACGCGCCACGCGACGCGCTGGAACCTGTCACCGGCGGCACAGCGCGTGTTCGCGACCCTGATGATGTGCCTGCGCGGGTCGGTCTGCCTGTACCAGGGCGAAGAACTGGGCCTGCCCGAGGCAGAGGTCGGCTTTGACGATCTTCGAGACCCCTATGGCATCGAATTCTGGCCCGAATTCAAGGGGCGCGACGGCTGCCGCACGCCGATGGTCTGGGAGCCGTCGAACCAGACCGGTGACTTCACCACCGGCCAGCCCTGGTTGCCTGTCAGCCACGATCACCTGTCCCGGACAGTAGGCCACCAAGAGTCCGATCCGGCCGCGATTCTGCACCACTACCGACGCGCCATCGCCTTTCGCCATGCGCATCCCGCATTGGCCAAGGGCGATCACGGGCGCGTCGCAAGCACCGGCCCCATTTTGCATTTCTTCCGCAGTTACAATGACACCACGATCTTTTGTGCCTTCAACCTCAGCGATCAGCCCGCGACCATGGCTCTGCCTGACGGCCACTGGAGCCAGATCGGGCTGGAGCTGGGAAGCGCCGGGCCGCAGGCGGATGGCAGATTGCATCTTGGCCCGTGGCAGCCCTGCCTCGCGCTTGAAACGAAGTCCTGACACGCAGGAAAAGGGAGGGACAGACATGGCCAATTTGAAGCTGACGGATGTCGAAAAGACCTATGGCGGCGCGATCAACGTGCTCAACAACATCAACCTCGATATCCGGCAGGGCGAGCTGGTTGTCTTCGTCGGCCCGTCGGGCTGCGGGAAATCGACCTTGCTGCGCATGATCGCGGGGCTGGAACAGATCACCGGCGGCACGCTCGAGATTGACGGGCAGGTCGTCAACGACATGCCGCCCGCACTGCGCGGCATCGCAATGGTGTTCCAGTCCTACGCGCTTTATCCGCACATGACAGTGCGCGAAAACATGCAGTTCGCGCTCAAGATCGCCAAGAAACCGCAATCCGAGATCGACGCCGCCGTCGACCGGGCGGCAAAGATGTTGCAACTCGACCCGTACCTCGACCGTCTGCCCAAGGCGCTGTCGGGCGGGCAGCGGCAGCGGGTCGCCATCGGACGCTCCATTGTCCGCGATCCCAAGGTCTACCTGTTCGATGAACCGCTCTCGAACCTCGATGCCGCCCTGCGGGTCGCCACCCGGATCGAGATCGCGCAACTCAAGGAACAGATGCCGGACTCGACGATGGTCTACGTCACACATGACCAGGTCGAGGCGATGACACTGGCGTCGCGCATCGTGGTTCTGGCCAACAAGGGCATCGCCCAGGTGGGCACGCCGCTCGAATTGTACGAACGGCCCAACAGCGAATTCGTCGCGCAGTTCATCGGCTCGCCGTCGATGAACCTGCTCCCCGGCGAGGTGATCGGCACCGGGCGGCAAACCACCGTGAAGATGGCAAGCGGCGGCACGGCGGTGTCGGATTACCCGACCAACGACGCGGATATGGGGATCAAGGTCAATGTCGGCATACGTCCCGAGGATTTCCTCGAAACCGATGGCGATTACATCTTCGAAGGCAAAGTCGAGATCACCGAAGCATTGGGCGAGGTGACGCTGCTTTACTTCGAACGCCAGGGGTCCGCGGAACAGGTCATCGGCAAGCTCCCCGGCATCCATGCCGACCTGCGGGGCAATTCGGTCAAACTTGGCGCGACGCCCGACAAGATGCACATCTTCCACGAGGGAATATCGCTGCTCTATCGGTAGGCACGCGCGTCATTTCATTGCGCGGCCCCAGACACGATCCGGCGCTGCCTGTATTTTCTGTGGGCGATTTTCAAAGTTCCGCCTTTGTTCCCGTTTTCTCGTTGGCGAAGCGGGCGTCATGATCTATGTTCTTAACCCTGAATACCCCGGGGGGCATCATGGCCGAACTCAAACATATCGAAGTCCGCGGCGCGCGCGAGCACAATCTCAAAAGCATCGACGTGGACATCCCGCGGGATCAGCTTGTGGTGATCACCGGATTGTCCGGGTCAGGCAAGTCTTCCCTTGCGTTCGACACGATCTATGCCGAAGGCCAGCGCCGCTACGTGGAATCGCTGTCGGCCTACGCGCGGCAATTCCTCGACATGATGGAAAAGCCGGATGTGGACCACATCTCCGGCCTGTCGCCCGCCATCTCCATCGAACAGAAAACCACGTCGAAAAACCCGCGCTCCACCGTCGGGACCGTGACCGAAATCTATGACTACATGCGCCTTCTCTTCGCGCGGGTCGGCACGCCCTACAGCCCCGCCACCGGCCAGCCCATCGAGGCGCAGCAGGTGCAGGACATGGTTGACCGGGTCATGACGATGGAGGAGGGGACGCGCGCCTATCTGCTCGCCCCGATCGTGCGCGACCGCAAGGGCGAATACCGCAAGGAATTTCTCGAACTGCGCAAACAGGGCTTCCAGCGCGTCAAGGTGGACGGAGAGTTTTACGAATTGGACGAACCGCCGACGCTGGACAAGAAGTTTCGCCATGACATCGACGTTGTGGTGGACCGCCTGGTCGTCAAGGACGGTCTTGAAACCCGGCTCGCGGACAGCTTTCGCACCGCGCTCGACCTGGCCGACGGCATTGCGATCCTCGAAACAGCGCCAAGCGAGGGCGAACCCGAGCGGCATACCTTCTCGGAAAAATTCGCCTGTCCGGTCAGTGGCTTCACCATCCCGGAAATCGAACCGCGGCTGTTTTCGTTCAACGCGCCCTTCGGGGCCTGCCCGGAGTGCGACGGTCTCGGGGTCGAGCTGTTCTTTGATCCCAACCTTGTCGTCCCGGACACCACGCTGAAAATCTCGGACGGCGCACTGGCCCCGTGGCGCAAGGGAAAATCGCCGTATTTCCTGCAAACCATCGAGGCCATCGCGAAACATTACGGCTTCAACAAGTCGGCCCGCTGGAAAGACCTCGATCCCTATGTCCAGCAAGTTTTCCTCTACGGCTCCGGCGACGAGGAAATCCCGTTCCGCTATGACGAGGGCGGGCGTGTCTATTCCGTGACACGCACCTTTGAAGGCGTCATCCCGAACATGGAGCGGCGTTACCGCGAAACCGACAGCAACTGGATTCGCGAGGAATTCGAGCGCTTTCAGAACAATCGGTCCTGCGGCACCTGCGGCGGCTACCGCCTGCGCGAAGAGGCGCTGGCGGTCAAGATCGGCGCGCGCGACAATCTGCGCCATGTCGGGCAGGTCGTGCAAATGTCGATCAAGGATGCATTCGACTGGTGCAACACGGTGCCCGATCACCTGACAAACCAGAAAAACGAGATTGCCAAGGCAATTCTCAAGGAGATCCGCGAACGGCTCGGCTTCCTCAACAATGTGGGCCTCGAATACCTCACGCTTTCGCGCAACGCCGGTACGCTTTCAGGGGGGGAAAGCCAGCGCATCCGCCTTGCGTCCCAGATCGGATCCGGGCTGACGGGCGTGCTGTACGTGCTTGATGAACCCTCCATTGGCCTGCACCAGCGCGACAATGACCGGCTGCTTGGCACGCTCAAGAACCTGCGCGATCAGGGCAACACGGTGATCGTTGTCGAACATGACGAGGAAGCGATCCGCGAGGCGGATTATGTCTTCGACATCGGACCCGGGGCCGGTGTGCATGGCGGCCAGGTCGTATCCAAGGGCACCCCGCAAGAGGTGGCCGACGATGCTGGCTCGCTGACGGGGCAGTACCTCAGCGGGGCCCGCGAAATTCCCGTGCCCGGCGAACGGCGCAAGGGCAAGAAGGGCAAATCGCTGAAGGTGGTGAAGGCCACGGGCAACAACCTGCAAAGCATCGATGCAGAGTTTCCACTGGGAAAATTTGTCTGCGTCACAGGTGTGTCGGGTGGCGGCAAGTCCACGCTCACCATCGAGACGCTGTTCAAGACCGCCTCGATGCGCCTCAACGGGGCCCGCCAGACACCCGCGCCCTGCGAGACGATCAAGGGGCTGGAGCATCTCGACAAGGTGATCGATATCGACCAGCGCCCGATCGGCCGCACGCCGCGGTCCAACCCGGCCACCTATACCGGCGCCTTTACTCCGATCCGAGACTGGTTCGCCGGGCTGCCCGAGGCCAAGGCGCGCGGCTACAAGCCGGGACGCTTCAGCTTCAACGTCAAGGGCGGGCGCTGCGAAGCGTGTCAGGGTGACGGTGTCATCAAGATCGAGATGCATTTCCTGCCGGATGTCTACGTGGAATGCGAGACCTGCAAAGGCGCGCGCTACAATCGCGAAACCCTGGAAATAAAGTTCAAAGGCAAAAGCATAGCAGACGTTCTTGATATGACGGTTGAAGATGCGCAGGAGTTCTTCAAGGCCGTGCCATCGATCCGCGAAAAGATGGATGCGCTTTTTCGTGTGGGTCTTGGCTACGTCAAGGTCGGACAGCAGGCGACCACCCTTTCAGGCGGCGAGGCGCAGCGCGTCAAACTGTCGAAAGAGCTTGCGAAACGGTCCACGGGGCGCACGCTCTATATCCTGGACGAACCGACAACCGGCTTGCATTTCGACGATGTCCGCAAGCTTCTTGAAGTTTTGCATGAACTTGTAGAACACGGGAATTCGGTCATTGTCATCGAGCATAATCTCGATGTGATCAAAACCGCCGACTGGATCATAGATATCGGACCAGAGGGCGGGGACGGCGGCGGAGAAATCGTCGCGACAGGCACGCCGGAACAGGTGGCCGATGTCGAAGCCTCGCATACCGGGCGGTACCTGAAATCCATGCTCAGCGCGCACAAACAGGTCGCGGCGGAATAAATCTCAGGCGGCGCGCGCTTGCAAGGCGCGCGCTTCGAACGTTCTCAGGATCGGCCGCGCGGCTGTCCATCCACATGAGGAAATATCCTCAAGCTCCGGGAAAAGCGCGATAATCTCTTCCCGCGTATCCGGTTCGAAACTGGCCGACATCATCGGTCCGGGCAGATAGCTTTCGGAGGCAAGGCCGGAGCTTTCGAGAATCTGGTGCCGGTCAAGAAGCAGGTGAACATAGGTCACCGTCTTGCGCTGCGTCACCTGTCGCACGCGGGTTCCGTCCACCAAATCCTTGGCCTTCACAAGCACCTCTGCCTCGCCAAACAGCAGTTCCGCCCAGACATCCCGTATCAACACGCGGTGTTGCGGCGACAGCAGCACATCGGTTCGCGCTCCGTAATGTCCCGCCGAAATGAGGATCGGCGCAAAGCGGCCCTGCGCCTCGACGGTGCGCTGGCCTGCCCATCGGATCGGCTGCGGCCCGTCATCCAGTGTCAGCACCAGATCGCCCGCGCGCAAGGTCTCGACGTCTTTCGGGCCGTCCGGTGTCTCGATGAGGGTGCCTGTCGTGAAGCAGGGCACCGCCAGGTCGTCCACCTGGACCGCGGGCTGACCCAAGGACCCCGGACCCTCGCGCGCATCGGTCACGTTCAGCGCCACGCCGACAGGCGGCAGGACATCGACGAAGACCAGCCCCTCGACCGTGGCGTAGGCGGGCGAGGAATTGTCGAAGTTCAGCGCGATGGCCTCGTACTCGATGCCGGTATCAGGGTCCTCGAGGGTGAGCTGGTATTCGAATTCGACCGTGGAGTTCTTGTCGTAACTCTGGCCGTCGAAGTCCTGATCCTTGTGCAACCTCTGCTGGCCGTCGTTATCATCGACGGTCCAGTCGTTGTCCTTGACCGTCAGTTCCTCGTAACTCGCGGAATTGAGGGTGATGGTCAGCCCGACAAGATGCGACCCGTCCCCTTGGGTGACGCCATCGAGTTGTCCGCCACCGGAAACGGTGACGGAGGTCTCGCCCAACGCCCAGAAATCGTACTTTGCCATTGCCTCGCAGGCGCCGCTTCAACCGACGCATCTTTATTCGAAAACACCTTAGCAGAGTCTTCACCGCAACACTGCTAGGAAAAACCGGGGCGGTAAGGGGCTGTGGCCGCCCGGACACATCGAAAGGACATGACAGCACCGTGGTTTTGACACAATCTGCCGAAAAAAATCGAGGCAACGACAGCAGGAGCGAGAAACGCCATGCAGCAGGACCTGAGAGACAAGACCGCCGATCCGATCGCGCAGACCACGACCTTTGCGGGATTGACCGCTGGTACCATTGTACTGACGCTGCAGGGTGAAGCCCTGG
>Ga0209944_1000716_pt1 | contig 14300 bp, 9 predicted proteins | sample SalPonR1_C_D2_MG_FD_185701 | JGI IMG/M metagenome (GOLD analysis project Ga0209944, IMG submission 185701) | Salt pond soil microbial communities from South San Francisco under conditions of wetland restoration - Salt Pond MetaG R1_C_D2_MG... ...
ATAATTTTTCGAACCGATTCGTGCCCAATTCTTTTGGCAATAATTTTTTTGTCTTCATCCAGAAGGTATATTGTTGGAGTACTGTAAATATTGTAAAAAAACCTGAAATTAGAGGTGTTATTGGGATCCCACACATTAATCCAGTTCAATTGATTGTTATTAATATATTCAAGCCAATCGTCTTTATCTCTTTGGGTATAAACAGCAAATACTTCGAGATCGCTACGGTCAAAATCCGCATAAATTTCTTTGATTTTAGGAGTTACTTTCTTACAATGCCCGCAATCGGGCTCAAAAAAATATAGGATAGTGAATTTTGCATCTATATCAAGTAACGAAGCATATTCACCGGTGCTGGTTTCCATTTTTAAATCCTGTGCTTTATTTCCTATCAGGTTAAAACGTAATTTAGCTACCTGCTCCTTAATTCGTTGGAGCGTGTTTTCATCAACCCAGTCCACTTTATCCGTTAAATAATAGTTTTCGGCAACATGTACAAAAACTTTATCCATTCCCATGATATTACTTCGCTGGAATGTGTTGATAAAATATCGCATAAGGTATTGAAACATTTCGTCATTTCCTTCGGCTTGTGCTGCAACAATATCAATATAGTGATTGATAGTATCCGGATCCTGGATTAAAATTTTGGTAAAATAAGTGTTAACCTTATTATGGAAAACCGGAGTGTATAAAAATCGTTCATCCTTAAAATCAATATAATCAAAATAGTGTTGGCGGTTATAATTGTATGAATGAAACCAACGAACCGAATCGGGGTTATTTATTCCTTCCGGTATTTCAATCTCAGGAATTTCGGGATTTTTTACCACATGAATAATCACCGAAAACATACTCCCTTCATAGGTCTGAGCAAATTCATTAATCTTATCTTTAACCGTACGGCTCATTTGTTCTAATTCCTTACGGATTAACCGGGCCGAATCAGATGAACGATCTAACTCCTTTAGTTTAGCCTGAAGCTCCGATGATTTTTTGTTATTACTCATCATCAACTCCTGGTATTCTTTGAAAGCCTGATTTTCTTTTGAGCCAGTAAACTTCATGTTTTTAACCAAATCATCGGATGTGGTTTCAATGGCAAATTGTTGGTCGTCGCCAATAAGTAAATCGAAATAATTTTTGGAGGGCAATACGACAATATAAACGCCTTGAGGAAGCAACGTGTCGGCCTTAAACTCTCCCTTCCCTTTATTATCTAATCGGACAGTATCTTTTACATACGTTTTATCTCCATAATAATATCCAAGGTAAATTTCCGCATCGGCTAAGTCGTTTATGGTAACTTCAATTTCGTAACCCTGGGCAAATAATTGGGTAGCATTACTGATGAGAAAAAGCGAAAGAAAAATTTTAAAAAAAGTTTTCATAGATCGATTATATTTTAATGTTTTTTTAACGCACAAATTTTTAATTCAACAAAGGTATTAATTTTTGAACATTAAGATTATTATTAACTTTTTTTAACAGCAATTGCTCCCTTTTGTTTAATAGATTGTCACTAAATGTTTGTGTCATTAATTGAGTAATTAGTGTTACAAATTCATCAGGCGTTTCAGCTGAATAAACTAAACTTTCTAAATGGGTATTATTAATCATGGTATGATTCGTAAGACAAAAACGACCGCCAAATAAGGCGTTAATTAATTTTAATTTAATCCCGGTATTTTGAAAAGTAATTAATAAATGAATATGTGCATCACAGATTAGCTCCTTCATCTTTTCTTCGGATGGATTTATAATTAGTTGGGCATTTTTATGTTTTTTTACTTTATTAATAAGCCTTTGAGATGGGTTTTTACCCGCAAATATAAATGAATAATTAACTTTTGGGCAAATGTTTTTTAAAATATATCCTGCGGCAGTAATGTTTTCGTTTACCGATAAATTGCCATGAAATAAAATGAAGTTCCCTTTTCCCCGTTTGGTGATAACCTGTTCGTTGGAATGAAAAGCAGGTAGGTAGATGGTATTTGGGTTTATGGATTGAAAATACAGGTAATCCGATGGAGAAATGGTGGCTATAAAAATGTTTTTAACAACCTGCTTTTTTTCATAGTATTTTAGTTTTATTGATTCCACATAATAATAAATCCAACGGAGAAAACTAGTTTCTTTTTTTGCTAAGGCACGATAATATTTGTGTTCAATATTATGTGTTCGTAAGATTATTTTACGCTTATTTTTTAAAAGTTTTGACAGATAAAAACTTGAATGAATACCTTCGAGTAATACCGGATGAGTATCTTTTAAAAGATTATTTAATAAAGCGCGGGACGTTCTTGATTTTACTATGAATGGCTTAAATGAAAAAAAATCTATCAGGGATTTATTTCTGGGATAATAGTAAACTTTCTTGCAAAATTTGAGCAATTCATCACTTCGCTTACGCTCATATTCAAAGCAGTGCAAGATAATTTCCACATCGTTTTTCCACAGTGATTTTATTTTATAGAAAACATCAATAATTCCGCCATAATCAGGGGGATAGGGTATAGCAAAAGATACTATATGGATTTTAGTAGAATTCATTCTTTATTTAAAACTTCAAAGTAATTAAAATATTCTGAAGTACAAGCATCAAATTTGACTCTTTTACGTCATTTAACTGAATATAATTTTGAACGGAACTAAAATTTATTATAAAATTACTAATCAAGCGTCAGAGGTTATGATGATTTTAAAATTTTCCTGCCTTCATATTCCGAGATTTTTTTAATGAAGGTTTGTGGCCTGAACTTTTTCAGGCCACTTTTGTTTAATAACTATTAAATAATATTTAACATAAAATTAACATTATTTTTATTTAGATTGTTTCTAAATAATAAAAAAATAATTATATTTGCATCGAAAAACAAATGATTTTCTTAATTAAAAAAATGGAGGTTTACCATGAAAACTAAATATTTCAAAATGACAAAAAAAATTACTTTAATTCTTTTATTAGCTGGAATTGCGAATGTATCTAATGCAACTGATTTAAATAATCAGAATCAGAACAACATTTGTTTAGAATGTTTTGAAGTAGAACAGGAAACAGAATTGAGAGAGGAGTCTTCACAACTGGAAGACTGGATGACAAATGATGAATTTTGGAAGGTAGGAAATTCAACAAATGATCTTACCAGGGAAATTGAAGCAAATCCCAATGATGAATATCCAGCAATTGAAAACTGGATGATTGACCATAATTTTTGGATTTCTGAGGAAAGGAAAAACAATAATGATATTATTGAACCATGGATGATAGATCCAAATTTTTGGCAAATTTAATTTGGCCGTGTTAGTTTAGTTAATTTAGAAAAGCGTCTTGTTTTAAGGCGCTTTTCTTTTTTTCAGGTTTCTTTTAATTTGCTAAATGATTATTTTGGAATTATCTTTGTCCGCCGAAATTTATTGGTTATTTAGTTATTTTTTGTTTAAAGATTATGGATATCGAAAAAACACTCAAAGATAAGGTTATTGCTGCGGTTCAAAAGATATACGGACAGGTGCCCGAAGAAAAAGCGATTCAGATACAGCGTACACGAAAAGATTTTGATGGAGATTTTACGTTGGTAGTATTTCCTCTTTTACGAATTTCTAAAAAACCCCCCGAACAAACAGCCAGTGAAATTGGCGAATACCTTAAATCGAAGGTTGATGAGATACATGATTACAATGTGATTAAAGGGTTTCTGAATTTATCGTTTCAAGATGATTTCTGGCTTTCGTTTTTAAATACTACAATTACCGAAAAAGATTTTGGCAAAAGAAAAAATGCGAATCCACAAAAAATTCTGATTGAATATTCTTCACCTAATACAAATAAACCACTACATCTGGGACACATTAGAAATAATTTATTAGGTTACTCGGTGGCTAAAATTTTGGAAACACAGGGGCATGAGGTGGTAAAAGTAAATCTGGTAAACGATCGTGGTATTCATATCTGTAAATCGATGCTTGCGTGGCAAAAATGGGGTAATAAAATTGATCCCGAAAAAGCAGGTCAAAAGGGCGATCATTTGGTAGGTAATTTTTATGTAAAATTTGATCAGGAATATAAAAAAGAAGTTCGTTCACTTGTTGAGGAAGGAATGAGCGAAGAGGAAGCAAAGAAAAAAGCACCATTGATCCAGGAAGCTCAGGAAATGCTTCGTAAATGGGAAGCTCGTGACCCTGAAGTTATTTCATTGTGGAAAGAAATGAATCGCTGGGTTTTGGATGGGTTTGATATTAGCTATCAAAATCTTGGCGTTGATTTTGATAAAGTATACTTTGAATCGGATACCTATAAATTGGGAAAAGAGTTGGTTTTGACAGGATTGAAGAAAGGTGTTTTTTTTAAAAATGACGATGGATCGGTATGGGCTGATTTATCCGACGAGGGGTTAGACGAAAAATTATTACTCCGTTCAGATGGGACATCGGTTTATATGACTCAGGATTTAGGAACGGCACATCAGCGTTATACTGATTTTAATGCTGATGACCTGATTTATGTTGTAGGCAACGAACAAAACTATCATTTTAAGGTTTTGCAGCTATTATTAAGTAAGCTTGGCTTTTCCTGGGCAGAGCATATTCATCACCTTTCATATGGAATGGTAGAATTACCCGAAGGGAAAATGAAATCACGCGAAGGAACGGTTGTTGATGCTGATGACCTGATGGAGGAGATGATACAGACAGCTGAAGATATGTCGAATGAGCTGGGGAAACTAGATGGTTTTGGTGAGCAGGAAAAGAATAAAATTATTCAGACCATTGGATTAGGTGCGTTGAAATATTTTATTCTTAAAGTTGACCCTAAAAAAAGCATGACCTTTAATCCAAAGGAGTCTATTGATTTTAATGGAAATACAGGGCCTTTTATTCAATATAGCTATACACGAATTCAGTCATTAATTAAAAAAGCAAAAGATAAGAAAATTACTATTCCTGACGAGATCAGTAGAAAACCGGAGATTTCATCCAAAGAATCAGAACTTATAAAGTTAATTCATCAGTATCCTGAAATTTTAACCGAAGCAGCAGAGAATTACAGTCCTGCAGTTATTGCAAATTATATTTACGATTTGGCGAAGGAGTATAATCAGTTTTATCACGATCATCCTATTCTTAGTGAAGAAAAAGCAGCTATTTCACAATTCAGATTATTGTTGTCAAAACAGGTAGGCGTAATTATAAATTCCGGGATGAAATTATTAGGGATTGATGTTCCGGAAAGAATGTAGTTTATTATAAAATTTTAGGCTTAAAATTATACTTTTGCAAAAGGAAAAAAATAAATATTATGTTTGAAAATTTATCGGACAGGCTCGAGAAGTCATTTAAAATATTAAAAGGACAGGGACGGATTTCGGAAATTAATGTAGCCGAAACGCTTAAAGATGTTCGCAGGGCATTATTGGATGCAGACGTGAACTATAAGATAGCCAAGAATTTTACCGATACGGTAAAAAAGAAAGCATTAGGTGAGGATGTAATAAATGCTGTAAAACCCGGCCAGATGATGGTGAAGATTGTGCACGATGAGCTGGCTGAGCTTATGGGTGGACAGGCCATCGACATAAATCTTAAGGGTAACCCTACCGTGATATTGATTGCGGGTTTACAGGGTTCGGGTAAAACAACCTTTTCGGGCAAATTATCCAATTATTTAAAATCTAAAAAACAGAAATCACCATTGTTGGTTGCCTGCGATGTTTATCGTCCTGCAGCCATTGACCAGTTAAAGGTATTAGGCGAACAAATTAGTGTTCCGGTTTATACCGAAGATGATAATAAAGATCCGGTAAAGATTGCTAAAAATGCCATTAAAAAGGCCAAAAAAGATGGAAATAATTTGGTAATTATTGATACCGCTGGTCGTTTGGCTATTGATGAACAGATGATGAATGAAATTGCGGCTATAAAAAAAGCCATTGATCCGCACGAAACATTATTTGTGGTAGATGCCATGACCGGTCAGGATGCAGTGAATACAGCCAAAGAATTTAATGAACGGTTAAATTATGAAGGTGTGGTTCTTACCAAACTGGATGGTGATACCCGAGGTGGTGCGGCTTTATCTATCCGCTCAGTGGTAAATAAACCGATTAAATTTATTGGTTCGGGTGAAAAACTGGATGCTATCGATGTATTTCACCCCGAACGAATGGCTGACCGTATTCTGGGAATGGGTGATATTGTTTCACTGGTTGAAAAAGCGCAGGAACAATACGATCAGGATGAAGCACGGAAACTGAGTAAAAAGATTGCCAAGAATCAGTTCGATTTTAATGATTTCCTTTCCCAGATAGGGCAGATAAAGAAAATGGGTAACATAAAGGATTTGGCTGCGATGATTCCCGGAATGGGTAAAATGCTTAAAAAAATTGATGTCGATGATGATGCTTTCAAAGGAATTGAAGCAATTATTCAATCCATGACTCCCGAAGAAAGAGAAAATCCTAAGCTTATTAATGGAAGCCGAAGAAAAAGAATTGCTATGGGAAGCGGAAATGATATTCAGGAAGTAAACCGATTAATCAAACAGTTCAGCGAAACCAAAAAGATGATGAAAATGATGAAAAACGGAAAAGGAATGGCTGGATTAATGAACAAAATGCCCGGAATGTAGTATTATTTAAAGATATAATTATATTAAAAAATATAATATCATGGAACGAATTGATGGTAAGAAGATATCTTCTCAGATAAAAGAAGAAATTGCTCAGGAAGTTGAACAAATAAAAGAAGATGGAGGTAAAATACCCCATTTAGCAGCAATTATTGTTGGACATGATGGTGCCAGCGAAACCTATGTTGGGCATAAAGAAAAAGCTTGCCAGCAGGTTGGTTTTAATTCTACCGTGGTCCGATTTGAGGATGATATTGCCGAAGATACTTTGTTACGAAAAGTAGACGAATTAAATAATAATACAGATATTGACGGTATTATTGTTCAATTGCCTTTACCGGAGCATATTGCTGAACAAAGAGTTATCGAAGCTATTGAGCCCAGAAAAGATGTAGATGGATTTCATCCGATAAACATTGGTAGAATGGTTATTGGATTACCATCGTATGTTTCTGCTACTCCTGCAGGGATTGTTGAACTCATTAAACGGTACAATATCGAAACCTCAGGAAAAGATGTGGTTGTGATTGGACGAAGTAATATTGTAGGAAAACCTATCAGCATTTTATTAAGTCAAAAGTCTGATACCGGAAATGCAACGGTAACACTAACACACAGTCGTACAAAAAATTTGAAAGAAGTAGTTTCCAAAGCTGATATTGTAATCGTTGCTTTAGGACAGGCTGAATTTTTAACCGCCGATATGGTAAAAGATGGTGCTGTGGTTATTGATGTGGGTATTACCCGGGTGAAATCCGACAAAACAAAATCAGGATGGAAATTGTTGGGAGATGTAAAATTTGACGAAGTATCTAAGAAAGCTTCCTATATTACTCCCGTACCGGGTGGAGTAGGACCCATGACGATTGTTTCTCTGTTGCTGAATACTTTAAAATCTGCAAAAGGAGAAATTTATTCAAGAATATAGAAAATATACATTATTTTTATCATGAAAAGGGTCTGCTGAAGGCCCTTTTTTTATTTTGTAATTATTTCGTCGTACTTAAAAGGCTTACCTGTTATATAAGGATAATCATCAGGTATAATCCACAACTGGTAAACCTTAATGTAATAGTAAAAGGAATTGCGTTATAAGACCAGATATTTTTAAAGTAAGTCAGCATGTTTAGATTCTTATCAGGGTATTTTGTAGTTAAAAGTGGTTGGGGGTTAAAAATTTTGATGCTGTCATATAAAAAAAAATGGCTGCCTCAGTTAGACAGCCATTTAAATTAGATTTTGAAAAATTACATTCTTAATTTTTTAAAATTTTCTTTCATTCTATCAATATCAGCCTGCCAGTCTTCTATTTCCTGTTCATGCTCTATTTCTTCATCCAGAATAGTAATGGCCATCTGATACGTTGAATGGTCTTTACCATAAGTGAAGTCAGCAATTTCTTTGTATCGTTTTATGGCACATCTTTCACCATCCAGATTTTGTTCTAATATTTTTTCTACATATGGATCTTCAGGAGCTAAGTACTTACATCTGCTATGCTCCATCCAATCAGTAGGACTTAGCAGAGGTGTACCTCCTAATTGATCAATTCTGTCGGCTACCATTACGGCATGATTTAGCTCCTGATCTGCATGTACTTGTAGTTCTTGTTCAATATCAGTACGCATTGGCCCTTCAATTACCCGGCTGCCAATCCAGTATTGATAATAGGCTAGCCATTCCTCAGCTAATGCTTCATTTAACATTTTTATTAGTTTCTTTACATCTAGATCTAAAATTTCTACACCATGTTTTCCCATAATATTATTTTTTTAATTTAAAGTTTGTTTAATTATTTTATGCGTAAATCATGAATTAATCAAATTTACAATTTTTACATGGACATCACAATTTTTGTACGATAAATTTTAGAATGATATTATTACTAAGGCTTTAACTCTTTTTTATCTCTTTCCTGATGATTAGGAAGAAAAGAAGAATGACGTATCAATTTCTAAAATTAACTTTTGTTATTAGATTTAACTACCGGGTTTTTTATAAAAATAATAACTATCTTGTGAATAAATAAACGATGATTTTTAATAACTTTTATAGGTATAAGTAGTCTGTTTTTTTATTTTCAAGTAACTTCAACAAAAAATTATTTGTATTTATGATTTATCCGAAATATAAAATCATTGGGGTATTTGGTTTAATGATAGCTATTGTTTTTGGATGTAAAAGAAAAGACGAAGTTATTCTAAATCAGGCTGCCTGGTCATCGAAAGAGCCAACAGCTATACCCATAGCGCACAGAAAAAATCAAAAAGGGTCAGGGAACCTGATATTTAATCCATCTTTTGAAACAGGAAAAATTTATTATGAAAAAAGTAATATTAAATCATTTGATGTTACCGGATGGAAAAAGACAGGCGAAAATGTTCAATGGGTTGATATTGAGACAAAAAAATTTAATCAGGATGAAGTTTTTGAGGGAACCCGTGCTATAAAAATTTTCAGAACACAAACCGATGAAACCGAAGAATTAGGCGTTGGAATTTTAAGTGATTATATTAAAGTAATACCGGGGAATTACTCCCTGAGTATGTACTTAAAGCTCGAAAATATTTGTCCGAATCGGGCCCGCTTAGGTACTAAATTACATGATGCTGTTAACATTCGATTACAGTTTTTTGATAAAAATAAAATTGAAATACCCGGGAATGAATATGATCCGTATCGACATACTAATATCGATAATGGTTTTAAATCCATAAATCTGACAAATTACTGGAATATTAACCAGTTTGGTTGGGGGAAAATTAACGGGCAATCAGCTAAATTCCCTTTTGTCGATGGAGACATTCCTGATGAAGCAAGATACGTGAAAATTTTTATTGGTCTTAAAGGTACGGGCACTATGTGGATTGACAATGTAAATTTTGAGTATACCAAAAAAAACTTTACCTTTCTTGAACGATTGAAACCTTATTTTGATTCTTCTTTTACTACACATGATCTTCTTATTCCACAACCAAAGCATGTTAAAAAATTAGAACCTGTACCTTTTTATGCAAAAGGTGCTTATCCTGTAATACTTATTCCTGAAGACCCTCATCCTAAAACTTTAAGAGCAGCACAAAAAATAAAAAGTACTTTCGACGATATTTTTACCCGTTCATTGAAGGATTATTCCTCTGAGGATGTTAGCATAATAAAAAACATTAATCGAAAGGATATGGATAGTAAGCAGTTTATTGTTTCTTTAGGTGAAACTAATCTTTATCACGCTTATAAGAAATCGTTATCCGATTCTTTAATCCATAAAAAAGAACAGGGTTATTTGATTACACAGTTAAAAGAAGCACCAACGATTGTGTTTCTTTATGGCTTCGATAATGATGGTAATTACAATGCAGCACAAACCTTTAATCAATTAATCAAGAGGAAAGATTTTAGATATCATAGTGCAGAAATTATTGATTATCCTGATTTTACCCAACGAGGTTTCTTACTGCATGATTATAATGGTACAATTGAACAAATGATAAAGAATCTGCAGTTTTTTGCGGATCATAAATTGAATCATGTTTATTTTGAGATTTATGAAAACATGACGAGATATTACCCATTTGAAAAGGTTGTCCCCGATTTTTTTGTAGGACAGACCAGTGTAATGGTTGATTTATTAAAATTTAGCGATAGCGATAATTTTGATGCCGATTATAAATTGAACCATGAGCTTTCTCTACAGAAAACCACTTTTATTGCCCATAAAATTGCTACATTAACCGATCCATCGCTGAAAAATATTTTAATAAAAGGAGATTATTTGCAGCCTTATAATTCGTCAAACCCTGAGTGGATAAAATTTATTACAAAAGAAAATATTTCCTTAAGCCTTCAGGACTATCATAGTGATTTATTGAATACGTTGGATAAAAGATTAAAAGCGGATCTTGAATTTTTATCACCCTGGAGCCGGTTAGACTATATTAATTTAGGAATGGGACAGGCCGAATTCTATTATCGTGATTTAATGAAAAATATTTCAGAAAACATCCCGATTTATTGGACCGGTGGAAGCTATTGTTCTCCTTCGATTGATTATGCCGAGTGGTTTAGAATGAGTAAATTGATCAAAACCAATCCTGTGCTTTTTGATAATAGTTTGAATTACAACTTATTAAGATACAATACTCGGGAAGCTAAGTCCTATTATAGCGGGAAGTTAAGAGTGCTTTCTATATTTGAACCCCTGAAAGCAGATTATCCAGAAAACTTTCATCTCATGAATAACAGCGGGAAAGTTGTTTTAAATATTGACTCATTAACTAAAATAAATGCCTTAAAAACGATAACTGCCGCCGATTATTACTGGAATACCGATAGTTATAATGCCGATAAAACGATTTGGAAGACATTGGTTAAATTTTACGGTACAGAAAATGCCCAAAATTTAATTTACTTCAATGATGCATATTTTGGTCTTTTAGAATTGTGCCAAAAGATAAAGAATAACGGAGTACATAATAAAAATTTTCGATTTGCAGCTAAGTTCCTCGAAGACCTAAATTATTATAACGATCTATTGGAAAAAGACCTGGCTGATGAAAAACTTTTACATGAACTCATTCAGTTAAAAAAGGAGTTAGTCAATGAATATGAAACGATTTTATCATTGCAAAATTATTAACCAAAAAGTAAGATAGATTCATTTTTTTCCATACAAAAATTAGTAATTTTGCAGCCATAATTTTTAGGAGTTTATGAAGGAAGATTTTGAAGATTTTTTTAGTGATGATTATAACGAGTTAGTGAATCGTTATGAAGATATGATTAAAAATAAACATCAATATTTTTTTGATGTGTATGAGTTTGAAAATATTATTGATTTTTACATAGAGACCAATAAAGCCAATAATGCATTAAATGTTGTGAAATTTGCCAGTAAACAACATCCAGGATCTTTAGCCATTCAATTAAAAAAAGCACAGGTTTTTATTGACAAAGGATTCGCAGCCCAGGCATTACGAATTATTCAGGAAATTGAAAATATTGAATCAACCAATCCGGAGATATTCCTTCTTAAAGGAACAGCATGTAATATTCTGGAACAATATAATGATGCCGAAGAAGCATTTGATATTGCAGTTGAATATGCATTCGAAGAAGATAAAGTAGATACCCTGAATACTATTGCACAGGAATTTGAACAAATAGGTAAATATAAAATAGCATTAAAATATTTACATGAGGCTTTTAAACTGGAACCCACAAATATCATGTTTTTATATGACATTGCTTACTGTTACGAGAAGGCAGGGGAGATAAAACAAAGCTTGACGTTTTATCAGAAATACCTTGATAAAGAACCTTTTTCGGAGAATGCATGGTATAATTTGGGGATTTTATATTCGAAAGTCGATAACTACAAAAAAGCGATTGATGCTTTTGAATATGCCATTGCCATTAATTCGGACTTTTCACTGGCATACTATAGCCTTGCAAATGCTTATTCTGCAGACGAACAACATTATAAAGCGATACTAAATTATAAGGAGTTTATTGATATTGATTCCGACAGCCCTGAGATTTTTACCTATATTGGGAATTGTTACGAGAATTTGGATCAGGAGGATTTGGCTCTAAAGTATTACGACAAAGCACTGAGTATTGATAAGAAATTTTCTGATGCCATTTCCGGAAAAGCCAGTATAATGTTTCAATTACAAAAGTACGATATATCCCTTGAGTTAATAAAAAAAGCATTGACCATAGATAATGATAATCCCGATTTCCATTATCTATTAGGGAATATTCTTACCGAAATGAATAAAAAGAATCTGGCTTTAAAAGCATATCAGAAAGCATATGCTATAGACTCTTCTGAACCCGATTTCATTATTGCACTCAGCGATGCTTATATTTTTTATAAAAATTATGAAAAGGCTATTGCTATTTTAAGTCAAGGGATTAATGATAACAAGAAAAATTCAATTCTATATTTCAGATTGGCAGGAAGTTATTTCTTAGCAAGAAAAAATAATATGGGAGTACAATATTTTGAAAAAGGATTAAAGTTAAATCCGATATTTTACTTTGAGATTTTTGTTGTTTATCCCGAAGCTATAGAAAATAAGTCTGTCAACAACTTGTTGAATAAATATGTTCTAACGAGAAAAAACAGTTAGAATAATACGAAATAGTTAAAATCATGCAAAACGAAATCGAAATTTATTTTAAAAATTAGTTTTCGTTTTTTTTAATCTCATTTTTACCCTTATGCCTATAAAAATTATGCGTCATATTTTATTTTTTCTTAAAGGTTTTGCCATGGGAGCAGCCAATGTAATTCCTGGAGTTTCCGGTGGAACGATAGCCCTAATTACCGGAGTTTTTGAACGGATAATTGATGGCATTAAATCTTTTAACGGAAAAGCATTACGGTTGTTATTGAAAGGAAAAATTAAAGAATTTGTCCGTTATACCGATTTATATTTTTTACTTTCGGTATTCGTGGGGATGATTGTAAGTGTAGTTACTTTGGCTAAACTTTTGGCTTTTTTGTTTGCTAATTACCCAATTTATATTTGGGCTTTCTTTTTTGGTCTAATCCTTGCTTCTGTCTATTATGTTGGTAAAACCATCAATCGATGGAATATGAGTGTCGTTGTTACATTTATTTTGGGGACTGCTGTTGCATTCTCAGTAACATTTTTAACTCCGGCTACGCAAAACGACTCATTTTTTTATCTGGTTATTTGCGGAGTAGTTGCTATTTGCAGTATGATTTTACCCGGATTATCCGGATCGTTTATTTTGATTTTAATGGGAAATTACGAACTGGTAATGATTACGGCAGTAAATGAGATGGATCTGAATATACTTTTTCCGGTTATATTAGGCGCTGTGTTTGGATTGGTAGCTTTTTCACATATCTTATCATGGATTTATAAGAAATTTAAAAATCAAACCATAGCCGTTTTAACAGGCTTTATACTGGGTTCACTGAGTATATTATGGCCCTGGAAAAATGAAATTTACAGGATTAATCAAGCCGGTGATTTTATCTTGAAAAACGGAGAAAAAATTATTCAAAGATATGTTCCATATATACCAGAATCACTTAATGCAGAAGTTATTTCAGCTGTTGGTTTCATGATTATCGGGATAGTGTCTATTACATTAATAGAGAAATTTGCACAAGTAAAAAAATAATACCATGAAAATTTTCGGACTAATTGGTAGAAAACTTGCTCACTCATTTTCTCCACAATATTTCCGGCAAAAATTTAGCAATGAAAAAATAAATGATGCACAATACCGATTATATCCATTAGAGAATATTCATGAATTTCATTTACTGATAAAAAATAATCCGGATATTGCCGGATTAAATGTAACCATTCCTTATAAAACAGATATTATTCCATTATTGGATGGTCTTTCTAAGGCAGCAAAAGAAATTGGTGCCGTAAATACCATAAAAATCGAATTTTCAGGTACTGATTTACAATTAATTGGTTATAATACCGATTATTTGGGATTTACAAAATCGATTGAACCGCATTTAAAATCATATCATACTAAAGCATTGATTTTAGGTACAGGCGGGAGTTCAAAAGCTGTAAAATTTGGTCTCAAACAATTAAATATTGATTTTATGGAGGTCTCGAGAAATCCTCAAAATCAAAATCAAATGAATTATTCAGCGCTTTCCAAAGAGGTA
>Ga0209944_1000722_pt1 | contig 14247 bp, 10 predicted proteins | sample SalPonR1_C_D2_MG_FD_185701 | JGI IMG/M metagenome (GOLD analysis project Ga0209944, IMG submission 185701) | Salt pond soil microbial communities from South San Francisco under conditions of wetland restoration - Salt Pond MetaG R1_C_D2_MG... ...
TAACCCACGTCAGAGGAGTGCCCAGCGTGAAAGCATATTCTCAATCCCCGGGCCTCCGCAGCATCCGTCGACGTTCTTAGCGAAATTCGGCGGCGACGCCCTTGGCGTCGCAATCCTTGCACTTGTTTAAGACCCGTGCCCCGCACGGGTTGAGTTTGTAAGGATTAGCCGAATGAGTGCTAGAACGACAGGTAGCGAGGACCAGCCCGGAGGCTTTTTGCCTACTTTTTGGCCTACAAAAAGTAGGAATGAAAGAGAGTGGGAAGGCCCCGAGCGCCAGCCCTGAAAGAGCGAAAGGTTAGTGGAGAAGAGGACACTAGACCCATTCTCAACCCCTTCAGGCTTGCTTGTTTCAGTTGTTTTTTCGGGTAAAAAGCCTTATTATGAATTACTTTCTAGAATGAGGCTGACATCCGCACTAAAAAATAGAGGTCTCACCTTACGTTGACTTGTATACAACTCTCGCCTCCCTCATAACCAGAATCTTCCAATAACAAACAGCCCATACACACTACAACCTTTTTTCTTTAGGTACATACTCAAAGCTCGGCCCGCCCAGCTTGCCATCCCCTAAATGAATACTTCGCATAGCCACAGCATGCCTGCCCAGGGAGAACATCGTTTGAATAGCGGCACTCATATCGGGATGTCGCTTCTCTTTATGGGTGTGCATATTGTCGAGCATGTAACTATATAATGAATTGAATTTTAGGTTTTCTTTATAGTACAAGGGCGCATCAAGATCGGATTGCCCCGGATTGGAAATCAGGTCGTGTATGCCTTTCATGAACTCCTGATATTGAGTATCATCCACTTTTGCAATGAGCTCCTCTGTATTGAAATCATCGAGATCGACCTCGCCATATCCTCCCATAGACTTATAGATATCCAAAAAGCGATAGTAGTGAGGCTCAAGGGAGTCCGATTCCGAAAAGCTTAGCTCTTCTGCACGACTAAAGCCTTCGCCTTGTTCAATGATTTCAGCGATACATAACTTAGCATCCCGCTTATTTTGAACAGGGATTAAAATGCCGGAGGCGTCAGGCGAGTCTGTGGGATTTAACTGCCGTCCGTGATTGAAGTCCTCATCATCTAATTCGTCAATATCCGCCAATATGTCCAGATAAAAATCTGCAATAGTGGTCCAGCCGTCTTGTGGGTCTCGCTCATCATTGGGGTCCCGCGGCAATTCGATGTACAAAAACCCGACAATCGACTCTTTCGAGAGCTTGTGAAGACCGATTTTCATACTGGAAACGGTTTCACTGTGCCCGGGTAATTCCGTAGGATAAGATGGGATAAAGTTGGGGTTGGCACAATTCACATACCCGCCTATGGCATTCATAATATTGCAGGCCATAGCCATGTGGTTCATCTCCTCTTTCGCCACCTCGAGTAAAGACATGGCTGCCTCGGAAGTATCGTCTTTTACAGACCAATAGGCATAGAGATAGGGCGGAATGGTGGAATGCTCTAATTCTATCGCCGTATGTAGTTTTTCGCGTAAGGCCTTTTTTACTTCTTGTTTTGTTCTTTTCATTCTACTAAACCATTTAATTGATCAGCGTGGGAATAGGCAAACTGAAGGGCTTCCTGATTACTCAATGCGCGCTGACTAATTGCTTTCCAATGTGCTCTTTTCTCGGGATACGTGCTTTCTTCCGGCTTAAATTTGAATTGGTTCCCGTACGGTATGCCCTGACCCATGAGCATATAGTCAAAGCCATGAGTACCAAAAATACGGTCAAACACAAAAGGCCGGAGTATTTCGGGATCTTGCTCCTCAACGGCGGTCAAAGGACCTAATTCTCGGTAGATATCCAATAAGTCTTGCACCTGTGATACATCTGTTTCATGCCGGCACCTTCTCCAAAATTCTGTATCCTTTTGTTCGTTGTATTTATAATGTATAGCTAAAAAGCCTTTGATATAATCCCACTGGCTTCCGATTTTCTCATTGAGAAACCTTTTTAGCGTGTTGTTTTCATTGTTCTTCGATACAGGCAAATTTTGAATAAGCGTCTGAATGCTTTCTATGATCATATGCAGACCCGTAGACTCCAGAGGCTCCACAAAACCGTAGGCGTTGCCAATACCTACTACATTCTTTTTCCAGAACTCTGTATGCCGCCCCGACCTGAATTTGACGGTGTGAAACTCCTTGATTTCGGGATTATTGGCCTGCATTTCTGCCTGGGCAGCGTCCTCAGTGCAGTGGTCGGAAGAAAACACATACCCCCTATGGTTTTCCCCTCGAACGGGAATTTGCCAATTCCAGCCGTGATCCATGGTTTGAGCCAGCGTATAAGGATCGGGCGCACCCAGATCAGAAAACTTACCCGTGACAGCTCGGTCAGTAAATAAACTATCGCTATAGGATATAAACTCGCTGCCCATCGTTTTCTCCAGCAAAATAGATGCAAATCCGGTACAATCCACAAAGAGATCTGCCGAAAAGGTTTCATTCTGGTTGGTTTGCAGACTTTCTATTTCACCTTTTTCCGTGAGATTGACATCAGTCACCCGACGATCCAACCACTTGACTCCAGACTCTAATAGCTTATCCTTGAGAAATGCGATAAGCTGTTTGTTTTCTAAATGATAGGCATAACCAACCTGGTCTAAGAGACTCTGAGGCTCGCCTTCCTCAGTCAAAGCAAATAGGCCTTTGCCATCCATCATAAGGGACGTGCCCAGAGTAGCATCTTCCAAAGAATGGTTGATTCCATACGTCTCTAGCAAGTTGTTGATCCCAAATGGATTGTAAAACGGCTTGTGATCTTTTTTCCCCCAGTCAAATTTTATTCCGAGTTTCCACGAGGGTTTAACTTTCTCATAAAACTCCGCCGGGGAGATGCCGAGAACATGATGAATAAACGGTAAAATCACGGGAGTAGTGGCCTCTCCTACGCCTATGATGGGAATATCTGAGCTCTCGATTAAGGTAATATTGAGGTCGGGCCGCTGATTCCTAAAAGCCAAAGCCGTAAAATAACCTGCCGTTCCTCCTCCTAGGATGATAATCTCTTTGTACTTTTCGTCCTCGCTTATGTCGAGGTTCAGGTGAATATTATCAAAATCCCCTGCATACGCTGAGGAGTCCAACTTGACCTCGCCCGTATCACCAGACAATTGGATCCTATCCGAACTCTCAAAGCCCGCAAAAGCTATACCTATTAAATCGGTAGTAAAAGAGATAAGGTCAGCCTGATGGGAAAAATGCCCCAGGGTTCGCTCGAAAAGAGTCTCCATATCAGATTGTCCATCAACTGCATTCCATAAGGCCAAAAACTGAGCTTGGGTTCCGGGCTTCAGCTTTACAGTTTCCCCATCATTCCGAATGAAGGTATCCGACCCGTTGAGGTAAATATCTACTTGCTGAATCTTTTTGGGGACAAAGGCTGAATCAAGGGGTGATGTCATTTATTGAAAAATTGTTTGTCCTTTAATTTGTCTTTCGTCTCTAAATGCTCTAACTCCTCTAGTTCCTCAAAAATAACACCCAGGGGAAAATCCTTTTCGAGCTTTTCAAAGGAATTCGCCCACTTTCGAATCAGCTGAATTTGATCAGAAGATAAATCCCGACTGATGGGCATATAGCCGGAAGAGGCCCAGTTTTTAGGGTGGGTCTTTTCAACCAAAAGTTGAGCCAAATGCTCATTATCCCAACTTTCCTTATTAAAGCGCATAACAGGCATGATTAATGCATAACAATGGAAGACCTCCTTATATAATTCTTCAAAGGATATGCTTTCCTGATAGTCGGGGTGATCGGGATTCAAGTACTTGCCATAATCATGAGCAGGTAACACTTTTAAGTTGACATAAAACCCTGTCGAAACTACTTCCGTAGGATATTGAGGAGGCAGGGGATCGTGAACCTCTTTATTGGTAAACAGGTAAATAGCATTACTGGGCTCAGCATTGGGGAAAATGAGAACATCCCCGTCTTTGTAGTAGTCTTTTCTAAAGACCTTCTCAGACTTGCGAGACCCGCCGTCAGCCATTTTGCTTTCTATGATAGAAATGGCTGTTGGCTTTTTATATCTTTTCCCTCGTTTGAAAATATTCAAAATACAAAGCTCTTTCTTCGCTGAATTGCTGAGAAAGCCTTTCATGGGGTCATCATTCACATTCGTATACATGCCGCACTGCTCCGTAACATAAATCATGGGAGATTCTGCTAGCAATGGGATTTTCTTCTTCGGAGTTTTTAGGTTAAAGACGAAATCTCCATTTTCTATTTTTTTTGAATCCAGTTCAGGAACGTCTTTTAATGAGAAAAGAAGCATCCCACCCTTCTCATAATACTTTTCTCTGGGCCAGTTGGTATTGTTAATCTCCAAGGTTCCAATAGAAATGAATTTCGGCTCAGCGTCCCTGTTTTCCGAATACCTTAGACTGAATTCAAGCTCTCCCAGATCAAAAGTTTCGTAGGTGTTTTCCTCATCAGGTCTCGGCTCGAGAGGTTCTTCGGTATCTTTAGTCGTATTAATAATCGGAAAATTATTTAGAAAGTCCACTTGCACATAACTATGGTCAGCAGATACTTTAAAAGCAGTGGGAGTAAGCATGGCAATAGGTGCCATATACTTAGAGCTTTTATGGTGTAGAAAAGGAACGACTCCGTTCATTTGCCGGCACTCGGGCCAATTGATCAAGTCTTCCTCATACCAGGGAGATAGGGTGCCTGACACTTTTCCATAGGCGGGATTGGATATTTTACCTACCGTATTATAATCTACCTCTCGAATCTCTTCAACTTCGGAAATGATTTGTTGGACAAAAACTCCTTTAAGCTTTCGATTTTTATCTCGGTGCTCATTAAAAAACTGTAATAATTCATTCTGCTTTTCTGGAAGTAACTCTTCAAGTGGGATGACAGAAAAAAACACGCCCGATGCACCCTGAGGCATATTTTCGTTAACCACTCGAAAGGAGTTAACCAACCTGAGGCTCGCTTTTTTGGGCGTCCCGGAGAAAAGTACTTTTTGATTTTTACTGAGATTGAGTTGATCGCAAAAAATTTGGGAATACATGGCCATGGTAGGAAGCAAGTCGACCATGACTGAGGCATTAGAGGAATCGTCGCCCGGACGTTTATTCATGTCCAATTTGGCTCCTAGTAGATCATTCAGAGGGTCGGAGGCCTCCGCAGTGGTAACAGTTTTCAGCTCATCATTTTCAATACCCGTGGTTGCACTGTGCACGCAAACATCCTGATACCGGTACTGCATCGTACCGTAGTAATTCCAGTATCCGGGGACACAACCAAAAAGATCTGTGGTCCCATTACTGCCGGGACCTGTGATTTTATAAATTGGAGCAAAATCTTTGTCCAATTTATGAGTACCCAGTGGTGTTGATGCCCAATCCCTATACTTTTCATCGGTATGAATGGGTGTTATTTCTATATAGGGGATCTTTTGATGAGCTGCATCTACCTCGATTTTTATGTCCACACCAGGTGGCAACAGTTTTCTTACATCCTCCAGAGTATTGCCATATAGAATATACTGCTGCTCAAGGTATAGCCTGGGTGGGCATACGGCTTCAATTTGAATAGGCTGGAAAATGACGAGCGGCATGTACCAGCCGTTATTCGCAGTAGCGGGGTCAATGGAGCACTTGCCGGAAAAATTTAGTCTTGGAAAGTCAAATTGGGCCATAAGTTCATGTGGTTAGTCTTTTAATCTTTCAACAAAGTACATGTCAACCTCGCCCTTATTTTTGGCTAAGACCTTACCGCGGTGCTCGAAGGAAAATTCGTCCTGGCAGGCCAAATAGGTAGCCTCTGACACATTTACTTTGCCGCTCTCACTCGATGATTCCATTCTGGCGGCCAAATTCACAGCATCACCCCATACATCGTATTGGAACTTGTTCTTTCCTACTACTCCAGAAACGAGTGGGCCTGAATGAATACCAACTCTAACCTCCCAGGTTTTTACACCTCTTTTTTCCTGGTCTTTTCTGAATTCTTTCATAAAATCTATGATTTCTAAAGCAGCAAGTATTGTATCCTTGGGATGAGTTTTATTCGTGGTAGGAATTCCTCCTACCCCCATGTACCCATCACCCATAGTTTTGATTTTCTCAATGTTGTGCTTTTGCATAATATCATCAAACGCACCGAAACAATAGTCCAAATCCTTCACAATATCTTCTGCATCCATTTCCATGGCCCTTTTTGTAAAGGAAACGATGTCTGTAAAAATGACGGTAGCCCAATCGTAGGACCTAGGAGTAGCTTTACCTTTTTGCTTGAGCTCAGCAGCTGTCTCTTTGGGTAGGATGTTCAAGATGAGCTCATCTGACTTTTTCATTTCCAGAGCAATTAAATCATGCTGCTTTTCGATTTCAACTTTTTGTCCCTCAATTTCTTTCGTGCGCGCCCTAACTTTTTCTTCTAATTCTCTATTAACCTTGGTTTGGAGGTCTTTATTTACCCTTAATTGCTCAATAATTTTTTCCTGCTGTTCTTCATTATCCTTTCGCAGGATGTTGATGCGATTCCCCAGGGCCCAGGAAAAGAAAATCATTTCAATACTGGAACCAATATTCATGGGATATAAATCTAAAGTGCCATCCGGCAAAAGGCCTATGTGAGAGAAAAGTAAGACAATAATACCCAGCGAGAAGGCACCATATCCAATAGCAAAATATTTAGCAGAAGGAAGATTTAACCGTTGCGCACGAATAGCAGTAATCATAATAATAACCATGACAAGCGTACCCAAAAAGGCAGAAATAGCCTCATTTATCACGGCATAACCAAAGAAAGAAGGCAGGGGCATTAGAATGACCAAAATCATTAAAACCCGCAAGACCTTCGAAGTTTTCGGAAAGTTAACTTTAAGATTTAAAAATTGTTGGGTGAACAGGATAATATTAACCCCTAATACAGCGCTGAGAATAAATTGAATTTTCGCATTCCAATGGGAATAGGCATCAATATCACCGAATAATTCAAAGGTGTATCCTGAATTGTGAAGCGTAAGAAATAAGAGTGCGAGCAACACCCATAAATAGTGAACGTAAAAATGGTCACGCGTGAACAAATAGATGAAAAAATTATAAGCCAACATGATTAAATAAAAACCAAGGAAAAGACCCAGCAATAGCCGCTTTTGAGTCTGTTTCAATAAAAAGCTATTTTTTTCAAGGGCTTCAAAATTTAAACCCGTAGGCAATGCAAAATGCGTATTCGACTTCTCCAATCGACCTAAAACATGTGTCGTATCTCCCGCTTTAATAGCGACCTCAATCAAGTTGTGGTTGGTATACGGAAAATTTCTATCTGTATAAGGCACTAAATGCCCAGTCCGCCTGGGTGTCTCCGAGCCATTTATGTATAAGGAGACCTCTGTCCACTTGTCAAAATTGAGAAACCAACGCTTATCCTCATCATCTACATTAACCATTTGGAAGGTAACCCAGTAAACGTCGCAAGATGCGCGGAATGAATCAGATTTTCCCGCTATGGAAGACCTTACTTCCTCTAAAGTCAGGCTTTGAGCCGAATCAGCCAGGCTAGCATTCAATTTTATTTCCGTGGCGGTATCGTCCTTAGCCAACGCATTGATCGTAGAGGCGAAGCCAACACCTCCAAGTTGAAGGAGGAGAAACAAACAGAAAAATCGCTTTATCATCATGGTAAACTTGATACCAAAAATAACAAAAACTCACCGCTACACACCAAAATAACCTAAGCTGTTTAAAGAAATATTAGAATATATCATTCAAAATGACAGCTTTCTTGGAATTCTATGAGCTTTAGATTAACTTAGAGAAATAATTCTTAACAAAAAATAGACGCATGAAACAAAACGAGAATATAGGGAAACCCACGGTAAGCGAGTTAAAGAACTTTGACTCCATGAAAAAACAAACCAAAAAAGTAGCGTCGAATAAACAAAGTCCAGGGTGGTACAAGCAAGAAAAAAGCACGCCCGGATGGTACCTTCGCGAACATTCAAGTTAGTATTTAGGTAGGCTTTTTTTTAATGAATATTTGGAAGCGTCACTTCTCCTCACTCTTGGGTCGAATACTTACCGAAGAGGATGCCGAATATCCTCAGTTTTGTAAAGCCTTCAACGGAGACTTTCATAAACAACCACTTTGCGTTATTTTTCCTGTCAACGCAGACGATGTGTCTATAGCCCTTAGCGTCTCTAGTTCCCAGGGAAAACAAGTCTCTATTTTTAATGGTGGGCACAGCACAGTGGCCGCAGGATTAAATAATGGAAATGTTGTTTTGAACATGAAGGAGATGAAGTCCATCTCCATTTCCAGCAACAAGAAATATATAACAGTAAGCGCGGGGTGTTTGGCTCATGAAGTCGATCAGGCCACAGCCCCCTTTGGCAAAGCTATACCACTTGGCGATTGTCCGGTGGTAGGCATTTGCGGCTTAACCTTGGGAGGCGGTGTTGGTTTTATTTCCCGGTCCAAAGGCTTAACGATCGATCATTTGGTCGAAGTGCAGCTAGTTACACCTGACGGAACAATAAAAACCTGTTCAAAGGAAGAAAACCCCGAGCTTTTTAAGCTGCTAAAAGGGGCGGGACAGGGTAATTTTGGAGTTGTCACGCAATTGAAATTCAAACTGGTTAATATTCCTCATCAAGTCTACGGAGGAAATCTATGCTGGGACCTAGAACACGCTCAACATATTCTTCAAAAATATGACAACCTCATTCATTCAGCACCTTTCGAACTAAATCTGTATTGTCGAATCAATGAAGAAATGGGTCCCATGATAAAAGTATACGGCATGTATTGTGGAGATGTGGATGAAGGAAAGGCGTTTTTTGACGAGATTCGATCATGGAGAGAACCCATGTTTGACAACGCTCAAAAATATTCGTATTTGGAAATGCAAAAAATTAACGAATCTACTATCGTTGACAGTCCACGTTTTCTTTGGAAAAATGGCTTCCTCGATGGAAAAATGAGTAAGCAGTTTATCTCCACGGTTGCTCAAGTCTATTCCAAACGGCCGACACCCTATTGCCGCATCAATATGGACACCGTCAACGGAGCGATTCATAATCAATCAGAACCTAGTGCATTTCCGCACCGTAACTCTGACTACGTGGTAAGCATTATGGGCGTTTGGTTTTCTGAGGACAATAAGGCAGCAGCCTTAAGCTGGGCAAAGCAATCTATGGAAAAGCTGCGGCCCTTTCTGAACGATGGCGTTTATGTAAACTATGCAGATCCCTCAATAGCACATAATTCCAAATCATATTTTGGACATAATGCGTCTGACGTTAAAAGTATGAAAGATACTATGGATCCTAATAATACGCTGATCGGTTCATTAAACCCGGAACCCATAAAACAGCATTATGAAATTTGATTAAATGTAGCTATATTGCAATATTGTCTCGCATTCAGTAATCTCTAACCAAAAAAATTATGTCACAAACAGCAAATTCCAATCATCAGGTATCTCATAACGACGAAGTTATGAAAATTCAACTTTCGGGCAGTGAAGGGGAAGAGCACTTAAAAGCAACCTTTCTTTCTTTTGTAAATGACACGCTTGATAAAGGAGCGAAGAAGGTCATGGTTCACAATCACGATCTGGGCCATCACATCAGCCCCCATTTCCAAAACTGGGCGCAGGTCAATTTAGAATTGCCTTTATTGCAAGGTGGAGTAGACAAAATTGCGATAGTTCATCCGAACAAAAAGGAGTACTTTAATCTTATTTCAGCCAAGGGAGCCGTCAGACGTCAATATTTTAATACAGAAGACGAAGCGATGGCCTGGCTAAACGCATAAGTTTAGAAAGACTCTCCAAAAGATATGTAAAACCCACTTTGGTTCCTGGATCCTATGGCATAATCTATTCTGAAGTTGGTTGTTTCTCTTTTATCTACCATAACGCGTAAGCCCAATCCTACATTGGGGAAAAATGTAGCGCGCGCCCAGGAGAAATTGGGTGACAAAGAGGATATGCCTCCAATGAATGCTAACCCCATGCGATGCCATAATGGTGTGCGGAGTTCAACCTGAAATGAGGATAAGCTTTTGTCTCTAAATCTGCCGTAGAAATATCCCCGAGCTACTTGATCACCTCCCATAATGGGATAATCAAAAAACGGAGGGGTGTTTCCTACCCAGGCTTGATATAAACGGCCGGCAACGGTAAACTCACGGGCTCCGGTATGGTATTTACGTATATCTAATTCAATCTTGGGATAATTCTGCTGTGAAAAGTTGTACCCCGTATGAAGCTTAAAATAAAATCCGCTCTGGGGAGTCAGTATGCTATTCCTCCCATCGTATAGGAGAACAACGCGTGCCGACGCTGCTCTTCTGGATCGTAATTCTTCGTGCAAAGTCAGAGAGTCGCCTTTCACCTTATTATAATGTGTGATTCCACCCCCAACCCCCAAAAAGAGATTTTGTCTGAGTTTCTTGTATAGGTTTACTTGTGTGTTCAGGCGTGAACTGGAAAATCTTACCTCATCCTGTTCTGTAGTCTGCCCTCCAATGCCGTAATAAAAATCCGGATATGCAGAGACATGAAAAACACCATCCAAAAACCACTTTTCTTGTCTAAAAAAATAATTCCAGGAGGTCTCAAATATGGATTGATTTCGTAAGGTGTAATTAAACTCCAAATCTACATTCGAAGTCCGAGTGAAAGAGTCTTGATACAAATCAATAGTAAACAAGGAGACAGCACCAAAGTAAAAGTCGGTCTCCGGGGTATAACCGATAGTTGGGACAGGAAGAACTTTAATTTTTCGAACTCGAGTAGTGTCTAAAGCCTTTACGCTTTGTATAAAGCAGATTGATAGCAAAAAGAAATTGACGACGATCCTAATCATGGGAGCGATTCGATAAAAACGATTTTCCGAAGAGCCAAAATCCGGCAGCTAAAAACATAGATGCGCCAAAAGACCAAAGAAAGGCATTTTCATTTTGCCCGAGACTACCAAAATAGCTAAATAAAAGACAAACGGGCACATAACCAATCAGGTTGGAAATAAGGAAAGTTCTCCATCTCATTTTATTAAAGCCAGCCGTATAGCTTATGCTTTCAGAGAGTATGGGGATTCCTCTGGAAACCAGAATGGCTAGGAAGCCATATTTTTCAATCCAATGTTTTGACTTTTCAAAGGATTGGGGCTTTCCGAAAGAAGTTTTCATGCCCAGAATGTAACCCAAACATGCAGAAATCTGAAGGGCTAGGTAAGAAAGGAAAAAGCCATTCCATAAGCCCAGCACCCATCCATTTAAATACAAAATGATGCTGCTGGGGACAGGCAGCAAGATGTCTGAAACGAGAATTCCAAAGCTCAACAAGGCATACATCTTCACCTTAGATTGAGCCGACTCCAAAGCTTCTCTAAAGTGGCCTTCTATCCCTTCGAAAAAGACGAATATTAGACTGACCGCCGCAATACTAATAAGTAAGGGAACCCAAAGGCTTTTCATTTATGTGCTGTTTGTGATAAACATCATTTTTCTGGCAGAGCACCCAATCCCATCTGGGTCGAAAACCCGGAAGCATAAATGCTATCGCTATACAGGCATGCTTTTCTTTTTACAAGAAGCACAATATTTTCTTCTAAGGTACAAACTCTAATGGATGTGTTCCATTTTTAATGCGCTTCGATGGCCGACTGGCCACCCGTCCGCCCGCTGAAAAGCCTTCGGAAAAGGATGGCAAACAGACGAAGCGTATTCTGCCGTTTTTCTTCGAGGGTCTCTTATCGGGAAACCACGATTTTTTGAGTGCTTTTTTGCCCGGTGATGGAGTGAGTAAGCTCTACAATATAAGTCCCGGGTTGAAGGGCACTAATGTTAATATGGCGAGTATTACTGACAGTTAAAACGAGCTTGCCATGTGCATCGTAGATATGGCTTCGTATCTCAGTACCTTCCATGCCCGACACATGAATCATGTCATGAGCAGGATTGGGGTAAACTCGAAGGTTGGACAATGGTTTTTCCTCTACTGCTGAAACCATATCCATATTTATAACGACTTCAATATATTCACCGGGAGCGACCTCTGTTACTTGTATGGTCAAGTCGCTGTTTGGCACGGAATAGCTTTCGTTGAGAAGTAGTTGCGCATCAGAAGCTTCATGTGGAATGTAAGATGCTCCTAGACCCCCTATCGGTTCTGGATGCATATCGATCAATACCGGGAGGCAATAATCATCATTTAATTGGCAGTCGATGCCATAGATGAGCGCACCATGGGGGGCGTCAAGGGTGTAGTTAGACCCATCATTAAGCCGTATGCGTCTTATGGATCGTTGATCAAAGCCGGTTAGTCCGCGGTATTCGATATAGATTTTGGAAAAGAGTAGATCATCGTTGGGCTGCAAATCTAAATCATTCGGCAGATCTATAACCACACATTGCGTTTGTCCGGGAAGCTTCTTTTCTAGCGGATATATCCGGAGGGTGTCACTGCTTTGGACCCTGCGTATTTCATTCTCTGTTAGCCATCCTTTTTGCTCTTTTATTAAAGCACAGGGGTGTGAAGCTTGTGACCGCAATCCCATAATATCGAAAAGGTTACCATAAGCTTGAATTTCAAACTCTCCATCCTTCTTAATATAGGAGTTGGAATGGTAGGATATTCCAAAGCTATGTAGGAGCTCATGAGCCACTGTACTGTTTGAAATCCCGGAAAACTCATGTGGAGTAAAAAATTGAGTTCGAAAACCACTCCGACGAAAGCTAAGGTTTCCGTTAGGTGTCGAAAAGGGCAACTTGCTAAAGGAGCTATTTCCAGCTGCACAAGATTTGCTAACGGTATCATGCACCATGAGTACGATATTATCTATATTGGAATAATCCACGTCAGGCTGACTAGCGATGACGTCATCTACTGGAAAACAATTTGTATATCCCTGACCAAATAAGGGCGGTTGATTTCGTCTGTAGTCATACACGGTTCCTTCTATCGTGGCTTTTCCATATGAAATTTCTTCAATAAAACTCTTGATCGAAAACGGACTACTAAAAAATCCGGTAGTAATATCATCAATAGACTGATGCGTACTATCTGAAGCGTAGTCAAAGGGTACTATAGCAAGCTGCTGAGAGCCGGTGACCGGTTCATTTTCGTCCTGAGCGACCAGAAAAAAGGTGCAGAGAAGAAGGTGAAAGATAAGTATGGCTTTTTGAGTCATCAGGCAGAATATTAGGTAAAACCAACGAATGGTCTGTAATTAAAGTAAAATCTATCCCCCATATTATTATGGGTTAAATAGACATTCAAAGGTAAAAATTTGTGAGGACTAGCTTAAATGGACTTTCTGTAAGGAGTTCATAATTATGGTGGGGTCAACTGACAATAGTAATGCTTTGACAACGACCGCGATCCCTTTTTACAAGTTCGGAACTACCCTTTGGACTCTTCTTCCCCCTCCCCCTCTTCCGCGCCATATTCGGTCTGCAGTTCCCGACTACGGACGCCCATTTCTTCTCTCAGATACCTCGCAAACACATGAGAATAGCCATGTGTGGTTAACACTTCCTCTGCTCCGGACTCGCGAACGGCTGTCAATAACCCCTGCCAATCCGCATGGTCTGAAATAATAAATCCCCGATCCACGTTCCGCCGACGCCGATTACCTCGCGAGGCCATCCACCCCGAGGCCATGGCTGTTTTATAAGGTCGAAATTTTTTCATCCAGGCGGAGCGCATGGCCGAAGGCGGACAAATCACAATTCCATTTCTATACTCTTCATCCAGCTGCCTGCCTTCTACCCGAATGGTGGGGTGCAAATCAACCCCTTGTTTTCGCATGACTTCATTTGTGTTTTCTACGGCTCCATGGGTGAGTATGGGTCCGCGATCGGGATCCAGCATTTGAATGACGCGTTGCGCTTTCCCCAGGGAGTACGATCCGATCACGGGAAGCACCCCTTGCTCCTGGCAGTTCGCCCACCAACCATTGATTTGCTTGCGCAAGAAGGCTTCATCCGGCCAGCGGAAAACCGGTAGGCCAAACGTGCACTCCATAATCAAATGCTGGCACTCCACGGGCACAAAATCTTCGGCAATAGGATCCTTTTGCGTTTTAAAATCGCCGGTAAATACCCAAACCTCACCCCGGTATTCAGCCCGAATTTGGGCGGAGCCCAGTACGTGCCCCGCCGGGTGAAATGAGAAGGTAACACCACCGATATGTATAGGCTCCTCATAGGAAATAGACTCCACCTTAGCATCAGGCAGCCGATATTCAATAACAGGTTTGGCG
>Ga0209944_1000725_pt1 | contig 14193 bp, 11 predicted proteins | sample SalPonR1_C_D2_MG_FD_185701 | JGI IMG/M metagenome (GOLD analysis project Ga0209944, IMG submission 185701) | Salt pond soil microbial communities from South San Francisco under conditions of wetland restoration - Salt Pond MetaG R1_C_D2_MG... ...
GTTCGGGCAGGTTTCGACGTCCACGCTTTTGCAAGTCGCGGCCGGTTGAGCTCCATCGAGCAAGTGTCGGCGTTCAAGCGAAATCGTGAAGTGTTGCCCGCCCTTCGAGATTCCTGTTTTCGCAGGAACGACGGGAAATGGAGGGAATAACGGGCAAATAAGGTACGACGGGGTACACTAGAACCTAGTCCTAATGCGCGCTGTCCCAGTCCTTGCCGGCACCGGCCTCGACGAGCAGCTCCACGTCCAGCTCGGCGGCGGCGCTCATGCGGTCGATCACCCCCTGGCGTACCGTGTCCAGCGCATCGTTTCTGACCTCCAGCACCAGTTCGTCGTGCACCTGCATCACCAGCCGGGCGTCGACGCATTCCGATTCTATCCAGCGGTCGACGTCGATCATGGCGCGCTTGATGATGTCGGCGGCCGTGCCCTGGAGCGGCGCGTTGATGGCCGCGCGTTCGGCCGCCTGCTGGCGCTGGCGGTTGCGCGAATTGATTTCCGGAAGCCACAGGCGACGCCCGGCCAGGGTCTCGACGAAACCCTGCTGCTTGGCCAGCTTGCGGGTGGAGTCCATGAACTCGCGCACGCCGGGGTAGCGGGCGAAATAGCGATCGATGTATTCGCCCGCGGTGGTGCGATCGGTTTCGAGCTGGCGGGCCAGGCCCCAGGCGCTCATGCCATACATCAGGCCGAAGTTGATCGCCTTGGCCGAACGACGCTGTTCGCCGTTCACTTCATCGATCTCGACGCCGAAGACTTCCGCGGCGGTCGCCCGATGGATGTCCTCGCGGTCGGCGAAGGCCTTGAGCAGGCGCTCGTCGCCTGACATGTGCGCCATGATCCTGAGCTCGACCTGCGAATAGTCGGCCGCGACGATGCACCAGTCGTCCGGCGCGACGAAGGCCTTGCGGATGCGCCGGCCTTCCTCGGTGCGGATCGGGATGTTCTGCAGGTTCGGGTCGGTGGACGACAACCGGCCGGTGGCAGTGGTGGCCTGGTGGTAATGAGTATGGACCCGGCCGGTGTCCTCCCGGATCTTTTCGGGCAGGCGGTCGGTGTAGGTGCTCTTGAGCTTGGAAAGCCCGCGATGGGTCAGGATCAGCGCCGGCAGCGCGTGCTCGACGGCCAGCTCCTGCAGCACGTCTTCGGCGGTCGACGGCTGGCCCTTGGGCGTCTTGCGAACGACCGGAATCTCGAGCCGCTCGAAGAGAATTTCCTGCAACTGCTTGGGCGAGCCCAGGTTGAACTCGCCGCCGGCCGTTTCCCAGGCGCGCTTTTCCAGGCTTTCCAGTTTCTCGGCGATCTCGGCACTCTGGACCGCGAGTTGCTCGCGGTCGACCAGCACGCCGCGCGCCTCCATTCGGGCCAGCACGTCGATCAGCGGAATCTCCAGCTCTTCGTAGACTTTCCTGACGCCGGGGTACTTGCTGACCTCCGGCCAAAGCTTGCGGTGCAACGCCAGGCAGACCTCGGCGTCTTCGCCGGCATAGTCGGCCGCCTGCGCCACCGGCACCCGGTCGAAGGACAGCTGCTGCTTGCCCTTGCCTGCGACCTGTTCGTAGGTGGTGGTCTGGCGGCCAAGGTAACGCGCGGCCAGCGAATCCAGGTCATGGCGCGTGGCGGTGGCGTTGTAACAGTAGGACTCGAGCATCGTGTCGTGGCGAATGCCGGCAAGCTCCAGCCCGGCGCGGCGCAGCACGTTCAAGTCGTACTTGGTGTGCTGCGCGAGCTTCGGTCGATGGGGATCGGCCAGCACGCCGGCCAGGGCCTTGACCGCCTCGTCGCGGTCGAATTCGTTGTCCTGGTCGGCGTGCCCGACCGGCACGTAGAACGCCTTGCCCGGCTCGACCGAAAACGCGAATCCGACCAGGTCGGCGTCCAGCGGCTCGAGGCTGGTGGTTTCGGTATCGAATGCAATCAACTCGGCCGCTTCCAGCGCCTCGACCAGCTTTTCAAGCGCCGTGCGGGTGGTGACCGTCTCGACGGCCAGCTCCGAGGTCTCGGGCTCACGCCCCGCCTCGGCGTCGGCGTCGCCGATCTGGCGCAACCAGGTCGTGAAGCCGAAACGCTTGAGCAACTCGACCAGCCGGCCGGGGTCCGGGTTGGCGGCGGCGAGATCGTCGATCCCGAATTCGAGTTCCACATCCTCCTTGAGCGTGACCAGTTCGCGCGACAATGGCAGCTGATCAAGCGCATTTCGAAGATTTTCACCGATCTTGCCGCCGATCTCGTCGGCATGCTCGATCACCGAATCGAGGCTGCCGTACTGGTTCAGCCACTTGGCCGCGGTCTTCGGCCCGACCTTCTCGACGCCCGGGATGTTGTCCGAGGCATCGCCGGTCAGCGCCAGAAGGTCGCCCACCAGTTCGGGTCCGACGCCGAACTTGTCGGTCACCGCATCGGGGTCGTAGCGCTTTTCCTGCATGCTGTCTTCAAGCACCACGCCGTCGCCGACCAGCTGGGCCAGATCCTTGTCGCCGGAGGAGATCAACACGGGCAACCCATCGACCTGAGCTTGCCGTGCAAGCGTGGCGATCACATCGTCGGCTTCGACACCACCGACCCGCACGCGCTTGACGCCCAGCGCGTCGATCAATTCGTCCAGCGGCTCCAGCTGGGCGCGCAGGTCGTCGGGCATGGGAGGACGATTGGCCTTGTAGTCGGCGAACGAATCGTGGCGGAAGTTCTTGCCCGGCGCATCGAAGATCACGGCCAGGTAATCGGGCCGGTGCTGTTCGATCAGGCGGCGGACCATGTTGGCCACACCGAATACCGCGCCCGTGGGCAGCCCCGCGCCGCTGGTCAGGCTGGGAAGCGCATGGAATGCGCGATACAGGTAGGACGATCCGTCGATCAGGCAGAGCTTTTTCGGCTTGGTATCGGTCATGCAAGGATGCGGTCTTGAGTCGGGTCGTCTATGATACGCCTTAGGGGCTGATCGATCGTCGGCGGTCGATTGCAGGCGAACGGGCTGCCGATTCGGGACCGAACCCCGGTCGCTTGCCGATACACACGGCACCTCGATCGGGCCCCAGGGATTCCCCACAACCCGCGGACAACGGGAGGCCGCAATGGACAACAAGACACTCACGAGACTGGCCCTGGCCGCATTGCTGGTCTCCGGCACCGCATTGGCCCAGGAACAGGCTCGCGACGACGCGCCACCGCCGCCCCCGATCCGCGAACCGCTCCCGCCCAAGGTCTCCGATCCCGACCAGCAGATCGAACCGCAGGTGCGAATCCGCCGCGAGGAAGGCCGCACGGTGGAGGAATACGTCACCGCCAGCGGCAAGGTCTACATGGTGCGCATCAAGCCTGCCGTCGGGCCAGCCTATTACATGATCGACACCACCGGCGACGGCATTCTCAACATCGAGCACGAGCGGTTCGAGCCGGTGAAGCCGGTCTATTGGAAGATTTTCGAGTGGTGATTGCCGGTCAAACCGGCTTTTTGGTTTGACCAATGGTTGACGGGGGGGCGCCCCCGGGCGCTTCACTGATCCCTTCGGACCGGCATCATGTCTCCCGAATCAACTTCAAAAGCCGTTTCGCCGCTCGCGGCGCGATCGGCGAAACGGCTTTTGATTCCGAAAAACGCGATCGAACGCTATTCCGCCAGCGCCCCGTGAACCGGGTCGGTGTCAGGCGCCACGCCGGTGAACAGCTTGAACGCTATCGCCGCCTGCTCGACCAGCATCCCGATACCGGGGAAACAGCCGATTCCCAGTTCGACGCAGCGTTCCGCGAACGGCTCGTAGGCCGGACCGTAGTTCAGGTCGTAGGCAATTGCGCCTGGCGCCAGCCATTCCGGCCTGATCGGCGGACAAATGCCCTGGTGTCCGAGGCTGGTGCCCTGGATGACCAGGTCGAACCCGGTTGAACTCGACGCCGTATCGAGGCTGCCAGCCTCCAGGCGCCGCCCGCGAGCGGCGAATCGCGCCACCAGCTTTTCGGCGCGGGATTCGTTCCGGTTGACAACCCGGACGCCGCCAGGGCGCCGGTCCATCAGCGGCCCGAGAATCCCGGCCACCGCGCCGCCGGCGCCCAGCACCAGCACGCGGCGGTCGGCAACTTCGATTCCAAGCCGATCGAAATCGGCCATCAGCCCGGCGCCGTCGGTGTTGTGGGCACGCCATCCGTCTTCGGCGGCCAGCAGCGTATTGCAGGCGTCGGCCTCGCGCGCCGCGCGGCTTGCATGGGCCGCCAGCGCCAGGCCCTCGGCCTTGAGCGGCACCGTGAGGTTACAGCCGCGTCCGCCGGCATCGCGAAATTGCTTCAGCCTGGCGGCCAGCTGTCCGGCCGGGCAGTCGATGCGGGCGTAATCGACCGCAATGCCTTCGGCCTCGGCAAACATGCCGTGGATACGCGGAGAAAACGAGTGCGCGACCGGATGACCGAAGACGGCAAGTTTCATCATGGTGCCAAGTGTATCGCCGCCGACCGACGATGGTAGTACAAGCGGATAAAGGCATTGACCACGAAGGGCACGAAGAGCACGAAGGTGAAAAGCAAAACCGCACTCTCTGACGATTTGCGGGGCCCCATGTCTCCCGGCTGTACCGCCTCTTGATGAGGCAGGTCGGGAAGTACCGCCCGCCTTCAGTGTGAGCAAATGTTCATGGTGTCCTTGCCGCCAGGACGCGCCATGCGCCTTTTGCTCTTTCCTTCGTGTCCTTCGTGGTTACAGCTTTTGACTTTCCCGGAAGGCGACACCCAAGCTCAATGCCTGCCACCTTCCCGCAACCAGGCCGCCGCGTCCAGCGCGTGATAGGTCAGGATGCCGTCGGCGCCGGCGCGCTTCATCGACAGCAGCGCTTCGAGTACGCACTTGCGCTCGTCCAGCCAGCCGTTGGCCGCAGCCGCCTTGAGCATGGCGTATTCGCCCGAGACGTTGTAGGCGAAGGTCGGGACGCCGAACTCGGCCTTGACGTCGGCGACGATGTCGAGATACGGCAGGGCCGGCTTGACCATGACCCAGTCGGCGCCCTCGTCGAGGTCAAGCGCCACCTCGCGCAAGGCCTCGTCGCGGTTGCCGGGATCCATCTGGTAGGTGCTCTTGTCGCCGCTGCCGAGATTAGCCGCGGAGCCGACCGCGTCGCGGAACGGGCCGTAGAAGGCCGAGGCGTACTTGGCCGCGTAGCTGAGAATGATGGTGTTGATATGGCCGTCGGCTTCCAGCGCTTCGCGAATCGCGCCGATCCGGCCGTCCATCATGTCCGAGGGCGCGACGACATCGGCACCGGCCGCCGCGTGCGAGGCGGCCTGGCGGACCAGCGCGTCGACCGTCTCGTCGTTGAGCACGTATCCCGAATCGTCCAGCAGGCCGTCCTGGCCGTGCGAGGTGTAAGGATCCAGCGCCACGTCGGTCATTACGCCGAGTTCCGGGAAGCGCTGCTTGATCGCGCGCACCGTCTCGGGCACCAGCCCGCGATCATCCCATGCGGCCTCGGCCGTCTCGCTCTTGAACTCCGGCGAAATCACCGGAAACAGCGCGATCAGGGGGATGCCCAGCGCCACAGCACGTTCGCAGGTGTGCAGCAGCGAATCCAGCCCCTGGCGCTGGATGCCCGGCATCGAAGGCACGTCTTCGGTAGCGTCGGCGCGTTCGAGCACGAACACCGGGTAGATCAGATCGCTGGGCGAAAGCGAGGTCTCGCGCATCAGGCAGCGGGAAAATTCGGCGCGGCGGGCGCGGCGCATTCGGGTGGTTGGAAACGGCATGACTTTGACTGGCCTCCGCTCGGGAATGTTTATGGATAAAGTGCCTGCACCCGGCACCGCAGCGATGCGCGTGTCGGCGTCAGATTCGACAGTTGGCTTCAGATTCCAGAATACCAGCCAGACGAGCTATTGACGCGCGGCATGCCCACCAGCCGGCGGCAAGGGCACGCCGAGCACACCCGCGACCAGGCGCAGCAGTTCGTACTCGGCCACCACCACTTCACCATCGTGCCGGGCGCAACGCACAAGCATCGCAATCAGGTCGCCGCGCGCGTCGGGGCGAAGCTTCTGCAGCGAAGCGAGAATCTCGTCCAGCCGCTCAGGCCAGCCCTGGGCGAAGCGGGCCGGATCCGGTTCGGGAAATCCGCTGGCGCCCTGGAGTGCCTGTCGACAGGCTTGAACGGCGCTTTCGTGGTCGTCCGGATGCCCGTACATGGCCACTATGGCGATCAGGTCCGATACCGCCTCGGCCCGGTCGACCAGCGTCTTGCGCCCGGCCAGCGTTCGGCGACTCGGGTTGAGCACGGTCTCGATCTCGCGGTTCAGCAGTCGGGCCAGCACGTATTCGAACAGTTCGGTCTTGCCGTCGGCATCGATCAGGCGTTCCACCAGGCGCATGAAATCGACCAACTCGCGTTCGGGCCGGCGACGCATCACCGGAAACGCCATTTCGAGCAGCGGCAGGCGAAGCGAGCGCGCGAGCTCCGGCGCGATGCCGAGCAGGTCGCGTACCTGCGATTCGCTTTCCGAGCCCAATGATTCGGCAATCATGAGCAACTGATTCTCGCGCAACTCCGGGGCTTTCCCAAGCAGCAGGAAGAGCAGCAATTCCGGCGCCCACTCATCGGAGTGAGCCGCCCGCTTGAGCGGGGCCGGCACCTCGGCGATCAGGGCCGCCGCCAGCACTGCCTGGAACACCCCAGGCTGGCCGATCTGGTGAACCAGGTCGGTCGGATCCAGCGAGAATCCGCCGGCCCGAGCGGCGTCGGCCTGCGCGGCCGCATCGGCTTCGCGCTGCTCCCGCTCGGCCCGGCGCGCCTGCTCGTGGCGCTCCATGTCGCGAGCAATCTCGGCGAGCTGGGCCGGCTTGAACGACGGGTCGACTTTCAGGATGCGCTTTTCCAGCGGCGGATGGGTGGCGAACAGCTTGCCCGAAAAGCCCATCGCGAACAGCATATGTCCGACTTCATCGGTATTGACCTTCATCCGCGAACCCGAAGCCCGCGCGCCGATCTTCTTCAGCGCCCCGGCCAGGCCCTCGGACGAGCGCGTGAACTGTACCGCCGAGGCATCGGCCAGGTACTCGCGCTGGCGCGAGACGGCGGCCTGAATCCAGCGGCCGAAGAACAGCCCGATGTAGCCGACCAGCATGACCGCCAGCGCCACGGCCACGATGGCGCCGGCGTTCTTGTTGCGACCACGACTGAAGCGCATCGAACCGAGCATTCTTCGACCGGCCACGGCCAGCACGAGGATGCCGAACAGGATGCCGATCAGCCGGATGTTCAGGCGCATGTCGCCGTTGAAAACGTGGCTGAACTCGTGCGCGATGACGCCCTGCAGCTCCTCGCGGTTCAATGTTTCCAGGGTGCCGCGCGTGACCGCTACCGCGGCATCGGCCGGCGACCAGCCGGCGGCGAACGCGTTGATTCCCGGCTCGTGTTCGAGCACGAATACCTGCGGCACCGGCACGCCCGAGGCGATCGCCATTTCCTCGACCACGTTGAGCAGTCTCCGGCGCAGTGGATCGTTGCTGTCGCCCGTCACCTCCACACCGCCCAGTTCCCGCGCAACCTGTGCACCGCCGCCGCGCAGCTGGGCCGATCGGTAGGCGCTGGCCAGCACTATGACAAGCACGGTGGCGAGCGACGTCCACAGGACGACCTGCCCGTTGGCCAGCCAGAAACCCGGCGAAAACCAACCGTGCTCGGCCGATGGAAAGCGGCCGAACACACCCAGCATGACCAGGTTCATTGCGATCACGATGGCAAGGACGGCAAGCATGAAAACCAGGACCAGGATCCTGGTCTGCTTGCGTGCCTTGTCCTGGTGTTCGAAGAAGTTCATAGGCGCGACTTTGTCGCGAGTTTTCAGAGAAAAGTTTTCAGTTTTCAGCAATCACCGCGAACGGGAATCGGTTTGCCGTCGGGCTCACCGTATCGATTGCTGAAAACTTCGAACTGAAAACTGAAAGCTCGGTTCAGCCGAAATCCACCTTGACGGCTTCGCGCTTGACCGGGTCTTCGATTTCGAGCATCTCGGCCGGGCCGAAGCCGAACGGGCCGGCGATGAAATTATTGGGTACCGACTCGCGCAGGATGTTGTAGTTCATGACCGCGTCGTTGTAGGCCTGGCGGGCGAACGCCACCTTGTTCTCGGTGGTCGTGATTTCCTCGGTGAGCTGCATCATGTTCTGGTTGGCCTTCAAATCGGGATAATTTTCCGAAAGCGCGAACAGACGGCCCAAGGCGCCGGAAAGCCCCTGTTCGGCCTGGTTGAGCTGGCCGACGGCATCCGGGTCTCCGGGATTCTGAGAAGCGTTCTTCAGACCGGTGACCGCGGCGTTGCGCGCCTGGATCACCGCTTCGAGCGTGTCCTTTTCGTGCGCCATGTAGCGCTTGGCGACTTCGACCAGATTGGGGATGAGATCGTAGCGTCGCGTCAGCTGTACGTCGATCTGCGCGAAGGCGTTCTTGTAGCGATTTCGGGCCGTGACCAGGCGGTTGTAAATGGATACGGCAAATACGACGATCAGCGCGATTGCGCCCAGGACGATCCATTCCATTGCAGGTACTCCCCGAGTTGTAAGCCCGTAGTCTACTCAATTCCAGCCGTCGGATACAGCCGCCGGATTCAGCCGCGAAGCTGCTTTTCCAGCCTGGCCCAGGTATCGCGCAGCGTGACCGCACGGTTGAAGACGGGATGTTCGGTGCTGGAGTCGGGATCGGCGACGAAGTAGCCGGTGCGCTCGAATTGGTAGTGCTCACCGGGCTTCGCGTTTTCCAGACCGGGTTCCAGCCGGGCGCTGCCGATGATCTGCAGCGATTCGGGATTGATGTGTTCGACGAAATCGCGTTCCTTGTCGCCGGCTGGGTGCGGCACCGAGAACAGACGGTCGTAGAGTCGCACTTCGGCCTCCACGGCATGCTCGGCCGAAACCCAATGAATGGTGCCCTTGACCTTGCGATCGGCGCCGGGGAGGCCTGAACGCGATTCGGGATCGAAACTGCAGTGCAGGGCCTCGACGTCGCCGGAGGCGTTCTTGACCACCTCGTCGCAACGGATGATGAATGCGTTACGCAGACGCACTTCGCCCCCTGGTTTGAGACGGAAGAACTTCTTCGGGGCATCGATCATGAAGTCATCGCGCTCGATCCAGATTTCGCGGGTCATCGGAACCTTGCGCGTACCCAGCTCTGGGTTCTGGGGATGATTGGCGGCTTCGAACCACTCGGTCTCGCCTTTGGGAAAGTTGGTCAGGACCACCTTGATCGGCTCGAGTACTGCCATGCGGCGCGGCGCGCGCTCGTTGAGGTCATCGCGCAGATTGCGTTCCATCGCACCGAACGGGATGATGCTTTCCGACTTGGTTACCCCGATTTCGTTGCAGAAATTGCGGATCGAGCGCGGCGTGAAGCCGCGACGGCGAATACCGGCGAACGTGGGCATGCGCGGGTCGTCCCAGCCATCGACGAAGCCCTCGTCGACCAGTCGCATCAGGCGGCGCTTCGACAACACGGTGAAATCCAGATTCAGCCGCGAGAACTCGATCTGCTGCGGCTTCGACGGCACCGGCAAATGATCGACCAGCCAGTCGTAAAGGGGCCGGTGGTCCTCGAACTCCAGCGTGCACAGCGAATGCGTGATGCCTTCGATCGCGTCGGACTGGCCGTGGGCGAAGTCGTAGCTGGGATAGATGCACCAGTCGTCGCCGGTGCGCGGATGCCGCTGATGACGAATGCGGTAAAGGACCGGATCACGCATGTTGATGTTGGGCGAGGCCATGTCGATCTTCGCGCGCAGCACGTGGACACCGTCGGCGAATTCGCCGGCACGCATGCGAACGAACAGATCGCGGCTCTCGGCCGGCTTCCGATCGCGGTGCGGGCTTGGCGTGCCCGGCTCGGTCAATGTGCCGCGCTGGGCCCGGATCGCGTCGGCGTCCTGGCTGTCGACGTAGGCCAGGCCATTGTCGATCAGATGCAGCGCATAGTTGTAGAGCGTGGGGAAGTAATCGGAGGCATAGCATTCCCGCGCCCACTGGTAACCCAGCCAGGCGACGTCCTCGCGAATCGCATCGACGTAGCGCTGCTCTTCCTTGATCGGGTTTGTGTCGTCGAACCTCAGGTTGGTTTCGCCGCCGAATTCATCGGCCATGGCGAAATTGAGCACAATGGACTTCGCATGACCGATATGGAGATAACCATTGGGCTCAGGCGGGAAGCGGGTCACGACGCGATCGTGCTTGCCGGATTCAAGCTCCTGGCGGATGCGGTTGCGAATGAAATGCGCCGGTGGATTGGGTGCGTTTTCGCTCATGGACTGCAGCACTGATTGAAGGTTTGCCATTGTAGCGGATTGATCGCTGACGAGCCCCGCCGCCGCGGCCAAATGGCGTCGGGACCGGCGTCGTGGATTTCCATTCCGCCGGGATTTGCGCTAACCTGCGGCGTGCTTTCATTCAGACCGGCGGCCCGACGAGGGCGGGCCGGCGTCCACCCAGCAGCCAAAGAAACCGCATATGTCCGAAATTCGCTTCGACCACCAGAAACTGAGCAATCGCATCCTCATTGCACTGGGACTCGGCCTGCTTGTCGGCCTGATCCTGAACGCGACCGTGGCCGACAACGAATGGGTTCGCACCTGGCTGCTGGATGGAATTCTCAACGTCGTCGGTGAGGCTTTCGTGCGCCTGCTGAGCATGCTGGTGGTGCCGATCGTCTTCGTATCACTTATTACAGGCGTATCGTCGCTGGCCGACCCGAAAAGCCTCGGACGCGTCGGTGGCCGGGCGATCGGACTCTACCTGATGACGACCGGCATCGCGATCCTGCTGGCACTTTCCGCCGGCCAGATCTTCCAGACCGGGGTCGGCGCGAGTCCGGCGGGCATGGAGACACCGGAGATTTCGGCCGCGCCATCGTTTACCGAAGTGCTGATCAATCTCGTACCGAGCAATCCGGTCGAAGCCATGGCCGAGGGCAACATGTTGCCGATCATCGTGTTCGCGATCCTGCTCGGGCTGGCCATGTCGTTTGCCGGCAAGTCGGGCCAGCGCGTCTCGGAATTCTTCTCCGATTTCATGGACGTGGTAATGAAACTGGTCGGCATTGTCATGCTGATCGCACCCTATGGCGTATTCGCGCTGATCACGACAATGGCGGCAACCACAGGCTGGGGTACTTTCGCCGGCGTGATCAAGTATGTATTGCTGGTCATGGGAATCCTTGTCCTGCACGCCGCGGTGGTCTACCCGACGTTGCTCAAGGTGTTCACCGGTTTGAGCCCGTTCGTTTTCTATCGCCAGATTCGCGACGTACTGGCGTTTGCCTTTTCGACCGCCTCGTCCGGGGCGACCATCCCGGTAACGTTGCGGGCCGTTCAGGAAAGGCTGGGCGCAAGCAACCGGGTCAGTTCGTTTACCGTCCCGCTGGGCGCGACAATCAACATGGACGGCACGGCCATCATGCAGGGCATTGCCGTTGGGTTCATCGCCCAGTTCTACGGGGTGGACCTGAGCCTGACCCAGTACCTGATGGTGATCTTCATGGTGGTGATGGCTTCCATCGGTGCGGCCGGCGTTCCGGGCGTCGGCCTGATCCTGCTGGCCGGCGTGCTGGATCAGGTCGGCCTGCCACGGGAAGGCATTGCGCTCATTCTCGGCGTCGATCGAATTCTCGACATGACCCGCACCGCGGTCAACGTGACCGGCGACTCGGTCGTGACCTGCATCGTCGCCGACGGCGAAGGCGAACTGGATCGCGAAACCTTCTACAGCAGAACGCCGAAAATCGCCGCCGAGGGGGAAGCCTGAGCGATCTCTGAATACGCCTGAACGGGCACGACGGCGCTTATGAAAGCCTCGCGGCCCTATCCGGGTCTTCTCGGATATCCCACGCGGCCAACCGCGGGGAAGCAAACAGGAGTATTCGAATGTACCAGATCAGGATTGGAATCCTCGCGGCGATATTGACCGGCATGGCGTTTGCCGCCACCGGCGCAATCGCTCAGAACGAGCAGGAGCAGCCGCGGAACCGGTTCGAGCACGACATTCTCGTCGAAACCTTCGGTTACGACGAATCCACGCCGGCCGCCGTCGATTTCGAGGACATGTACCAGGGCTGCCCGGCGCGCGACTGCATACCGTCGATCGACGACCCCGAATACGTGAGCGCGGACGAAGCCGCACGATTCATGCGCGACGGCGAGCTTGTGCTCGCCATCGATCACAACGGCGACAGGCGCGCCTGGCCGATCCGGATTCTCGATTTCCACGAAATCGTCAACGATACGATCGGGGGCGATCCCGTGGCGGTGACCTGGTGTCCGCTGTGCGGCTCGGGGCTGGCTTTTCGGCGTGAGCTCGGCGGCGAGGTCGTCGAGTTCGGCGTGTCCGGACTACTGCACGACTCCGACCTGGTGATGTACGACCGCAAGACGAACTCGCTATGGCAGCAGATCACCGGGAAAGCGGTCATGGGACCGGCCATGGGCGAAACCCTGCAGGAAGTGCCCGCAACCATTACCGAGTGGGCAACCTGGAGATCGGCCCACCCTGAAACCCGCGTGCTGGCGCCGCCCGATTCCGGAAGGGATTACAGTCACAGCCGGCCCTACGCCGCCTATGAGAAGAGCGATCGTCTGATGTTTCCGGCGGCCCGGCGGGATCTGTCCATCCATCCGAAGACGGTAGTGCACGGCTTCACCATCGATGGACAGCACCTGGCGGTGACCGACAAAGCGCTGCACGAGAACGACCGGATCGAGACCAGCATCGCCGGACGGGATCTGACCGTTACCCGCAATCCCGATGGCAGCGTCACGGCGGTCGACGATGCGGGTCGTGAACACGCTGCGGTGCGGTCTTTCTGGTTCGCCTGGTTCAACTTCCACCCGGACACGCGCAGAATCTGAAAAATCGGGCCGCGCGCCAGGCGGGGCAAGGCCTCGCCGGTCCGTACTTAGTCGGCAGTGGCCGGATCGCTCATGAGCGTGTCAAGTGATTGCCGGATACGCGCAGCCCAGAACGGCGCGCGCCTCTGGGCGCGCTGGGTATGATTCAGGTCCTCGAAACCCGGCGGATTGGTGGCCAATACGTCGTACAGATTGAATCTGATCTGACGCTGGCGATCGACGATGAAAAGGCCGGGCGTGCCCTTGACCCCCCAGGATTCGGCGACCTCACCGGCTTCCGGTAGCAGCACGAAGTCGAACCCGTGCTCCTTGAGGTAAGCGGAGGGGTCCTGCTGATCGCGGAAATTGAGCGCATATACGGTGACCCGGTCGCCGAATTCGTCCTTGATGCTCTGGAGGTGCGGCATCAGCGCACGACAGTAAGGACACCAGCTGGCCCAGAAAAGGTAGACGCCTATGCCTTGCTGATTGGCCGGCAGATCAAGCGCGGCGCCTGTGTCGGTTTCGAGCGAAAACGACGGTGCTTCGGGATACTCCTGTGCATTGACCGAAGCTGCTGCGAGAAGCGCCAGCACAAGGGTCAGGCGATACATTGCGGATTTCATTGAAAGCTCCTGTGGAATCTAATCCAGCCCCGATTGTCCCGTTGCGATAGAAGACCGGATCCACTGGAAAATCTTCCATCCACTCTTTGCAGGTCGCCACCCACTATATAAAAAAGCCCCGAGCCTATGTGACGCGGGGCTTTCGAATAAATGACTGGCGGTGACCCGCTTGCGTGTGCGTGTACAGGCAAATCAAATCAAGCGGCCGTGCGGCCGCACAAGCTGGTCCGAAAGGGCCTTCCCGCGCAGCCGAGGCACGGGTTGCGATGCGAACTCAAGGGTGCCTAGAGTTGGCACCCGTCGGCGCGTTCAGCGCCAGCGCGAAGCGGAGTGATTTGCGGACATGCGCCGCAAATCGCGAGTGCGGTTGCGGCCCAGCAACTGCACCAATAAAGAATAAAAAAAAGCCCGCGCCAATATGGCACGGGCTTTTGGAATAAATGCCTGGCGGTGACCCGCTTGCGTGTGCGTGTACACGCAAATCAAATCAAGCGGCCGAAGGCCGCACAGAATGGCCCGCCAGGGCCTTCGCCTGCAGCGGAGGCGGAAGGCGAATGGCCATACTCCGACTGCAGTTATAAAAAAACCCCGCGCCATATTGGTGCGGGGTTTTGAATAAATGCCTGGCGGTGACCTACTCTCACACGGCTAATGCCGCACTACCATCGGCGCTGCTGCGTTTCACTTCCGAGTTCGGGATGGGATCGGGTGGTTCCACAGTGCTATTGCCACC
>Ga0209944_1000744_pt1 | contig 14022 bp, 13 predicted proteins | sample SalPonR1_C_D2_MG_FD_185701 | JGI IMG/M metagenome (GOLD analysis project Ga0209944, IMG submission 185701) | Salt pond soil microbial communities from South San Francisco under conditions of wetland restoration - Salt Pond MetaG R1_C_D2_MG... ...
CGCGATCTGACCCTGCGCCGCGACGGCTGGGGTTTCGTGCTCGGCCTGCTCGGCACCCTCACGCTCTACGGCGCCTATGCCTGGGTGGCTTTCACCACCATCGTGGGCCGCATCACGCTCGGCCAGATGACCATGTACATGATGCTTTTCCGCCAGGGGCAGGCGGCGGTCTCGGCCAGCCTTTCGGCGATCAGCGGCATGTACGAGGACAACCTCTACCTGTCCACGCTCTACGAGTTCCTGGAAACGCCGGTGGCCCGGCAGGCCGGGGTCGCCGAGCGCGGGCCCGCGCCCGACGACGGCATCCGCTTCGAGCATGTCTCCTTCACCTATCCCGGCGCCGATGCGCCCGCCCTGGCCGGCGTCGACCTGCATATCCGGCCGGGCGAGTCGCTCGCCCTGGTGGGCGAGAACGGCTCCGGCAAGACCACCCTGATCAAGCTGCTGTCCGGCCTCTACACCCCGGGCGAGGGCCGCATCCTGCTCGACGGGCTGGACTTGCGGCACTGGGACCCGGCCACGCTGAGGCGACGCATCGGGGTCATTTTCCAGGACTTCGCCCGCTACCAGTTCACCGTGGGCGAGAACATCGGCGCGGGCGACGTGCTGCATTTCGAGGATGAGGGACGCTGGACGCTGGCGGCGGAACAGGGCATGGCACTGCCCTTCGTGCAGAGCCTGCCGGAGGGTTTCCACGCCCAGCTCGGCAAGTGGTTCAAGGACGGGCGCGAGCTTTCCGGCGGGCAATGGCAGAAGATCGCGCTGGCGCGTGCCTTCATGCGCTCCGGCGCCGACATCCTGGTGCTGGACGAGCCGACGGCCGCCATGGACGCGGCCGCCGAAGCGACCATCTTCGAGCATTTCCGCAGCCTGACGCGCAACCGGATCGCCATCCTGATCTCGCACCGCTTTTCCACCGTGCGCATGGCCGACCAGATCATCGTCATCGACGACGGACGGGTGATCGAGCGCGGCAGCCACGAAGAGCTGATGGCCCTGGACGGCCATTACGCGCGGCTCTTTTTGCTGCAGGCCCGCGGTTACCGCTGAGCGACGGTCGCGGCCGGCTCAGCCAGCGAACAGGCGCAGCACCACCGGCAGCAGGAAAGCGGTCAGCAACCCGGCCATCCCCAGCCCCAGGCCGGCAAAGGCGCCGGCGCGCAAGCCGATGGTCAGCGCATGCGCGGTGCCGAAGCCATGAGCCGCGATGCCCAGCGCAAAGCCCTGCGCGCGGTGATCATGAATGCGCGCCAGGCGGAACAGCGGGCCGGCGGCGACCACGCCCACGGCGCCCGTCACCAGCACGATGCCGGCGGCCAGCGAGGGCAGGCCGCCGACCTGCTCGGCAATGCCCATGGCGATCGGCGTGGTCACCGACTTGGGCGCGATCGACAACAGGCTCTGCCCGGTGGCCCCGAGCAGCCAGGCCAGGCCCACCGCGCTGGACACCGCGACCGTGACACCGACCAGGCAGGCGAGCAGCAGCGGCAGGAGGAGCTGGCGGATCTGGCGCAGGTTGTCGTACAGCGGGATGGCCAGCGCCACGGTGGCCGGGCCCAGCAGGAAATGGATGAACTGGGCGCCCTCGAAATAGGTGTCGTAGGGCGTGCCGGTCAACAGCAGCAGCCCGATCAGCACGAACATGGCCACCAGCACCGGGTGCGCCAGCGCGTTGCCGTTGAGTTTCCTGTTCAGCCAGCGACCGGCAAGATAGACCACCAGCGTCAGCGTCAGCCACAGCAGCGGCGCCGCCGCCAGGTAGACCCAGATCTCGCCCAGCTCAGTCATCGTCCGCCGGCTCCGGCGCCGCGTAGCGCTGGATCATCCAGCCCACCAGCACCATGGTCAGCAGCGTGCTGCCGACGATCGCCGCCAGCAGCGCCACGCCGTCCGTGCGGAGACGCGCGCCGTGCGTGATCAGCCCGACCCCGGCCGGCACGAAGAACAGCGGCAGGTAGCTGAGCAGGCCGGTGCCGGCGCGACGCAGCGTCTTGCCGGGCCCGCCGGCCGCCACCAGCGCCAGCAACAGGATCACCATGCCCGCGACGGGGCCCGGCACGGGGACGCCCAGCAGGCGGACGGCCGTCTCGCCCGCGAGCTGACAGAGGAAAATGAGCGTGAGGCCTTGCAGCATAGCGCCGAAGCATAACCGCGCGGCGCCGGGGCTGGCGAATGTCACGCCGCTGCCCGGGGGGCGGTGGGCGTGTACGCCTCCCCCTTGGCTCAGATGCCGGCGGGCGAGGCGTACACGCCCACCGCCCCGCAGAGACCCATGCCGCTAATCATCGACAGGCAGCGCAAGGAACCCGAGGCTGGCGTAGGCGACGATCACGCAGCCAACGGCTACCAGCAACCAGCTCGAAAAGATCAGTAACCTTTCCGCGGCTAAAGGGCCGCCTGGATTTCACGAATCGCTCGGGCGATGAGTCTTGTAGCGTAACCGGCGACTGTGTCTTTCGAGGAGGCGTCGATGTCCATCCGCACCGGCTTCACCGCGATCACGTCGGCGCTCCTTAGCATCGGCATGCTGCGGGCGGTATCGGCGGCGCAGCGGCAGCGGACGCGCACGGCTCACGCGCCGGCATCTGAGCCAAGCGGGAGGCGTGCGCGGCCGCGGACAGGCAGGACACAGGCCCGACAGTCCGCCGGGCGCGCCGATCAGCGCTTCATCGAATCGTAGAACTCGACGTTGGTCTTGGTGTCCTGCAGCTTCGACAGCAGGAACTCGACGGCGGCAAGCTCGTCCATGGGGTGCAGCAGCTTCCTGAGAATCCACATCTTCTGCAGCTCGGCCTCGGCCGTCAGCAGGTCTTCGCGGCGCGTGCCGGAGCGATTGATGTTCATCGCGGGGAAAATGCGCTTCTCGGCGATGCGGCGATCCAGGTGGATCTCGGCGTTGCCCGTGCCCTTGAACTCCTCGTAGATGACGTCGTCCATGCGCGAGCCGGTCTCCACCAGCGCGGTCGCGAGGATGGTCAGGCTGCCGCCCTCCTCGATGTTGCGCGCTGCGCCGAAAAAGCGCTTCGGCCGGTGCAGGGCATTGGCGTCCACGCCGCCGGTCAGCACCTTGCCGGAAGACGGCACCACGGTGTTGTAGGCGCGCGCCAGGCGCGTGATCGAGTCCAGCAGGATGACCACGTCCTTCTTGTGCTCCACCAGCCGCTTGGCCTTCTCGATGACCATCTCGGCGACCTGCACGTGGCGGGTGGCGGGCTCGTCGAAGGTGGAGGAGACGACTTCGCCGCGCACCGTGCGCTCCATCTCCGTGACCTCCTCGGGCCGCTCGTCGATGAGCAGCACCATGAGGTAGCACTCGGGATGGTTGGCCGCGATGCTTTGCGCGATGTGCTGCAGCAGCATGGTCTTGCCGGCCTTGGGCGGTGACACGATCAGCCCCCGCTGGCCCTTGCCGATGGGCGCCACCAGGTCGATGATGCGCGCCGTCAGATCCTCGCGGCTGCCGTTGCCCTGCTCCATGCGCAGGCGCTCGTTGGGGAACAGCGGCGTCAGGTTCTCGAACAGCACCTTGTGGCGCGCGCTGTCCGGCGCGTCGTAGTTGATCTCGCCGACTTTCAGCAGGGCGAAGTAGCGCTCCCCCTCCTTGGGCGGGCGGATCAGGCCGGAGACGGTGTCGCCGGTGCGCAGGCTGAAACGGCGAATCTGGCTCGGGCTGACGTAGATGTCGTCGGGCCCCGCGAGGTAGGAGCCGTCGGCGAAGCGCAGGAAGCCGAAACCGTCCTGCAGGATCTCCAGGACCCCGTCCCCGTAGATGTCCTCGCCCTTGCTGGCGTGCGCCTTCAGGATGGAGAAGATGATGTCCTGCTTGCGCGAGCGGGCCATGCTGTCCAGGCCCATGGACTCGGCCATGGCGACGAGCTCGTGCGCCGGCCGGTTCTTCAGCTCGGTGAGGTTCATCGCGTTGCGGGTGCGCTCGAGATCCTCCTGCGAGATGACCTCGACTTCCCCCGCGTCCGGCAGCATGTCCGGATGGTGGCGGTCGCCCCCGCCGCCGCCGCCCTTGCGGCGCCTGGGTTTCTTGCGGCCGTCGCGCGGGCCGCGGTGACCGGAGCGGGGATTGCCCCCCTGGGGAGGACCGTCGTTTCTGCCGTCAGAGGCCATATCGTTTTTCCGACCGGGGGTTCGCTTGGGGTTTGCCGACGGGGCCGGTGTGCCCGCCTCGTCGCTCACAGATTCTGGTCCAGGAACTCGGTGAGCTGCTTCTTGCTCAGCGCGCCGACTTTCTGTGCCTCCACCGAGCCGTTCTTGAACAGCATCAGCGTGGGAATGCCGCGGATCCCGAACCTGGGCGCCGTCAGCGGGTTCTCGTCGATGTTGATCTTGGCGACGTTCAGCCGGCCCTCGTACTCGCCGGCGACTTCCTCGAGAATGGGGGCAATCATCTTGCACGGCCCACACCACTCGGCCCAGAAGTCCAGCAGTACCGGGACCTCGGATTTCAGCACGTCGCTTTCGAAATTCGAATCGCTCGTGTAAACGATCTTATCGCTCACTGTTCTCGCCTCCGCAAGCCTGATGTCAAATGTGTCAGAGAATCTCTATGCAGGGATGCGCCACCTTGAAGCAAGGGGCGCGCGAAGCAGCTACGGGATGTGACGCGCCTTCGTCGATAAGGCACAATGTGGCTGCGCTCGCGGCTTAAAAGCTTAAGAATTCTTCTGCGCGGGAGGCTCCGGCAGGGTTTCCGGAGCCGACAGGCCTGTATTCTGGCCCGGATTTCGGCCGAGTTGCAACACCCACCTTATTTTTTCGCCAGGAACACCACAACAACAATGTCTGAAGGACTACTTACCCAGCTTCGCTTCAGCGAGCTGAAACTGCCGGAGAACGTTGAAAAAGGGATCGAGGAAGCGGGCTTTGACCGCTGCACGCCGATCCAGGCCGAAACGCTTCCGGTGGCCCTCGAGGGCGGCGATATCGCCGGCCAGGCCCAGACCGGCACCGGCAAGACAGCCGCCTTCCTGGTCGCGATGTTCACCCATCTCGAAAGAACACCGCCGCGACCGACGCGCAACCTCACCGATCCGCGCTGCCTGATCCTCGCCCCCACCCGCGAGCTGGCCATCCAGATCCACAAGGATGCCGAGCTGCTGGGCGCCCACACGGGACTCGTGTTCGGCCTGGCCTACGGCGGCACCGACTACGAGAAACAGCGCGCCCACATCCAGGCGGGCGTCGACGTGCTGATCGGCACGCCGGGCCGGCTGATCGACTACTTCAAGCAGGGCGTCTACGGGCTGCAGCACGTCCAGGTGCTGATACTCGATGAGGCCGACCGCATGTTCGACCTGGGCTTCATCAAGGACATCCGTTACGTCATGCGCCGGCTGCCGGCACCGCAGGACCGCCTCAACATGGTGTTCTCGGCGACCCTCTCGCACCGCGTGCTGGAGCTGGCCTACGAGCACATGAACGACCCGACGCTGGTCAGGATCGAGCCCGAGCAGGTGACCGCGGAGAAAGTCCGCCAGCGCATCTATTTTCCCGCCAACAACGAGAAGCTACCCCTGCTGATCGGTCTGCTGCGGCAGCAGGAAGCGACGCGCACCATGGTGTTCGTGAACACCAAGCGCGAGGCCGACCGCGTGCGGGATTTCCTGGAGGCCAATGAGCTGCCGGCCGAGGTCATCTCCGGCGACGTGCCGCAGAACAAGCGCCAGAAAGTGCTGGCGCGTTTCCAGGCGGGCGAGCTGCCGATCCTGGTGACCACCGACGTCGGTTCCCGCGGACTGCACATTCCAGGCGTCACCCACGTGGTGAACTACGACCTGCCGCAGGACAGGGAGGACTACGTGCACCGCATCGGCCGCACCGCGCGCGCCGGCGAATCGGGCGACGCCATCAGCATGGGCTGCGAGAGCTACGTGCAGACCTTGCCGGACATCGAGGATTACATCGGCATGAAGATCCCGGTGGAGCCCATCGACCGCAGCCAGCTGCCGGACATCAAGCGCCCGAGCCGCAGCACGCGCAGGGACCGCACCGAGTGGGGCTCACGGCCGCCGGAAGGCGGCCGCGGCGGGCCGCGAGGCCGCAAGCCGGGCGGAGCAGGCGGGTCTCGCGGGCCGGGCCGGTCTTCATCCGCAGGCGCCGGCGGTCCGGCCCCCGCCGGGAAACCCGAAGGCTCGGCCGAGTCCGGAGGCGAGCGTGCAGGCGAGCCCGGCGAGGCGACCAAGAAGAAGCGGCGCCGGCGGCGCAAGCGCAAACCGGAGGGCGGCGGCCAGCCGGACTCGTCCAGCTAGTCGCGCGCCGGTCAGTTCCCGCTCGACGACTGGCCGCGCGGCATCAGCTCGGTCACGCTGTCGACCGCATGGAAGTCTTCCGCGCCCGCGGGCGGGCGCGAGGAGTCCGGCCGCCGGATCGCGACCACGCGACCGATCCCGTAGGCCCGTGCCGAGCGCAGCACCGGCAGGCTGTCGTCCACCAGCATGGTGCGCGCTGGCTCGAAGGGCTCGATCTCGCGCAGCCGTGCCCAGAAGCGCTGGTCTTCCTTGGGAACACCCAGGTCGTGGCTGGAGTGGATGGCGTCGAGGTAGCGCGCCAGTCCCGTGCGCTCCAGCTTGATGGCGAGCGTGCGCTGGTGCGCGTTGGTCACCAGCACCAGGCGCTTGCGCAGGTCGCGCACCGACTGCAGGAAATCGGGGACCTCGGGCAGGTAATCGATGTGCGCGCCGGCCTCGTGTTTCAGGGCGGCGACGTCGAGCTGCAGCTCGCGGGTCCAGAAATCCAGGCAATACCATTCCAGCGTGCCGCGCCGCGCCGCGAAGCGCGGCTCCAGCAACGCGACTGCCTCCTCCTGCGGCAAGCCGTGCAGTGCCGCATAGCGCTCGGGCACCAGTTCCTGCCAGAAGAAATTGTCGAAGCGCAGGTCGAGCAGCGTGCCGTCCATGTCCAGCAGCACGGTGTCGTAGCGGTGCCATTCGAAGGGCTGGCGGGAGACGATCTTCATGGGGGGTTATCATATACGTCATACACCCAGGGGAGCCCGCCAGTGGCGCACGATTCCGAGGAACTGCTCGATACGGTGGCCGCCATCGCCGAAACGGCGGGCCATTCGATACTGGAGGTCTACCAGACGGAGTTTGCCGTCGACGCCAAGGCCGACGCATCCCCGATCACCGAGGCCGACCGCCGCGCCCACGAGGTGATCCAGGGGGGGCTGGCCGCGCTGCCGGGAGAACGGCCGATTCTCTCCGAGGAAGCGCGCGCCGTGCCGTGGGAGGTTCGCCGCCACTGGCAGGAATACTGGCTGGTCGACCCCCTGGACGGCACGAAGGAATTCGTCCAGCGCAACGGCCAGTTCACGGTCAACATCGCGCTGGTGCGCAACAACCGGCCGGTACTCGGCGTGGTCCATGTGCCGGTGTCCGGGATCACCTATGCGGGCATCGTCGGCCGTCACGCATGGCGGCGCGCGCGTGAGGGCGAGCAGCAACCGATCGGCGTGCGCACGGTGCCCGCGGAGCGCCCCGTGCGGGTCGTCGGCTCGCGTTCCCACCGGGGGCCGGACCTGGACGGTTACCTGGAAAGGCTGGGCGCGCACGAGATGGTGCCGATGGGCTCTTCCCTGAAATTCTGCGTGCTCGCCGAGGGCGCGGCCGACGTCTATCCGCGGCTCGGCCCGACTTCGGAATGGGATACCGCGGCCGCGGAAGCGGTTCTGTCGGCGGCCGGCGGGCGCGTGGTCACCAGCAGCGGCCAGCCCATGGTCTACAACAAGGGCCCGGACCTGCTGAACCCCTGGTTCATCGCCTCGGGGGGCGACCCGCGCGACTGGACCCGTTATCTGCCGTGAGAAGCGAGTCCATGATGGTGGCCGCGGGCCTGCTGGTCGCGATCATCTGGTTCTGGCATGCCAGCATGTCCGCCAGGGAGGGCGCCAACGCGGCCGCGCGGGAAGCCTGCGAGCGGCTGCAGCTGGTGATGCTGGACGGCACGGTCGCCATCATGCGCCTTTGGCTCAAGCGCGACGAGACGGGCCGCCTGCGCATCGAGCGCACCTATGGCTTTGAGTACACCGACGACGGGTACCGGCGGCTCAGGGGCTTCGTGGTCATGCTGGGCCCGCGCCTGTGCTCCGTCGGACTGGCGGCCGCGGGTCGCGTTGGATAAGCTTCCCGCCACTATGACGGACGACAAGGTCAACACCTACATTTTCGGCAGCATGACGCGCCTCAAGGAGCTGCGCATCGCCCACCGCGATCTCGACGACGTCATCGCGCGCCTGTCGGTGGACCCGCTGGTGGACCAGCTGCAGCTGAAGCGCCTGAAAAAGCGCAAGCTGGTGCTCAAGGACCTGATCGAACGGTTGGAAAGCGAGCTGATCCCGGACCTTAAGGCCTGACGCTGACCGGCCGCACGCGGGCCCGCTGCCCGCAAGGCAGGCCGCCGCAGGCAGACCATCCCGGACCGGTCACCTCGAGAAAAGCGCTCAGCTTTCCGGCGGACGCTCGTGCTGATATTTGGCGGGCAGCAGCCAGGTCGCGAGCGCCGGCAGCAGCAGGATGGCGCCGAACATGTTCACCAGGAACATGAAGGTCAGCAGGATGCCCATGTCGGCCTGGAACTGCAGCGGGGAAAACACCCAGGTGAACACACCGATCGCCAGCGTGATGCCGGTGAAGACCACGGCGTTGCCGGTGACCCGCAGCGTCATGGTGTAGGCCTGCTGGATGCTCATGCCCTGTTTCAGGAAAAACTGGAAACGGCTGAAGATGTAAATGCCGTAGTCCACGCCGATGCCCACGCCCAGCGCCGCCACCGGCAGCGTGTTCACCTTGAGCCCGATTTCCAGGTAGGCCATCAGTGCGTAGGCCAGCAGCGACACCAGCGCCAGCGGAATGACGATGCAGGCCACGGCGCGCAACGAGCGGAAACTCACCCAGCACAGCAGGATCACGGCGCCGAACACGTAAATGAGGATCGGGAACTGCGCCGCGGCGACCTCCTCGTTCATGGCCGCCATGACGCCGACGTTGCCGGTCGCCAGGCGGAACGCCATGCCCTCGCGGCCGTGCTCGGCGCGCCAGTCCTTGACCTCGTTGACGACGCGCTCGATCGTTTCAGCCTTGTGATCCTCGGTGAACACCATCACCGGGATGACGCTGCAGTCCGCATTCAGCAGCCCGGTGCTGGTCTCCACCCGCGCGAGGGCCTGGACGAGCACCTGCTCGTTGCGCGACAGCACGCGCCACGCCGGAAAACCCTCGTTCCACCCGGCGGTGACGATCTTGGCGACCTGCGGCAAGGCGACCACGGTCTGCACGCCCGGCACATTGCGCATGTGCCACGCGAAGCGGTCGATGGTGTCCATCACCTGGTAGTCGATGCAGCCATTGGGGCCCACCTCGACGATCACGTTGATCAGGTCCAGCCCGATCGAGAAGCGTTGAGAGATATCCTTGGTGTCGAGGTTATAGCGGGAGTCCGGCCTCAGCTCGGGCACGCCCGCATGCAGGTCACCGATCTTCACCTGCGAGCCCTTCCAGGCCCCGAAGACGAACAGCGCGACCGCCACCAGGATGATGGCCGTCGCGGGACCGCGCGTCGCGACGCCGGAAAGGCTGTCCCACAGGCCGCGCATCTGCGCGGCGCGCGACTGCAGCTTGTCCTTGTAGGCCGGGCCGGGCCGCACGTAGCTGATGAGGACGGGCAGCAGCACCAGGTTGGTCAGGATGATGCACGCCACGCCCAGCGACGCCATGATGGCCATCTCCTGGATGATGCGGATGTCGATGAACAGGATGGTGATGAAACCGATGGTGTCGGAGATCAGCGCGATCCCGCCGGGCACCAGCAGGCGCCTGAAGGTGGTCCTGGATGCGGTCTCGGGGTCCGCGCCGTCGTAGACCTCGGCCGCGTATCCCGAGATCATCTGCACGCCGTGCGAGACCCCGATGGCGAACACCAGGAACGGCACCAGCAACCCCATGGGATCGATGCCGAAGCCCAGCAGCGGCAACATGCCGAGCTCCCAGATCACCGCGAAGATGCTGCAGACCAGCGGCACCACCGTGAGCCTGACGGACTGGCTGTAGATATAGACCAGGAAGGCCGTGATCAGCAGCGCGACGCCGAAAAACAGCACGATGCGGTTGGCGCCTTCCTTGATGTCCCCCACCACCTTGGCGAAACCGATGATGCGGACGTCGATGTTCTCCGTCTGGAAAGTTTCGCGCACCTCCGTCTCCAGCAGGCGCGCGACGTCGAAATAATCCAGGCGTTCCTGGGTGTCCGGGTTCACTTCCAGCAGCTGGGCGCTGATGATGGCGCCGGAGAAATCGTTCGCCACCAGGCGCCCGACGATGCCCGCCTTGAGGATGTTTTCCTTGACCCGCTCGAGGTCGGCGGCGGTCCCCTGGAAATCGGCCGGGATCACGTCGCCGGCCTGGATGCCTTCCTCGGTCACCTCCAGGTAGCGCACGTTGGGCGTGAAGATCGAGGTGACGCGCGCGCGGTCCACGCCGGGGATGAAGAAAACCGCGTCGGTGGCCTTCTGCAGGGCTTCGAAGAAGTCCCTGTTGAACATGTCGCCGCCCTTGTCGACCAGGGCGATCAGGACCCGGTCGGCGCCGCCGAAGGCCTCGTAGTGCTCCTGGAAGGTCTCCATGTACTCGTGTTCGAGCGGCAGCTGCTTGCTGAAGCCGGCGTCCACCCGCAGGCCGCTCACCGCGCTCCACGCCAGCAGCGCGGTCGCCACGGCGAACAGGACGATGACCAGCGGCCGGTTGCCGAAAACGAGGCGTTCCAGGAAATCGATGACGGGGGTCGGCTTGGGCGTTGACATGGTTGTTGCTCTAGTTCGCCAGCAATTCGCCTGGCTCGATGCGCTCGACTCCCGGCTCCCCGATGACGATCACCGCGCCGTCGCTGGTGCCCATCGCCGAGGTGAGCGCCTTACGGTCCGGGCGCTGCACGAGCCTGTAGCTGTCCCCCTCGTCGCTCAGCAGCATCACGCCGGCCGAGCCCACCACGATGATGTGTCCGTCGCGCAGCCGCGCGCCCCCGAACAGCGAGCTGTCCACCGGCAGGCGGATCTTGCGCCAGCTCGCTCCCGCGTCCCAGCTGCGGAACATGTTGCCGCGCAGACCGAAGATCAACAGGCTGTCGTCGTCCGGCGGCAGGCCGTTGAAAAAGGACCCGTCGTAAGGAGTGCCCAGGCGCAGCCAGGTGCGGCCCTGGTCGTCGGAGCGGAACACGATGCCGGCTTCCGCCACCAGGTAGAGCCTGCCGGCGGCATCCAGCACGACCCGGTTGAGGTGCATGTCGGTAATGTTGTCGAGCCAGTCGTCGCCGCCCCAGCCCTCATCCCCGCCATCGGCGTCCTCGTCTTCCGCGGAACTCTCGGGCTCGATCTCCTCCAGCGCCTCTTCCTGCCATGTGCGGCCGCCGTCGCTGCTGCGCAGGAAATAACCGTAGGCGCCGATCGCGAAACCGTTCTGCGCATCGGCGAACCAGACGTCGAACAACGGCAGGTCGAGTTCCGGGGCCACGTGCACCCGGCACCAGGTCTCGCCGCCGTCCTCCGTGCGCAGGATGACCGCGTCATGGCCGACCGCCCAGCCCAGGTTGCGGTCGTGAAACCAGGTGCCGGTCAACAGTGCGCGCGTCGGCGTGCGTTGCTGTGTCCAGCTGCGTCCCTGGTCCTCGCTGATCAGCACCTGGCCGCGCTCGCCGACCACGACGAGCGTCTCGCCGACCCGGACGATGTCCAGCATGAGCGTCTCGGTCGCCAGCGGCTTGATGACCGACCACTCGCTTTCCGGGACGGGCGTTTCGCAATCTGCGCCATGCGCGACGGGGGTCGCTAGCAGCAGCAGCAGCGCCGTGAACAGCGGATAAATGAAGGGTGGCACGGGCCGTGGCGCCTCGCTCTTCGAATGTAACCAGGGGAGCTGGCCCGGGGACGCCTGACGAGACGCCCCCGGAGCCGGCCGTTTAACGAATACCCGAACGGCGTAGCGACGCCGGGCTGAAGTTGGACGGCGTGTACTCCACGCTGAAATCGTAGGTGCCGGTTTCCTCGTTGTTGAGGCCGATGCCGAGATAACGACCCGACTGCAGGTCGATAGTCAGCTCGAGCGTAGACCAGAACGAGGGCACGTCGTAGTAGTTGATCGAATGGGCTTCCTGGACGCGCCAGATCTGGTCCCGGTTGTCGTAGCAATCAACCACCATCGCCTGCCAGGAGTCCTCGTCGATGTAGAAGGTGCGCCGCTTGTACACATGCCGCGTGCCTTCCTTGAGCGTCGCATCGACCACCCAGACGCGGTGCAGCTCGTAGCGCGCATACTCCTGGTTGATGTGCAGCGGCGTGAGGATGTCGTCGTAGGTCAGCTCGTCGCTGTGCAGCTTGTAACTGTTGTACGGAACCAGGATCTCCTTGCGGCCCACCAGCTCCCAGTTGTAGCGCTCGGGACTGCCGTTGAAAATATCGAACTGGTCCGAGGTGGCGAGACCGTCGGAAGCCGTGCGCGGGTTGTCGTGCGCGACGTTGGGCGCGCGTCGCACCCGGCGCTGGCCGGGGTTGTAGAGCCACGCCTTGCGGTTCTCGCGCGCCTGGTTGAGCGTCTCGTGCACCAGCAGCACTTCACCGGCCAGCCGGGACGGCGCCGTGACCGTCTGCTTGAAGTACAGGATGATATTGTCCAGGCCCTCTTCCGTCGCCCCTTCCAGGCCATAGGCTCCGAGGTACTCGTCCTCGAACTTGACCATCGTGTAGTTGCCGTCGCGCGTCACCGGCGCCTGGCCGATGCTGCGCCGTGCGCTGTCGGTGCGGTAGCGCGCGATATGATTCCAGATCGCGTGCAGGCCGTTCTCCGGGATGGGGAACGGGATGCCCACGGCCCCGCCGCTGAAGCCGTTGCCGCCCTCGATGAGATGCATGTCCGGCGCGATGCGCTTGGTGGCCTCGTAGATCCGCTCGGGCACGGCCGCGCTGCGCCGCGTGGGGTACACGTCCATGAAGTAGTCGGGATAAGCGCGGAACAGCGCCTTGTGGCCGGCCGTCAGGATGTCTTCGTACTCGTCCATGTTCTCCGCGGTGATGCGGTACAACGGCTCGTCATCGGCGAACGGGTCCGGATGGTGGCCGCCGGATTCGAAGTCCGGGAATCCGGCGTCCGCCGGGCTGCGCAGGCCGCCGGTCCACTCGGGGATGGTGCCCGCCTCGTTGCCCGCGCGAATGGCGCCCAGGGGCGTGAGGTCGGCGCCGAGGCGAGCGACCTGGTCAGGCGGCAGTCCCTGCTGGGCCAGGGCGTTAGCGGAAAGGCCGAGCAGCGCCACTGCGGCGAGAGCCTTGATTAGTCTGGAATGGGTCATTTGCTGACTCTCCTCGCGTTCTAGAACGAGACCTTGCCCGTGAAAGAAATGAAGTCACGGTCATTGGTCGTGTTGTATCGACCGGCACCGTTGAACTCGGCGTAGTTCAACTCGAGCTGGTACTTGTTTCTCAGCGTACCGCGCATGCCCAGCGACAGGGCGGTGCGGCCCTCGACGAAGTTTCCGCCGGGCCCGGGCGCATTCCCGTTGACGTCATGGCTCCAGCCGAAAGTGGGCGCAACCGTCCAGGGGCCGATCGCGTTGTTGTAGATCAGGCTGCCGCGGAAACGATAACCCCACGAAGTGCTGTGCGGGAAGGCGTCGCGCGGCTCGATGGTGTTGCCGAAGGTGGGGCCGTGCCTGGCCTTCAGGATGTCGTTGCCGGACAGGGAGGTGCCCTCCCCGTTCAGCCTCAGGCCCTGGTTGTTCGGCCCGCCGCTGGTGGCGTCCGGCAGGTCCGGCACGTGGGTCACGCCGGCTTCCAGCACGAAGGCCCCGGTGTCGGCGCCGAACAGCGGTCCGGAAAGATAAGTGAAGGTGGTCTGCGCCTGCCAGACGTCCAGTTCGACCTTGCCGTCGATGATCTCGTTCAGTCCGAAGGGACCGAGCTGGTTGAAGCAGCCCAGCGGGCCCGACGCCTGCGGGTTGGTCGCGCAGGCACTTGGCGACAATGCGTCCAGCGGC
>Ga0209944_1000772_pt1 | contig 13814 bp, 11 predicted proteins | sample SalPonR1_C_D2_MG_FD_185701 | JGI IMG/M metagenome (GOLD analysis project Ga0209944, IMG submission 185701) | Salt pond soil microbial communities from South San Francisco under conditions of wetland restoration - Salt Pond MetaG R1_C_D2_MG... ...
TCACCCGAACTTCCGCGCTTGGCTACAACCTCAATAGACTGGAGCTCAAATGCAGCTTCACCCAACTTAAAATTGATGGTGAAAGGCTCACCCAAATTGAGTCGAATTCCTGATCGGGTTTTTTCCTCATAACCCGTATAAGTAGTTGTGATGGTATAAGGACCTCCAACGCGAACATTCGGTAAACGGTATCGACCGGAAGCATCTGTGGAAGTGCCATAAGTTGTACCAGAGGGTACATGAGTAGCTACAACCGTAGCTCCAATCAATTCCATACCTTCATCGTCATAGACGGTTCCCCGAATTTCAGATGTAGATACCCCCTGACTCCATCCACTTCCTATAAGCAGAAGGAGAAATACCCCTACACCAATCAAACGATGTGAGCAATTGCGTAAAAAACTTTTCATAATTTTGGTTTTGTTTATGATGTAGCAAAAATAATGTTTTAATGTTATGGAAATGTTAAAATGAATTTAAAAATTTCCATATATAAGTATTTGAGGTAAAACATAATGGTTCTAGATAATTTCTTGACAAGTATTATTTCTCTTTGTATATTAGGGGTAAATATCTACTACTACAATGAAGAATTTGATCCTCACTACCATCTTACTTTCCCTTTGCCTTTCTTTTATGCACGCCCAAATCATTCCCACTGAGGTCCAATATAATCCTCCGGAGTTTGGTCAGGATTCTCTGGAATATCTCGAACTATTCAATACTTCTGATCAAGATATTAATCTTGAAGGCTACACATTTTCAGAGGGGATTACCTTTACTTTTCCAGAACTCAACTTTCCATCTGATAGTTACATTGTGTTAGCGGTAAATGAATCGGCCTTTACCTCCATTTATGGTTTTTCACCCACTGCGGAGTGGGAGGGGGGAGCCCTCAATAATTCCGGGGAACCCATTGAGCTTCAGGATGACCTGGGAAACGTCGTTTTCAGAATGGAATATGGCGATAGAGACGCCTGGCCCAGCGAGCCGGATGGCAATGGTCCTTCACTGGAACTATGTGACTTGGATGACGATTTTACACTGGCCTCTTCCTGGGGCATTTCTACCCTGCCTACAGGCGCTGTTGTAGATAGCATCGAAATTTTGGGGACTCCGGGACAGCCCAACGAACCCAATTGCAGCCAACGATTCGACCATCGCATTGAAGTATCTGATTTTGAATTTACCCCGGCTGATATAACGATTACGGAAGGGGAGGTTGTTTTATGGGATAATCTAGAGGGATTTCATAATGTAGATGGCCGCCAAGCTACCTATCCTGATAATCCGGATAGCTTTTATTCGGGGCAGGCAGCATCTTCGCCATGGACCTTTTCTCATACTTTTAATGTGGTTGGGGAATATAATTATGAATGCACACCACATGCCGCACAAGGTATGGTGGGAACAATAACGGTAGAACCTGAGCAGGTAGATCCCACCGATTATCCAGCATATAATATTTCAGTTGTCACCTCAAATAACCCCGAAGGTGTTCCTGACTCCATCGGGATTTCCTGCAGTGTACAGGGCATTATTCATGGAGCGAATCGCAGGGAAAGTGGATACCTCTTTACGCTAATTGACTCCTTAGGTGATGGAATTGGTGTTTTTCGCACTTCGGATATCGGAAACTATCGACCGGCGCAAGGCGACGAGATAATAATTGAGGGAACGGTTGGGCAATTTAATGGCCTAACTCAAATCGAAGTCGATAATCTCATGCTGCTCTCACGGGCAAACGATTTGGTCGATCCCAGGAACGGTTCAAATAGCGCTCTTTCGGAATCCACAGAGTCGCAATCTATTTTTATTGCCCCCGTTACTTTTGTAGACCCTAACCAATGGGATGACTCTGGAAACAGTTTTAATTTCGAAGTGGAAACATTAGATGGGATTAGATACGATGTGCGTATAGACCGAAATAGCGAGTTGGCTGGAATCAGCGAGCCTCCCTTACCCAATGGATTTAACGACCTGTTTGTGCTCTTTGGTGTAGGTGGACAATTTGATCCCAATCCACCCTATGAGGATGGCTATCAATTATTACCTTCATTTCTCTCCGATTTCCAACCCTTTACTTCCGTTCCTACCGTTCAAGAATCTGAGCTGACTCTGTTCCCCAATCCTGCAACGGGACGAATCCAGATTCGAAATATTCCTCAAAATACGGAATTGCTAACGATTTTTACCGCATCAGGAAAAGTATGGCGAGAGTTTCCAAATCCGGTTGATCCCTTCGAAATTATTCTTCACCAGGCGCCACCAGGAGTATATTTTGTACATTTATCTGGCCGGGGAATCAATGAGTCTAAACTCTTTACAATCAAATAAACCTCAAGTACAAATGACAAAAATTGGCGTTGTATTGTCCGGCGGTGGAATCCGGGGTGTAGCTCACATCGGGTTTCTCAAATTCCTGGAAGAACAAGGAATCAAACCGACTCATTTTGCCGGAGCCAGCGCAGGCAGTATCGTGGGTGCTTTAGCTGCAGCCGGTCATTCACCAGACAAAATGCTGGAGATCGCTAAAGAACACAAGATTTTTTCCATAATTAAACCGAGTTGGCCCTCACTAGGCTTGACCGCTTTAGACAAATTACCGAAACTGCTCAATAAATATATTGAGGTGGATCGTATTGAAGATTTGTCCCACCCGCTGGCTGTTTCAGCTTCGAGTATTACCCAGGCCGAATCCTGTATATTCAAATCAGGCCCCCTTTTTCAAGTAGTACAGGCGTCTTGTTCCATACCCGTCATATTTAGACCTGTCGAAATCGAAGGAGAACTCTATGTCGACGGCGGTCTGCTTAACAATATTCCTGCTCAAGGGATCCGAGACGATGTCGATGTTCTTTTGGGCTTTAACCTCGTCCCCGGCGAACCCATGGAAAAGGAAAGTATATCCTCGATGTTCAAACTCGCTATCCGGACCTTTGAGTTGGCTATAAGTAGCAGTGCCAAAGAAGGTGCAGATATGTGTGACTTGATGTTGATAGCAGATAAGTCTGAACAAGATGCAGTCTTCTTTTCGAATAACGTGGAGAAAATTTATGAAAAGGGTTATCGCACCGCTGAAAATCACAAAGAAGAAATTCTGGCTGTGTGCGAGTCTGAAGTAGATGCCTAACGGATTGAATAATTAGTTTTTTATAATTTTTTGGGCGGTCCCCAGCCCGTTTTAATAATAGAGTCTTTCTTTATCTACCTCTTATCTGAAATCGAATACACCTCAGGGCTTTATATACCCAATTGCTGGGGCGCTACGTTCCAGGGGTTCCGTCTTTATCTCGTCCCGTTTTATAAACGGAACGAGAACAGACTCGCGTCAAAGACGCGACCCTTCCCATCGCTACCGCGAAAAGCAATAATTTTAATCAAAAATCATCGAAGATGAGCTGAATATTCATCACCATCCAGAATCACATCTATATGTTCCTTAAGTGTTGTCGCTAACGACAATCCTACAAAATCAACCTGAATAGGATATGCTTTGTGCTTGCGATCTACTAAGACAGCCGCTTCAATTGTTGAGGGTAAATGACTAAGAAAAGGCTGACAAGCAAAAAATAGAGTCCGTCCGGTATTGGCCACATCATCTGTAACAATAACATGACTATCTTTGCAAACATTTAAAGGATCTAATTGTATAGATTTCAGATGTGGAGCAGCGGGGTCTAATGAAATTCTATAGTCCTCTATTTCAATATCACTTATTTCTCGTAGTGCACGACTTAGTAATTGCCCAAATAAATACCCATTTGTATTTACACCCGCAATAATCAACTTTTTCTTATCGTAATGTTCTTCCCATATCTGGAATGCCATTCGTTTTACTTTTTGAATGACTTTTTGATGATTCATTATTTCCATAACCCAAAAATAACTAATCTTGAAGCACCTGGGTATATAGATTTGGAAAATTCACCAGATACATATATATTCAGGTATAATTGTACCCTATGATACAGCAAGTTTTATTTGTCCTTGTCCTGCTTTTAGTAGGCATTTTCGCTTTTAAAAAATATGCTCAACTTTATCAGAACATTAATCTGGGACAGCCCGAAACAACGGACGGCCCGACTGGACCTCGTTGGAAAAATGTGGTCTTGGTTGCTTTTGGGCAAAAGAAAATGTTCAAGAACTGGATTCCGGCAATATTTCACCTTTTTATCTACGTAGCTTTCCTCTTCACCCAAATTGAACTCATAGAAATTCTCATAGATGGATTTGGTGGTGTTCACCGTTTTTTCGCAGACAAACTTTCCATAGTCTATCCTATTATCATCAACACTATAGAGATACTATCACTTTTGGCATTCGTAGCCACTTTTGTTTTCCTTATACGTAGAAACTTATTGTACATTCCACGATTTAAAAAACCTGAAATGAAAGGCTGGCCAAAATTAGATGCCAACCTCATTTTATTTGGAGAACTTATTCTGATCATTGGCATCTTTACCATGAATGGCACAGATGTCCTTTTGCAAGATTTAGATCCCGAACATTATCCAAAGGCCGGTCCTTTTTATTTATCTCAATCCATAGGCCCCTTGCTTTTTGGAGGACTTGAGCAAGAAACATTAGTCATCCTTGAGCGAACGGGCTGGTGGCTTCATTTCCTTATGGTGATGGCATTTTTACTATATCTACCTTATTCTAAACACTTACATATTTTGTTAGCATTTCCGAACACCTATTTTGCTCGACAGGACAGCAGAGGTAAAATGTCAGATATGCCCGAAATCACGACTGAAATTAAATCCATGTTGGGATTAGCAAATGATGATGTTCCCATGACTGATGAAATTCCAGAATTTGGATCAAAAGACGTCACTGATTTAAGTTGGAGAACGCTGTTGGGAGCCTACGCTTGCACTGAGTGCGGACGATGCACAGAACAATGTCCCGCTAATATTACGGGTAAGAAACTTTCCCCGCGCAAAATAGTTATGAATATACGTGATCGGGCAGAAGAGGTTGGAGATAAAATCAGATCAGGAAATCCAGAATACATTCAATCGGATAAACGAGGAAATGAAGAGAAATTATCTAAAGAAAATTTTGATGACGGTAAATCTCTATTCGATTATATCAGTTCAGAAGAATTGGCAGCTTGCACTACTTGCAATGCTTGCGTTGAAGCTTGTCCAGTTCTCATAAATCCATTGGAGCCCATTTTAGAAATGCGCAGGTACGAAATATTGACTGAATCAGCCGGCCCAAAAGATTGGGCGCCTATGTTTACCAGTATGGAAAATTCAGGGGCCGTATGGCAAGTTCCGGATGAACGAGCCGATTGGGCTAAAGAATCCTAATGTAACACTACAGAAAAAATTATTATATGAATGTTCCCATAATGGCCGACTTAAAAGCGCAAGGAAAAGAACCTGAAATTTTGTTTTGGGTCGGTTGCGCCGGAAGTTTTGATGACAGAGCCAAAAAGGTAACCAAAGCATTTGTTACCATCCTAAATGAGGTCGGTATTGATTTTGCTATTTTAGGTAATGAAGAGCAATGTACGGGTGATCCAGCCCGAAGAGCTGGAAATGAATTTGTATTTCAAATGTTGGCTATACAAAATGTGGAAACCTTAAATATGTACAATGTTAAAAAAATCGTCGCCACTTGCCCGCACTGTTTTAACACGCTGAAGAATGAATATTCAGAGTTTGGAGGTGATTATGATGTTATTCATCACTCTCAACTTCTTCAGGAACTGATTGATGAAGGACGGATTAAAATGAAGGAAGGGGGGACATTTGAAGGAAAAAAAATCACCTATCACGACAGTTGTTATATGGGAAGAGTAAATGGAGTGTATGAAGCCCCTCGTACGGTATTGCAAGAATTAGATGCTGATTTTGTGGAGATGAAAAGGTGCAAGTCAAAGGGGCTCTGCTGCGGAGCAGGCGGCGGACAAATGTGGAAGGAAGATGAACCTGGTGAGAAACGAATTAATATGGAACGCATTGATGAAGCACTGGATACAGGAGCCCAGGTGATTGCTGCCAATTGTCCTTTTTGCCTAACCATGATGCAAGATGGAGTGACCGGCAAGAACAAAGAAAATGACGTGATGGTGTATGATTTGAGTGAACTTATTGTCAACAACAACGATTGGTCTTAATATGTATGTACCACCTAACGAAATGACTGGATCTGCCCGGGTCTGGATCTACTCTGCAGATCGCTTTCTCACAGATGATGAAGTTTCGTCAATCAGGGAAGAACTATTGGAGTTTGTGCAAAAGTGGACTGCCCATAATCATAATTTAAAGGCTACAGTATCGATACGATTTAATCGACATATCGTTCTGGCCGTCGATGAAGCTCTCGCTCAAGCTTCAGGTTGTTCTATTGATAGCAGTGTCAAATTTATCCAGCAGTTAGGAGCAAAATACCATTTTGATGGCTTGGATCGATTGCAATACACCTACCTTGACCATCAAGAACCAAAATTGATTTCTCACCATAATATAGTGAAAGCTTTTGAAGGAGGAGCCATTCAACCCAATACTCTCATTGCAAATCCCCTAATCAAAACGTGGGAAGAGTATACCTCAAAATTCATAATTCCCTTAAAAGATAGTTTTCTAAGCCGCTTTTTAGACTTATCTAAAGTTTAGTTGTGATTCGTAAGGTGAAAAACTGGCTTGGGATTGAAGGAGTGAAGATAAAGCTGGAGGTGCCGACTAATCTTCGTGAAGGGCAGCCTGAGATTAAATTTGTTTTATGCTTGTCCACTTTAACTGAGCAAAAAATAAAAGGAGTACATCTTACTTTAAAAGAAGTATACCGCAGGGGTAGGGGAGAGCACAACCGAATAACTGAATTTATCTTAGCGGAATGGAAACAGGAAAAAAAAGTTGAAATGGGAAAAAATGATTCTCATTTCATTCCTATTACCCTAAAGCCAAACTGGCAATCATCAGCTGTAGATCAATGGCAAAAAAAGGGCGGGTTTCAAAAAATTTTGGGTGCTTGGGCGAAAAAATGGCAGGGAGTAAAGTCAGAATATATCGTCGAGGTGAATATAGATGTTGCCAAAACCAAACTTAATCCCTTTCAAATAACCCGCTTAGAAATCGCTGAATAGCTAATCCTTTTCAACTCTTTCTAGCTTTTTTAGAATTTCTTCATCTGTAAGGTACACCTCATCGAGTAATATTTTGACTTGGGGAACAAGGACGTGTTCTGGATACTGATTTAAAAACTGTTGGTAAAGTTTTTCTGCAGAAATATTCTCCTGGTTTTGATCTAGCATAAATGCTTTTTGAAAAAGTGCCTCAGCGGCTTGTGGCGAATCCTCAAACTGAGTGATAATCTGATTATATAATATTTTTGCCGTAAAGGTATTTCCATAACCGCGGGCTACAGCCGCTGATTTTATCAAGTGTCCCGGAGAGGCTTCCGACGACACGAAATTAGCATGTAATTGGGACAGGGTAACGTAATCCTTAATTAAGCGAGCAGAAATTTCTTTATTCGCATCAATATTTGACCGAATGATTTGTTCTGTGTCTTTAATTTGTCCAGTCAAGGATTTCATGTCAGAGGGCAAGTTGTTTTTTGCAGCTGGCACTAAGTCCGATTGGGGATAGTAATCTAAAAGAACTTTATAGTATGTTTTTGCTATTAACTTACGATCAGTAAACTTATCTAGAGCTTCGGCCAATTCATAAATTAAGCTATCTGCACCCGAAGTGTTTTTTTGATAACGTACAGACTGCAAAAGTGCTTTTTCAGCTTCCTCCGGAATATTTTCAATCAAAAATTCATCAGATACCACAGCCCAGTATCTTCCCTTATCCTGATCCGAATTTATTTCATTATTCACTAAATCATAGAATTTTGTAAAAAGGGTGTGCCATGTATTTGAATCCATGGAGTTCAATATCTGGCCTCGAATTTCTTCCTTTAATAAATGCTTAGCCTTATCATCTTCGTTCTGTTGGCACCCGATACCAAGCAGAAATACGAGAATCAAAACCCAACCATAATGAAGTCCTAAATTCTGCAAATTCATATTCAACTTGTTTTGTCATGCTGCGTTAGGTTAAAAATAGCTGTTTTATGGCAAATATTGTTAATTTTTTCTGGTTTAGACGTGATTTGAGATTCTCTGATAATGTGGGCTTGTATCATGCCCTCAAGCAAGATGTCCCGGTAATCCCTTTATTTATTTTCGATAAAGATATTTTAGATGATCTTGAGGATGAGTATGATGCTCGGGTGACTTTTTTGCATGATACCATACAAAGAATGGACGATCATCTGGAGAATTGGGGGAGCCGACTACTTGTAAAATATGGGAAACCAAAGGAAGTATGGAAAGAACTTGTAGAGACTTATGAGATTCAAACTGTTTTTTTTAATCGCGATTACGAGCCCTATGCTAAAAATAGAGATGAAGCCATTAAGAATATATTGAATGAAAAAGACATAAGCTATAAAACGTTTAAGGACCATGTGATTTTTGAAAAGGAAGAGGTTCAAAAAAATGCAGGGGGCGTTTATACCGTATTTACTCCATATAAAAATAAATGGTATCAAATGCATGAATCCGCATTGAGTGAAGAAAAGGAAGATTTGAATAGCAGCCCTTTTTTCGCAGCTTATGAATCAGAAAAATTTACAAGTAATTTTTACTCTTTAGGCGATGTTCATATGCCCTTGCTTGAGGAAATGGGGTTTTCCAGATCCTCCACTTCTATTCCGGATAAGACGGTCAGTCAAAAGCTCATTAAACAATATGATAAAAAGCGCAATTTCCCAGCAGCCGATGGAACCAGTAGGTTGGGAATTCATTTTCGTTTTGGCACCATAAGTATCCGAGAAAAGGCTCGAAAGGCCTACAAGCTCAATAAAACTTATCTCAATGAATTGATTTGGCGTGATTTCTACAGCCAAATATTAGACGCTTTTCCTCATGTTGTAGACGGACCCTTCAGAGAAAAGTATGCATTGATCAAATGGCGGAATGACGAGGATGATTTTGATAAATGGTGTAAGGGACAAACAGGATACCCTATAGTTGATGCGGGTATGAGACAACTCAACGAAACGGGTTATATGCATAATCGAGTTCGGATGATTACAGCCAGTTTCCTTACCAAACACCTGTTGATCGACTGGAGGTGGGGCGAAGCCTATTTTGCCAAAAAATTACTTGATTATGAGCTTTCGAGCAATAACGGCGGATGGCAATGGGCTGCAGGTACAGGAACAGATGCAGCGCCCTATTTTCGAATTTTCAACCCCTATACGCAAGTGGAAAAATTTGATAAAAACGGAGTCTATTTAGATGAATGGGTACCCGAAAGAAACGGAGACGAATACCCGGAGCCCATTGTTGACCACAAACAGGCTCGAGAACGCTGTTTAGCTACTTACAAAAGTGCTTTGGAAGAGTACGACGATAAGAAATAGAAATGGGCCTTATTTCTTGAGTTCACCTATTTTTTCGATCAACCAATTCCGATCTGCAATTTTTCCTTGCTTGTTGATTTCAGTTTCCACCTTTTCGATTGACTCTAAATCTCCTGACATTATATTTGAAATCCGTCTGACATATTTCACTAAGTTAAGGTAGTTTTGACGTCTGTTTTCAGGAAGTGATTTTTTATGCCGGTTTAAATACACCTGAAAAGAGTCCAGGAAGGAGTGAAGCGCATCTAATTCCCCCAGTTCATAGTATGTTGCTAATAATAACGCTTTGGCACCTAAACTGTAAGAGAAGTCGGTGAACTCCACTTCATTTAACAAGGGAATTACTTGTTCATATTCTTTTCGGTAGTGGTGAAGTCGTGCCATGTTAAACTTGACTGCATTTTCTCTAAAATCAGGATTCAATTTATTCGAGTAATTTCGAATAAAATCTTCGACCCATTGATCTTCACCGGCTCGTAACCCCGTGATTACAATATTTTTAAATGACCAGGGAGAAAGCTCTCCGTCTGTGTAGAGTACTTCAGCGTATAGTGCTTGCTGATAAGTCCGAAAAGCCTCTACTAGAAAAAGCTTATCACCCTTATTGATTTTTGCAATACAGAAATTTATTGCCAGTAAGTAAATATCTCTTAAATCGTCTGGATTGAAAATATATTCGTGCCTTTTTATAATCTTTTTTAGGGCATAATAATTCTCAGTATTATCTGTACTTTCATATAACTTAAATACATGAAAATATGCTATTATTTGCGGTCTATCGGAATAATCTTCTTTCTCAATATGCTCTAGAATTTCCTGAATAAATAAGATATTATATTCATGTTTTTGTATTTTTCTTCGGGATAAAAGGGTACAATAATATCGAAGTTTTTCTGCGAGGTAAAAATAGTCTAAATTTTGGATTAGGGCATCAATATTCGATCGTTCTGTTCTCCGGATGTCAGCCTGAGAAATTTCATAAAACCGCTTTTCTATTTGGTACTTATAAAAATAGTAATTGGAGGATCTATCGGGTTGCCTTTTCGTTAATCTTCGAGCACTCTTGATGGATTTAGAATACAGGACATCTATTTTCTTCTGCTGAATGGCTTGCAATAAAAAGTCGGCCTGATGTATCGGATTGGATTTATATTCCTCCAAGGCTAGAAAATCCTCAATGAGCGATAACAAATCAGATGTATACTTCCGAAATCTTCGATCATTGTAGGGTTCGTTTGGAACGAGCAGACTCCACAACCTTTCTTTTTTCAAAGCGGATGGATCCGTTTCGTTAGACTTTAAATCCGTATGAATTTCGTCATAAAAAATACATAATCGCTCAGATGGATTAAAATATGGAGAATGTATAAATTTACTGAGCCGATTCAGCTCGTAGACTTGAAACTGAGATAATATCTGGTATAGCTTGGTTGTTTTCATTGGTCTGTGTATGTCATTTTAGCGTAATCAAACTGCGGTTTTTTTCCTTTGTCGGGACCATCAAGTATACTTATATATAAACATAATATAAAATATCTATATATCGTGATAATTCTTTGAGCCTTTGGAAATAATTCCCTATTATTGTGGTTGATAAGAGCAAAACCAAGCCATGAAAACCAAATTGCTGAATGCAATATTTCCAGTAGTCATTATATTTTTGACTATTCCACAGTTGTTCGGGCAACCCTATCAGCAAGTGGACTTAAAGGTGAATACCTCATATACATCTGATACCATTTCAGGAGTGGCTCAAATTATCATTGATTATCCGCAAAATGGCAACTATTCTTTTGATGATGTGCCAGGTGGTTTCCTTCTCAATTATGAGCCGGATAGTGGATTTACAGGCCAAGATACGGTTATCATCGAATACATGAATAATTCAGGTGGCGGCATAGAATATGAGGTGTTCTTTTTTCATGTAAAGCCCAGTTTGATATATTTAGTCAATGACTATTTCCCGGTTGCAAAAAACAATGATTACCAACCATTTGATGTTTTATCAAATGACCATGGTACTGATGTTCCATTCAATTTAGATCAAATTTTGCAGACCAATAATGGATTTGCATACATTGACAGCGGTTCTGTATTTTTCAAACCCAGCCCTAACTTCGAAGGTATGTCTTCTGTGTTGTATAGGGCATGTGATAGTCTTGGATATTGCAGCACGGCACAAGCTCAGTTCATTGTTGTCGATACCAATAATATAGTCTCTGGAGACTCAATAGTACTTTATACCCCTGAGGATACGCCCATACGGTTTATTTTACCAGACTCGGGATTCCAAGTAATAGAAAATCCTAATTTAGGTACTCTTACAAACGAAATTGAAGGCAGGGTGTTTGAATATTCGCCGTTTCAAAATACAAATGGAACAGATGTCCTGGAATTGGATAATGGTGCTTTTTCAAGAACTGTAGTTGTACATATTATTGATGTACCTACACCCAATCAAAGAGTCGTAGATGACTATGTCTTCACTCACAAGAATGATGTGGTGGAATTCAATGTGTTATCAAACGATTTCATAAGTAGTGGCAGGGTGAATTCCTTTACATCCCCTCAGAACGGAACGGTGACTAAGCTAGGAGGGGGCAACTTTAGATTTACTCCCGACTCTAACTTCGAAGGCCTTACCCAATTCACCTATACTACTTGCATTTTTGGAGCCAATTGTGAGACAGGTCGTGTGAAGATTTTTGTTGGCAATCTGAATCCAGATAACAGGTCAAACTACAACCTAATTACCCCTAAAAATCGGGAATTAGTCATCAATTATGATGTACCCATTGCTAATTTCATGTTTGAGATTGCTCAGGATTGTTCAAATGGACAGCTTAATATTTATCCAGGTCTGGATACGCTTTCGATTGGATGTGAAGAAGTAAGTGGTTATAATCTTGTGGTTTATACCCCAGATCCAGATTTTGTTGGGGAAGATGAATTTGATTTGGAGTATTGTGTAAACGGTGGAGTAGATTGTGAAATCGTTAAGATTAAGGTTGAAGTAATTGATCAGAATTTAGATTCTGTTTGTATATGTGCCGATGATTGCGTTTGGCCGGGTGATATTAATCACGATGGTAAAGTCGATATGGTCGACTTACTTTCGCTGGGGTGGAATATTGGTATTGAAGGGGAAGAGCGGCCATATGCGCAGCCCACTGAATGGTTCGGGCAATATGCACCGAATTGGGATGAGGAGCAACAAAATAGAAGTAATTTAAAACATTCAGATGTGGATGGTGACGGTTTTGTTAACGTCTCTGATAAAGATGGTATTGATTATTTCTACAATAAAGTTCATTCCATTTTAAATGATCCGATAAAAGAACCTCGTGTATATCCTATTATGCTTGAAATTGAAGGTCCTGAAAACCCAGAACCCGGAGATTATGTACTAATGAATGTTATTGCAGGCACAGAAAACAACCCGGCTTACAATCTTCATGGCTTGGAATTGAATTTTGACTTCCATCCCGATATTGTCGATACGTCATCGATTGAAATGTTCTTTACACCTACATCATGGCTGGTTTCTAATGATGCAAAAATAGATTTGGTCAAACATCAAGGACGTTCTATTGACGGTGCTGTCAGTAGAATTGATAGACGCGGTAGGGCTGGTTTTGGGCTCGTTGCTCAGGTCGGTTTTGTTGTGGAAGATGATATAGATGGTATTCGTGCTCAGGATAATATCATTACTTATAACATTGGGTTGTCCAGATCAAGTGTTATGCTTGGAGATGGTTCTTTATTGCAACTGGAAGATATATCTGTACCGCTTCGAATTAATATGTATGATCATAAGCCTCAGGAGTCCCTGACGGAAGAGGATGTTTTTGTCTTTCCCAATCCGGCAACGGATGTTGTAAATGTTCGAACGAATAAAAGCAATATCGCTTCATTAGAACTTATTGATATGCAGGGGAGAGTGATTTATACAAAACGAAATTCTACTCCCAACCCGCAAAATGTCATAAGGCTGGCAAATGTGGTTCCCGGACTATACATACTTCGAGTTGAAAGTGAAGAAGGAACCTGGGTTTCAAAGAAAGTGCAAATAGTCGACTAATATTTCTAGGATTTTAGGATAGTTTCTTAATTTATACAAGTTCTATAGAGCTCACATTTTAAATTCAACTTATCTGTTGGACTTAATTACAGTTGTTTAGCTTTTATCTTAACTGAACTAAAAAGAACTTATAGTCTGTTCTCATTGATCACTTCGAGAATTTCATCGCGATAATTCTTTCCAATAGGTATCAATTTCTTTTCTCCACCCAAGCGAATCTCTACTGAGTTTCCGATTACAGCTTCTATTTTATCTAAAGCAATGATATAAGAGCGATGAACTCGCATGAATAAATTTG
>Ga0209944_1000774_pt1 | contig 13809 bp, 9 predicted proteins | sample SalPonR1_C_D2_MG_FD_185701 | JGI IMG/M metagenome (GOLD analysis project Ga0209944, IMG submission 185701) | Salt pond soil microbial communities from South San Francisco under conditions of wetland restoration - Salt Pond MetaG R1_C_D2_MG... ...
TTGATCCCAGCTTTCGAATTCGACGCAAAGGAAGCCATGACAACTCCCCAGTTAAGTTTTGAATTTTTTCCGCCGAAGAACGGCGAGCAGGTCGAGCTGTTCAAGCGAACGCGCGACCGGCTGGCCGCGCTCAAGCCCGAGTACATGTCGGTGACCTTCGGCGCCGGCGGTTCGACGCGTGCCAGAACCCGCGAGACGGTGTTCAATATCCAGCGCGAGACCGGCATTCCGGCCGCACCCCATATTTCATGCATGTCCGAAGACATCGACAGCATCGACGAGTTGCTGGATTCCTATCGCGAGAACGGTATCGAGCGCCTGGTGGTGCTGCGCGGAGACCGCCCCTCCGGCGGAGGAAGCGGCATTTTCGACTATGCAACCGACCTGGTCCGTCATATTCGCACGGGTTATGGCGATCAGTTCCAGATCGAAGTCGGCTGCTACCCCGAGTACCATCCGGAAGCCAGGACGCCGGAAGACGATCTGAAGCACTTCAAGGAGAAGGTCGACGCCGGTGCCGACAGCGCCATTACGCAGTATTTCTTCAACGCCGATGCCTATGAGCGGTTCCTGGAAGACTGCGCGCGTCTGAACATACAGGTGCCGATCGTGCCGGGCATAATGCCGATCACGAATTACTCCAGGCTGGCGCGTTTCTCGAAGATGTGCGGTGCCGACATGCCAAAGTGGATATTCAAGCGGGTCAGGGCCTGGGAAGAACAGGAGGACTTCAAGTCGATTCGCCAGTTCGGTGAAGACGTGATCACCGACCAGTGCCGCAAGCTGATCGATCTGGGTGCCCCCGGCATCCACTTTTATACGCTCAACCGCGCCCAGGCATCGCTCAAGCTGTGCCGAAATCTGGGTCTGGGCGAGGGCAACGAGGCAGGCGATACACGCGCGGCTTGACACGTCGCGTCTGCATGACGCGTCAGTCCTGAACGGTCAGTTGTCCTCCTGCCGCACCTGGAAATCCGGTTGGCCGGGGCCGGGCAGTCTGATCTCGATCGGGCTGCAGCACACCCGGCAATCCTGCACCAGCCATTGTCCGGCATCGCCGGGCTCGGCCTGGACCTGGTTGGTCTCGCCGCACCACGGACACTCGAACTCGAGAAATTCAGTCAACATCCCGGTTACTCGTCGCCGTAGATCTTGACTTCGAGCGTCCCGTTGCGATCGATGCTTGCCCGATACATGCCCGGTGTATTGAAAGGCATCGCGATGTTGCCCCGGGCATCCAGAGCTATCACGCCGCCGTCGCCGCCGTCGCCGGCAAGTACCCCATTGACGACCGCGTTGGCGCTCTGCGCAAGCGTTGCGCCGGCATGCCGCATGCGCGCACAGATGTTGTATGCGACCACATGGCGGATGAAATACTCCCCATGGCCGGTGGCCGAAACCGCGCAGCTCCGATTGTCCGCATAGGTACCCGCCCCGATGATCGGCGAATCGCCGACGCGACCGAAGCGCTTGTTCGCCGTACCACCGGTCGAAGTGCCCGCGGCCAGGTTTCCTGTACGATCCAGCGCAACCGTGCCGACAGTGGAAAACCACTCATCGCCGTCAGCCGCATCGGCGGCCGCCCGTTCGCCTTCCCCGGCCTGAATCCGGCGCAATTGCTCAACGCGGAACTCCGTCTGGAACCATGATTCCGGCATGAATTCGAGCTCTTGCCCGCGGGCGAACGCTTCAGCCCCTTCACCCACCAGCATGACGTGAGGCGAGTGCTCGAGTACGGCGCGCGCCGCCAGTATCGGGTGACGGACCCCGCGCACGCTGGCAATCGCACCGGCCCCAAGGTCTTGCCCGGTCATGATCGAGGCATCCATTTCCACTCGGGATTCGCTGGTCAGCACCGCGCCGCGGCCAGCATTGAATTCCGGCGCGTCTTCCATAATCGTTATTGCCGCCGTAACCGCATCGATGGCCGCCCCGTCGTGTTGGAGCACGTCGTAGCCTCCACGAACGGCTTTTTCGAGTACGCCACGGATAGCACGCTCTCGTTCTTCGGTCATGCTTTCGCGCGAAATAGTGCCGGCGCCGCCGTGAATCGCGATGGCGATCGGAGAAGGCCCGGATGCCGGTTCGGTCTGGCCGACTGCGGCACTCGAAGTCATTAAAAGACCAAAAGCGAGTACTTGAATCAAATAGTGCATGCGAAAGCTCCGGCGGAACGACATGACCACAGTGTATCGGACGAATCGGTCGTTAAGTAAACCCCAGGGTGGCGTCAATTTTCATTCCGGAATCTCTGTGCTGTTCGGTATAGCAGCATTTCGGCGGTCTGTACTCGTGTTCCCGGTCCTGACGGAACGAGGCTACGCGCCGGGGGACAACACGCCGTGCATCCCGCGGCAATACTATTCTCGGGGCTTCCAGCTCCGAAAGTCTATGCAACATTGGCGTATATGCGCATGTTGCGAAGGACGCCAGCGATTTCACGGATGTGTGCATGAATTTCACATAGGTCTTGATCCGGGTTCACGCAACAGGCGTAGTTTGCGCCCTACGCGCGACGGCATGGGGTCGTTGCGATTCAAGAAATACAGAGGGTAACAACATGGAAACTCTGCCAACGCTCAGCTTCGGCCAATACAACCTGGTGTTCAACGTCTTTTCGTTGACGCTTGCGGCCTTCGCGGCATCGACCATCTTCTTCTTCATGCAAAGAAGCAGGGTGGCGCCGGAATACCGGACCGCGATGACCATCACCGGACTGGTCACGTTTATCGCGCTTTATCATTACGTGCAAATTCTGTTCGACTGGAAATCGGCGTATCAACTGGTTGACGGCGCCTATGTGGCTTCCGGCCAGCCTTTCAACGATGCCTATCGTTACGTCGACTGGCTGTTGACCGTTCCGCTCCTGCTCGTTGAACTGCTCCTGGTCATGCGACTTTCGAAGCAGGAAACCGTCAGCAAGGGATGGCTGCTCGGCGGCCTTGCAGCACTGATGATCATCCTCGGTTATCCGGGTGAAGTCAGCGCCGACATGGGTACAAGGTGGTTGTGGTGGAGTCTTTCGATGATCCCGTTCCTGATCATCCTCTACCAGCTGTTCATCGGACTCGGCGACGCGATTGCCCGTCAGCCGGCCTCGGCTCGGGGTCTTGTAAGCGCGGCGCGCTACCTGACCGTCATTGCCTGGCTGTTCTATCCCGTGGTATTCCTGTTCCCGATGCTGGGGCTTACGGGTGCGGGTGCCGAAACCGCGGTACAGGTCGGCTACTCGATTGCCGATGTCGTGGCCAAGGCAGTGTTCGGTCTGTTGATCTACACGATCGCAGTCATCAAGACCGATTCCGAAGCCGCCTGAGGCAACGGATGACGCTTGGCATGACAATCGCCCGGCCGCACGATTCGGCCGGGCGATTTTCACAACCATGATGACGACCCGCAACCTCCAGACCCGTCTGGCCGATACGACCCGGACGCAACCCGCCGATTACGGCCGGGATCTGCGGCAGATTCATCTTCGTATCGGGCTGGTCGTGCTGCTTGCGCTCCTGCCGGCCGGCAGTCTTCTCGGGACCCTGGCGGTCGAGTCGCAACTCGCGCTGGTGGCCCTTCCAATCGCCCTGCTGGGCGTCATGCACGGCGGCCTCGATCCCTGGGTCGGCGATGTCGTGATGCGGGACCGTCTCGGGCGTTCGGGGCGTGTGCTTTTTGCTGTTTCCTACCTGGCCGTCATGGCCGTCGTGATTGCCTGTTGGCTGCTTGCGCCGCTGGCGACGCTGGCCGGCTTTCTTTTGATTTCAGTGCTGCATTTCGGCGAGCAGGACGCGTTTGCCTTCGCCGGCAGAAGCGACGGTCTGTCAGTGGCCGTATTCGGCGCCATCCCGGTGCTGGGCCCGGTCGCGGCCCATCCGGCCGAAGTTGCGCTGATCTTCGGCTGGCTGACGGGGATCGAAAAAACCGTGCTGGCCGAGATCCTGAATTGGTTGGCACAGCCCTTGACCGCCATCTGGCTGGTCGGTGCCGGAATGCTCGTGGCTCGAATGCATATCGAGGACGAGGCCAACAGGCGGTTTCAGCTGGCGGGGCTCGGCGTCCTGGTGGCCTCGATGATCCTGTTGCCGCCACTGATCGCTTTCGCCGCCTATTTCTGTCTGCTCCACAGTTTCGGTCATCTGCTCGACATGGCCGCACGCTCTGAGGGCCCCTGGAGAGCATGGTCACCGGGGCAGTGGGCATCGCGCCTGTGGCCCGCCACGCTGGGGGCGCTTGCGCTGGGCATGCTCGGGTGGGTTGTGCTGTCCGGAATCAATACCGGCGATGCGATAGGTCGCGAAGCGCTCGCGCAGGTCATATTCTGCGGTCTGGCGGCATTGACCGTCCCGCACGTCATTCTCTATGCGGTCTTCAGAGGCGACTCGACTGTGCAGTGACCGCGCATCGCCGGTCTCGCAGTTGGATCATGTCTCAGCCCGCCTTATTCACCACGCTAAACCCGACTATTGCATAAATCCCCGGATGCCAAAGCCCGGAAACACTACGCTCCGGGCAGCGTAGCGTCTCGGCACCGGGAATTTATGCAATAGTTGGGTAAAGAGACTACTCATACCGCTTCGATGCTACGATGCCGCTTTCTGGATCAGTAGACTTGCCTGCACACAGCAGGTCGGGCCTGAATTCGAGCGCGGTTCGGGCGCACGGCCGGCCGCGTAAATACCTGCATCCGGATTGGCGCAGGACAGGTTTGCAGCCGGCAACCGTGATTCGTGGAAATCCGCAGGGGAATGGAGTTGAAGTTCGGACGTCTTGCAATCCTGTTGATCTGCCTGATGGCCGGTGCGGCATTCGCCGACGAATCTCAGGACGGTGCGTCGCTGTCTGACAGGATTGCCGAGATCGAGCGCGCTCACATCCGCCAGCCCTGGCAGGTCTCGCAGCAGTTGATCGAGGATCTTGGTCCGGCGCTGGCGAACGCATCGACCGAAGAGCGTGCCAGGGTCCAGATCATGGAGGCCCGGAACTCATTCTTGGAAGGCCGCTACGCAGAGGGCCTGGAAACGCTGGACAGGGTTCTCATGAGCCCGGTAAGCCCTGCCAGGCGGCTCCGGGCGCTTGAACTGTCGATCAACGCCAATTATCTGATCCACAACTATGAGCGCGCATTCGATCTCCTTGCACGCGCACTTGCGCTTTTTCCCGATACCGACGATGCCAGGCAGAAAGCCGATGTTCTGACGTTGGTTTCGAGGCTGTATTCCGACATGGGCGAACATGGTCTCGCGCTCGAACGAGCCGCAGAAAGCCTGGATATGGCCGAGGGAACCGGGCACGCACGAACCATATTCAACTCGCTTTACTCGCTGATGCTTGCTCAGAGGAATGCCGGTTTTGCCGGGTTTGCGATCGAGCGCAGCCAGGAGCTATGGGAACAGGGCCAGCAGGCCGGAGATCCGGTTAGTCTGAGCAGTGGCATGATGTTGATCGGGAGCGTTTACAGTGCAGCGGGACGCCACGAGGAAGCCATCGGCTGGTTGCGGCGCGCGATCGACAAGAATCGCGAAACAGGCTTTCTCAACGGTGAGCTGGAGGCGCGACAGAGGCTCGGCATCGCGCTCCTGAATATCGGCCGGCGTGAGGAAGGATTACCGATCCTGACGTCCCTGGTCGACGAGTTCCAGTCACGTGAAAACTGGCCGAGCCTGATGGCGATTCACGAGGCGATTGCCGACACTCACGAACAGGCTCGTCGCTACAGCGAGGCGTTGCAGCATCTTTCCCTGTTTCGCAATGCAGCGCGACGATTCAACGACGACCAACGCGCGCGCAGGCTCGCCTATCTCCAGGCGGAATTCGAGAATCAGCGGCGCAATCAGGAACTGCAACTGCTGCGCCAGGAAAGCCGGCTGCTTGCCATGCGTGAAGAGACCGCAAAGGCTCAGCGAGCGGCCCGTCTTCTCGGCACAGCGATGCTCGTGTTGATCGGTGTGCTGTTGGCCGGCCTGCTGTTGCGCTTTCGCGCAGATCGTCGCCGCTACAGGCGGTTGTCCGAAACCGACGGTCTGACCGGCCTGTTCAATCATCGAAGATTCCACCACGCGGCGGAAGACGCACTTGCCGGGAATCGTGCGCACGGCAATGTCTGCGCTCTTGTGGCGGCCGACGTCGATCTGTTCAAGCAGATCAACGACCGCTATGGACATCAGGCGGGTGATCATGTATTGCGCAAGCTGAGTGCACTTTTGCTGGATCAGTTTCCCGCCCCGTGTATCGTCGGGCGCATCGGCGGAGAGGAATTCGCGATCTTCATGCCTGGTCACAACCGCCTCCAGGCGCACCAGCGAATCGGGGAGTTTCGCGACCGGATCAGGCCCATCGAATTCGACGGTCAGTCGATCGAGGTGACGCTGAGTTTCGGCCTCGTCGAATCGCGTCGGGAGTCGCGGCTGGAAAAGCTGCGTGCACGCGCTGATCATGCGCTCTACCGAGCCAAGCGGGCGGGACGGAATCAGGTGATCGACGCGGCGGATCTCGGAAACGTCTGAGGGAAGGCGCAATGCAGCCGAGGCGGCGCCGTGTGGACGCTCGGCCCGGCGCATGGGCAGGGCCGAGACGGATGAACCGCAGTCTCAGCAGTCGCCGGTGCGCGTACCCGACATCTCGACATTCATGGTCATGACGCCCATCGGCGATTCGATATCACCGTCGATGGAACCGGTCATCGAATCGCCGTCGAACTTCATGCTGGCGTTCATCGTCACGGAGCCGCCATCGGGGCTCGCGCAGGTCATGGTGTAATCCATGCCGTCGGCCCGCATTTCCTTGTTGCTGAACTCGCAGTCGTCGTTATCTTCGAGGAATGCCTGGCCTTCGGCGATCTTTTCGGCCGTCACGCATTCGCTGGAAGTATCGGTGCGAGGTGGAATCGGAAACTGCTCGGACTGAATCGTCACGGTGCTCGTGGTTTCCCACATGCCGGGATTGATGTTGGGATCTTCAGCGACGGCGGCCAGACTGGCTGCCGATGCCGCGAGGACGGTCAAAGCGCGGTAAAACTTCATTTGATTCTCCTTGGGATAGTTGCCTGATTCAGGTAAGCGTTGATTCGATCGTTGATTCGATTGGCCGTTGCCGGGCAAGCTAATGCCGATCAGTCCCGAATTTCCCGGGAAGCCGAGATCATGCCCAGTTGCCTCTTCATAGAATACGTGAATCGGGGCTCAAGCAGGACAGATTCAGCCGCCGTCTGCGGAACGTTCGATCTCTTCGGCCTGGCGTCGCGCGGCTTCGGCAACGTCCTGCTCGACGTCACGGGCCCGCTCCAGCGCCTGATGCTGCGTCTCGAGAACGCCGCTTTCGGAATCGTCGCTCGTGTTGTCGGTGCACGCGCCGAGCAGCAGTGCTGCAAGAACCGCAATGATCAGTTGAACAGCTGGTTTCACGATAGGCTCCAAAATCATCTCCGGTCTGATCATGATTGTGGATTCTGCCCTTTGGACTCGCTGTCTGCAACCGGGTCCGGCGCGATTTCGGGCAATTCCAGCCCCAGTTTCTTCGCTCGCTGGGTCCACTTGTCGCGCGCGGCCTTGCGAAGATCCTCTGTGGCGTCGCTTTCGTCGACAATCTCGATGCCGAGCAGCGTCTCGAGAACGTCTTCCATGGTGACCACGCCGGAAAGGCCGCCGTACTCGTCGACCACGACAGCGAAATGCTCCTGTTCGGCCAGAAGCTGGCTGAAGAGCACCCTCAGCGAAATGAATTCCGGCACAAAAAGCACTTCGCGCTTCAGATCGCTCAGGCGGACTTCCGGCTTTCCACGCGCAAGATTGAGCATGATGTCGGCCTTGAGCACGTAGCCGCTGATGTCCTCGTCGCTTTCACCGTAGACTGGATAGCGCGAAAACACCAATTCGTCGGACTTTTCCATCAACTCGTCCAGCGTTGTATCGTGTTGAAACTTCTTGACTACCACGCGCGGCGTCATGATGTCCTGGACGCGGATCGCGCTGAACCGGATCAGGTTGAGAAAGATGTTCGACTCCTCTTCCTCGAAAACGCCTTCGCGGGTACCGACCTGGGCCAGCGCGCGGAACTCTTCGCGACTGACGCTGGGGGCCCGGGCGCCGTGGGCCAGCAGGCGCGTGATGAATTTCGAAAGCGCGACCAGCGGCCACATCAGGATGATCAGAACGCGACAGGTATGGGCGGTAAAGCCCGACAGCTGTTTCCAGTAGGTCGCTCCGATGGTCTTTGGGATGATTTCCGAAAAAATCAGGATAGCCAGCGTCACCAGCGCCGAGGTCAGGGTGACCCAGGCATTGCCGAACACCACCAGCGCCTGGGCGCCCACGCCGGCGGCGCCGAAGGTGTGCGCAATGGTATTCAGGCTGAGGATCGCCGAGAGCGGGCGATCGATGTCGCGCTTGAGATTGCGCAGCAGCTTCCCGGACTTGGCGCCGTGCTCGTTCATCACGGCGATATGTGCCGGCGTGACCGACAGCAGCACGGCTTCGAGAATCGAGCACAGGAAAGAAACGCCAATGGCGAGAAACAGGTAGAACAGCAACAGGGTCATGCGCGCGTTGGATCGGCCGGGTAGTGCACCATTGTAAGCGTTAAGTGCCCTCTGGAATAATCTGTCGCGCTTCCGAAGGCTTCTTCCGGCGGCTCCCTGGCGATCAGCGGCTGCATTCTGACGATCAGCACCGGGCCGGCGCAGGCGGTGAAACCGGACAGTTGCTTCCAGTAGGTCGCACCAGCGTCTTCGGGATGATTTCGCAGAGATCAGAAGGATCTTTGGCCTGTCGCGTTCGAGCCGGGGTTCTCGTATTACAGAACAGGGCTCTTCCTTTTTCCGGCCGATTGATGCGAGAGAAATCATGGTGAAACGTACTAGGGAACCTTTGCATAACGCCGCGCGGAGCGCGTTTCAGTCGGAAAACCCGCCATCGCGCCCGTACAGAGTGAGTCACAAGTTCCCTGGCATGCAGCGCTTGTTCCGCCTGACAGGTATCTGGCTGATCATTCTTTCAATGCTGAATGCTCAGCTTGTCTGGGCCATCACTGAGGCAGAAAGTGTGGGGCAAGCGGTGCGAACGAACGCCGGCGTGGGCGGGCTGTTCAAGGAGCTGGAGCCCTTGGAGCAGGCGCTGGACCGCGGCTCGCTGGAACTCGATGAGATGTTGTTCAAGCTGGCGTTCGATGCGGCCGAGATCGAGCGATTCGTTCGCGCGGACGTTCGATTCCAAGCCTATCCCGGCCTTTTGCGTGGTGCGCGTGGCACGTTGATCAGCCGCTCCGGCAATGCGTTGGACCAAGGCATTCTGCTGGCTCGTCTGCTGAAAGACGCCGGCTCCGAGGCGCGGATCGCGCGCGGCTCACTGCATGACACGGATGCAAAGCGGTTGCTCGAACAAATGCTCGGCCCGGCCTCTTGGCCAAGTGCATGGGCGAAGACTGGCCGTGACCCAGTCGAAGCGTGGTTTCGGGGCCGTGTAAATGTGGAGACTAGCTCTTTACGGTCCGATGTCGAGCGCGTGCTCGGCAGCTCACTGGCCGCTGCCGAAGCGATCGGCCCCCAGGTCGAAGGCATTGCCGACACGAGACCGGTCGACGACCGGCTTCTTGAAGAGGTCCGGAACTACTACTGGGTCGAGCATCGGCTGGGCCCTGGCGACCCCTGGATCGCCGCGCATCCGGCGTTCGGGGATGCCGAGCCGCCGTCCGTGGAGGCCGAGGGCTACATGGCCGACACGATCCCTTCCGATCTTCAGCACCGTGTCCGAATCGAAGTCCGGATGGAGAAGCGGCTCGGCAGCAAGGTGACCGAAGAGACTTTGATGCCCCCCTGGGAGAAACCAGCGGCCAATGCTGCATATCTTCCCCAGACCATTGGCGTCCTTCCGTACACTGGACAAACCGCGGACTCCAACCAGTTCCTCGATACGGCTGCGGCCGAGGCCGAGCTGTTCGTGGTTACGTGGAATGATTCCATTGCAGCTGGTGCACAGGTATTCACGCTCCAGGGCGACGCGTTGCCAATGGAAGCCCTCAGTCCAGGCGGTGAGTTCGTCAAGCAGGTTTCGGATCGCGGTGCAATGGCTGTCAATGCACTCAGTGGCATCGGTCTGAGTCAGCAGCCGCAGGACGAACAGTTGCCGGCAAAGCGGCTGGAGCGCCTCTGGATCGAGTACACGTTGATTGCGCCGGGCGGCGCCGAGACAAGCATGCGCCGCTACCTGCTTGACCTCGACGACCAGGGTCGGCAGCTGGTCCACCAGCAGCCGGTGGACGAGGGACGCTGGTTGACGGAGGCAAGGGCAGCGATGCTGCAGTCTCGCAGCTTGCTGGTCGGTACCGGTCCGGTCAACCCGGCCTGGCTGGTTCAGCAGCTGCTGGAATCAGCCTCGGCCGGGCGGCCGACCTTGCTGGAACTGGAGCGTCGGGCAAGTCAGTCCGATCCTTCCATAGGACCGTCGGTGCTCAACGGGCTCGACAATCTGCCCGATACGCGCTGGATCCAGTATTTGTTCGCGACCCAAACCGCGACCGGGTACGGCGAGAAACGCGCGGCGTACCTGCACCAGCCCACAATGGTCTCATTCAATCACGGTGTTCGGGCTCGCGGCGAAGGCTTGCGTGGTTACGAACAGATCGACATCCTGTTCAACGCGCGGCGTGTGGTCGAGCGACAAGGAGAGTCATGGTTGCCGCACCCCGCCACCGCAATGCTTTCCGGCGTTCTGGAAACTCGCCAGGAGCAGTTGCAGGTGGCTTCGCGAGGAGGCGAGGGGGGCGCTTCGGCCTTCGAATCGCTGTCGCAGGCCGCGGAGCGTTTCGTCCGCATCGCGCCGGACGAGCGTTCGAATCTCGAATCGCTGGATTTTGCCCCCGGCGCGGCACGTGCCGCGCAGCGCGAACTCGACGCGGGCTATGCCTTGCTGGTGCCGCCTGTGAAGGGGGTAGATCACTGGTGGCGCATCGATCCCGGAACCGGAACGGCAACCGGCATGGCAATTGGTGCGGGTGGCTATGGCGGCGCGACCGCTACCGAATACATCATCTACGGGGGCATCATCATTGGCACACTTTTGATGTACTACAGCTTCTATTCCTGCTTCACGTCTGAGTCGGGGTTGGCGCTATTCTGCTGCCTTGTCGATAGCTGGCTGACCGGGATAATCATTGCCGCACTGGCGTTCACGGCCGGGGTGCTGAGCGGTGCAGCGCTCGGAGCGGTCGGGGCCGGCATGGGGGCCGCTACCGCAGAAGTGGAGTTGGTCACCGCGATCATCAATTTCATAGTTCTTGACGGTGGCTCGACCGTACTTTCCTTTACCGATTTCAGGATTCGGGCCTGCGGTTCGTTGACCGGAACGTGAAGGCGCCGGAGATCGATCCGCCACAGGAGTTTTCTCGATGATATTTCACCGCTGGATCATTGGCCTGATTTGCTCGGTACTGTTGCTTTCTGTGCCTGTTGCGGTGGCCCTCACCCACCTGCAGCACGAGACCGAGCCGAACGACGCGCCGCATCAGGCCGTGCCGCTTGATCTGCCGATCGAAAAAGACATCCTCCGCGTGTTGGGCTCGTTGGAAAAGCAGGACCAGGACGCGTTCCTGCTGGTCGTTGGCGACGAGCACGCCGGCCGTCGCTTCGACGTCGAGCTGACCGGTCGCGCCGGCGCGCTGACGAAGCTCGACGTGTTCGACTTTACCGAACTGGTCGATGCCCGAGGCGATATTCCCGAAGCCCTGCCAAGCAAGCCGACGTCGGTGTTCCAGCTGGAGACACTGCAGGGTTTACGGCCGATTCGCGCCGACGGCCTGCTGCTGGCGCCCGGGACCTACGTGCTCGGCGTCTCGCACTCCGGGGGAGAAGGCACCTACGAGCTTCAGTTCTCGCAGAACGACAACCAATCGATCGCCGTCATCGACGGGGCCGAAAACAGCATCGATGATCCGCGCCGGCTCAGCACGCGCGGACGCTCGACGTTGTTTTCCGGCGGCGAGACGTTCGGCGGCTTCGAGATCGACGCTCATGGGGACACGGCGGGCGACGACCCCGCCCCGGTCTGGGACCTCGCCTTCCAGATGCCGGCCGGGCGCGACGGCACGTTGCGGCTGGAAAACGAGGCCGGCGACGTCCTGCTCGAACTGGATGACGCCAACGGTCTCGAATTGCGCCGGCGCGGCCTCTCGCTGGCACCGGGGCGTTACCTTGCCGTGACCGAGACCGGCGAAGCGGCCGTGCAGATGATCACCGTCGAGGCCGGCGCGCCGGTGGCCGACGGCGACGTCGAGGTCGAGCCGAATGATCGGCAACCCAATGCGATCGCGTTCTTCCAGGACCTGAGCGGTCGCTTCGAGGACGATGACAGCGATAACTTCACCTTTGATGTCGGCCCGGAGGATGCCGGGCGACGGTTCACGATCCAGCTGACCGCCACGCCGGGAAGCAAACCCGAGATCTGCATCAAGCAGGATTCGATCCGGCTGTCGGAATGCAACCGGGCCGGCGGCGATGGGAAGGCCGGTTTCGCCGACGTGGTCCTGGCCGAGGGGCGCTACGAACTGGTCACGTACCTGCGAACCGACCAGGTCGCGGACTGGTCGCTGGCATGGACGGAGCAAGGTCCGGCGAAGCCCGGCGAGGAAACCGAACCGAACAACGATCAGCGGCTGGCCAGCCATCTGCACGAGCGTGGATTCGGCCGCGGGCGGTTCATCGGGCGCGAGACCGACTGGTGGCGCTTCAGCGTCGAGGGCGAGCCGCAGTTATGGCGGCTGCAGCTGCAGGGCGACGACCTGCACGAGTTGAATCTGTACAGCGCGACCGGCCAGATGAAGCGCGTGCGGCCCGGCGCCGCCAACCGCGCGCGTCTCGACAATGTGTTTCTGCTGCCCGGCGACTATTTCCTGAGCGCCGAGGGGGCCGACAGCGATTACACCCTGCGCGCGGTGGCATTGGGTCCGCCGCCGCCCGGCATGGAGATGGAGCCCAACGACGATGTCCCCGACGCGATGCGGATTCGCTTTGGGCAGCCCTACACCGGCACGCTCGCCGAGAGTGACGACACCGATCGCTATGCCTTCGTGCTTCTGGGCGAGGAGCGCGTGCGCATCCGCGTCGAGCCGCCGGTCGACGGGCGAATCGAAGGCGCACTGGTGCTCGGCGACGCAGGCACCACGATCAGCGAGCTGCGGCGGGCCGAAGCCGATGGCACGCCGCTGGAATGGGACGTGTTCCTGCCGCCGGGCGATTACGGGATCAATCTGTCGGCCTACACCACGTCGGATGCGGAGTACACACTGGCCGTGGAACGCGGTGATTGGCTGGACGCGGTCGTGGATCGCGAACCGAACGGCTGGCGGGCCACCGCCTCCCCGTTTCCGGCCGATGGCGTGTTGCACGGCCGCGTCGGTGACAGCCGTCGCAATCAGGACTGGTACCGGCTCCCGGCCCGGTCTGCGCCCGTAGCATTGTCATTGCCGAAACTCGACGGGGTCTCGGTCCAGGCCTTTCCGGTCGGCTCGACCGAGGAACTGCTGGGCTGGAACCGGGAGACGGAGCGATTCGAGGGACAGTTGGCGCCGGACACCGGCCATGACCTTCGCTTCGAGGGCAAGGGTGAATACGCGCTGGATCTGTCGATGCTGGCGGATGCCCCCTCGGAAGTCGGGCGCTTCGCCGATGTCACGCTGCACGTCGAGCCGCGACCGATTCAGGCATTTTCCCGCTGGGCGCAGCGGCTTGAGGGCACTCTGCGGTTGCGCAACCCGCAGTCGCAGGACGTGTCGCTGGACCTGCGCACGCATCTGACCGACGCCCGCTGGGTGCTGGCGTTGGATCGCCCC
>Ga0209944_1000778_pt1 | contig 13786 bp, 10 predicted proteins | sample SalPonR1_C_D2_MG_FD_185701 | JGI IMG/M metagenome (GOLD analysis project Ga0209944, IMG submission 185701) | Salt pond soil microbial communities from South San Francisco under conditions of wetland restoration - Salt Pond MetaG R1_C_D2_MG... ...
AGCACCCGCCTGTGCATACTCCCCAATCATGTAAAAAAGCATAACGGCTACCCCTTCGGCATACTCGCCGATGGCAAAGGCCCCGGCGGTTGCGATACCCATCAGAAAAAACTCACTGAAAAGAGTGCCGTTTTTTAGTGACTGAAATGCTTTTATCCATACAGGGCCGCCAACAGCGAGATAGGAGATGGCATAGCTTGCAATGGCGGCATACTGGCTGCCATCAAATGATGCGGCATGCTGAAACAGAAGTGCTACAACTAAAAACAGCGCACTGACAGCAGCTTCGTAATACTTTTTTAAGAATGTAAGCATGAAGGAGACAGAGAGATTTCCCGTATAGCGAAACGGCCGTCCGGGATGCGAAAAATTGTTGATCAGATATTACCAATTACCTTTTTAAGGCTGTCTCGAACCTGGGTTGCAATAGGTTCGAGCGCATCGTTTTTCACAGCCTGCATCGATGCCAGAGGATCAACAGCGGTAACCTCAACGCGTCCGTCTTCATGTTCTTCCACAATGACGTTGCAGGGCAGCATGGTTCCGATTTTATCCTCAGCAGATATCGCTTTATGGGCAAAATTGGGGTTGCAGGCTCCCAGAATTCGGTACTTTTTAAAATCGATGTCGAGTTTCTTTTTGAACGTATCTTTTACGTCGATCTCTGTGAGTACACCAAATCCTTCTTTTTTCAATTCTTCAGTTGTTTTCTGGATAGCTTCTTCGAAGGTTCCGTTAAAATCGGTTGAATTGTAGTAGCTCATAGTATTGGTTTTTTATTGCTTCTCACCATTTCAATAATAATGAGCAAGCAGCAGATTTTTAATTTCAGTTTTCAATCTGAAATATACAAAAAAGAGAGGAGCCGGTTTTAAATGATGAACCTTCAGGAGTGAAGTTGCAGAGTCAGCTTCCAGGTGAAAAGAAGATGGAATCAGAAAGAAACTTTTAGGGATAAACCGCCACTGTTATGTCCAAAAAACGGGGCTACATCAATATTGTCACTGTTGGCGATGTTCAGGTGACGTTTAGAGAGTTTATATCCCCAGTATGCACCAATAAGTGCGCCCGCGGTTACATCAGAGCCCCAGTGCCGGCCTTTCGCCACTCTGGCAATGGCTGTGCTTACGGGAAGCGCCATTAAACTATACGTAAAAGCATTGGGATAGTAAACCACCCATGGTACAATCAGTGCAAATGCAGTGGATGTATGACCCGATGGAAATGATGTGGCGTTTCCTTCAAAAAATTCAAAATCATAAGGTCCTTCGTAATGATCGGGACGTTCACGGGCGAACACAAATTTCGCCGTATTCACGGTAATATTGGTATACAAAACGGACTGAAGAGAGGTAAATGCGGCATCCTGGAATTTGGTATTGTTCGTAAGCAGGGACGTGCCAAATACGGCAGCTGAAAGAGGTCCTACATATTTAAAAGTGCCTGTTTCGTTGGTTACCGTAAGATAGCGGCTGTCCCTGAACCGTGACTGTAACAGACTGGATGAATAAGCATCATGAGCAGAGATTCCCGCAATTCCAATTCCGGTTAGCAAAAACGCTCCGACTTCTTTTTGATTCATATCTCTTACCACATGGACTGGATCGTTGATAGTCCAGTCCAAAAAACGGCTAAGTGAAGGATCTGAGCTGTATTGTTGGGCCTGAAGCTGCTGGCAGTTTAAAAATATGCACAGTAATGGCAAGCAAAAATAAGTGAGTGGACATCTCATAGTATAGAATCTTGTTTTGGTCTGAAAAATCTATAGAATTGTATTCAAAAATCAAAACAAGAGTGCCTTCTGCGAGTGATCTGTTCTTCCAATCCACATGTATGGATTGGCAAGTTCTGGAAAGCCTGTGAGGTTGCTACCACTCTTTTGAGTTTTTAATCAAATGAAAGTGAAGCAATGAATTATGATGTTTCTTAAGACGTTTAATAAATGAACGGAAAACAAAAAAAGAAGAGATATGCAGATACAAGAGTATTACACAGATATGATACAGTCGCTGGATTACATTAACGACAATCAAACTGCAAAAGAGACCGTAAAGGCAGTAACCGGTATAATTGCAAGTTCTGTAGACGAACAAACAGCCCGGGATTTTACCGCTGCTCTCCCAAAAGAACTTGACTACGACACGCTTCGCGGGCATCAGGAGTATCAAAACATGGACACCCCTGATGACTGCATCGGAGTGCTGAAAAATCAGTTTGACTGGCATGATGAGCAGGCATTAACTGCCATGTGGAAAGTAACCAATATTATAGCCCAAAATGCACCCGGAGAAATAAGTGAACTTATGACACGGTTGCCGGGTGAGTGGCAGGCAATTTTTGATCAGGCACCCGAGTAGTATAAATAATTGCTTTGATAAAATCGCTGGATCTCAACTATGTGAAGTTCAGCGATTTAGTGAATGATCATGATAGACAGTGTGTTCTATAAGTACATGAAATGAAAGTTAAATCAAAAGAGGAGAAAGCATGTCAGTAATAAAAGTAATAGAAGTCATCGCCAATTCAGAGAAGAGCTTTGATGACGCTACAAAAAATGCTCTCAAAGAAGCATCAAAGTCAGTGGATAACATTGAATCTATCTACATCAAAGAGATGAATGCCAATGTAGAAAATAATGAGATTGTCTCTTATGGTGTAAATGCGAAAGTTTCTTTCAAAGTTGGTAAATAAGCAGCAAATACCATCATAATCGATAAGAAATGCTATCCCGGGCCCGGTGAGTTCTCATCGGGCCTTTTTTAAATAGATACATTATGAAATTACATACATTAGGAGGGTACAACGAAGTAGGGAAGAATATGACCGCTCTCGAAGTTGGCGACGACATCGTTATACTCGATATGGGCTACGACATGGAAGAGCTGATCGATATGGAAAGTTCGGTTGAGTCATCACCCACAAAAAGCCTGATTCAGGCGGGGGTTATCCCTGATGACGGAACACTTTATAAGCAGAGAGAAAAAGTAAAGGGAATTGTGATTGGCCACGGGCATCTCGACCATGTTGGTGCCGTCGCCAAAATGGCTGGCTCCTACAACTGCCCGATTATTGCATCACCATATACAATGAAAATAGTGGAAGAGCAGATTGCGTTGGACGACAAGGAGGTGAAAAACGAGAGAATCGTACTCGAACCCGGAAATATCTACAATCTCACCTCTAATTTTGCACTTGAATTTGTAAACGTTACCCACTCTATCCCAGATTCCATGCTCACAGTGCTTCATACGCCGGAGGGGCGGATGGCGTACGGTCTGGATTTCCGGATCGACAGAAACCCGGTTTTGGGTGATGAAGTCGATTTAGATCGCCTGGAATCGCTTGGCAGGGAAGGTGTTAAAATTTTAATAGGAGACTCAACACGCGTTTCCGATAAAGGCGCAAGTTTAACAGAATCAGCAGTCAAAGAGCAGTTGCAGGCAAAATTTGATCATATCCATGAAGACCGGTCGGCTATCATTGTAACAACTTTTTCATCTCACATAGAGCGGTTAAAAAGCATTCTGGAGGTAAATGGCGGCCGACGTAAAGTTGCCTTTGTTGGCCGCTCTTTGAAGGATTATACTGGTCCGGCAGTTGATTTAGGATATATTGATCTCAAAAATGAAGAGGTTGCCAGCTATCGCGGAGAGGTTTATGAACTTTTCGAAAAAATCTCTGAAAACAGAGAGAAATGGCTGATTATTTGCACCGGGAATCAGGGAGAAGAACGTTCTGTGCTGAAAAAGCTCTCAAAAGACCAATACCCGTTTCAGCTTCAGAAAGGAGATCACATTATCTTTTCTACGTCCACCATTCCCACCCTCATCAATAAAGCAGAGCGCTATAAGCTGGAGAGGGATCTTAAGAAGAAAGATGTAACAATGCATCTTGATATTCATGCATCGGGACATGGCCATCGTGAAGATCTGAGAGAATTAATTCAGGTACTCAATCCAGACATTATGATTCCGGGGCATGGAGATATTCACAAACTGGCTGAGCACGCTACCCTGGCTCAGGAAGAGGGATATAAGCTCAACGAAGACCTCTTTATTTGTGAAAATGGGAACGTCCTTGAATTTTAAGCAGTGAGAAGAACTGGACAATCTGAACTCTGCAGTATATATTCCATGGTTCTGCGATTGGTAAAATGGTCATTTTTGGGAAGTACCAGCAGACCGCTTCTCAAATTACTTATCATGAAAAGAAATTTTCCGATGTTCGGCTGATCCAGCTTTAAAACCTTCGACTCTGTTTCATACCTTTTCGGCATTCTTTCCAGAGCCTCATCAGATGTGAAGGCGTTTGAAAGATCGATAATAACCAACCGTGTTTCATTTTGTTTGGCAATTCTGGAAGCCATCTCAACCCCTGCTACACTTCTTTCGGAACCATCAAAAACTGCTGCAGGCGGGTAAGCAAGGTTTTGTTGTTTTTGGAGAATCAGAACCGGTTTATCTGCTCTGCGGATAACCTCTAAGGCAGTACTGCCCAATTTATCTTTATTAGAATAGGAGCGGCCTTTACTCCCAATAGTGATAATATCACTCTGTTCAGCCTTCTCCAGAATCTTATCAGCCACGACCCCCTTTACGCTGCTCCAGGAGTAAGCAAGTTCATGTTGACGGGAGATCAATTCAAAATGTTCTTTTATTGTTTTTTCCAGTTCCAGGATCTTTTTTTTAACATCTTCACTGTCTTCGGATGAGATTCTTCCGGTAAGTTCATCCACCACCGAAAGGGAAGAAAGCTTGCTGATTCGCAACCACTGGGCATCATGTACAAAAAGTCCGTGAATTTTCCCCTCCAGTATTTTCGCTATGGAAACAGCTGATGAGAGGGCTGCACGGCTCTGAGAGGAATGATCGAGAGCCACCAGAATTTCTAATATCTTTGAGGGGGCCTCTTCTGAACCGTCCATAATCAATTCCTTTCGTTTTGTGTAAATGAAAATGCGCGACGTTTATCTGCAAGCTGGTTTAGCTGGTCTGTAACCTTACGGTTAATTGTACCCTCGGGATAAAGACCGTCTTTGTCAGGATGTCCCATCTCAAGTCCGGTGAGTATCTCCATTCCCTCGTCTACCGTTTCAACGGAATAGATGTAGAATTTATCAGCCTCAACAGCGTCTATAACGTCTTTACGGAGCATCAGGTTTTTTTCATTGGCTTTCGGTATCAATACGCCCTGTTTACCGGTAAGTTCCCGCTTTTTGCAAACGTCGAAGAACCCCTCAATTTTTTCATTTACGCCCCCAATGGGTTGCACCTTTCCATGTTGATTTACAGATCCGGTTACGCCGAAATTTTGTCTGATCGGAACTTTCCCAATTGCCGATAGCAGTGTGTAAAGTTCGGCTGAAGACGCACTGTCTCCATCAATGTTTGAATAGGATTGCTCAAATACGATGCTTGCTGAGAGGGATAGCGGCTGTTTTTTTGCATATCGCTCCCCCAGAAAGCCTTTAAGAATCAATACACCTTTCGAGTGAATCGGGCCGCCCATCTCCACTTCCCGTTCAATATCAACAATTTCACCTTTTCCAAGCTGCACCCGGGCAGTAATGCGGTTTGGCCGGCCAAATTTTGAGTTGCCAATCATCGAGACCGAAAGCCCATTCACCTGCCCGGTTTTCTCTCCTTCTGTATCAATAAAAATATAATCACGGTTAATTGATTCCTGGATTTTGTCTTTCAGCCTTCCTGATCGATATTGTTTCTGTTCTATTGCCTTATCGACATCAGAAACCTGCACGATGTCGTGATCATTCTTAGTAGCCCAGTGGGCCGATTCAGTAAGAAGGTCCATAATATCCTCTGTTTTGGCAGACAGCTTTTCGCTATCGCCTGCCATCCGCGCGCTTCGTTCAATCACGCGCCCCACCGCATCTTTATGAAAATGCGGGAGGTCGTTTTTTTCGATTAATCCGGCAAGCAGTTGGGCATACAGAACATGGTTCTCATCACTCCGGTCGATTTCATCTTCGAAGTCGGCTTCAACTTTAAACAGCGATTGAAATTCCGGCTCCAGTTCACACAAAAGATAATAGAGCATCCGCTGTCCTATGAGAACCACTTTTACGTCAAGGTCTATCGGCTCCGGTTCCAGAGATACCGTGCTAATGAGGCTGTACGAATCACCCAGCGATTCAATTTTCAATTCACCCGACTTCAATGCCCTTTTGAGGCCCTCCCAGGCAAACGGTTCCATCAGCACATTGCGGGCATGAAGAATCAGGTAACCTCCGTTTGCTTTGTGAAAAGCTCCCGGCTTAATCAAGTTGAAATTGGTGGTAAGTGCACCCATTCTGGACTGATATTCTACCCGTCCGATTAGATTTTTGTAGCTCGGATTGTCTTCATAAATAACCGGGGCACCCTCTGTGTCTTTATGATCTACAAGTACGTTAACTTTGTACCGGTCAAGCATTGGGTTTTGAGAAGAGTCTGGCTGTTTCTGAACCTGTTGATTACCTCCGGCTTTCTGCATGAGCTGGTTTCCCTGACCTTGCTGCTGACCCGGCCTGCTCAAAATTTTATGAACATTATCCACAATGTCCTTCTCGACACGATTCAGGAAATTCTGAACATTATCCAACTCTGAAAATTCTTCCCGAATCTTTTTGAAGAGCTCCCTGATTGCATTTGTTGTAATTTCTTTGTCAAGCTCCTTCTGTTTATCGCGGATTTTTCGCTGGTTTGCAGGTATTTTCTGAATGATCTTCTGGAGCTCTTTCTGAAGTTTTTTCGTCTCCTCTTCGAGTCTGTTTTGCTCCTCTTCAGGGAGCTCTTTTAAATCGTTTTCATCCATCAGGTCGCCGTCCTTCATCGGGGCGAATGAGAATCCTGCAGGTGTACGGATAAGTGCAAGGCCTTTTTCCTGAGCTTTTTCCTGAAGATCTTCAAATGATTGCCCCTGTTTTTCCTGTAACTGGTTTTTCAGCGTCTGTTTTCTGTTTTGATATTCTTCCGTTTCAAACGAAGACCTGAGTGTAGGTACCAGATCTTCTAAAAAATGATCCATTAATTTCTTAAGGTCCGTCCCCCTGCCTGCCGGCAGTTTTAGCACTTTCGGCTTGTAACGGTCATCAAAATTATTTGTGTAGCAGATGTCTGGTGGAGTTGATTTGTCAGCCGCCTTCCCTTTAAGAAACTGCTTTATATGACTCAAGCGGTTCGTTTCGTTTGGTCCTAGTGCAAAGATATTGTATCCGTCTTTTGGAATATCTACACCAAGTTCCATTGATGAGGCCAAACGCTCCTGACCAATAATGGTTGTCTTTTCTGTGATCTCTTCTGTGGTTTTAAAATCAAACTGGCTGGTATCGCAGGCCAGATTAAGGCTTTCTTTTTTTAATTTGTTCACTTTCTTGTCTCTTATTTTATTAATTATCTCCTTGTGATGCTTATCAATAAAATGAACAATCTGAAAAAGTAGTTCCATTCTCAGGAACTTTATCGGCCGGTGAGTAATCTGTCAGCGATCTAACGTCACCTTACTCGCTTTGTTTAAGTTTAAGTTGAGGACAGGTTTTTCACGTTAAAAGTCTCAAATCCGGCATTTGATGTGGCGGGCTTTTTCAGAGAGCATAATTCTCCATGTCGTACCATCACGAGTTTGAGCGCAAACATTAACGTAAGTGCGAAAAACTGTCTTTTTAAAAAAAAAATTCAGAGTTTTTGGAACTCTATCGAACTGTCTCACATTATTTTAATAGGGGATTAGTTATTAATTAAATAAACATTACTAATGAATAAGTTCACGAGACTATCCTATTGGGTTTTCTTCTGTACTGTTTTGTTAATATTGCCTGAGCTGTTATATGCTCAATATTTTGGGAGAAACAAGGTACAGTATGAAGATTTTGATTTCGAAATTTTGCAAACTCCGAATTTTGATCTCTATTACTATCCGCGCGAAAAAGAAGCGGTAGAACAGCTCGGAGTACTTTCTGAACGGTGGTATGCCCGACATGCACAGGTATTCAATTTTACGTTTGCGGATGTTAATCCACTCATTCTATATGCCAACCATGCCGATTTTCAGCAAAACGATATTGTTCCAAACGTTGGTGTTGGCACCGGAGGCGTTACTGAGGGCCTGCGAAATCGTGTAATCATGCCGTTGGCCGAATCAAATCAAAGCACAGATCATGTGTTGGGGCACGAGCTTGTGCATGTATTTCAATACAGACTGGCAAAGGGCAGTAATATTGGAGGTATTCGGGCAACGTCAAACATTCCACTTTGGTTTATTGAGGGAATGGCTGAATATCTATCGATAGGTTCGGCAGATACACAGACGGCTATGTGGATGCGAGATGCAGTTCTCCACGATGATCTCCCAAGCGTCAGCGATCTCGCAAACAGCCGGGAGTACTTCCCGTATCGCTATGGGCACGCACTATGGACATATATGACCGGCGTTTGGGGTGATCAAATTGTTTATCCCCTCTATGAAGCTGTGGCAAGAAAAGGAGTGAAAAGTGCCCTGCAGGATACGCTCAAGGTAACCCCGGATTCTCTCTCAGGATTATGGCATGATGCAATGACAGCTGCCTATAAGGAAGAGGTAGAGAAGGCAACTCCCCCCGACGAAATTGGGGAAGGACTGTTTTCCGGAGAGTCTGACGTTCTCAGAACGGCTCCATCCATCAGTCCCGATGGGGAATATGTGATCTACATCTCCAATGAGGAGCTCTTTTCACTGGAGTGGTATCTTGCAGACGTTCAAACCGGAGAAGTAATCCGAAGCCTTACAAACACACTTACTGATCCCCACCTGAACGCTCTTCGGTTTATCGAGTCATCTGGCAGCTGGTCACCCGATGGGGAGAGTTTTGCCGCTGTTGTATTTGAAAAGGGTGACAACCAAATTATACTTTTAGACCCGGAGAATGGGGAGATCACCCGGGAACTTCGTTTCGATGACGTAGACTCTATGACCAATCCAGCGTGGTCACCCGATGGTAACAAAATTGTTTTTTCCGGTTCCAGTGATGGTTTTAGTGATCTTTGGATGTATCACATTAAAGAGGACTCCCTTCAGCAGATTACGGATGGAAAGTATGCCGATCTGCAGCCGGTCTGGTCGCCCGATGGTCAGCATCTGGCATTTATTTCGGATCGTGGACCGGATACGGATTTGGAAAATCTCCGCTACGGTGAAATGGTTATTACACTTATGGATATAGAGACCGGAGATTTAAGGGTTCTGCCGCCTTTTGAAAACTCCAAACATATCAATCCGCAGTTTAGCCCTGATGGCAGCTCGCTGTTTTTTATATCAGATTTTAATGGTGTAAATAATGTATACCGCTATGACTTACAAACCATGGATCGTTATCGGGTAACGGACATAAGTACAGGAGTAAGCGGTATAAGTCAGCACTCACCCGCAATGACGGTGGCCGGTGAAACGGGCACCATGATTTTAACCACGTTTAGTGAATCGAACTATCTTTTCCGCAAGCTCCCGGCAGAAGAAACCACAGGAGAGCGGGTGGAGCAGGACCAGCCCATTGTTAACGCTCAAAAAATCCCTCCGCTTGAACGAAAGAATATCCAGATGGTCTCCGATTTGTTATCGAAACAGGGGTTTGAATCGTTACCCGATACAGCTGTGACCCGGTCAGATTATAAGCCAAAACTTCGCCTTACCTACATAGGCGGCGGAGGAGGAATTGGGGTGTCGAACCAACTTGGCGTAGGTGCCGGAGGGGGGATAGACCTTCAGTTCAGCGACATGTTAAACCAACACCAGTTGATGACCACGCTGCGTATTCAGGGAACTTATAAAGATCTGGGCGGGCAGGCGGTTTACCTGAACAGGGATAAACGGCTAATTTGGGGAGGTTCGGTTTCCCATATTCCTTTTCGAACAAGCCGTGCTTTCTTTTCAGAAGATACAACAACAGTGAATGGTGATGAGGTGGTAGCACCGGCTCTAAACCGAATCAACCGGCGTGTATTTAGTGAGCGTATTTCTGTGCTTGGGTTTTATCCGTTTTCAACAACACAACGGCTTGAAAGCAGCGCAGGGTTTACACATATATGGTATGATATAGAATTGCAGACTACATTTTTTGATCGGTTTGGCAATCCATTTGAGCGGGAGACTGAAGGATTTGATACACCGTCTCCGCTAAATTTATTCAATTTTTCACTCGCCTATGTACAGGATAGCTCCATCCCTGCTCTAACAGGACCCATCGGAGGTCAGCGGATGCGTTTTGAGGTAACCCCCACTACGGGCTCACTGAACTTTGTGAGCACGTTATCAGACTACAGACGATATTTCTTCCTTAGGCCATTTACGCTGGCATTCAGGGGACTTCACAGCGGGCGGTATGGGGAGGATGCCAATGATGATCGCTTAAGCCCAAACTTTGTTGGTTTTGAAAGTTTGATTCGCGGATACAATTTTACTTCTTTCGAGCCGAATGAATGTACGCCTTCGCCAGACGGTAACAGCAGTTGTGTTGAATTAAATCGGTTAACGGGCAGCAGTATGGCAATATCAAACCTGGAGTTACGGTTTCCACTGTTTGGGCCCGATGATTTTGCATTGATCAGCTCGCGTACGTTCCCAACTACCCTGACAACATTTTTTGACGGGGGAGTTAGCTGGACTCCAAACGATCTGCCGGTGTTGAAATGGGAGACTAATAGCACAGAGCGCGTACCTGTATTTAGTGCCGGAGCCAGTGTTCGTGTTAATATTCTTGGATACCTGATCGCTGAGCTATACTACGCTGTACCGTTTCAGCGGCCGGAAAAAGGCGGGTATTTCGGGTTTCATTTTTCACCGGGATGGTAATGATCCATATTAGAAAATGACAACAAATCAATAGTGTCCTAAACGTTCTTAAAATTGGAAAAACCCTAAGTTCTTAAAGATTAAGATGGATCGATTGACATGTTGCAAATCAATCCCCTATTTTTTTCTCGCGCCAAAGGCGTCCCGTTGGGCCAGAGGCTTGCTGATTTATCCGCAGAGTTTCGCGGACGATTTTTATCTAAACCCTTCGCTATTCAGCATAACTCCGCGACATCCTCTGCGTTCAATTTTTGAACATGAAGTGAAAATCTGCGAGAATCTATTCGAATGATCGTTATGCCAGGATGTACGACAACGTTTAGGGCACTGTTGGCTACAAACAAATCTTTGGTTTGCGCCGGAAGTGTAACGGATTTTTATATAAGAGTAGTGGTGAATAGATATGAATATTAGTCACAAAGGTCATATCATGCTGCTGAATCAAACGTAAATCCGGTCAGTTATGAAAAAATTAGCAGCGCTCACTTTCGTCCTCTTTATATGTTCCTGCACACCGGAACAGGATTCTTCGGAATTTCATGATGCTTTCACTGAAGATTTTTCCAGTTCGTCTTCCGAAATTTTTCAACTGGGAACAGATTATTCTACAAAACCGGGGTCAGATATTCTATTACTTACACTCACCCCCGAACATCCCGTGGGAGCCGGACGGGGACCAGAAATTACTTCAGAGAAATTTACTCATTTCGGAACCTATTCCACGCGCCTGAAAGTGCCTGACCCCAGAGAGGTTCAGCCCGATGTGGGTGCGGTGGTTGGTTATTTCACCTATCATATGGACGATGATCGCGGACTCAGTGAAATCGACTTTGAGTGGCTGATTGCCGATCCGGAAGTGATCTATGTCGGTACATGGACAGGTCCCCGCGGAAATCTGAAACGGGTGGGGCGAACCATTAACCTGGCCGAAGGAATGATCTACGAAACGACATTCAGGGAAGGGCACGAAGGTGAGCGGAGTGACCTTACCGGGGATCAGAATCAGCCCGAGTCGATCGATCCGATCGAAGGATTCGACGCCTCTTCTCAATTTCATACGTATGGATTTGACTGGCATCCGGATCGGATTCGGTACTGGATGATACATCCCGAAACAGCCGATACGCTTGCCTTGTGGGATTACCGGGATGAGAACCTCAGAGGCATACCTCAGCATGAGTCCATCTATAGAATGAATTTCTGGCATACGAATAATTGGGCGGTGCAAACCAACCCCAACTCAACCGAACGACCCATTCAGCCCTACGAACTTGAGGTCGACTGGATGTCCTACAAGCCATTCTGAAATCTGTTGGGTTGACCTCAAATCAAAGCTTTGCATATTGCCTGTTTCATCACAGCAGAGGTGTGTGTCCGACTTATGCAAAGGCTTAAGTCAGTTACATTTGGCTTTCGCTTTTGACGGACAACATCGATCACCGTAGGAACAGTAAACGCAACAATCGCCTGGTTTTGGTGAGACCACTTTCTCACACGTCGGACAATCCCAAAAATAGCGACAAGAGTCTTCCGGCATCTCTTCGGTAGATTTTTCATTGCAGTTCGGGCAAATGATTGTAGAAGTTAATGAGTCCATTTTTCTGATGCGGTATGAGGCTATTTACGGTAAATAATCAGGAAAAATAGGCCTTTAGATCTTGCAGCAGGGCGTGGTAAATTGGATTGCAAAGCTCAGCAACGCCGCTATCCTTTTCAGACTTCCATTCCGATTTCCATTCCACGAACGCAGTATTGGTATCTGTAACGGGATACACTGTAACGGTTCCAACATATCCTTCAACATTCTCTTTGGAAACAGCTCCGGGCCCGTCATCGATACTGTAAGTAAAAACACGTTCGTCATCATTCGTAGATAGCAGTGTTTCGTGAAAAGCGCCATTTAAAATTCGTTTGGCACCAGGCTCCTTCCCGGATTTACCATTCACGTTTTTTACATCTTCTACCACATTCTTGCTCCACGACAAATCGAAAAAATCATTCAACGTTTCCCAAACGGTATCTGCATCTGAGTTAATTACAGTTGAGTTGTAGCATCCCATAGATCTATTGGTTTTTGGTTCATATCTGTTTTGCTGAAGTATATGATAGGCTTGAATGCGCATAATAAGGTCACAAAAGAGTCAATAACGGATACAGAATGTTTCACAAGGTCTAAATCTTTAATCTCGTATATGTCTGTGCCGTATAGTGTAGTGGAGATATGTCTGTTCTTCAAGAAGGGAGTTGAAGTATATATTTAGACAATTGTATCTAAATATATACTTCATTAATATACACTAGAAAGTCAGTACGGAAAACAGGAGCTGAGAGGGCTGCATGAAAATACGAAAGCACACAAATGTACTAACTCTAACCATTATCGTTGTTGTTGATATTCTGATTATTGCCGGCATCCAGTTATTTACCCCGCCGGATGAACCGAACCTGGCCCTTGAAGAGCTGAGGCTTGAGTACACAAAAGAGGATACCAGTTATGTAGATCACTCCCAGTTTGAAATATTGAACCAGGTTTTTGAAAGTGCACAGGAAGTAACGGCAACCTGTTTAACCTGTCACGAAGGCCGTCATGAGGAGGTGATGAATTCATCCCACTTTAACTGGGATCGTATATCATATGTTGAGGGGAGAGGGATTGAAGTGCTGGGCAAGAAAAATGCATTTAACAATTTTTGTATTGGAGCTACCGGCAATACACAGGCGTGCGCCAAATGCCATACTGGGTACGGGATGATTGATGCTTCCACTTTCGATTTTGATGATCCCACAAACGCCGACTGCCTCTCCTGCCATGCAGATGCCGATCAATACGTGAAAGGTGCGGGAAAGGCCGGCCTTCCCGATGATTCAATTGACCTGGCGGAGGTTGCAAAAACAGTCGGGAAGTCACAAATAGGGAATTGTGGATCCTGCCATTTTTACGGCGGAGGCGGCAACAATGTGAAAC
>Ga0209944_1000779_pt1 | contig 13778 bp, 8 predicted proteins | sample SalPonR1_C_D2_MG_FD_185701 | JGI IMG/M metagenome (GOLD analysis project Ga0209944, IMG submission 185701) | Salt pond soil microbial communities from South San Francisco under conditions of wetland restoration - Salt Pond MetaG R1_C_D2_MG... ...
CCCGGCGATGATCAGGCGGCCGAACCGGTCGCGTCCGAACAGACCTCCGAGCAGAAGCTGGAACCCCAGGCGGTCGAACCGGCCGATGACGACGCCGGCCAGACCGGCGAGGAACGGGCCGATACCGGCACCGTGGTCGGCAACGTGACCACCTCCGACGAAGTCGTCAAGCAGACCCATTCCAGCGTCGGCGGCGTCAAGGTGACCCCGGCCGTTCGCGCGCTGGCGCGCAAGCTCAAGGTCGATCTTGGCTCGGTCGAGGCCACCGGCCCCGAAGGCGTGGTGACCTCCTCGGACGTGCGCAAGGCGGCCGAACAGGGCCCGACGCGTGAACCAGCGACCGGGAAACCGGCACAAGAGCCGGCCAGGCCCGAGCCGCCGAAGGGCGATGATGATGGCCGCTCCGGGAGCACGCAAAACGCGCCCGCCGCAGAACCCCCCAGCGGCGACTGGGAACCGATGCGCGGCACGCGCCGGACGATGGCGCGCGCCATGAGCGCATCCCACGCCCGGGTCGTGGCGACCACGATCATGGACGATGCCGACATCCACGGCTGGCAGCCGGGCGAGGACATCACCGTGCGCCTGCTGCGCTCGCTGTGGGCCGGCGCCCAGTCCGAGCCGGGCCTGAACGCCTGGTACGACGACGAGCAGAACATGCGCATGATCCACAAGGGCATGCACGTAGGGATGGCGGTGGATACCGCCGACGGGCTGTTCGTCGCGCGCCTGAAGGATGTGCATTCCTCGGATCGCCAGCAGATGCGCGGCCAGATCAACCGTCTTCGCGACAACGTCAAGAACCGGTCGATTCCGCCGGAAGACCTCAAGGACTACACCATCATGTTGTCCAACTTCGGGGTATTCGCCGGTCGCTACGCCACGCCCATCATCAATCCGCCGTGCGTGGCCATCGTGGCCGCCGGGGTGCTGCGCCACGAAGTAGTGCCGGTGCTCGGCGGCATGGAAGCCCATCGCATGCTGCCGCTGTCGCTGACCTTCGACCACCGCGTCTGCACCGGCGGCGAAGCGGCGAGGTTCTTGAAAGCGATGATCCAGGACCTGCAAAAATCACAGTGAAGCTACTGCGCCCCTCCCTGGCGGCGTCCGGCGGTGCTCGGAATCCTTATGCACGGATCAGTGCATTGCGGTTGCTGCGCGCCGGCGGCCACCGCCAGAGAGTCGCTCGCTACGCGTCACCGCGATTTGTCCGTGGTTAATGAGTGAAGGCGATTTCAACACTCGACGACGCAGCAATTTTGTAAAGAATCCGCGGTAATTTAGGCTCAGACAAGAGGTAGGGGACTCAAACATGCGCATCAGTATTTTCGGAACGGGCTACGTGGGACTGGTGACCGGGGCCTGCCTGGCGGAGGTCGGCAACCACGTCATCTGCATGGACATCGACCAGGACAAGGTCGACGCACTCAACCTTGGCGAGATTCCGATCTTCGAGCCCGGCCTGGAGGGACTGGTGCAGCGAAACCATGCCGCCGGTCGACTCCAGTTTTCATCCGATGCGGTCGAAACGACGCGCCACGGCGAAATCCTGTTCATCGCCGTCGGCACGCCGTCGGACCAGGACGGCTCGGCCGACCTTCGCGCGGTGCTTTCAGTGGCGCGCACCATCGGGCGGGAACTCGCCGATTCCCAGCTGGTGGTCACGAAATCGACCGTGCCGGTGGGTACGGCTGTCAAGGTGCGCGCGGCACTGGCCGAGACCACAAGCGGCAAGTTCACGCCCCGCGTGGCCTCGAATCCCGAGTTCCTGAAGGAAGGTGCGGCGGTCAAGGATTTCATGGCGCCCGACCGGATAGTCATCGGCGTCGACGACGAGAAATCGGAATCGCAATTGCGCCATCTCTACGCGCCGTTCAACCGAAACCGCGAAAAGATCTTTTCCATGGACATCGCCTCGGCCGAGCTGACCAAGTACGCGGCCAACGCCATGCTGGCGACCAAGATCTCGTTCATGAACGAACTGGCCAACATCGCCGAGCGCGTCGGCGCGGATATCGAACGGGTGAGAATCGGTATCGGGTCGGATCCGCGGATCGGCTACCACTTCATCTATCCCGGCGTGGGATACGGCGGCTCCTGCTTTCCCAAGGACATCCGGGCCCTCGCCCGCACCGCGGCCGATCACGGCCACCAGGCGCGCATCCTGCAAGCCGTCGAAACGGTCAACCAGAAGCAGAAGCAGCGCCTGTACGAAAAGATCAGCCTGCATTTCGGTAACGACCTTTCCGGACGAACGCTTGCCCTGTGGGGCCTGGCGTTCAAGCCCGAAACCGATGACATGCGCGAAGCCCCGGCGCGTGTGCTGATGGAGGCGCTGTGGGAAGCCGGTGCGAAAGTAAGAGCCTTCGATCCCAAGGCCATGCCCGAAACCCGCCGGATATACGGCGAGCGCAACGACCTGGCCCTGCTCGACGATCCCTATGCGGCGCTTGAAGGCGCCGATGCGCTGGTCGTGATTACCGAGTGGAAGGCGTTCTGGAGCCCGGACTTCGACCGCATCAAGCGTATGCTTTCCGAACCGGTGATCTTCGACGGTCGTAACATCTACGACCCGCGCGACCTGGCCGAGCTCGGCTTCCGCCACGAAGGCATCGGCCGGCGCGTCAGTTCGCCCGAGTCTGCCGACCCGCCCGGGAGCGCCGCGGCGGCCACCTGAGCCCCTGCCCTTGAAACTGGCCCTCCTCGATTTGGCCGCGACCTTCGCCGGCCGCTTCGCTCTGCCCGCACGTCAAGTCACAACCCCGCGTCGCATGGCGCATCAAGGGGCGAAAATTCGTATAAATTGAACATACCGCGAACGGGCCTTAAACTCTCGAGGCATCGTCTCCAACGAACACTCACTACATCAAGCCGGGAATACCCAAAATGAAATACTGGATCTCTAGCCTCATCTTCGCCCTGGCCGCCGCCGGCATGACGACCGAATGTATCGCTCAGGCCGGTACGAGCGTCAAGGTTCGCGAAAGCTCGGGCCGCAGCATGGCCGACGCCCAAGCCGACCACTACAACGGCCCCAAGGCGCGCATCGCAGTCGCCCGTTTCGATAACAAGACGGCCGACTCATACGACTGGTACAGCCCATCGATCGGCGACGGCATGGCCGACATGCTGACCACCGCGCTGGTCAATTCCGGGCGCTACATCGTGCTGGAACGCGACAGCCTCGATACCGTGCTCGGCGAGCAGGATCTCGGGGCCAGCGGCCGCATCCGCGAAGACACCGCTGCGGCCATCGGCGAAATCGAAGGCGCAGAGTTGCTGGTGGTTGCCGCCGTGACCGAGTTCGACGGCAATACCGGCGGCACTTCAGGCAGCCTCGGCGGCAGCAAGATCGGCCGCGTATTCGGCGCCATTTCGGGCGGCTCGCGCAGCGCGCACATGGCCATCGACCTGCGCGTGGTCGACGCACGCACCAGCCGGATCCTCGCCGCGACCAGCGTCGAGGGCGAGGCCCAGGACTTCGACATCGGCGGTGCACTATCCGGCTACACCGGTTCGGTCGGCCTGGGCGGCTCGCTGTCTTCGTGGGAAAACACGCCGCGCGAGAAAGCGCTGCGCCAGGTGATCGGCGCGGCCGTCGATTACGTCATCTCGGTCACCCCGCCCGCCATGCTGCGCTATGACGGCTCGGGCGCTCCGGTCTCCAGCGCAGCCTCGAGCAACGGCGGCTCGGCGGCTTCCGGCAGCGGTGAGCGGGTGGTGATCACCGCCAACTCTGCAACCGCGCACCAGGGCCCGAATACCGAAAGCGCCGCGGCCTTCACGCTGAGCGCCGGCAAGATCGTCGAGGCCGTCGTTCGGGCCGGAGACTGGGTGCAGGTGCGCGACGATCAGGGTCGCACCGGATGGGTTTCCGCCGACACCACGCTCAAGGTGGAATAAGGCTCGATACCACGAAAGGTGAACTGAAAACTCGGGAGGGAACCCTGTGAGGAACAGAACTATTCAACTGGCCTTTGCCTTGCTTGCGATGCTGATGCTGGCCGGCTGTCCGGCCGGCACCGGCACCACGACCAACGTGCGCGAGAGTTCGGGCCGCAGCATGGCCGACGCCCAGGCCGAAAATTACAATGGTCCCAAGGCGCGCATCGCCGTGGCCCGGTTCGAAAACAAGACCGCCGACGCGAGCGGCTATGCCGGCTGGTACAACCCTTCGATCGGCGACGGGATGGCCGACATGCTGACCACGGCACTGGTCAATTCCGGACGCTACATCGTGCTTGAACGCCAGGCGCTGGACGACGTGCTCGGCGAACAGGATCTCGGCGCCAGCGGCCGGGTTCGCGAGGAAACCGCCGCCGCGATCGGAGAGATCGAGGGCGCAGAACTGCTTGTGGTCGCTGCCGTGACCGAATTCGACGGCAACTCCGGCGGCACGTCGGGCAGCCTGGGCGGGGGGGATCTCGGCCGAGTGGTCGGTGCGATTGCCGGCGGTACGCGCAGCGCCCACATGGCCATAGACCTGCGCGTGGTCGACGCCCGCACCAGCCGGATCCTCGCCGCGACCAGCGTCGAGGGCGAGGCCCAGGACTTCGACATCGGCGGTGCGCTGTCGGGCTACACCGGCTCGGTCGGTCTGGGCGGCTCGCTGTCATCGTGGGAAAACACGCCGCGCGAAAAGGCCCTGCGACAAGTCATCGGTGCGGCCGTCGATTACGTGATCTCGGTGACGCCTTCTGAAATGATGCGCTACGACGCGATGGGCAACACAGTTTCCGGCGGCGCCAGCAGCGCCGGCGCGGCGAACGAGCAGGTGGTGATTACCGCCAGCTCGCTGAACGTTCGCCAGGGCCCGAGCACGGAAAATTCAGTGGTTTATTCCTTGAATTCCGGCGCGATCGTCGACGTGATCGCGCGCGCAGGCGACTGGCTCAACATCCGCGACGACCAGGGCCGCGAAGGCTGGATCTCCGCACAGTATGCGCTGGAAGTGCAGTAAGCAGAAACCTTTGTAGGGAGCGATCAAGGCCCGGCCATTCGCCGGGCCTTTTTAATTATCGCGAAGACGCAACGGCGCGAAGAAATTCAGGCGTGAGCAACCGGTAAACCAGTTCACTCTTCGGCAAGCGAAACGGTCCCGGATGCGCGCTGCGCGCTTATCCAGGCTACAAAATCCGAATACGCCTTGCCGATCCATGAAGGAAGCGTCTGAAAGCGTAGCGAGCGTGCGGCTGACGGTGGGCGCCGGAGCGCCGGAGCCGCAATGTACATTCAAGTACATGAGGATTCCGAGCGCCGCCGCACGCCCCCGGATCGGGGTCCGGGGCAGGCTCACGGCGCGCGCGCAGTAGCTTTCGGGCGCTTCCTAGTCGAAACGCAGATGCCGGACCGAATGCCCCTTGTCCCGAATCTCGCGCAGCGAGTCGATGCCGATGTCGATCTGCTTGTCGACGAACTGGTCGGTGATCACCCGATCACTGGCGTCGGTCTTGACGCCTTCGGGCACCATAGGCTGGTCCGACACGAGCAGCAGCGCCCCGGTCGGAATGCGATTGGCGAAGCCGGTGATGAAGATCGTTGCGGTTTCCATATCGATGCCCATGCAGCGAGTACGGCGAAGATACTTCTTGAAGCTCCTGTCGTGCTCCCAGACCCGGCGGTTGGTGGTGTAGACCGTGCCGGTCCAGTAATCCATCTCGTAATCGCGCGCCGTCGACGACACCGCGCGCTGAAGCGTGAAAGCCGGAAGCGACGGAATCTCGGGTGGGAAATAGTCGTCCGACGTGCCCTCGCCGCGGATCGCGGCAATCGGCAGAATCAGGTCGCCGAGCTTGTTTTTCTTCTTCAGCCCACCGCACTTGCCCAAAAACAGGCAGGCACGCGGTGAGACGGCGCTGAGCAGATCCATGATGGTCGCGGCGTTGGCACTGCCCATGCCGAAATTGATCATGGTGATGTTCTCGGCCGTGGCGTTGCGCATGGCCTTGTCGCGGCCTTGGACTTTTACCCCCATCCGGTCGGCGAACTTTTCGACGTAGTTGTCGAAATTGGTCAGCAGGATGTGCTTGCCGAAATCCTCGAGGGCCGTGCCGGTGTAGCGCGGCAACCAGTTTTCAACGATATGCGCTTTCGATTCCATCAGGCCTTTTCTCGATTGTTTGCATCCACGCCGGCCAGCGCCTGCTCGAGGTCGCCGAGCCAGGGTTCGAAATGACGCCACTGCTCCACGCCGGTGCGATAAATGGGCTTTCTCACCTGCTCGGAGCTGGCCGTGCGTACCGATCTTCGAGTGCGGTGGAACTCGACGCAGCCAGACTCGAAATCGAGCCCCAGGAAGTCCAGCATGCGCCGGACCTGGGGCTCGAGCGCGTCGACCACGTCCTCGTAATCCACCTGCAGGATCGAGTCCGGGTAGAGACTTTTCCAGTGCGCCATCAGATCGACGTAGCCAGCGTAGTAGCGGCCGATGTCGTTCAGGCTATAGGTGAATTCCTGGCCTTCGGCGAACAGCTGCTTGTAGCCGGAAAAACAGCACGACATCGGCGCGCGCCGCGCGTCTATGATGCGCGCGTTGGGCATGATCGACAGAATCAGGCCGATATGCCGGAAATTGTTCGGCATCTTGTCGGTAAAGTACGGGGCGTCCTGGCGGTGGATGCGCGTCTCGTCGATGTATTGCCGGCCCATTTCGGCGAATTTTTCCGGCGCCAACTCCGCCAGCACGCCCGGGTAGCGCGGTTCCTGCCCACGCGCGAGCCGACCATTGAGCCGGTGCGCCGTGGCCAGAATGTTGGGCAGTTCCAGGGTGCCGTCGATCTGGCTGTGCGAGGCGAGGATCTGCTCGACCAGGGTCGAGCCGGCCCGCGGCAGGCCGACGATGAAGATCGGATCGGGACTCTCGATGCCTCGTCCCGAAAATTCCCGGACGCGGTCGCGCGTAAAGAATGCCTTCTGCCGGTCGAAATCGTCCTGCATGCGGTCGGCGCTGTATCGGAGTTCGTCCTTTTTCAATCGATTGCCGCGATCATAGAATTCGAACGCGCGCTCGTAGCGCTCGCGGTCCTCGAAGGCCTTGCCCAGCGCAAAGCACAGGTGGTACTCGTCGACGCGGCCCAGGCCCGGGGCATCCACCTGGGTCTCCATTCGCGCCAGTTCCTCATCGCTGAACCGGAACGTCTTCATGTTGGCCAGCGACCACCACGCGTCACCCAGCGAGGGCCGCGACTGGTAGGCGGTACGGTAGGCCTGCACGGCATCGTCGTGCCGCCCGACGGTCTTGAGCGCATGACCCCTGAGCATCTGCACGTTGGCCGGGTTGTCGATGCCGTCGACGAGCCGGTCCAGAACCGTCAGCGCCTCATCGTACTTGCCCATCGCCGAGCACTGGTTGGCGTAGGCGAGCTCCGCGGCCGGATTACCCGGCATGCGCTCGCGCAGCTTGCGCGCCTCGGCGAATGCGCGCTCGAACTTTTGGCGCTGATGCAGAACCTTGACATAGTCCATACGCGCCAGATCGAAATCCGGTTCCATCTCCAGCGCGCTTTCAAGCAGGAACTCGGCATCGTCGTGAATGTTCAGCCGGCTGCCGATCTGGGCCAGCAGCCGCATCGCTTCGAGATGATGCGGGGTCTGCTGCAGAAAGTGCCGGCAGATCTTCTCGGCCTTGTACAGTTTTCCCTCGTGCATCATGGATGTGACCGCCACCAGCTCCGGCGGCAGACCGCTCAAGCGCTTGAAATTGGCCTCAGCCAGCTTCGCGCGCTCGGCCGAACCGGCCTTGCGGTGCGCCTCGGCCAGAAAGCGCCAGCTCGCGACCAGGCCGGGATTCAGTTCCACGGCATGTTCATAGGCGTCAATCGCGGCATCAAAGCGTCCAAGATCGCGATGATTGTGTCCGATCTCCTGCCATGCCCGCGCATAGTCGGGCGCCTCGACGCGCAGTCGCTCGAGCGTCTTCAACGCATCATCGAAACGCCGCTGCACGCGATAACAGACCGAAAGCAGATACAGCAATTTCCGGTTTCGAGGATCGTCGCTGTCGGCACGCTCCAACAGCGCCGTAGCCTGCGGCACCTGCTTGTCTTTCAGCAGTTGTTCCGCCTGCGTAACAGGATCGGAGACGTCCGTCTTGCTGTCTTCTGTATGTTGTTGATTTGACATGGTTGAAGTTTACCGTGACTTTCCATTGGCATTGGCGCCAGTTGCTTTTTCCCGAATAGCCGTGGCCGCCGCCCTGTCATGACCGGCCGACTGGAAACCCAAAAAAAACGGCAGCCCCGGAGGAGCTGCCGTCGATCATCGGGCAACGGACGGCGTCTGACGCCGCCCGTCATGCTTCGAGTCCTCAGTAAGGCAGGAAGCGGTACGACATCCGGATACCGGCCGTCAACGGACGGTTGGTGGTGACCCGCAAGATATCGTCCTGGTTGTTCTTGAACAACTCGGCACGCTTGTCGGTCAGGTTCTCGACGAAGCCTTCGACCGTCCAGTTATCTTTGTTGATGCCGACTCGCGCGTTGAGGATGCCGTAACCTGCCTGGCGGCGGCGTTCCTCGGCGACCAGCGAGCTGAACGAATTCTGGGCGAAAGTGCCGGACAGCTGCACGTAGCCCGAATCGGCCCAGTCGACATTCAGCGACTTCTCGTAGCGACCGCGCAGATAGCCCTGGAGTTCCGGCACCAGCGGCAGCTGACTGCCGACCGGCGCAAGCTCGATCACCTGAGCGTCGACGTCGGTCAACTCGGTGTCGTTGTACGAGATCGCACCCGACAGCGTGAAGTTCTGCGTGGCGCGCCAGGTGAAGTCTGTCTCGATACCGAAAATTTCGGAATCCGCCGAGTTCTCGATGAACGTCAGGATGGAGACGTTCTCCGGATCGAAGCGCGAGACCTGCATATCGGTCCACTCGACGAAATAGGCGCTGCCGTTGATCCGCAGCGAATTGCCGAAGAATAGCGTCTTCCAGCCCAGTTCCCAGTTGACCACGTCGTCTGTCTCGTAGGTGGCGCTGACGGTCGGGAATTCCGGATTGGCCGACGGAATACCGCCACCGCGGTTCCAGCCCGGCGGACGGAAGCCTTCCGAACGCGTCGCATAGAGCATGACTTGACTGTTGGGCGTATATGAAACGTTGACTCGGGTGATTACATCTTCCTCGGAAATCGGCTCCGGACGATGGCCGCCATCGACATCGTAGTCGCGACCGCGATCGGTGTTGACCGAACCCTGGAAAATACCGTCGGCAAAGTTCGACGAGCCCTTGAAGTCAGCTTCGATTTCGTAGACTCGCGCCCCGACCGATGCACGCAGCACGTCGGGGATGATGTAGTAGCCGAACTCACCGAACGCAGCAGTGGTCTCCTCGCTGCGGAAGATATCGTTGAAGAATGCGACGCCCGGCGGGCGTGTTTCCGGGTTGACCTGAAATGCATCCGAGATCGGCGCATTGGGCGCGAATCCGAGGTCGGACGTGGCCAGGTAGAAGAAGTCGTCCTGGGTCTCGAGCTCATAGTTGTCGTAGAACACGCCACCGACAAACCGCCAGCGGTTTTCGGCCGGCGTGGAAATCCGGAACTCGTGCGTATTGCGCGTGTGGTCCTGCTTGATCTTCACGCCCTTGGTCGGATCCAGGCACTGACGATTCTCGGTAATGACGCTCGGATCGATATCGTAGTTGACGATGTAGGCCGGGTTGTCGTATGTGCAGGTGTAGTAGGCGATGAACGCACCGGCGTTGTTGTAGCCGGTGTAGTCGACCGACTGCTCGACCTCACGATAGAGATAGCCGCCGGTATAGACCAGATCCAGCATTCCGGCACGGCCTTCGACGGTCCAGGAAGTCTGGTTGAACTTGTCTTCAAGCTCGTCGGGGAAGAAGCGCGAAACCTTCAGGTCGCCGATTTCCGGATCGTAATCGAACACGCCGTCGGCACCCAGTTCCTGGTAGGTGTTCTGGACGAGAACGTTCCAGTCGCTGTTGAACTCGTGATACACACCTGCGCGCACGCCCTTGTAGAAGCTGTCGTTGAAGTTGTCTTCAACCAGCTCGTTGTTGCTGGTGGTCTCGTATGTCGCGTCCGGACCGAGATCGATGGCCGAATCCGGGTTGATCTCCGGGTCCGTCGTGAACGTGCCGCGCACGTTGTCGATGTAGCCGCCGTAATTGACGTTGTAGAACGTCAGGCGGGCCGCGGTCTTGTCGCCGATCGGGATGTTGAGGAAACCCTCGCCCGAGCCGTTCATTTCGCCGTCCTTGGTAAACGACGCCTCGGCACTGAAGCCGGCGTTGAATTCGTAGAGGCGCGGCTTGTTGGTGATGTAGCGAATGGTACCGGCCTGTGAGCTGGCGCCGAACAGCGTGCCCTGCGGTCCGGGCAGCACTTCGATACGTTCCAGGTCGGTGGCATATACATCGAGGTTGCGTCCCGGTGCGGTCACCGGCTGCTCGTCGAGATACAGCGCGACGTTCGGCTGGGTGCCCTGGGCGCCGGAGAGCAGCACCGTGATCGGCTGCACGGCCATGCCGCGAATGAAGATGGTCTGCTGGCCCGGGCCGCGGCTGGCCGCGTTCAGACCGGGAACGCTGTTGCGAAGATCATCGAAGTTGCCGATGTTCTGCTGGTTCAGCTCTTCCGCCCCGACCGCCTGGACTGTGACCGGCGCCGCCTGCAGATCGACCTCTTCGGTCTTCGTCGCGGTGACAACAATTGTTTCGATTTCCCGGGAACCTTCGTCCTGGTTGGCATCGTTGTCCTGCGCCTGCAACGTGGTTGCGGTTGCTGCCAAACTCCAGAATATGGCCTGGGATAGCCTGTTTTTTCTCATCATGTCTTCGCTTCCACCTCTTTTAAGGAAAATGAATCGGAAAACAAAGCAGGAAAGGCGGCTCGAAAAACGCAGCTTTCGAACCTGTCCGGAACACCGATGATGAGACACGCAAATGACAAGCCGTACTGTCTGCCGATCGAATCGACGAGAAGAGGCTCAGCAAGAAATTTAACGCTCCACCGCGATGAAGAGAGCACGCAGCCGCCGGCCCTCGAAAAGGACTCATGCGAATGCAAAACGAGAAACGATCACTATCGAAGCGAATCAAGCGAACAATGATCGTATTGAGGCCGATCAACACTTGACCGGATTCGGTTTATCTGCACGACGAACAACCTGCGATCAACCAGAGCGCGCTATCATTCTTGTTAAGGCTTTACAGGTTCTTCGATCTTGACGATTCCCGCCCATCACGAATTTTTCATCAATGACTGCAAATCAGTCGCAGCCGGGTTCCGGAATATATCCAGCCCTTTGCTTTGAACTAGTCAAAATATATTAACACAAATTGAATAATTTTTTGGTTCACGCATCCATCACCCGTCCAGCGAGGCTGATAATGAATCGCTTGAATTGACTACGGGATAAACTCAATGAGCGGATCGTTTGCAACAGCAACAGCGCCTGCCAGCGTCGGAAACGCAGCAGTCGGCTTCGACCTTCTGGGACATGCCTTGAATTCACCAGTGGATCGCGTCACCGCTTCGCGCATTTCTTCCGCGACCGGCGTTCGCATCGCCTCGATTATCGGCAGCCGCCATCCATTACCCCTGGACGCCGAGTCGAACACCGCTTCACGCGCGGTGATGGCAATGCTCGAGACGCACGGCATCGACACCGGCATAGAACTGGCAATCCAGAAAGGCATACCGCTCGCATCCGGGCTGGGCGGCTCCGCGGCATCGGCGGTCGCGGCCGTGGTTGCCGCATCGGCGCTGCTGGAACTCGATCTCACGCCGCAGCAGCTCTACCCGTTTGCGCTCGCCGGCGAGGCCGTCGCCAGCGGCGCCGCGCACGGGGATAACGTGGGCTGTCAGCTCCTCGGTGGGCTGGTACTGGCCACTGCCGATCGGCTGGTCGCGATTCCCGTGCCCGAGGGCCTGACGGCGGTGGCCGTACATCCCGACTACCGGGTCAACACGCGCGATGCCCGCCAATGCCTGGCCGAGCCGTTCGACCTGGCGACGGTCGTCGCACAATCGTCCAACCTGGCTCTGACGCTGACAGGCTGCCACCAATCCAGCCTCGAGCTCATTCGTTCCGGCCTCGCCGACGTGATGGTCGAGCCGCGCCGTGCGGCGCTGATTCCCGGGTTCGCCGAAGTCAAGCGCGCCGCTCTGGAACACGGCGCGCTGGGTGCATCCATTTCGGGTGCCGGCCCGACCGTGTTCGGCTGGTTTGTCGGCGAGTCCGATGCAAAGTCGGCCGGACGCGCAATGGTGCAGGCCTTCGCCGAGGTCGGCCTGAGCGCTGAGGCCTTTGTCTCTCCGGTCGCCGCTGCAGGCGCCCGAATCGTGGACAATGGCTAGTGACTGAGGGACCACTGAAATGAAATTCATCAGTACACGCAGCGCGACACTGGAAGCTACCGTTGCCGAAGCACTGGAAGCCGGGCTGGCCCCCGACGGCGGATTGTATGTGCCCACCGCCCTGCCCCGCTTCGACGCTGGCGCCCTGCGTGCCGACATCAGCCTGCCCGAATGCGCGACCCGGGTTTTGGCGCCGTTCTTCGACGGTTCGGCGCTGGCCGAACGGCTGGACTCGATTTGCCGCGACGCGCTGGACCTGCCGTTGCCGATCGAACCCCTGACGACGAACGAGCAGGACGCACCGGCCTGGATGATGGAGCTCTTTCACGGCCCGACCGCGGCATTCAAGGATTTTGCCGCCCGTTTCCTGGCACGCAGCCTGGGCGCGCTTCGCGCGGAATCGTCGCCGCCTCGCACCGTGCTGGTCGCCACCTCCGGCGATACCGGCGCCGCCGTTGCCGCGGCTTTTCACCGCCAGCCGGGATTTCGCGTGGTCATCCTGTATCCGGACGGCCGTGTCGCCGGCCGCCAGGCCCACCAGCTCGGTGCGTTCGGCGGCAACGTCCGGGCGTTTCGGGTCGACGGCAGCTTCGACGACTGCCAGCGGCTGGCCAAGCAGGCCCTTGGAAACCCGGAAATGGTCGAACGCCACGGGCTGACCTCGGCCAACAGCATTTCGATCGGTCGCCTGCTGCCCCAGATCAGCTATTACGCGCTGGCCGCAGTGCGCCTTGCCGCGTCGGGACCGCTGGACGTGGTGGTGCCCACCGGTAACCTGGGCAACGCGCTGGCCTGCATTCTGGCGCGCGACATGGGTTTCCCGATCGGCCGCGTATACCTGGCCACGAACGCCAATCGCACGCTGCCGGACTACTTCTCGGGTGCCGACTACCGCGGTCGCGCCGGGCTCAGAACACTGGCCAATGCCATGGACGTCGGCGATCCGAGCAATTTCGAGCGCCTGGCCTGGTTCTATCGCGACACCAATCCGCGCGATGCCGGCATCCATGCCGAGAGCATCGACGATGACGCGATCAAGGCATGCATCCGGCGCGAGTACGAGGCGCACGGCCGCATCGTATGCCCGCATACGGCCTGCGCGCTGGAACTGCTTTCTCGCCTGCGCGCCGACGGCCACCGTCGGCCCGCGCTGATTGCGGCCACCGCGCACCCGGCCAAATTCGAAACCGTGATTGAACCGATCATCGGCCGGGAAATCCCGCTGCCCCCGGCGCTGGAAGAATTGCTGCAGCGGCCCAGCCACGCCGACCCGATGGCGCCCGAACTGGATTCGCTTCAGCGGGCGCTCGCGGCAATAAATTGACTGACCAGGACCAAACCCGGCTCTCGCGAAGGCGCCATGGCGCGAAGAAAGGCGAAAAGCCAAAGCTGATTTTCGCGCAGAGGCGCGCAGACGCAGAAAAAGACAGAAACAGGTAAACGCGCAGATTTTTGACCTG
>Ga0209944_1000781_pt1 | contig 13751 bp, 11 predicted proteins | sample SalPonR1_C_D2_MG_FD_185701 | JGI IMG/M metagenome (GOLD analysis project Ga0209944, IMG submission 185701) | Salt pond soil microbial communities from South San Francisco under conditions of wetland restoration - Salt Pond MetaG R1_C_D2_MG... ...
ACTTTATAGACCGGATACTTCGTTACCGTATTTCCTTTGGCTGAGCGACCTTTTATATCCAGTTCAGCAAAATCGTATTCAAACTTTTTCTTTCGAGCCCGACAGGACTTCGTTAGTTGAACCTCTACAATTTCGGCTTCCCCGTTGGGATTGACGGTAAAATGGTGAACTTTACTCCCTTTTTCATCCGTTGTTATTGGATAGTCCCGATCGCGGACAATGGCCTGCACATGAAACCGTTTGGCGTATGTATTCCCCGACTTCCCGTCCGTATATATTAAATTATAAGTAGTACGCTCATCGCCTTTGTACCAGACGGCTGCATGAATGATACCTTTTCCAACGTAGACTTTCTCATCGATGCGAACGACCTTGAAGGTGCCGTCTTTTTTAAAGGCTATGATATCGTCAATGTCTGAACACTCCATAACGAACTCCTCCTTCTTGAGTCCCGTGCCAACGAATCCTCCCTTCCGATCGATGTATAGTTTTTCATTACTGGCGACAACTGCTGTTCGCTCAATGGTGTCAAATGAAGTGATTTCTGTTTTTCGCTCACGTCCTTTTCCAAACTTATCGATAAGCATTTGGAAGTAATCGACGGTGAATTGCACCAGATGCTTTAGATGATACTGGACCTCCTTGAGTTCCTCTTCCAATTGCCGCATTTTCTCATCTGCCTTCTCTGCATTGTACTTAGAAATCCGCTTGATCTTAATTTCAGTCAGTTTAACGATATCATCTTCCGTTATATCTCTGAGCAAGACGAATTCAGCCTTTTTGTTTTCTCGCCCGGGCGTGCTAATATACTCGTGCAGTCCCTCATCTATAATCTCCATGAGTTGCTCCCAGGTTTCAGCGGTTTCTATACGTCTGTAGATGCGTTTTTCGATAAAAATCTTTACCAGCGAATAGAAATGTATCTGCTCCTGCAGCTCTCCCTCTTTAATTTTCAGCTCTTGTCTAAGTAAGTCTTTTGTACGTTCAGTGCTAAGCTCCAAAATTTCCTCTACCGGCAAAAAAACCGGTTTATCATCTTGAATCACACAGGCATTAGGAGAAATACTCTCCTCACAGCGGGTAAAGGCGTAAAGTGCATCCATGGCAATTTCCGGTGAGGTGCCCGGATGTAGGCTGACCTCAATTTCTACATTTTTAGCTGTGTTGTCATCGACTTTTTTGACCTTGATTTTGCCTTTATCGTTGGCCTTTAGAATACTATCGATCAAAGTGTCTGTAGTGACACCGTAAGGCAAATCAGTTATGTGAAGGGTATTTTTATCAATAATCTCTATCGTCGCGCGCACCTTCACTCGCCCGCCGCGCTGTCCGTGATTGTATTCACTGACATCGATCTTTCCCCCGAATGGGAAATCTGGATACAGCTTTACCTTTTTACCCTCTAGTATTTTGATTCCGCCCTCCAAAAGCTCGATAAAATTGTGCGGGAGTATTTTAGTGGATAGACCCACAGCGATCCCATCGACCCCTTGGGCCAGAACCATAGGAAACTTCATGGGAAGGCTCACAGGCTCTTCTTTCCGGCCATCATAGGCCAACTGCCATTCCGTAATTTTGGGATTAAATGCAACTTCCAACGCGAAAGGAGTCAATCGAGCCTCAATATATCGAGAGGCTGCTGCAGAGTCACCCGTGCGCACATCGCCCCAGTTTCCCTGCGGATCGATCAACATATCTTTTTGGCCCATATTTACCAGGGCATCGCCGATAGCAGCATCACCATGCGGATGATATTGCATGGTTTGACCTATAATATTGGCGACTTTGTGATAGCGACCATCATGCATGAGACGCATAGCATGTAAAATACGTCGTTGTACAGGTTTCAAACCATCTTCTATGGCTGGAACGGCTCGCTCCAATATGACGTAAGAGGCATAATCCAGAAAATACTCTTCGTACATCTGACTCAGGGCGCCACTCGTCTTTGATCCCTTTGATTCACTCATATCCTTCATCTATTCCATTTCGTTCTTCCAACAGAGGCAAAAATAAACATATATTTATTTATTATACTACTTTCGTATTTTTAGCTTAGAAAGGATACCCTATCTTCACCAAAGGAGATATCCAAAGTACATTTAATAGTTGTAAAAAAAGTCCTTGGAAACTGAAGAAGAAAAAGACGAGAACGCCCGCCAAAAGATTCTTAATCAAACTCGGGAGCAATATCGGCGCCTGTATCGCGTGATACAGATCCAGCCCGATGATAACATCTTCATTATTTTGGGCAAACTCATTTTGACGCTCATCGGCGTAGCTCTCATGATCTTATTTTCTCCCCTCATTATATTCATTCTCATATTTGCCTTTTTGGCTGCATTTTGAAGATCCTGTTGTTCACCATATCGACCCTACTATTTCTCACTCACCAATTTCTACAATGGGGTTTAGGGGTTCACATTCCATTTATAGATAGCTATCTCGACCCATTTCTGGCCATGCCCATCTTATTGCTTATGCTCGACTGGGAAATGGAATTCTTCAGAACCCGTCCAAAGCTGAATGAAATGGAACTTTTGGCCAGTTTTATTATATTTTCTGTAATTTTCGAGTGGTTTTTCCCTTATCTCTCTGCGGATTTCACCGGAGATGTTTGGGATATCATCGCTTACTTTTTGGGTGGTTTATTGTATTATCTGTCCAGGCAATACGACGAGCAGCCCAAATTCACCTAAATAAACCTAGAATGGCTAAATATAAAATAACCCCTCTGGCTCGATTTTTTCTGTTTATGGTCATAGCCGCTCCTCTCTTATTTCTGTTGGCAACCTATATGACAGGCGAGCGAAAATATTTGGATCAAGTCATCGAATGGGTTCAGCCGACTGAAGTCGAGGAAGTGGCTACTCCGATTCTTGACACAGCTGCAACAGCGGAACAGGAATCCTCTCAAGATCTTTCAGCACCCACTGACACTGCCCTAGGCACAGACTCTCTGCGCAAAGAGAGTGACACGCTAAGCCGTACTGAAAAGAATTTGCCGCTGCGGGATAGTCTCAGCTTACTAAAAAAGCAACTCTCGGACTGTAAAAATAATTAATATATATTTTACCGCCACCTCCAATGGATTGTGTATATTTCCCAAAAATCTAACGAATGAAAATACTGATCAATGATGGGATCCATCCCGATGGCAAATTATTATTGGAAGAGGCCGGCTTTGAATTGAGCATGGACAAAGTACCACAAGATAAACTGGAAAAAGAGCTGCCCGCCTACGATGCCGTGGTCGTTCGTTCGGCCACTAAGGTTCGCAAAGAGGTCATTGATCAATGCCCAAAACTTAAAGTCATCGCACGCGGGGGCGTAGGTCTGGACAATATTGACGTAGATTATGCCCGATCTAAGAATATTGCTGTTATAAACACGCCCACGGCCTCCAGTCAATCGGTTGCTGAGTTGGCTCTGGCGCACATGTTAAACTTGAGTAGATCTCTTCATTTATCCAATAAGGATATGCCCGAGCGCGGTGCTACCGAATTCAAGGCCTTGAAAAAAGCTTACAGTGGTGGGACGGAACTTAAAGGAAAAACAATGGGTATCATCGGTTTTGGTAGTATTGGGCAGACTATTACCCAAATGGGACTGGCCCTGGGTATGAAGGTGCTTCCAACAGATCTCATGCTCGATCAAGCTACACTTCAATTTAATTTATACGATCAGGGCCGGGTTGGCGTTTTTGCTGATGTATATACGGTGCCTATGGAAGAGTTGCTAGAAGACAGTGATTACATTACCCTTCATGTTCCTTATTCTGGAGGTAAACCGATTTTGGGTGCGGAAGAAATGGCCAAAATGAAAAAAGGAGTATGTATTATTAATACTGCCCGAGGAGGTGCTGTAGATGAAAAAGCCCTCTTAGAGGGATTGAAAAGTGGTCAAATCGGTGGTGCGGGACTGGATGTATTCGAGAACGAGCCAACTCCACGTCAGGAATTGCTAGATCATGATCGCGTATCTGTCACTCCACATATTGGCGCATCAACAGCAGAAGCGCAACGAAATATTGGTTTGGAGCTGGCGGATCAATTAATTGAATTACTCACTGACTAATTTTGTTTTGTATTCGTTTAGGTGGCCAGAGGCCACCTTCGTGTAAGGGATAGTAGGGGATCCGGCCTCGCCGGATGTCGCGCCCAATTATAACTCTATTTTTGAAGGATCTATTCTTGAAAAGCTCATTAGTTATTAATTTCAGGAAAGGATCTTGACAGGTGGGCGGGACCGATAGCCCCGCATAGCCCGACCCTCGAGGTGCGCCGGTCGGCGGACCTCGGGGATACACCCTAAAAAAAGAAAATTAATAAGCGCGACTAATCCGAACTGTAGTCGTTTCCTGGATCCAACACTCGACGGTAAAGCTATCCCCTTCTTTCAGGAGCCGTTTGCTGATATCTTCACGCGTTGGCATATACTGAAAATACTTATCGATCAGTGACTGAGCTTCAGACCTAGCATCGGGATCTATAGATTTGGCGTAATTCCACATATCGATGGCAGGCCAGACTACAATCTGACTATCCCAACCTCGTCCTGGACCACAAAGCGGTCCACTTGAGGCGTAGAGCTTTCCAATAAGTATATAGGGAGCGCCCCACCCACTTTTGTAGGCTGCAGCTTGTCGAGCATAGGCGCGAGATTGGCTGAAATTTCGGGTATAAGAATAACAAATCTTTGCTTGCATCAGGGCATATTGAGCACGCTGAGGGTCGGAATCTGCAAATTCTATGGCTTCATCAAACTTATCTAATGCTAACTCGTACTTGCCGGTCTTCATCAGCTCTATTGCTTCCTTGGCCAAACCAGAGGCTCCCCCGGGGATGATGCGGCAACTGTCGCGCAAATAATTCCTGAAGGAAGTAAGCAGGGAATCGCTTTCCGGACATCCTGCCCGGCTTAAGCGGCTGGTCACATACAACAAGTTTTCACATTCCATGAGCTCACTTAGCGATTGCCCTTTGACTAGCTTTTCGATAAAGTAAGAGCAGTCATAAAAGCCAGGCACGCGCTCCAAAGTCTCTAGCTGATTTAAAGCGTATTTTTCGACAATATCCCAGTTTTCATCATTTGGGTTCTCTTCGATTTCAGAGGCTATGATAGTTTTAATTTTTTCTGCCCATTCCCGCGTTTGGGTAGTATCTATATCTCCATTTTGAAAGGACTCCACAAGAAGAGCCGTAAAAGGATTGATGATAAAATAAGGCATCTCCTCCTCCAGTAAACTGCCCGCATGCAAGAACATATTTAATTGCTGTTGCTGCGTATAGGTGTCGGGATATTTATAGTAGACGTCATAGGCTTTTCGGGCCATAAGAAAGCCTTCGTAAGACGGATAACACTCAATGGCTTCATCGTATAATGTCAAGAGTTTATCCACAAATTCATGTCGCTGCATCTCTGTGGAGGCTTCCCGAGCCAGATATTCAAAAAGATACACTCCATCGGTAAATACTACGTAGCGCTGGCCGTCTGCTGCCGGTGACATGCGATATACCTTGCGCCAATAGGGTAATGCCTGGTCAAATTGGTTGAGCTTGAAAAAATCTCGGTATAATACGTAAGCTTCCAGTGCCTCTTCTGAATTGGGAATATCCTGGAATTTCACACAGTCGCTTAAACTGTCTTCTAATACCTGTGTGCTGGTGTCTTGTGTTATAGCGGCCTCCCTTTTCTCTTGAAGTTCGGGGGATATTCTTGGACTACACTGGGTCATAAAGATCCCTGCAAACGCCAGAAGACAGATTTTAAATCGAAAACCTTCCATATTTATTATTGGGCTTTGGAAAAGCGAAGACTTACGGTTTCGCCGATCCAACAACCTACCTTGACTCTATCTCCTTTTTCGTAACCACGCATAAATCCTTCGCTTTGGAGGGGCTTTGAATTCGTATACCTAACTATACGGCGATTGGCTGCTTTCGTCGATTCGGGGTCTATACTGCGAGCATATTGATATTTATCTATAGCAGCCAGAATGGTCAAGCGTTGGTTCCACGCATCGCCACATTGGGACGAGGCATACAAATCTCCAATAAGCAAATAAGGTTGTCCCCAATCCGTTCGGTATTGAGCTGCCTTAAGTGCTTTAGCCCGCGCATCACTGAATCGCTTGAGTTTCCGTCCTAAAATAGAGGCCATACTAAAATAGTAGTCGGCTAATTTATCTGATTCATCTGTCTGTTCGACTGCCTCTTGGTATTTGTCGAGCGCTTCCTGATATTTTCCTTCCTCGTATAGGAGTCGCGCGGCAATACCAGGGTTTGTCTTTGCTAATTCTCTTCGCACCATCTCACGATACTCGACCATATAGGCCTCGTAAGGTTCTTGTAAGGCCTGCATTTCCTGCCGACTGGTGTCGCAGCCCTGCTCCAACAGGCTTTCATATACTTCCTTTATTAAGGATGCACTGTCGGGATACTTTTCAAGTTGTGGAAGCAATTTATCTAAAAAGTAATCGCAGTCATATACCTCATCTTCAATTTCACTGATTTTATAATTCACTGAACTGATGGATGATTCATAATACTGACCATAAGTAGGGTCATTTGCAATGTGATCAGCAGCTGTTTGCTTGAGTAATCCGTGCTGAATACGCACTTCATCTGCATCAATTGTTCCATTTTTAAAGCCGGATACCAGGGCTGCTGCCATGGGTTCAAACACGATATACTCCGTATCATTCCCAGCCAGCTCCATAGCTTTTTTGGCGTTTTCAAAAATCAAATTTCTTGGCATGTTATAGGTATAGTACATTTCATACACCTTTCGACCCAGTATATATCCTACTTTTTTATCATAACAACTTTGGTCGCTGCACTTAGCCAAATTTATACTTTGGTTTTTATAACAATAGGCAGCTCCATCAAACATCATCATAGCAGAATCTCTGTATGCTTTCTTTAGTGCAGGATCTTCGGTTTGCTGGTAGAGCCATTTGTAAATTTTAGCCCCATCAGTAAAGTGGTAATCACGTCGCCCGTCAGCTGCTGGCGCAATCTCATAAGCTGTGCGCCAGTTTTCTAGCGCAAGCTTATAATTATCATTTTTTATGGCTTGTCGATAAATGGAGTGTGCACCTTCAGCTTCATCTTTCCGAGGATGTTCGTTCCATGTTTCGCATTGGGCTGATAAAGAGGCATAGAAAGAAGGCAGAGCGATCAAGCTCACCATAATTAAGAATATTCTCATTTTAATTGTATTTCGATTTAACAAACCACTGATTATCGGCAGCTGTAAAGCCAAATCTAAGTGTGTAGAATGTCTCTGAGATGCCGTTGGCTACATTTCGTTCTCCATAAGAGAACGTCAAATTACCGTAAGCTGTTCGCCGGATTCCTATAAAAGGCAAAGTAATGCCAAAATCAAGGCGATACGTTTCCATTTGATTGCCATTAATAACGCGCGGATCCGTTCCAAAATTGCCACCTGCGCGATAGGTCATTCGTTTTAGATAGTTATCAACGTTTCTCGCATCCGGGGTATATCCCAAACCAGCTGAAATGGTATAGGTATTGCGCAGGTCTGCAGGGCGGGCCTCATTCTCGTATTGATCCCAAAACCCATAGTCAAAATCTGCTCCAAACAACCACTTATTATTCGATTGAAACATCATTCCGAGTGAAAACCCACCCGGCAGCACACCGTCTGTTTCAATATCTTCTTCAATTAAAAGTGTATCTATCTGCGGAAATACATTGTGGCGCGCTCGGTAAAAGCGATTTTCGGACACATTCAAATTGGCATTTGATGCAAGGGTAGCACCGAAAGTCAAACTTTTTGTTACGCCACCCTCGGAACCGTCTGACTTAACAGCCCGATTTAATACCCAGCGGTATTGTGATCCAAACTCCCATCTTAAAGCTCCAAGCGTTTGATCGTCACTATATAAGTTTTGGAAGGCATTATTTAATCCGCGAAAGATAATAGTTCGATCCTCTTGCAGATCGCCAAAAATATACTCCGCCCTTACTCCAATACTGAAATTTTTGTATCTAAACCCATTACCCCACATTATTGCATATGCACCGCCTGTACCTGTATATTGCCGACGAATGGGTCCGAGTTCTTCATCTTCAACGTCGGTTACGATGTCATATCCGATTTCTGAAAAGGGCATAAGTCCGAGCATCATACCCAGATTATAGTCGCGCTCCTCTCGGTTGAGCAGGTCATTAATCGGATTGAAAATGGGAAAGCTCAAATTGAGGTGAGAGATATTTCCCGTCCAATAGTCAAAGTTTCCATCACTCACCTCTATATTGTTTTGGTCGGCAAATATCCCTACATCTAAAGAAGCCGATCGCAGCCATCCTAGTGCAGCCGGATTACTCACATTGGTGTATACATTGTCGCGAAAAGCCGTGCTAATTCCACCCATACTATGCTGCACGGGCAGATCATAGGATTTGAGCTGACCCAGGCCAATTCGGCTAGCCGGTGAATAGCTCTTAGGTTGGGCTTGCACCCACACACTTAGACATAAGATTGCAATAAGAAAAACAAGCTGTTTAAGCATAGTGTGTTTTATACATTTCGTGTAAGCCGTACAATACGAGATCCGGCTCAACAAATATCTCTAATTTTAAGTACTTAGCCAACTCGTAAGCATCCCCCCCGGTTAATAATACGTTAAGATTGGGGTACAGGCTGCGAAAATGCCGGACATAGCCCTGAATTTCAAATATGCAACTGTGAAATCCCCCTCCCTGAAGAGCCGTTTTAGTGCTGGTTCCAAGCATATTCTTCAGGGAGCTCCTCTCTATCATAGGAAGATTGGCGGTCCCTTCGTTCATAGCTTTCATTCTCATCTGCCATCCGGGTGATATATTCCCGCCTTGATACACCCCCTCTCCATCCAGGAGGTCTATGGTCAGACAGGTTCCTGCATCAAAAACCAAACTGGCTCCCTCGTAACGTGCATGGGCTCCGCAAACAGCCGCCAGTCGATCTACACCTAAAGTCGGCATTGTTTCGTAATTCGTTTTAATCGGTAAGGACCAATCCGTCTGCGCACCATAAACGTGAAGGTTTTCAGGAAAGTGCTTCATCCAGGATGTTCCATTTCCCACCGCTCCTGTTACACAGGGTTCCGCTTTCGGTATGTCCTGGCTAAAGGAAATCCACTCGTCCAGCTCGTGAAAAACTCGTTTATCCGCTAGTACATTCTCTTTGAAAACGCCCCATTTGAGTCGCGTATTGCCTATATCAATTACATGGATAGTCATGGGGACTAGTGCTTAAAATGGCGAATGCCCGTCATATACATAGCCTGATCATGTCCTTCACAGTAGGCAATCGAGTCCTTATCTTTTATCGAACCTCCCGGTTGGACAATAGCCCGTATACCCTCAGCATCAGCAATCTCCACACAATCCGGAAAGGGGAAAAAGGCATCTGAGGCCATAACAGCTCCCTGCAGGTCAAAGCCCAATTTGTTGGCTTTATGAATGGCTTGCTGCAAGGCATCGACCCGAGAGGTCTGCCCACAACCCATACCCAATAACTGATCATTCTTGACTAACGCAATGGTATTGGATTTGAGATGCTTCACCACTTTATTGGCAAACATCAAGTCGGACATCTCCTGATCTGAGGCCTGTCGCTCTGTGGCACAAGTCCAATCAGCACGCTGATGGGTTTTCAGATCCATGTCCTGCTCAATGACACCGTTCAGCAAGGATTTGAACTGTCGCGTTTCCGCTGACCAATCCTTACACTTCAGTAAAATTCGTTTTTTCTTCTTTTTTAAGTACTCGAGTGCATCTGAATCAAAATCCGGAGCAATTAGCAATTCGTAAAAGATCTCATCAACAGCCTGGGCGGTCGAGAGGTCTATCGGACGATTACTAATGATGACTCCACCGAAGGCAGAAATAGGATCGCCAGCCAGCGCATCTTCCCAGGCGGATTTAATCGTCTTTCGAGTGGCGACGCCGCAAGGATTGGTATGTTTAAGTACAGCCACCGTCGGATCCTCGGACACAAATTCACGCATCAGGTGAAAGGCCGCATCCAGATCCACCAAATTATTATACGACAAGGCCTTTCCGTTCAACTGCTCAAATTTATCCTCAAAAGGGCCGAAAAAGCGGGCCGATTGATGAGGATTTTCTCCGTAACGCAAACTTTGCACGCCAGCCACCGAAGATTTGAAACTAGATTCTTTCTCTAGGGAAAGTGCAAAGTGTCGATAGATTGCACTATCGTAATGTGAGGATACATCAAAGGCACGAATGGCCTGGCTCTTCCTCAAGTCTAAGTCTGTTTCTCCTCCTTGTTTGATCACAGCTGCTAGCGTCGCGTAATCCGCGCGAGAAGGAATCACCAGGGTGCGTTCAAAGTTTTTAGCAGCAGCTCGGATAAGCGCAATGCCGCCAATATCTATTTTCTCTACAATATCCTGCTCACTAACTCCATCTTGCGCAATGGTTTCCTCAAAGGGGTACAGGTCGACCACCACACAATCAACAGACGGAATATCATAGGTGTCGAGCTGTTGCTGATGATCCTCTGTATCCCGCGCTAGTATGCCTCCAAAAATATTCGGGTGCAGTGTTTTCACTCGACCATCCAGGATGGCCGGATAGTTCGTCAGCGTTTCCACAGCTTGAACCGGAATGCCCAGCGCCTCAATAAAACGTTTGGTACCGCCGGTGGAAATCAGCTCTATGCCTTGTGCGTGCATATCCTCGACAATGGGGGCCAGCCCCTCCTTTGAAAATACAGAAATCAGTGCTTTTTGAATCGGTCTTGTCATGGTTGGGAACGTCAGATTTAGAAAGGCATAAAGGTAAAAGAAATGCCCGCAGTCACAAAACCGAATTGAGCTCAAAAATTTATGCCCCTTTTGGGCCTATTTTCAATGTTTTATTGGGCGTCCCCCCGCCTTTACCGGCGGGGTCGGGCTATCCGCTATTAGTCATCAGTTGGTTCGCTAGCATCCGTACGGCTTCGTAGGGCTTCCTTGCGGTCGCCGCCTCGCTCTACGGCTGCACGCGACCATCCTGCTGCCTACCGCTACTATCCCTGACGCATCCCTCTAAGCCATTATTCAATTAAAAGTAACCGACTCGGTTTCACTAGTCCCAATTCTCAATCTTTCATGCTCCAATCACATCAAACCCGGGATCTCCGGCGGGGGCTTGGGATGATCTTTGCCGCTTTTGGGTAATTTGAGAATACTTCTATGTCCTAAATGAATCAGGAACTGAAATCGCGAAGGCACACCTGCTGATTACAGATTGGTAAAAATTTGCTTATTTAATTTCTCACTTTTTACTAATGAGATTTCCCCTTAATTATTCTTTTAGCATCCAGGAAGTTTTGGTCATTATCAAAAAATTGAATGATATAAAGACCACTCGGCTGCGAACCAAGGTCCATTTGCATCTTGGAACCTGTCCATTTTTGGCTCAATACTTCTATTCCGGCGGCGGTAAGAATTCGAATGTATCCATCCCTTTTGCAGTTTGGACACTCTAACATAATTCGATTAAAGAAAGGATTGGGATAAACCTTTAGCTCTTCGCCTAGGCGATTATCTACACTTGATGTAGGTTCGAGGTCCATCCCTAAATCTTCAGCTCGAAAACAAAATAGCTGATCCGAAGTCTTTTCCTTTTGCCCGGTCCCTTGCACCAAACCGCCAAATACAACATATCCATCCTCATATACATCGTACGCGGTAATGGCAAACTCAACTCCCGGATTGGTCACTGTAATTGAAGAGGTATATTCAATGGTGTCAACTCCCTCTTCAATCTTGATAATATCATACCCCATTCTTCCCGAATATGATGGGAAAGCATATAAATATGCATAATTCTCTGAAGCAAAAAAGATATCTGTATGTTGATATAAATGATCTTCATAATAGGGATCATCAATAAAGGTCTTCACCTCTCCCTCCTCTGTAAGCCATAAAATATAGGCAGCGTTTTTTTCTAAATCAAAATTAGGGTGTCGGTGACTTAAGAAGATCGTATTATTGAGACAGGTGAAACCCAATGAAAAAAAACTTTCTTTAGAATTGGGAACCAAATCTTTTAAGTCTAAGAGGCGTTTCTTTTTTATGTTGTAGGGATCTGATATATCAATCCACATCAATTGCTGCCCCTTATTTTCCCATGAATCATACCGATCCCTGTAAGCTAGGGCAACGATAGTATTATCATTGAGCCTTTTCATGAAGGGGCCTTGATGAATGGAAAAAACATCCAGGTTTTCAAAATCAAACTGAAACCTTACCGAATCAATCACATCGAAATTTTTATTGCGCAGTTGATAAGTAGGGCCATAATTGTAATTGGGTTCACCGGGTGGGCCGGAATTCTCTAATTCCATGGTAGCTGTCAAATATAGGGAGTCCGGGAAAAGTGAAAATTGATGAAAATTAATAGCAGGTAGTTTAACCTCATATATTATGCTTGTATCTAAGACTGCATCTAAGATTTGTCCTTGATCCTGACCTATTACTTTTCGAATGGACTGCGAAAAGTAGGCACCTAAACCCCAATTCCCACCCTCATCATCCATTTGATAAGGTTCTACCCCTATTAAATCTACATCACCATTGTCGGTAAAATGTATTCGCTTATAAAAATCTTGATTTCCACCGTTATACTGCGTATTGTGGTGATTCCACAAGACTTCGCCAGAATGAATGTCTATTTTTTCCAGCACAAATCCATATAAATCCGGAAACTGACGAGGGGTGCGGGAAGAGGCCAAAGTATATAAATGGTCCCCCTGCCGTTCGATAATATGAAAATCTAAAGATGAATGTTTTGTCCAATAAGGCTGACCTGAAATTTCTTCGAAAGTCGTATCAGAAAATACGTGCCGCCATATGGGTTCGTTTTCCACGAAATCAAGTTCAATCGTTTCATCTTGTGACTGTAAAAACGTCATGCCAATGAGTAAAAGTGACAAAGTTAGATGGACTTTCATTCTGATATTTTTTTGCGGATGAGAATAAAACAATCATGAATTATCCAATTTACCGGTTTGGGATAAACTGCCATAACCGAAGCGGTGCCTAATAAATCAATTAAATCTAGGCCAGATCCCATGGGCATAGCAGATAAATTGGACGCATCTACACTTGCTATCGATGCTTGATCATCGTCCTTTTCTATTTCATTCAATTCTAAATCGGAAGTACAGCTAGAAAAGAACAAGAGACTTGACATCAAAAAGCAAATAGAAATAAACAAATAAATACGATAACTATCCGCGGAGCAACCTAAAAACAGTATTAATGGCTTGTTGCGTGTTGCGTGTTGCGTGTTGCGTGTTGCATATCTATCAATTTCAATTAATAATACCATTAAAATATAATAATATTTTGAACTTTCCTAATTAATCACATCAAACCCGGGATCTCCGGCGGGGGCTTGGGATGATCTTTGCCGCTTTTAGGTAATTTAAGAATATTACCCATTTCGTAACAGACGCAACAGCGAGCTTCATAGGCTTCTTTCTCTCCAACCAAGACCTGATTATTATCTGGGAAAATGCGATAAGAGTGCTTAGCTAAACTCCCGCAATGGCTGCAGATCGCATGCACCTTCGTTACATATTCAGCGACAGCCATAAGTTCGGACATGGGCCCAAAGGGAACGCCTTTGTAATCCATATCCAGGCCGGCTATTATGATGCGCTTTCCTATTACAATGTGGTCGAATTCATTCTATTGAAGCTGAAATCTAACAGGCAAAATAAACTGA
>Ga0209944_1000789_pt1 | contig 13689 bp, 6 predicted proteins | sample SalPonR1_C_D2_MG_FD_185701 | JGI IMG/M metagenome (GOLD analysis project Ga0209944, IMG submission 185701) | Salt pond soil microbial communities from South San Francisco under conditions of wetland restoration - Salt Pond MetaG R1_C_D2_MG... ...
CCTGAGGTGAAACGGCAGGTATATTACTAACGGCTTTGTCATCTAATGTCGATACACTAGACACCAAACTACGTCGGGTTTGCTCACCGTAAGCTACTACTACCACTTCATCCATAACAACTCCAGATTCTTCCAAAGTCACATCATACTCACTGGACTCGCCCAACTCCAATCGGAGGGCCTGATAACCAATATACGATACATCCAGCATCTCTGCTGATTCAGGAACTTGCAACTCGAAAAACCCATCAAAGTCCGTGATGGTTCCATAGCCCTCTTCTCCGACTACTGTAACGTTTGCCCCAATTAGAGGCTCCCCGTCAACATCTGTGACCGTTCCGGATACCGTACGTTGCCCATACAGCACCACCGATACACTCATCGCGAGGAATAGAAGTAATGCATTCTTCATATTGTTTTGTTTTGTTGAACAGTTAATTAGCAAAATCCAATAGAACTTCGCCATTTCACACAATTATAAGAGATTTTAACAAAAAATTAATATCGATACAGTTTTTTTTCAAAACCGGCTTGTTTTATTTATCTATAATTTGTTGATTTTCAGTATTTTACAGTACTTTAAAAAAATATAAATTATTTCTTACTCACTGAATTTAACAAGACCTTAACAATAAAAAAGAGAGCAAATAGAGAGTCGAGCAAAATATTATATTAGAAAAGTGGGGATATATTCTTATTTCGCCAATTATAATTTGGTTGGCGTGAGGCGGTTTAGGGGTGCCATTTAGCGGATAAATCGCTAGGATTTAAGCACAATATTTTTGTTATCTACCAATATATACGGAGTAATGTCATTAAAAGGTTGGTAAATAATTATTTTTTTTCAAAATGAACAATATATCCGATCACAGCTTCATCTTCCTCCCAATTAAATACTGATCTTATCGAGCGCACTATATGCCCAGGTATTTCATCATGCCATAGTCCAATATAATTTGTAGCATCCCTTTGTATGACATGTAACCCGGAGCGTGCCGAATAACGGGTTACATTCCAGTTGGAAAAAATTATTTTTATATCCATAATTGCGGCACTCCTATGTGGTTACTTCGCCATGCTTTTCTGGTCATGCAAGGATCTTCTTTTCTATTTCTGATACTCAGAGATTGCGTGAGGGATAGAAGTGGCAGGCTGGAATACAGGCGCTTAGCAGCCGTAGAGCGAGGAGGCGACAACTGAAGCCACCGCAGCCGTATGGATGCTTGCGCATGAAATCCAGACTAAGAACGCATAGCCCGACCCGCTCAGCCTAAGTTTGGGATGAGCGGGGCACGCCCAACCTATTAAAACAATTATTATTCTATCGCACGAAGTTTATGCAGGTACATCTTTATCACATTCTCCAGCCCCAAATACAGGGCGTCGACGATGAGTGCATGACCTATAGAGACTTCTGCCAGGTGAGGATCTAAGGCTTCTTTGAAAGGGCGTAAATTGTCGAGATTTAAATCGTGACCGGCATTCACACCCAAGCCACATTCATACGCTACTTCTGCAGCCCGGGCGTACATGTCGAGTTGGGCCTGATAGTCATCAGCGGCAAATGCCTCGGCGTAGGGACCGGTATATAATTCTATGCGATCAGTTCCTGTTTCCGCAGCCGCCCTGATGCGATCTGGGTCGGGATCTATAAAAAGTGAGGTGCGAATACCAGCTTGCTTAAATCTTTTAACCTGTGCTTTTAGGAAAGACATGTTAGCGGCGGCATCCCATCCGTGATCTGAAGTGATCGCATTGGGATCATCCGGCACTAAGGTGACCTGGTGGGGCTGGACGGCCATGATATGCTTCGTCAATTCGGGACGTGGGTTTCCCTCAATATTAAATTCCGTCTGTACAAGATCTTTCAAGGGCTGCAAATCATCATATCTGATATGCCGCTGATCCGGTCTTGGATGCACTGTAATTCCTTGTGCTCCAAAATCTTCACAATCTCGAGCTACATCAAGTATATTTGGAAAATTGCTTCCTCTCGCATTGCGAATAAGGGCTACTTTGTTGATATTTACACTCAGTCGAGTCATAATGTATGTTTACCTTTAGGCAATAAATTCAAATATAATTATAATGGGCGGACTGCAACCGAGCTTTCGCATTTTTACGCTCTTTTTAGCTCTTTTAGGTGGGCAGGTGCTTGTGGCGGTGGTGTTACTGAGCTTTTTTGGCGTGTCCGGCTCGGAGGATGGAGACTTAGGGGCGCTCACACCAAACAGCTTGCGATCTGTTCTATTTGTGAGCCAGTTCCTGGGGTTTTTGATTCCAGGTCTTTTACTTTTACAATTATGGGGGTTGCATAGAGATCAACTATTTGAATCTTCTTCGCATAACTGGATTCCAGGGGTAGTAGTGCTCTCCTATTTTGTCTCCCTACCTTTATTCACCTGGGCCTACTCTTATAATATGAGTTTATCCGTGCCGGACTGGTGGCCTTTTGCGGTTGAAGCTGTTCCCGAAGAGATTTTTCAGCTATTAGCGCAAGAAGGGCCATGGGCTCTTTTGGCCAATCTAACTGTAATTGGTCTACTCCCCGCTGTAGCCGAAGAATTGGTATTTAGAGGCTTATTGCAGCCACAAATTCAGAAATTAGTGCGGTCTCATATTGTTGGTATCATTATTACGGCGCTCTTTTTTTCCTTGATCCACTTAGATTTTCAGGGTATATTTCCCCGTTGGATTTTAGGCTTAATTCTAGGTTTTGCGTTTTATTACTCTCGGTCACTACTTTGGCCCATACTCATTCACTTCATTCACAATGGAGGCCAAGTTCTTATTAGTTATTTTTACGGAGATTTTATAGAAATAGAAAGTGAGCCTCTCGAGGTAAGCTGGAGCATTTGGCCTTTACTATCAGGGCTAGGCGTGTTGGGAATAATCCTATTACTTCATAGAAAAGCTCTAAAATGAAAAAAATCCCGGGCTTAAAAGTACGTATTGGCGGAGCGCTGGCTTATGGTGCCTTTATGCTCGTGGGGCTAGGATGGAACATTTGGAGTTTTCAAGTTGCGATGCTCATCTTATTTCTTCTAAGCATCAAAGAATTTCGAAATTTAGAGCGGCTGGGTACAGGTATTTACTATAAGTATGGTGTCTATCTGCTGGCCTCATTTGCTGTATCGGGCTTTTTCTTTTTTTGTTCGGCCAGTTTATCTTTTTTGCAGCTAGTAAAATTCTTTCTTCTTTTAGGAATGGGTCATCATTTATTTGCTTTTGCGGCTTTGTGGTTTGGGAAGGAGTCCTGGTATTTTTCCTGGCCGAGTTGGCTGCGGGCCGCTCTTTATATCGGGCTCTCTTTTGGAACTATTTTCACCTATTCTGTAGGTTTGATGATTTATGAGCCTGTGTTGACCTTGCTAGTATTGTTTTCGATATGGGCTGCAGATATTGGCGCCTTTTTTGCCGGCACCTTATTAGGTAAAACTACTTTGCACTCAAAATTGTCGCCAAAAAAAACAGTGGAGGGCCTGGTAGGTGGCATTCTGTCCAGTCTACTTGTGGTATTAGCTTTTTCCTACTTTAGAGAAATGGCAATAGAGCGCGTAATTCTTTTTGGACTGCTTATCCCTCTTACCGGCACAATGGGTGATTTATTTGCCTCTGCTTACAAGCGACGTGCCGGCGTCAAAGATACGGGTAGCATAATTCCCGGACACGGAGGTGTTTTAGATCGTATAGATGCCTATTTATATTGTCAACCTTTTGTGGCATATTTGCTCTTCTAAAATCGACTTTTATGATTCACAAGGAAGGAAAGAAAATTGTATCCTATGTATTTGCCTTTTGCATTGTTATCGGCGGAACGGCATTTCGGTTTTCAGAGGTGGCCTGGATCCCCATTTGGGTAGTTCTTGCTGTTTTGTTTTTTTTCGTCGCTTACTTTTTCAGAGTACCTAAAAGAGACTTCCAACCACAAACTAATTACGTGGTGGCGCCTGCTGATGGCAAAGTGGTAGCTATAGAAACTGTAACTGAAAATGAATTTCTACAATCTGAAGCTCGTCTTGTTTCCATTTTTATGTCTCCCTTAAATGTGCATATCAACTGGAATCCGATTTCGGGAGAAATAAAGGAAGCAAAATATCACCCTGGAAAGTATTTAGTCGCCTGGCATCCCAAATCAAGTTTAGAGAATGAGCGGATGAGCAGTTTGATCGCAAGAGAATCAACCTCTATTGTCGTGGTCCAAATAGCAGGTGCGGTAGCACGTCGCATTATCAATTACCATAAAAAAGGTATTCAGGTCGAACAGGGCCAGGAAATGGGCTTTATTCGGTTCGGGTCCCGGGTTGACTTGTACCTACCCTTAGATTCAGAAATTAAGGTCAATATTGGAGACAAGGTAAAAGGCCTTGAAAGTAAGATTGCTGAACTGCAATAAATACTTTTTTTTATACAATTTCTACTCATTCTCGTCCTCAGGCTTTTCCTCCGCTTTTTCAGGACGCATCTGAGGAAAGAAAAGAACTTCTTGGATGCTTTTTTCACCCGTGAGCAGCATGACCAGTCGATCAATACCTATTCCCAATCCACTGGTAGGAGGCATTCCGTACTCCAGTGCTTTCAAAAAATCTTCATCCAGCACCATTGCTTCTTCGTCACCAGCCTGAGCCAATTCCAACTGCTGTTCAAATCGAGCCCGCTGATCAATAGGGTCATTTAACTCCGTGTAGGCATTTGCGATTTCCTTTCCATTGACAAATAACTCAAAACGCTCCACTAGTCCCTCTTTTGAGCGGTGTTTCTTCGCCAACGGTGTCATTTCAATCGGATAGTCTGTGATAAATGTAGGTTGTATAAGGTGAGGTTCTACCAGTTCACCAAACACTTCATCGATGAGTTTTCCTTTACCCATGGAATCATCTATCTCTATATGTAATTTTTTTGCTAATGCTTGCCATCCATTGATATCCAAATCCTTTACGGGCTGATCCGCATATTCTTCGATGGCGTCGAGTAAAGCCATTCGCTTGTAAGGCCCCTTAAAGTCAATTTTATTGTCGCCGACAGTAACGGTTGTCTCCCCCTTCACTTCAGAAATAGTTCGTTCGAGCATATCTTCCACCATATCCATCATCCAATTGTAGTCGGTATATGCGACGTACATTTCCATGGAGGTAAATTCGGGGTTGTGGGTTCGATCCATCCCTTCATTTCGGAACATTTTCCCAAATTCATAAACCCCATCGAAACCTCCCACAATGAGGCGTTTGAGATAGAGTTCATTGGCTATTCGCAAATATAACGGAATGTCCAAGGTATTGTGGTGTGTCTTAAATGGCCGAGCTGCAGCTCCCCCGTGCACAGGCTGAAGGATGGGCGTTTCTACTTCTAACCATCCTTGTTCGTTGAAGTAATGTCGCATACTATTGATTAATGCTGCTCGATCCTCAAAAACTTTTCGACGACCGGTATTCACTGTAAGGTCAACATAACGCATGCGATGGCGCTGCTCCGGATCTGTAAAAGCATCGTAGGTATTCCCTTCTGCATCTGTTTTTACAATAGGCAGCGGCCGTAGAGATTTCGCAAGAACCGTTAACTCTTCTACATGGATAGTGGTCTCCCCTGTCCGCGTTGAAAACACACGCCCCTTCACTCCAATAATATCGCCAATGTCCAAAAGTTTTTTAAATACTTTATTGTATAAGTCCTTGTTCTCACCGGGACAGATTTCATCTCGGTTTACATATAATTGGATTCGGCCTGAAGCATCCTGCAACTCTGCAAAAGAGGCTTTACCCATTACACGTTTAGACATGAGTCGGCCTGCTAAAATGAGGCCCCCTTTTTCGTCTCCACTTTCTTCGAACTCCTTTGTAATTTGAGCTGCCTTAGTATTCACCTCAAATTGCTCTGGAGGGTAGGGATTAAACCCCAAATCCTGGATAGCTTCTAAAGCTTCTCTTCTTACTTGTTCTTGCTCTGAACGTTGCGTCATGCCTTAAATTTTCTTTTACTCTACTGATAATGAAATACAAATATAGGATGTATTTCATGGGATAAAATAAAAACACAGCAAAATAGAAAGAGTTCTAGCGTCTTTCATGCAGCAAATTCCTCTCAAATCCAGTCTAATATTATGTAAGGTTTAATCTGAGGAAGTCAATTAAATAGAATGAAGACTGTATATTTGAAGCTACCACAAGCAAACGAATTATGATTCGACTTCAACGAGCTATTTTTTTTTCCGTTGCGCTCTTTTTTATAAGCACCCTTTCTGCCCAAAGTCCCTATATCAATACCAGCCCTTATGCGGGAGAGAATGGAGGGCTGGTGATCAATGAGTTTAGTCAGGGAGATTCAGGACAGAAAGAGTACATAGAGTATGTTGTTGTGGGTGCACCCTCTAATCCGTTGGCAGATGTAAATTTAGAGGGATTTATCCTCGACGATAATAATTTTCCGGAGTCAGGCAATGGGACATCAGAGGGCCATTTTAGATTGGGTGATTGCTACGATGCAGTCGCACCGGGCAGCATCATAGTAATATATAACGCAGATGATGTCAATGCTTCATTACCGCCGGATGACCCGGAGGACAGCGACGGAGATGATGTTTATATCATTCCACACAATTCTGCCTGTCTTAATATGTGCAGCACTAACCCCGTCTCCCCCACCAATGAATTTCACTGCCCTTGTGAAAGTTTTGGCGGTAATGATTGGGAAAGCATCGTCATGAGAAATGGTGGGGACGTAATCCAGGTACGTGATGGATGCGGGACTCTCCACCATGTAATCGTCTTTGGTACACAACCCATAACAAGTGAAATAACAAATTCGCCAACTTTGGTCAATACGGGCTACGGTTCACTATCCGGGCAGGTCGTATTTTTTAGTAACGAGAATAACGATAACTGGTTGGATGTAACTAATTACAGAAATGAACCGGTTGCGGGTAACTCAACTCCTGGCGGGAGCAATACTCCTGAAAATTCGAGCTGGATTAGTTCAATAGCAAACGGAACCTACCCCTATGACGGGGAAGTTGCCAGTTGTAGAAAAACCGACGCGGGGGAATTAGTATGGCCACCGGATGGGGACCCGGGACCGGCCACTACTCTAGAAATTTGTGAAGGCAATGATATTGGAGCCTTTAACCCTGAATGGTCGAGCCCCGGTTTAGTAGAACCCGACATAAGTTTGTTTAATTTTGAATATGGCTATGTACTAAGTGAATCGGACCCGCCTTACGCTATCATAGAGTACAACCTCACAGGAGATTTTGACTTCTCTGGCCTTGCGCAAGGTACATATCGGGTTTGGGGAGTGAGTTTTCTATACGTAAACGGGGAAGAGGATTTAATAAGCTTTTTAAGTGATCCCTGCATTTCTGATGTAGAGACAATATCTGATTACGAGGCATGCGATTACGATTGCGGTATCGATGTTGATGTAACGAACTTATCAACTTATGGAGATGAGATCCTCATTGAAATCATCCCCGGGCCCGATGACCCTATTGATCCAGCCATTGGACCTTTATGTACATCGGAGGCCGAGAATTACGATCTGACAGATCTTATCGATATTATAAATGATGGAAGTGGACTTTCCGTAGTTTTTTACGATGGAAACCCAGGCAGTAGTGGCACTGAAATATCCGATCCCACCTCTGCAGACCTCACTAATGTTGACTTATGGATTCTATATGGAGATTCGCCATGCACCTTAAGTTTTGACTTATCCGATCCTATGATAACCTCCGGCCCCATGCTGGATCCTATCGGACCATTCACATTATGTATTCCTTTCGGAGCTTCGACTATCGATGTAGATTTGACACAATACCACAGCGATCTCAATCCTGCACCCGGATTATCTTTTAATTGGTATGAGGATGTTGGCTTAACACAAGACATTGGGACACCTGCCAGTTTTTCTTTGAATACCGGAACCACTACAGTATATGTGCAAGCAGATGACGGTGGTTGTCTGTCAAACGTAGAGGCTGTTGTTTTTTCTGTTTTCAATAGCCCAGATATTGCTTCCGGCCTGAGCTTGGAGGGATGTGAGCCCGCTCCAGATAACTTTGATTTGACAGAACTGGAATCTGACCTCAATGATAATCCAACACTTACCTTTAACTGGTTCGAAAATCCAAACGGGACTGGCACAATTTCAAACCCTGCTGATTACTCCTCATCCGGTGGTGATGTGTATGTAAGTGCCACTGACCCTGCATCGGGCTGTACTTCTGATACGGTTTCTGTAGAACTCATTCTCAACCCGGAACCCGACTTTGATGTGATCAACGACGTAACGGTCTGTGAAGGTCTTGAAGTCGATTTAGATACGGTTGTTGATCCAACCAATCCCAACTTGTCATATACCTTTCACGATGGTTTTCCAACGAACAGTGGCAACCAGATCACAGGCCCGGTTTCTTTTACTTCTAATACCACCATTTGGGTGGTGGGAACGGATGATGATACCGGCTGCTCTAGTGTCGAGGAGGTAACTGTAGACGTAATAGATATTCCCGTAACACCTCCTATTAGCAACTCAGGGCCCTATTGCGAAGGAGAAACGATTGAGCTCGATTACACCTTTCCCATTCCTATTCCCTTCATTGAGTTTAACTGGACGGGCCCCAATGGTTTCAACTCTAGTGAAGAGGATCCCAGAATTCCCAATGCGCCTCCAGCCGCAGACGGCGTTTACAGTTTAGTAGTTTCTTTATTTGGCTGCAGTTCTCAACCCGCCACGACAACAGTAGTTGTCACTCCTTTACCCATATTGAATCCGGAAACACCTGTAGAGATTTGCCAGGGTGAACCCCTAAACTTAATGGTTGATGGCCCTACGGGCACCCAATATAATTGGAGCGGCCCTAATGGATTCTCCAGCAACATCCAAAATCCTACAGTCACTTCCTCAGCAGAATTGCAGGATGCCGGCAACTACATTGTCTCCGGGACACAAAATGGTTGCGCCGGACCCGACACCACCGTTGAGGTAACCATTTTTGAAGGTGCTGATATAGAATTGACCATAAATAATGAAGTACTTTGCACAGGTGATAACACAGGTGAAATAAGTGTAATTGTGAATTCGGGAAATGGACCTTTTCAATACAATTGGTCCGATCCTCAATTTGACGGCTTAGATAATATTACCGGACTGACCGCCGGCACTTACGCCGTAACAGTCACTGACGTGAATGATTGTACCACAACAGCGGATATTGAATTAACAGAACCCGACCCCTTAGTGTTATTCTGTACGGAAATTGAAGGCGAAAGTTTTCCTGGCGCAGAGGACGGCATTGGAGGAGTTGATATTTCTGGAGGAACTCCACCCTATACCTTATTTTATGATAATAATGATGGTGCTTCCGGAACCCTAACTGGCCTAGGAGCCGGTACTACAGAAATTAATGATCTGCCGGCCGGCACCTATGATGTAACTATTACGGATGCCAATGGCTGCGAAGCAACTTGTAGCTTCACCATAACAGATCCGGGCTGTGATGTTCAGATCCCCGATATAGCGGTGATTGCTGAAATTAATTGTTTCGGAGATTCTACAGCTGTCATACTAGCTCAAACCATGGGGGGCTCGGGAACCTATGTATATAGTTGGACAAACAGCAATGGTGATTTTGTTGGTGTCACCAATCCCATAACCGATCTGCCGGCAGACACCTACACTCTGACAGTAGCGGATGCTTTCGATTTAGATTGTGAACGCAATGTTCAAATTGAAGTTACAGAGCCGGATCCACTCTTGATTTCCTGTGAAATTTTGTCTGAAGTGAGTGCAGCGGGTGCCGGCGACGGTGAGATTCAAATTTCGTTCAGCGGAGGCACTCCCGATTACGATCTTATTATGAATGGAGTTCAAACTCCAAATGTCACTTCTCCCCTAATCATTGATACACTCTCTCCCGGAACATATGACATCGAAATTGTAGATGAAAATGGCTGCGTTACGGCTTGTAGTCTAACACTTTCCCCAGTAGACTGCGATCTCGAAATTAATACCTTTAGTATTCTCGACTCACTTCAATGTTTAAGCGATTCCACAGGACAGGCCACAGCTCAAGTTCTAGGTGGCCCCACCGGCAATTATACCTATCTATGGCGGAACTACCTGAGTATGGATACCCTGAGCCAGTTGGATACTGTCGATAATCTGACAGCAGGTCTTTACGAACTCCTTGTCACCGATGATAATTGTGTGGCTTCAGATACTTTTCGCATCAACGAAAATGAAAATGCACTCGAGCTACTGAATTGCGAAATCCTGGATCCGGTGTCCGCGCCGGGAAATGAAGACGGACGTGTTCAGATCTCCTGGACGGGAGGCATACCGGTCATGACAGCTGGAGGACCGCCGACCTATTCACTCCAAATCAGCGGTCCCTTGAATCTGAACCTCAATGTGCCCGACCTCAACTACACTTTTGAAAATCTCCCGGCGGGTACCTATGAAGTCACTCTACAGGACAGTATTCCCTGTACCCAAACTTGTACATTTACCCTCACCGATACCCCTTGTGATCTCAATATCGAACTCGACACGGCTTTTTTTGAGGGTTGCCCTGCTGACAGCAGTTTAACGATACGTCTCACCCCGAATCCTTTGGACAGCCATACCCTCCTTATTTGGAATACAGATACCGTATCTCAAGCTGAGCGAAACGAACTTTTAGCAGGGGTCTACCTCATCCAGTATATTGATACCCTAACCGGTTGCCGGGACAGCCTCCGTTTGGATTATCCGGCCACGCCTGCAGACCTCAACTGCTTTGTCGTAGATAATCCTTCACAAGCCGGATTAGAAGATGGGGTGCTCGGCTTTTCTGTTGATCAAATCGCAACGCCTTATGAAGCCCGTCTGATCGGTCCACAAGGGAGCCGGGACTCCTCTGGACTGGATACTGACAGCTTGATTTGGACCGATTTAGGTGAAGGAATCTACACCATTACCCTGACTGATAGCCTGGGATGCAGCTATTCCTGTGAAATCAATTTGACAGCGGGGGGCTGCCTATTGCAAATCGAACTCGATACCGCTTTTTTTGAGGGCTGCCCCACGGATAGCAATTTACTCATCCGTTTAACGGCTATAGATACAACACCACATACTCTTTATATCTGGAATTCAGACACGCTGAATCAGTTGCAGCAATCTAATTTAGCCGCCGGGAGCTATCAAATCATTGCTGTAGATACTTTGAGTTTATGCGCCGACACCCTCCAGGTTGACCAGCCCAATCCCAGTGTTCTAAATTTTGACTGCCAGGTCTTTTCGATCCCCTCCGGATTTGGTGTAAGTGATGGCGTGGGTGGTGTGGTTATGGATTCAGCCTCCCAGCCCATCAGTCTCACGATCAACGGATTTAATTATTTTAATGAGATTTCGGGTATGCTGTCCGATACCCTCCTTTTCGATGATCTGGACTCCGGCACCTACTTCATAACCATTGAAAATAACCTTGGATGCATAGATACCTGTTCCTTTTTTATGCCGAATGGCGGTTGTGGCATCTTTAGCATCGATAGTATTGTGAGCACCCCCCCAACGTGCGCAGCGCCCCAAAGTGGACAAGTTGAAGTTTTTGTAAGCGGAGGTTCTGGCGATTACACCTTTGATTGGGGTGTAGATAGTCTGCGGAATCAAAACCCCATCCTCAATGCGGAACCCGGCAATTATGCCGTAGAAGTGCGCGATACCACACTCGGCTGCCTGGCACTCGGAACTACTTTTGTAACGCCCGCCCCAGATCTGAATGCGCAACTTATCCTCCCGAATACCGTGTGCGCGGGCGATTCGGTTACTATCAGTGTAGAAAATCTCGATGGGCTCCCACCCTATCAAATCCTCTTGGATGGCATACCACTTATCCAAATTCAGTCAGATACCACCTTCAATATTTTATCCTATTCCGGCACGATCGAAATCACTGACAGTGGGACTTGCAGCTATAGTGAAGACTATTCGGTATCAGAAGCGCCCCTGGCCCAACAACTCATCGACCAGAGCTTATGTCCGGGCGATAGTCTGGTCGTAGCCGACTCCACCTTTACAGAGGACAATCCCATGGGTATGGTTCGCATCCCGGGCGGGGCAGCCAACGGTTGTGACTCCGTGGTGATCGTCAATCTGACCTTCGAATCCCTGCCTGCCGACTTCACCCTACTCCCTCCGGATTGCAATGAAAATTTACGAACACAGGTCCGAATAGACAGCATGGAAGGCTCTGGACCGTATCGGATCCAGCTCAATGGAGTGGAAGACACCTTTACAACTACACCCGCATCCTTTACGGGGAACCTCGGTCCGAATTCATTTACCCTTACCGATGCGGCGGGCTGTTCCAGCGACACCTTTTCTTTTATTGGGGAGGAGGTCCTACCGCTGTCCTTTCAAATTATAGGTTCCAACGAAATCATTCAGGGTGACACCCTTCAATTGAATGTCACGAATAGCGAGGCCCTCAGCAATTTCCAATGGACGCCCACCAACATTTTAAGTTGTGAAGATTGCCCCTCACCACTGGCCTTTCCGCAGGTGACGACGACCATTCAGCTTACCGCTATCGATAGCAATGGATGCCCGGGCGAGGCTATTTTTAGCCTTAGCGTTCTTGAAGCCGGCGAGGATATTTTCATCCCCAATGTATTTAGTCCGAACGGCGATGGCATCAACGACCACTTTAGTCTTTTTGCAGCGCCCGGGACCGGCGCCATTGAATCCCTTCGTATTTTCGATCGCTGGGGCAACCAGCTTTTCGAGCGAAGAAATATCCCAATTAATGCACCTTCCGCGGGATGGGATGGGCGTACGAATGGAGAGCCCCTGCCGCCTGGCGTTTATGTGTACTCCTTTCAGTTTTTGAATAGCGAGGGGCAAGTGCAGCATTTCAAGGGAAGTATTACGCTCGTTCAATAGGGGTATGAGGGCGATCCCCACCGGCCGCCTGTGCGCGCCCGGCGGGGCGTTATGTTCCGGGGCTCGCTCAGAGCCCCCGCCTCTGTCCTCGGTTGAACCGTCGTACATCGGCGGCCTCGCTCGGCCCTCGCCCACCCCAACTTGGGGTGGGTTCGGTCTTCCTCCCTTCGGTCGTCACCCCTGCACAGCACTATCGCAACTACTGAGATTTTCCCTTTTATCGCCCATCCGGGTTTAAAACAAAAAAAAGGCCCGGGCTTCAGAACAAACAATTTGCTTTCTTCTACCGTTATTTTTTGGATTATGAAAGTAGCCTTTGCCCCTGTGTACAAATATGGATTACCTGAAGGACACCGATTTCCTATGGAAAAGTACGAAATCCTTCCCGAGCAGTTACTTTACGAAGGTACGCTGGAGAAAGCAGACTTTTTTCATCCGCAGCGTTTGCAAGAAGAAGATATTCTCAGAGTGCATACCCCAACCTACTGGGAAAAACTCAAAACTCAAACCATAACGCGAAAAGAGGAGCGGAAGATCGGCTTTCCCATGCGTGCCGACCTCGTCGATCGCGGTCGATACATTGCGCGAGGCACCTATGAGTGTGCCCTTCATGCACGTGAGGAAGGTGTAAGCCTTAATATCGCCGGTGGGACGCACCATGCATTTTCAGATCACGGCGAGGGCTTTTGTGTTTTTAATGACATCGCTTTAGCCTCTCGGATGCTACTGAATGAAAAAAAAGTTCGACAAATTCTAATTGTAGACCTCGAC
>Ga0209944_1000790_pt1 | contig 13674 bp, 6 predicted proteins | sample SalPonR1_C_D2_MG_FD_185701 | JGI IMG/M metagenome (GOLD analysis project Ga0209944, IMG submission 185701) | Salt pond soil microbial communities from South San Francisco under conditions of wetland restoration - Salt Pond MetaG R1_C_D2_MG... ...
CGGTCGAACCCGCCAGCAGTTCGCACCCTAGCGTGCCGGGCGGTCGGAAAAGTTCAAGAAAAGATCAAGATTGATATTTCCGCGCCCGCTTGGTCCCCTGCCAAAGCCTTCCAGTGTGTCGATTGCGTCATTCATGCGTTGGCCCGGAACCATTTCTTGCGCATCCCCAGGAATATCAATACGACGCCGATCAATGCCGCCGGCGGGAAGAGCGGCGTGAACAAAAATGCCATCAGACCAGCGCCGATTTGCTCTTTATGCCGCCGGTAATGGGCGCCGCAGCCGCGGCAAACCCGGAATCCCTTTTCAACTGGTGTTCCGCAATGTCCACAACGCATTGTATTGACCCTCCTGTGCAGCGTGATCAATCACGAACCAGCAAGACCTGGATCGGGCTGATCTTGTTCACGTTCAGGATGCTGCCTTCTCCGAACGAGACCGCGATTTTCCCGTCGATGATATTGCCATCGGAGTCCTCGAAATCCGGGCCGTCGGTCGTGGTCCAGAACCACGGGGGGCCGACCGGCGCATTCAGCGGCCAGTTCGGGAACGCTTCGGGCTCGATGACCGGCTGAATGATGTTGCCGACATTGTCGCAGCGGATTCCCGGTCCGGAGACACTCGGCAGCAACAGCGCCGGATCGCCATCCGAGCAGTAGCGCAGCGTCGAAAGCTCCTCGACCGAAGGCAGGCGCCAGCCACCGTCCGGCGCGAGGACCACCGCATCGTCCCACTCGACGCCGCTGGCCTCACCGGTGCAGATCTGATTCGCCTCGTCCCAGACTCGACCTAAGGGGCAACGTTGCCATTCCAGACCCGTCACGATATCGAGCACCACATTCTCGCCGGTCACGCAGAAGCGGTTCTCGATCAGATCGTCGCTGCAGCCGGCGAATTCGAAGTCACCGGCAAAGATTGCAACCGGGTCGGAATCCGTGGCCTCGTTGTTCGACGGGTCTTCGTCTTCGATTCCGGCAGGCATCGTGGCGGTCACGGTGTTGACCACGTCCACGCCTTCGTCGACGATTACCGGCGCGGTGAGGGTGAACGCCATTCCCGCCCCTGCCGGAAGATCGACGATCTCATCGATGTCCCCCACGCCGGAGTCAACGGGACAGGCGACGCCCGTTCCCGGCGTGCAGGTCCAGGTTGCCGCCGTCGCATCCAGTTCCGGCGGCAGAACATCCACAATCCCGACCCCGAACAGGTCGGAAAGCCCGAGGTTCAGCACCTGGATGTCGTAGATCGTAGCCACCCCAGGCAACACGAACTCGGCCGCATTCGATTTCATTACCGCGACATCGAACTGCCCGCTCGTGCCGGTCAGACTGAATTCGGTATCGGAACCGGCGATGGCATCGGATTCGACGGTGATCGTCTGCACGAAATCGCCGGGGTCGGTCGGTTGGAACTGGTAGTCGATCGCGCACGAATCGCCCGCCGCGACGGAAAACGGCACCGCGCCGCACGTTCCGGCTGCCTGGGTGAACGGCGCTTCGGCTGGGTCGACAGCCGTGACCGTAAGTGCGCCAGAGCCGGGATTGCTGAAGACCAGACTGATCGGAGCCGAGGCGTCTTCTCCGACGACATTGCCGAAATCAACCAAATTCGGGTTCAGGTCCAGTTCCGGATCAAGATTTACACCTCTGCCACGGATGAAAAACCTCCCAAGGCCCGCGTTGGAATCAACCCATACAGTGAAAGCCTGAGTGCCAACATCTGAAGGACTGAAGCTGAACTCGAATGCACAGCTATCGCCCGCGGCAACTGTTGTGGCAGAACATTGATCGAGTATCAGACTGAAGTCATCCGCATCTGTGCCCACCAGTTGAATGAAATTGACGATCAGATCAGCGGAGCCGGCATTCTTCACCAGAAGCTCGCCAGACTCTTCGGTGGTGCTGACAGGCACCGCTCCGAAATCAAAACCGTCTGGCTCGAAAGCCATCACCGGAGCCTCGATCCCGATTGCAATGTATGTCTGTTGATCCGGCGACGAGAACGCATTGGAAACTATGTCAACTGCAGCTTCGCGCAGCCCTGTTTCGCTCGGCGCTACACCTACGTTGTAGGAGCAGGTCTCGCCCGGTGCTAGAGAACTTCCGCTGCAGTTATCAGCATCCAATATGTAATCGTTTGCCGCCGGGCCCGCTAGCGCAAGGCTTTCAATATCGAGTGCAGTGCTCCCGGTATTTTCGACTGTTGTTGTTTGATTACTGGACCCGCCGATTGCAACCTCGCCGAAATTTACTGACGCCGGGCTCAGATCCAGGACCGGCTGATCGTTTATCATTCCATTTCCGGAGAGAGTTACTGTATCGAGCGACGACTGCGCGCTGGAACGCACGTCGATCTGCGCTGATCTCTCGCCACTGCCGGTTGGAGAAAAAACCACTTCGAGAGTACATTCCGACTGTGGCGCCAAGGTTTCACCAGTACAGTCATCAGCCACTACGGGAAATTCGGCCAGGTTCACGCCGGTTACCAATACCGACTGTATATCCAGATCGACTTCGCCAGTGTTTTCGATTGTCACAACTTGCGGGATGCTGGTGCTACCCAGTTCAATGTCCCCGAAGTCAATCTCCGATGGAGAAATGTCAATTTCCTGCTGAACTGCCACTTCAAACGTTGCAAGCCTGCTGGAGAGTTCCTCACCGGCCAAACCAAACTCACCGCCTACATGTATGACCGGGCCGGCAACCGCCAAGGCATTGACCGACTGGTTGACTCCTTTCGCGGCGCCATCGCCCAGCGATGACCAGCCGCTGCCGTCCCAGTTCGAAACGAAGTTGATTGGCTGGCCGCCGGCTTCGGTGAAAGCGCCCCCAACATAAACGCCACTAGACGAGGTAGCCAAGGCTCTTACAGATATATTGATATCAACAAGGCTGCCGATGCCCGTCTGCCCGCCGCTTTCCAGCGCATGCCAGGCACTTCCGTCCCAGCGCGCGATATTATTTGCCAACTGGCCGCCAGCTCCCAGGAACTCGCCCCCGACATAAACGTCACTGCCGGACACGGTCAAGGCACGCACAACCGGGTCAATGCCACTGACACCGCTTCCCAGTCCATGCCAGGCATTGCCGTCCCAGCGTGCCACATAAAGTGCCGGCTGGCCGCCGGCTGCGGTGAATTTGCCACCGACGTACAACTCACCGCCTGAAGCCGCGAGGGCGTTAACATCAAAGTTGACGCCATTCTGCTCGCCGCTTCCCAACGTATGCCATTGACTGCCGTCCCAGCGTGCAATATTGTTGGCTGCCTGGCCGCCCGCTCGGGTAAAAGCCCCAGCAACATACACGTCGCTTCCCGACACGACCAGGGCATTTACAAAAAAGTCCGTACCATTTTGTTCAGAGCTTCCCAGCGCATGCCAATCCGTGCCGTCCCAGCGAGCCACTCTGGTGGTTTGCTTGCCACCAGCCTGACTGAAAAAGCCACCCACATAGAGATCACTGCCCGACACGGCCAGGGCGTTGACCCAGTTGTTCACGCCATTCTGACCGCCACTTTCCAACGCATGCCAGTCCGTGCCGTCCCAGCGCGCAATGAAGTTCGCTCGCTGACCGCCGGCTTCGGTGAAACGCCCCCCGACATAGAGATCGGCGCCCAGGACGGCGACCGCAGAGACAATGTTGTTTAGGCCATTTTGCCCACCGGTTATTTCCAATGCGTCCCAGTCAGCACCATTCCAGCGCGCCACGTTGTTAGCTGACTGCGCGCCGGCTTCGTCGAAGGCGCCGCCAACGAAAACATCAATCTCTGAGACAGCCAGGGCTCTGACATTTATACCGCCATTGCGACTAACGCCGTCGAGGCCATTCTGCTGATCGCTGCCGAGAGCGTGCCATTGATCGCCGTCCCAGCGTGCCACGCGGTAGGCTCGCTGGCCGCCAGCTTGCACAAACTGGCCGCCGACATATAGGTTACTTCCCGAGACGGTTAGCACTCGTACCACACTGTTCACGCCATTCTGCCCGCCGCTTTCCAGCGCATGCCAGGCACTTCCGTCCCAGCGCGCCAACGCGATGGCGGACTCTCCGCCGGCTTCTGTAAAACGGCCCCCAACATACACATCGCTGGCCGAGGCGGCCAAAGCATATACAGTCCCGTTCACACCATTCTGGCCTCCACTTTCCAGCGGCTGCCATTCGTTGCCATTCCAGCGCGCGACGCGGTTGGCCGACTGGCCACCTGCTTCTCCGAAAGCCCCTCCAACATAAACGTCGTTGCCCGAGACGGCCAGCGCCCATACGCGGTTGTTGACGCCGTTTTGGCCACCGGTTCCCAGGGAGTGCCACTCACTGCCGTCCCAGCGCGCCACGCGGTTGGCCGGCTGACCGCCGGCCTGGATGAACTGACCCCCGACATAAACGTCGCTGTCCGAAACCGCCAGGGAGAACACGGACGCAGGACTGACCCCATTCTGGTCACCGATTCCCAAGGAATGCCACTCCTTACCGTCCCAACGCGCGATCCCGCGGGCCGGATTGCCGCCGGCTTCGGTGAACGAGCCCCCGGCGTACAGCTCACCGCCAGATAATGCGAGTGCGGAAACATCTGGAGAAGAGAATGAAGAACCGCCGACACCATTTGCGCCGCCGCTTTTCAAGGCTTCGAATTGGTTGGCCACTGGATCGTATAGCGCGACGTAATGAGCGGCTGTGGTCCCGCAGACAGTGAAGCGGCCGCCGAGATAGACCCGACCCGATTCGTCGATCGCCATGGCCAGGATTTCGCCGTTGCAACCGGAATTCATCCCCCCAAATGCCTCCCACTCCCCTGCGACTGTGCCGATCCCGCCCTGCACCACAAAGCGCGGCGTGCCGTCAGCACTCGTCTGCATTTCGAAGCCTTCCGGGTCCAGGCTGCCACTGAATCCTTCGGGAATCGACAACCGACCCTGGTCATCCAGAAACTCCCCCAAACCGTGCGCCTGCCCGAATGCCGCCAGCGGCACCCACAGGCAAAGTAACAGCAAAGCCAGACCGCAGCAGCGACAAGCGAGGCTCAGATGGCGAATTTTCATGGTCTGTTTCTCACTATGTCGTAGCCAATAAAAGTAGTGCCGTAGGTGCGACCAAGAATTTTGCTACGTGCCGATCATGTGGTTGCTCGCGTTGCCGGAGTTCATTCGCCACTTCCTAGAACCGCGCGAAACGGTTCGGCGATGATTGGAGGCTAACCTTTACTCTGACTTGAAGACTTCAAGAAACCCTCAAGGATGCTCCAGGCTACTCCCACCGAAGGTTTGGCCACTCCCAGGCCGCCTTGATGTCGGCCTTGATGTCGTCGCCGGGTGCTTTACCTGTGCGTTTAGTAGGCGGGGGCTTAAGGCGAGGCTTCCAGATGCTGTTTCAGCGGCGTGACAATCCAGTCCTGTATTCCGGATTCTTCAAGCGTGTCGACTGCCGCTTCGAGCCAGGCGATGCCCTGTTCGCGCTCGTCGGTGTATATCTAGATCAGGGCCTTCAGCGCGTCGACGCGGGTATTCCAGTGGCTGGCGGGGCTGGCGGCGGCGAGTTTTTCGGGGTCGAGGCGATCGGCGATGGGTCGGGCCTCTTCGGCCCGGTCGAGCTCGATCGACCGGTGCGTCAGCTCGTCGGGGTGCACCGGCGTCCGAACATCAAGGTTGCACATACCCGAATTAATCGGATGGAAATGGGTGTAGAAACGGCTGAGGTATGGAAAATTGGATGTGATTGGAGGTATTATTGGATGTAGCCAACCCGATGGATGGGCTGAATTCATGGACGATCTACTGAATACCGCGACAATCGGCATCACGCCGCCGATGCTGCGCGCCATTGCCGAAATCGATGAGTTCAAGGGTGCATGGACCGCGCTCGGGCGGCTGGCGCCGGAGCGGATGGAGAACCTGCGGCGGGTTGCCGCGATCGAGAGTATCGGGTCGTCCACGCGCATCGAGGGTGCGAAGTTGTCTGACCGCGAAGTCGACCGTCTTCTCTCGCGGATCGATGTCACTTCCTTTGCCAGTCGTGATGAACAGGAAGTCGCCGGTTACGGCGCTGCGATGGAGACGGTCTTTGCAAATTACGCTGCAATCGCTCTGAGCGAGAACCACATCAGGCAGCTTCACCGCGACCTGCTGCAATACACCGACAAGGACGCGCGGCATCGTGGTGCCTACAAGACATCGAACAATCATGTCGAAGCGTTCGGGCCGGACGGGCAAAGCCTGGGCGTCGTGTTCGAAACCGCCACGCCATTCGAAACGCCGGCGCAGATGAAAACGCTGGTTGAGTGGACGCGGAATGCCATTGAAGCCGATGAGTTGCATCCGCTGCTGATCATCGGCGTTTTCGTGGTTGTCTTTCTCGCCATCCACCCGTTTCAGGACGGTAACGGGCGGCTGTCGCGAATCCTCACGACGCTGCTCCTGCTGCGCGCGGGTTATGCCTATGTACCCTACGCTTCGCTGGAAAGCGTCATCGAACGATCGAAAGAAGACTACTACCGCGCATTGCGCAGCACGCAGGCTACACTTCGCTCGGATGGACTCGACTGGCAGCCCTGGCTCGATTATTTCCCTGGCGCGCTCGTCGGTCAAAAGCGCGTGCTCGACGAGAAAATCCGGCGTGAAAAGATCCTGCTCGATTCACTGCCGCCGCTTTCGCTGGAAATCCTCGACATCGCTCGCACGCAGGGGCGGGTAACGGTCGGAGGCGCGGCAAGACTCACCGGGACCAGCCGCAATACCGTCAAGGATCACGTCAGGCGCCTCGTCGAAACCGGCCACCTCACCCGTCACGGCGCCGGGCGCGGGACCTGGTATGCGCTTGCCTGACCCCGACCGCCCGCCGACCAGCATCACGAGCTGCGATGCCCCGAAAATTCCCGGATTTGTCAGTCACCGTGCTCGGGACCCGTCGCGCGCATCATCCAGATGCTGTTTCAGCGGCGTGACAATCCAGTCCTGCATTCCGGCTTCTTGAAGCGTGTCGACGGCATTTTCCAGCCTTGCGATGCCCTGATCGCGCTCGCCGGCATGGATCTGGACCAGGGCCTTCAGCGCCTCGACCCGGACATCCCAGTGGGTGCCAGGGCTGGCGGCGGCGAGTTTTTCGGGGTCGAGGCGATCGGCGAGGGGTCGGGCCTCGTCGGCCCGGTCAAGCTCGATCATGGCGCGCGCCAGATAGTGTTCCATGAGCTGGACCGGCGGGCTTTCCGGGCCGGTCAGCGTGGAGAACTTGTTGGCAGCCTCGGTGAGCGCCTCGTGCGCTTTTCGCCACTGACCGCTGCGATAGGTGATGATGCCCTGGTTGGCGCGAGCACCGACGCAGTTGAAGGTCTCCGGGCCGGCGGTGCGGCAGGCGATCTCGGTGACCTGCGCTGCGGTGCGCGCGGCGTCGCCCCAGCGCCCGGCGGCACCCAGCATGGCCGCGTATTCGTTCAACGTGGCGCCATACTCCGGGGAGTCCTTGCCGAACGTGTCGGCCGCTGCTTGCAGGCCGCGTTTGAAGGCCTGCTCGGCGTCGTCATAGCGGCGCAGGTAGCCCAGCGTGGCCGCTCGAAGTCGGCGGATTTCGGCAAGCAGGCTCGGAGGCACGCCGGCAGCGCGATATTCGGGGCCGAGAATTTCCTCGGCGATTGCACTGGCGGCTTCGAACTCCTGCATGCGCGCCAGCGACTGGGCCCGGGTGCTGGCGACCGAAAACCTGCGCCGCAGATCGTTCGGCGCATATTCACCCAGCCAGTCGGCGGCGGCATCGGCATGCGCGAGCGCCTGTTCGGGCTGGGTCTGCATCAGATGGAACTGGCTGCGGATCGATCTTGACTGGAACGCCGCAGGATGCCCGGTGTCGAGCAGTCCGCCGGCGTCCCGATCGGTCGCCTCCAGCACTTCGCCGGCCTGGTCGAATGCCGAGACCCGGACCAGGCTGCCGGCCAGCGAATAGCGCGACACCAGCATGTCGGGCCCGAGCTCGTTGCCCAACTGATCGATCAGCGCACGCGCTCGCTCGGCGTGCTCCAGCGTCGACTCGGTCTCGCCCAGCCCGGCGAGGATTTCGGCCAGCGTGATGCGCGTGGAAAGTTCGAGCAGCGGCTGGTCGTGAAGCTCCTCGTCGATTAGATCGTCGGCCCGCTCCAGCGCCTCGCGCAGCGTCAGATCGCGGCCGGCGCTGGTATGGCGACGATTGGCTTGCACCAGCAGCCGGGTCAGAAACTCGTTGATACTCTCGGCGCGTTCGACCGCCGATTCAGCCGTGTCGCGGGCGACCAGCAGTTCGCGCGCGAACCAGGCGCTGCCGACCAGCGCGACGGCCAGCACGCCGATCGTCGCCCACAGCCAGGGCCGGCGCGCCCGCGCGCGCTCCAGCGCCCGTCGGGTTTCGCGTTGCTCGGTTGCCCGGCGCTCGGCCTGCCGGGCCCGCTCGCGTCGCTCATCGCGTGATTCCAGCCGCTCGATCAGCGCCTCGACACTGGCCACGCGCCGGTCCGGATCGCCGGCGGTCGCCGCGGCGATATCCTCGCGCAGCAGGGGATCGGCGATTTCCTGGTCCCAGTCCGGCACAATCACGCTACGAAAGTCGCCGACGACGAGCTGGTAGAGGACGATCCCCAATGCGTAGATATCACCGCGAACGCTGGCCGGCGCGCCTTCGTGGATTTCCGGGGCCATGTACATCAGCGTGCCGCGATCGGGGCTGGAGTCCGGACTGTCGCTGATGGTCATGCCCATCGCGGTAATGCCCAGCTTGTCGAGCAGTTCGGGATTGCTCAGCGTGGCGCTGCCGAAATCAGCCACGCGCGGGCGCCACTGGCTGGCGGCGTCACGCTCGATGAGAATATTGGACGGCTTGATGTCCTTGTGCAGGATGCCGATGGCGTGGGCGCGGGCGACGACGCGGGCAATGGCAATGAAAAGTTCGATGCGCTGGTCGACGTCGATGGCATCCAGACGCGCATTGTGCCCGGCCCACTGGTCCAGCGACTCACCGCCGAACTCGCTTTCGATGAAAAACGGCGCCTCGGCGAAATTCCAGTCGACGATTCGCACCACGCCGCAGTCGTCGCCGAGCATCTTGCGCAGCAGCCGATTCAGCGTCGCCTCGCGCTTGAGCGAAGCCAGCCGCCGGCCGTCGGCCGTCGGCGGCAAACTTGAACACCCGCTTTCCGCCGTCGGTGCGCCGCGCCAACCAGACCTCGCCGCCGGCGCTCTCGCCCAGCCGGCGCGACAGCTTGAAATCCTCCCGCCCGGGCACCGGCTGGCCGGTTGCGAGTTCCAGATCGCTTGATGCGCGCTGCCGCGAGACGTTGCGCTCGATGCTGCCGACCAGCCGGTAGCCGGCCCGGGGCACGGTCTCGATGTCCACCGCGTCGACATCGGCCAGCGCCTCGCGCAGCTTGCCGATCGCGGTGGACAGAACATTTTCGACCACGACCCGGCCTTCCCAGACCGTGTCCATCAGCTCTTCGCGGGTAACCACCTCGCCGGCATGGCAAAGCAGCAATTCCAGCACCTGCGCAGGCTTCAGTTCCAGCTTCCGCGGCTTGCCGCCGACCTTGAGCCGCATCGCGGCCTGGTCGAATTGGGCATTGCCGAAGCGCCAGACAAACAGCGCGTCGCCATCGGAATTTCCTGTCACGCCTGCCTCGCCGAATCGTCGAGCTTGCATTGAGTATATCCAACAGGCAAAGCGGTGACGTTACCTCCTCGTCGTTAATGATCCGGTTTCATCAGGCGAAAGCCTGGAGCGGCCTTGACCCCCCTCTTGACATCCGGCAAACTGCTCCCCGGGAGCGATGGCAATCACTAATCGGGGATGAAGGCGGGATGTCATCGAATGGCGAGCAGTACTATCGCTGGAGCTTCGGGGCCAGCGGATTCGACGAAGCGACACACAAGTTCACGATCCACGGCAAGCCGGTCGGCCTGGAGCCGAAGCCGCTGAAACTGCTGGCGCTGCTGCTGCGCAACGCCGGCGAGGTGGTTACGCGCGAGGAGATCCAGGCCGAGGTCTGGGACGACCGGGTCACGGTCGCCAACACGATCCCGACGGCGATCGGCAAGCTGCGCAAGGCGCTGACCGACGACTGCACGATCGCCATCGAGACCGTGCCGCGCAGCGGGTATCGCCTGACCGGCGAGGTCGAGCGCGTCGCGGTTGGCCGGGTAGCCCCGAACCGGTTGTCGTTGACCGTCGGCGAGCCGGTGCCGCTGCGGCCGGACTGGATTCTTGCCGAGCAGATCAACGCGACGGCCTACAGCGATATCTGGCTGGCCCGGGATGGTTCCGGAACGCATCAGCGCGTGTTCAAGTTCGCCGTCGACGGCGGACGACTTTCCCGGCTCAAGCGCGAGGCGGCCCTGAACCACCTGCTCGCAGACAGCCTCGGCGAACGCGACGACATCGCGCCGATGGCCGATACCAATTTCGCCGAACCGCCTTTCTTTCTGGCCTACGAGTACGAGGGCGTCAACCTGCGCGAATGGGCCGTTCAAGGCACGCGCTTCGCGGACATGTCCCGGCACGAGCGGCTTGGCCTGTTCACCCGGATCTGCACGGCCGTCTCGGCCGCACACGGCATCGGCGTGCTGCACAAGGACATCAAGCCGGACAACATTCTGATCGCAGAGCGGCCGGATGGCGGTCTGGACGTGAAGCTGGGCGATTTCGGCAACAGCGAGCTGCTCGAATCCGAACAGCTCGAGCGACTCGTTCTGACCGTCGATGGCGTGGCCGTGACGCGCGACGCCGATAGCAGCAGCGGCACCCTGATGTACCTGGCCCCGGAACTCCTCCAGACCGGAACCGCCACGGTGCGCAGCGATATCTTCGCGCTCGGCGTATTGCTCTTCCAGATACTGGCCGGCGACTTTCGCCAGACGCTCACACCGGGTTGGCGACGCCGGATCGACGACGAACTGCTCATCGACGACATCGCCGCGGCCACGGATCATGATCCGGCAAGACGGCCGGCCAGCGTCGACGAACTGATCCGGCGAATCGACAATCTGGACGAGCGGCGACTGAAGCGCGAACAGACGCGCCAGCAGCAAGTAGCGCTCGAACAATCACAGCGCGCGCTGGAAAAACAGCGCGCCCGCCGCCCGTGGATCTGGGCAGCGGTCGCCTCGCTGATGATCGGCCTCGGCCTCAGCCTGTATCTGTACCGCGAGGCCGAACAGGGCCGGCAACAGGCCGAGGCGTTCGTCGAGCAGATGCAAGCGGTTCAGCGGTTCCTGAGCGAAGACATCATCGGCCGCGCTAACCCACTGGATCCCCTCTACGACCCGGAAGCCGGGATCAGCGCCATCCTCGAGGACGCAGCGGAACAGATCAGCGAGCGCTTCGGCGATTCACCGCGGGCTGCGGCCGGACTGCACCGAAGTGTTGCCGGCGCATTTTCAACATTGCGTCGCGATGAAGCAGCGTTCGAGCATTTCGGCAAGGCCCGAGCGCTGTACACCGGGGTATTGGGACCGGATCATCCGACCCCGACACTCGTCGGGTACGAGCAGGCCGATGTATTGGTCAACGCCCATGGCTTCGATCGAGCGCGTGAGTTATTGCAGCAAGTCGACGCGCGTTCGGGCACTTCGGTCAAGCAGCAGGCGCAAGTCCGCTATCGTCGCGCCTACAGCTACGCCCGCCTGCATGCAGGGCTGCACGACATCCCGAAGGCCGTCGAGTTCTACGAGCAGGCCATTACTGCCTCTCGACAAGCCGAGTTGCAGGAACCCGCGCAACTGGCACGCTTGAAACTCGGCCTCGTCGATGCCTATATTCGACTTGCCGAACCCGAGCGGGCTAAGACAATTCTCGGCGAAATGCGCTCGACAGGCGCATTCGACCAGCTCCCCGCCGACATCCACGCGCTCACCACCCGAAACCAGGCCCGTGTGCACCGCGAGCTCGGTGACGACCGTCGGGCCCTGGGCGTTGCACAACAGGCTGTCAGGGAGATGATCGATCTCTACGGCCAGGCGCATTACCAGACGATCACCAGCATGAGTCTGGTCGCACAACTGCAATCCCGTCTCGACAATTGCGAGGGCTCGATTGCAACCAGCCGGAAAGTGCTCGACCTGATGCGCGATCTGTACGGCGCCGACAACGCCAGCGCGTTGATCGAACAAAGCAACCTCGGCAGCAAGCAGTTCGGCTGCGGCCGGCATGAACAGGGCATCGCAAATGTCCGCGCCGCCGCCGAGGGCTTAAGGCAACAGTTCGGCGACGAAAACCGCGCCGTCCACCAGATCAGCTTCTATCTCGCCAAATACCTCCACCAGAGCGGCGAGCATGAAGAATCGCTGGAGATGCTCGATCACCTGGTCGAAGTCGCGCTCGACAAGACCGACGGCCTGGCGATCACCGCCGCCGAAATCCTGCTCTGGCGCGGGCGCGTGCTGGCCGAACTTGGCAGGCCCGATGAAGCGCGCGCCGCCCTGGAACGGGCAGTGAGCCATGCCGAGGGCGAGCACGTCCCGGAAGAAGTCGCCACCGAGGTCGCCGCGGAATTTGAGCAGCTTGCGTCGAACATCGAACCGGGCATGTAACCGATTGCCGGCCGGCCGCGATTGCCTAAGCGCGTTAATACGTATCCACGAAAGCCCTGCTCCAGCCGAGCAACCCGGGGCGCGCACCGACCACGTCGACCCCGGATCTGAAACAAGACCGGACTACAGAAACAACGCCTGCAGGTCGTTGAGAAAGCGCGCGCCGCGCTCGGTGCGGATCAAGAACGTTCCCTCGGCACCGCATTCAGCGTAGATCGGGGCTACATCCCCGACGCACTCGTGACGCTCCAACAACCCGGCTTCGAGCGCACGCCCCAGACCCGGCGCCAGCGTTTCGAGGTCAAGCCCGGTGCGGGCCGCGAACTCGGCCAGCGGAATCGGCTCGGCCAGGCGGGTGCGGTTGAGCATGTATTCGAACGCCATGTCTTCGGCTGCCACGGCTTCCTGTTCCGCGATGAAGCTGCCGTCGGTGGCCGCAGCCATCCACGAATGCGGGACTTTCTTGCGGCGCGTTCTCAACACAGCCTCTTCGGCCGGTAGCGTGATCTTGCCCGAGGCGCCGGCGCCGATGCCGAGGTAGTCGCCGAAGCGCCAGTAGTTTAGGTTGTGGCGGCAGGCGCGGTGCGGTTTGGCCCAGGCCGAGATTTCGTAGTTCTCGTAGCCGGCCCCGCCGAGCCGTTCGCCGCAGGCGTCCTGCATGGCCCAGACGGTTTCCTCGTCGGGCAGCGTCGGCGGGCGGGCGGCGAATACCGTGTTGGGTTCGAGCGTCAGTTGGTAGTGCGAGACGTGCGGCGGGTCGAACGCCAGCGCTTGCTCGACGTCGGCCAGCGCCTGCTCGACGGTCTGGCCCGGCAGCGCCCACATCAGGTCGAGATTGAAATTGTCGAAGCCGGCGTCCTTGATCGCATTGACCGCTGCCCTGGCCTGGTGGCCGTCGTGGATCCGGCCCAGCGTTTGCAACTTTGCATCGTCAAAGGTCTGTATCCCCAAGCTGATGCGGTTGACGCCGGCAGCACGGTAGGCCTCGAAGCGGTCGTGCTCGACGGTGCCCGGATTGGCCTCCAGCGTGATCTCGGCGTTCGGCGCCAGCTTCAGGCGCGCCGCGGCGCCGTCGATGATCCGGCCGATCGCGTCGGCCGAGAACAGGCTGGGCGTGCCGCCGCCGAAGAACACCGAGTGCACGG
>Ga0209944_1000800_pt1 | contig 13541 bp, 10 predicted proteins | sample SalPonR1_C_D2_MG_FD_185701 | JGI IMG/M metagenome (GOLD analysis project Ga0209944, IMG submission 185701) | Salt pond soil microbial communities from South San Francisco under conditions of wetland restoration - Salt Pond MetaG R1_C_D2_MG... ...
TGATCCAAAAACACCTTACTTTGATTATATCCGGGATCTTTCTTCCAATCCGCGCGCAGTGACAGTTAAACGAGCAGATTTACATGTCAATTTGAATTCTGCACAAAGAATGAGACTGCCCGATGATAAAGAGCGCATAATAAAATTTCAAAAAGCATTGACCCTGCTCGCAAATGCTAATGGCTTCAAGGAATAGCTTGATGTTTGTCAGATTTTAAATTCAACTCACTATCTATGCTTTCTAGGTGCTTTCAGCTATTCCTATATTTAGATAAGAAAAATTTTCATTGCAATTTTTTATTTGAGTTGTATTTGACTCGACAAGAATTCTATTGTATATTCCCAAAAAACGATTTTCATGAGTAGATTAAACAACAAAAATGCTGTCATCACAGGGGGCTCAGGAGGAATAGGTCGGGCAACAGCTGAAAAAATGCTCGCTGAAGGCGCCAAAGTCCTTATCGTAGATATAGACGCTGAAGCACTTTCCAAAGCCCAAAACGAAATTCAAAACGATAATCTCCACATCTTTCAGGCAGATGTCACAAAACCACAAGAAGTTGAAGCCTATGCAGATGCAGCGAAAAAGCTGTTTGGTCAGGTTGATATCTTCTTTAACAATGCCGGTGTCGAAGGAAGCGTAAGCCCCATTGAAGAGTATCCACTTGACACCTTTGATAAGCTAATCGACGTTAACATTAAAGGTGTGTATTATGGTTTGCGTTACCTTTTCCCCCTTATGAAAGAGAAGGGTGGATCTATAATCATCACCTCTTCCGTAGCCGGACTCACAGGCACACCGCGCGTACTCCCTTATGTAGCCAGCAAACATGCAGCCATAGGAATGATGCGCTCCGCCGCCATGGAAGGAGCACCCCACCAAATTCGAGTAAATACAATCAATCCCTCACCGGTAGATAATCGAATGATGCGTTCTTTAGAAGAGGGCTTCGCTCCAGGGCAGGCAGAAGCAGCACGGAAGAATTTCGAACAGAACATTCCGCTGGGACGGTATGGTTCAAACGATGATATGGCCAACACGGTCTTGTTTTTAGCCAGTGATGAAAGTAGCTTTATTACTGGAGCCGTAATTCCCGTAGATGGTGGTTTGACAGCCGGTTAAAATGATCGCGTTTCTTCCGTTTAATGGTTACATTTGTCGTATGCAATTGTCGACGGAAGATATGAAACGCCTCATGACGGGAGGAGCGTCGGTATACCAAAATAGCGAAGGACAACCTTCAGCCGTAGAATATTGGGTTCAGGCCTATCTCGGAGCCTGCCTTTGGTCCGAAGATGTCCAAAATGTACCTCCATTATCCTTTTCAGAAGGAGAATGGAAACCGCCCGCTCCGCCCGCACTCCAAGCCGCATTCCAACAGCAGATGGATAATTCCCACTCATGGGATGAGCGGGAATTACTATTGCTTTGTAAAGCGTATCAGGTTCAAATCCCGGCGCAATACCTGGCAGAAGTAATCTATCATCCCCGACAAAGACAACACATTCCGAATACCGTGTTAATCCAGGCTCAAGATGTCCTTAGAGCTATGGGCGGCACATTACCTCAGGCGAGAATATTTGCCTCGGACCTGACAGAAAAGGAATGGTCTTCTCTATCGCCTCTCGACAGGAAATTAGCCTGTCGCTTTCGATGGCTGACCAGTGAATCTGTAGATTGGGTAGACTGGCTCCTTCATTCTTCGGCAAAAGAACAATTTGAGATCGTGATGGAGAATATCTATCATTCTTCAGAGCCTATTCCACATATACTATATAACCTAAGCCGAACAAAAAGCCGAAAATTGCGGGGCGCATTGCAAGTCCTCGCATGGAAAAACCCGACGGTGCTAAAAGACGATGTCCCGATTGATTGGATAGTGCCGCCGGAAGAGTTCACTTTAGCCAACGCAGATAAGTCAGCCCTAAACTGGCCACATCCGCCGCTTATTTCAGAGGCCCTCTCTTCGGAGGATTGCCTTCGAGCCTGGCTGCCCCAACCCCAGAATTCGAAAGAACCGGAATCCGAAGATGCTGAGCTCGAACTGCATGCCTTATACTTCCATTCAGAAAAAGACGCCCTGAAAAAAAGTTGGAGCCAAATCTCTCCGACTGAAAAAAGTATGCCTCTCTATCGGGCAGCGGCCCGCTTACTTTCACCAGATTTCTTTCTGAAAAATTATGAGGAGGTGGCTGCAAATACGCACTTTCCTCCGGATCAGATCGATCAGGTCCAAAAGTGGCTCTATGCACCCGATGTATTTGTTCCCGCTGAACAAAGTCCATTCATTTGGAATTTGATGGAGGACTGGGCAGAAATGCCGGAAGCACAAGAAAATGAATCATCATTGGGACTGATGACTCATCAACTATCAAATCGATTGCATCCCTCTGTATTATCAAAGGCCGAAAAAGATCCGTTCGACTTTTTTGACTCACCCCTAAAAACACAGTGGGAAGATCAGCTCAAAAAAAGACGTTCGCTCTACCAAAATTTAGCAAAATGGCAAAAAAACAATTAAAACCCCTTCGTCAAGGGGCTGAAATCCAATTTAAAAAGGAAATTCAGGCTTTAAAAAAGCAGGATAGTGGACATCGACCGCCCGGATGGCAACTCAGTCCAGCTGCTGTTGTACAGTACATCATAGGCGACAAAAGTATCCCACCCAAATATATTGGAGACCGCAGCAAAATTGAAATGGCCGTAGCTACCCTGGCTTCCGGACGAGCCCTTTTACTTATGGGCGTACCCGGAACAGCAAAAACCGTTTTGGCGGAACATCTCGCTGCCGCTATTTCAGGTGACTCCACTCATATCGTCCAGGGCACCAGCGGCATGTACGAAGATGCCCTGAAATACTCCTGGAATTACGCTGAACTATTGGCACGTGGCCCCAGCGAGGCGGCTCTCATTCCCTCGCCTGTTTTGAAGGCCATGCAGGAAGGCAAAATTGCCCGCATCGAGGAACTTACGCGTATTCCTTCGGACGTACAGGACGCCCTTCTCATGATTCTATCGGAAAAATCCCTGCCTATCCCTGAACTCAACACTTCTGTCGCAGCCGTTGAGGGGTTCAACCTCATCGCCACTGCCAATGAGAAGGACCGCGGGGTCAACGAACTCTCCGCCGCTCTCCAACGTCGGCTAAATACCATCCATATGCCCCTGCCTGCAAGCCTCGAAGAAGAGGTAGATATTGTATTGGCCGGAATCGAGCCACCCTCGTCGAAAGCCAAAAAGCACAGCAAGAAAATGCAGCGGGATATCGAACAGCTCGTCCAAATGTTTCGCGAACTTCGCAGCGGCATCACGGCCGATGGCGAAACACAATTTCCATCTCCTCAATCTACGCTCTCAGCAGCAGAAGCTATCGCCGTTATCCAATCGGCTATGGCCTACAGTCAAAATTTTCAGGATGGTGAGCTTTCCCCTCAAAGCCTAAGCCTCGCCATGACTGGAACTGTCATCAAACACAGCGATCGAGATCGAAAAGCCTGGCACGAATACATCGAACGCGTGCTCAAAAACCGGGCCGACTGGACGGATTGGTACAAGGCCTGCGTCGATCAAATTCTTCCTGACGCATGACGAAACCTATGTCAAAACATGTCGTTTTAGGCATGCGTCACCACGGACCGGGCTGAGCTCGATAAGTCGGAGAACAGCTTCCTGCTGTTCAATGGAGGATGAGGGGTGCATATAGCACTCCCTAAAAATCCCCTTAGCAAGCAGATACTTCCGGATTTTTTTCAGAAGCCCTGGCGGACCCACCAACGGTTGTAGAAAGTTACTCTTTACAGGCTATTTCCGGAAACTGTTTTTTTGATGTGAATATGAAAAAGCATGCGTGTAAGCAAAGTATGATGAAGGAGCATAGGCAGAGCTGCGAGACTGAAGAACAACGAAGCTTACGCGCATATTTTACATTTAGACCATTTCGCATGAAATGGCCATTCACGCGAAAAGATAGTTTCCGGAGGTACCCTACCGTCAAAAAAAGGTACGTATCCTAAATTTTACTAAAAAGGCACCTTATAGATATTTATTTTATATGTTCCGGAGTCACCACTAAAAGCATCTGCCACCAAAAGCTCTTTCTTTTTGTGATTATACAAAATATGACCAATGACATTATCGTGATTCAAAAGAACTAATCGCTCTCCGGTAAAATAATCCTTTACATACAAATCACCTCGATCTAACTCTGCAAAAAATGGCAACTGAGCGGGTGCAAAACTTTGAAGTCTACCTTCTGCGGACCGAATACGTCTCTTTGATTCTGTATCGATTTGGTACAAACGTGAAGTACTCCAAAGATATATCGCATTATCTTCTGGCGCACTGTGAATACGTGGGAGACTATAATATTCAGAAGAAGTTGCTTCTTCAAAAAGCAATTGATTATTTCTCAAATCATATATATGGCGTTTTTTAAAACTGTTCCCCGCACTATCCTCCGTTTCTATATAATAATACGGATAAGATACATCAGATGCCCACAGAAAGCTCGATAGACTGGGCACGTCAGTTGAATCAAAGGTCATCTGCATCAGCGTGTCTTTCACCATGCCATCAGCGTTTTCCTTGATCAAATAATACGTAGATAATGCTTCATCAAACAAAATAGCAATACGAAAATACTGGCCAGATACATGTTCAAAATAACATTCTACAATTCTATATTCACCTACAAGGGGTTGAAATGAAATAGACCTTTGCATTTGATCAGGTCCGGTGATAACCAATTTATCTGCTAGTAGACCATAGAGTCCGACACCGTCTTCAAAAGTCCAAATTTTCTCAAGAACACGATCGGGAATATTTACATCCTGAACACTGCCTGTCCGATTATCCCAAATGAATAATTCATAAGGGGAGTTAGGGGCTGACCATTCAGGATGTTTCAGAACGAAAATATAATCTTGAAATGTTTGGCTTGTAAACGGCGAAAAAGGAATGCCCATATATCTCTTAAAGCTTGATTCTGCTTTATGGTATACATAAGCTGAGTCGCCCGGAAAAAATAAGGATATATAACTCGCACTCTGAATAACTTCAGGAACTAGACCGCCCCTACCCAATTCGTAGCTCACGCTTTGGCTTGGTTCTAATGTATTGTAAAATGGGGTATCAGGATCAAGATCTTCTAGATACGAAGCATCTTCCTTACTACAGCTCACCAAAATAATCATCGAGAATAACAGGATACAATGGATTTTCATAATTAAAAGGTGTAATTAATTTCAAAATTGATTGTGATTGCATTGAAATAAAGTTTTTTTACAGGTAAAACATAATCTGTAAAGGGTAAGGGATCATCCGGAGGCAGAATAAACGTCAACCAATGATCAGGATCAATAAAGAGTCCTCCCCAACCGTAAGTATATTGCAGTCCGGCCGAAACCCAAAGGTTTCTCCACAAATTATACCCATAATGTGCTCCCAGCGAAAACTGATGTAAATTCCGAAATTCTGAGTCTGTATTTTTCACTATATGCTTCCTGGAGAAACTATGAATGACAGACTCTTCTGTTTGATTTGAAAAAACGTCTGTAAGCGATCGCTGCACATCTGCATGGCCACCTAATACCAATGAAAAAGAGTACGTCGGGTCAACATGCAGTCTATGCTTTTCATTTTGGAAAGGTACAATGGTCAAACCGGTCGAAACTCCTGCATAATCAAAGAAACGCGTAATATCATAATCAATGGAGCGCCAGGTAAAACCGTGGTCTCTGGATACCGAAGCAGTTTGATGATAGGATGTTTGTGTATAAACACCTCCAATGTGATAGAAAAACAACTTCTTTTTGCCAAGCGGAATCGAAAATCTTAATTCCGTAGAGGCATAAAAGGATGGCTGATTTTTAACCGCTCCGTCTTGAATAAACTCGTTATCGATGTCTGCCACGGAAAAACTAGTCGAGTACAATAGACCCAGGTTTTGTTGGACGGATAATTGGTATTGTGCCGATAGTCCACAGAAAATCATGCTGAAGAGAAAAATCAATGAATTTTTTTTGTAACACATAAATTTTGATTAAAAACATTAAAAATGATGCTCAAAGTAAATGATGGAATAGAAATATACAATTTTTTTCCAATTATTAGCATTAGTAGATTACTTTTAGCTAGTGTTAGATACCTAAACATAGTTGCGTAACAATATCTCTTCATTTCTTCTTACAATTAAGCGATGAGAAACTCACACTTCCCTGAAGCCTATACGGTGGCTCTGCAGCATTCGGTATATTTTTCTGGCTCTCTACAAGAACGATCCCGTCGGAAGGTTTGTTTTTCAATTCTTTATTGCCAATAATTGTTGATCGATATTTTGCCTGTGGCATGTCGCGCTGGATGGTCAGTCGTTCGACGAAACTGGGACATGTGTTTTCCCCGATGCAGCAATCAGATCGACATGTACATTTGCATTTCATCAGTCATCAGCTATATTGATGGCAACCAGCTCTTGACCATTAAAACCATAGAGAACTTCCCGTTCCTGATCGAGCACCACGCAATCTGCATAGTACTTACCAAAGGGTATCTGATCTTCTGTGTCCCATAGTACCTGACCATCACTTGTTCTTACAGCATATAAAACACCACGATTTGATCCAAAATACATCACGCCGGCATGCTGGTGAACTGTATTAATGTCAAAAGCATTAAATTCTCGATCATAGATCACCTCACCAGTCTGGGCATCCATGCACAAGGCCCCTCCATCAGAATCAATATAGTCGGTGTAGAACCAGATGATATTTCCTTCTTGGGTATAGATGGTGTTTTCGAAGCGAGATAGACTGTAAGCATCATTGCCTTCAAAAGTCCTACTCCAAATAAATTCCCCAGAATGAACAGAAAGAGCATGAACTCCATATTTTGCAACATGGTAAACCTCATCTCCTTGAATAGTAACTTGCCGCAAATTATTTGCGTTTTTTCCCGGAACTTCATAGATCCAATTTATATCATTTGTATTTATATTCACAGAGACAACAAATGGTTGATCTTGACCAATCAATCCACATTTAAATACTAGGTTTCCAGATTCATAATTCATTCCACTAATTAAACCTAAATCGAACTCATAAGGCATTTTAGAAACTGAAAAAACTTTTTCCCATGACTCCATATCTGTTATATGAGACCTTTGAATATATGCATCTGATTCATCCCTCTCTTCTATTGTCATGTAGTAGTAATCATCCTCCTCTAAATATCCCCAGCTAAAATGGGCTTTATACTCAGCAGGTCTGTATTCCGAAAGTTTCTCACCTGTTTTCATGTCTAAAACTATTACGGTTTTAAAATCCTGCAAAACGACCTTTTTAGTTTGCTCATAGACATTTAAACTCGAGATTCCATCAAATCTATCATCAAAAAAAGTCCACAATTCCTCACCGCTATCTTTACTGAACCCCTTAACAAACATATCTAAGCCATAAAAACCGGAAACCACAATAATATCATTCGATTGCGCCATTGCTAAACATGCTCCTTCTATTTTACTTGACCAAAAAGTGTCTAATCCAAACCAAAGACTGTCCTCCGTACAGTCCTGTGGACGGCACGCGTCCGTCGCACAGGGGTCTGTTTGGTTGCATTCTGGAATAGGATCATTTATACTATCTTCATTGCAAGCCATGAAGAAAAGTACCATCAAATAAAACATATATCTCATCCTTATTCTTCTGTGTCAAAAAATAATCTGTGTTCTCCTTCAAAAATCTCAATCAACACCTGCTTCCCATTTTCGTCGTTCCTTATCGCCATGTGGGTGGAGCCTGGAAGATCTGTAGGGAATTCCTGCCGAATCACCACAGGGCCCTCCGTCCTTTGAGGAATTTCACGCTGACTAGAGAGGCGAACGATCCCGTCGCTGGGGTGGTCGATCCAGTCTCTTACGAAGACTTGAAAAGTTCTGGTTTCACAATCATTCAGTTCAAATTTTGTTTTTCTGTAAAACAATGCTAGCTGAAATCACCCGGAATAATTATTTAGTGAATTCAATTTTTGAATAACTGAAAGTTACAACTTTTTTCGTCGCCTTCTTCTCTTTCAACAAAATTACTACATTTACTCTACTACGCTATCTATGGTAATCGCCATTAGTTGAAGATATCGAGTACTACTTTCATTTCCATATAAAGTATACATTAATTCTTTCTCCTCGTCAATCAAGACACCTCCTCCAAAACCTGACCCACGGTCTATATCGGCTAACTCTTTAATTAATCTCCCTCCGCTAGCATTATATACTCGCAGATAGCCATCCGCTTGAATAACGAATGAGTTATAGTATTCTTTAAAACCTGCTTGATAGTTACCCACATTGTTAGACCACCTCAAATTTCCATTATCGGCATCCCATGCCATTAAACCAGAATCATCAGAATCATTAGAATAATTATCAATTACCAGATTTTCACTTTTTGCATACACAATACTGTGACAGCATACAAAACTCTTTTCCGTATCTTCGTACTTCCATTGATAAGTGCCATCCATCATATTGACTGCATGAATGGTTCGTGATCCTTGAAAATAAGCTCTATCCTTGAATATCTGAATCTGGCGAATATTACTATTCCCTGCCGGCTCAATATCCTTATGCCACCAGTACATACTATCCGCCGTCATATTATAGGCCACTAAGTCGATCCGCTTTTGCCAAAACGCCATCCGGTGCTGTAATAACAAGATCTCATCACCCGTCTCCGGATGGATCCAGAGATTATAGGAATCGGTACTCGGTTCTATACCATCCACTTCCGATTGGGTGATTTGGTAGGCCCATTCCCAGTTCTCTAGATCGGTCGTCTTAGAGCGGACTGCGCCGCCTACTGTTCGATTATTCGTTTCCATGGGGATATAATAATATCCATCCAATAACTTCCCATAGGTACCTCCTCCACTTCGATTATTATTCTCAAAAACTTCTGTTTGAAGTATTTTTGTTCCATCATCTGCATCTAAAGCAACAATCGTATTCCAGCGCTGGAGGATTAACCTATTAGTAAAACCATCATAATGAATGTCAGAAAAATAATCCACTATGGGTTCATTATACGTCCACTGTAACCTTCCATCATCTTTCCCAAAACAGTAAATTTCATAACTCTGAGCTCGCCAGATTGACAAAAATATATTTGTATCCGATTGATCTATTTTGTCCACTCTTCCTGAAATAACATTTGAAGCAGTAGCCCATAGCGTATCCAAACCCATAAACGTGCTATCTCCTGACTGTTCACAATCTTGTGGGGTACAAGCATCTTCCGCACAAGGATCTTCTGAACAGGGCACGTCCATTCCTGTATCCTTGCAGGCCCAAAAGCCGGCAAGGAGTATCAAACTTATATATAATCCCATATCCCTCATTATTCTCTTTCTTCTGTCTTGAAAAAAAATCCATGATCTCCATTAAAAATCTCGATCAACACCTGCTTCCCATTTTCATCATTGCGGATGGCCATGTGCGTCGAACCCGGCGGACCGAAAGGATAATCAGTTCCAATTTCAACCGGCTTCTGAGTAAATTGAGGAATTTCACGCTGACTAGAGAGGCGAACGATTCCGTCGCTGGGGTGGTCGACCCAATCCTTCACCAATACTTGTGCGTTACGTGATTCGCAGGTATAGTCAACTTCTCCTATCTGATCACAATTAAATCCTAAATTAAATGGACCTTCTTCAACAACCACACCTTCTAAGTCCTCGCAATCGCAGAATGTTCTCCATTCATAATGTGAGTCCCCAAAAGTCCGTAACCCGAAAGCTACTCTATATTCAACATCAAATCGATCAAATGCCTCTACCCCTCGTTCGTAAGCTCTTGCGTTCTCTTTAGCGTCTGTAGCATCACCTTCCGCATCGATAGCAATTGCCGTGTAAGCAGCAGCAGAAAGACAACAAGATGGAAGAAAAGGACAGCAAAATCCAGCCGCAGCTGCCGCGGTCCAGTTCTTACTCGCTCTCTGTCTAGCATCCCGTTCATTTGTCTCCTCACGAAGTTGATTTCCTAAATATTGAAGTCGCAACTCATGCATATTTACAGCTAAATCCTTTTCTCTTAGATGTGCTTCAAAAGGTCCTGTATTGGCGTTTGGTGGTCGTATAAGAAACTCTAATGTCGCCCAGGAAAGGGGAACTTTAAAATCTGGAACAGTAACCTCATTGTTGTTTTCATCGATGTAGGTAGCGGAGGTTTCGACAACCAAAGGTCGTTCGGAAGCTACTGCTAGTACTTCTTCCATTGTGGTTTTATGCGAATTAATATCAGCTAAACTTGAAGATCCAGGTGCGAAGCTTTGTGCTATAGGCGGCAACTGATTATTTATTATAGGTCCACCAATCCATGCAAATAAACTGTCTGTCAACAATTCGGTGATTTCCTCTCCATCTAAATTTACTCCGAAAAATTGAAGCCATCCCGGAATATTATTATCTAAATCTTCAATTTTCCCTTCAGCTACTCCTGCAGTAAACCTTTTGGCAAAGTCTATAAATTCCTCATCTTTTGAAACTATATGAGCACCTTGGTTTGAGGTAACAAAGGTGACTAAGCCGCCAAAATCTGGCAGCCCATCCCCCTGAGGAGTATTACGATAATGATAATCTAAAGCTCGAAGAATCAACCCGCCTTGACTATGACCAAAAGCAATAGATCTTGTTCGATCTCTGTTTAGCAAACTTGTGGCAGGCGGAAATGCATTTGCAAACTCAGTTCGCAAAACAGAAGCAGCTCCAATGAACGAAATGTTTTGAAGATTCCCGTAACTAATAGGACTCGCGTTCACTATTTTACGAGGTACAACTCCAACGGCCTGTTCACTCCCATTATCAGATGAAAATTGACTGCTTGCATAACTCCACGACCCCTCATCTCCATTGAGTCCGTGCAACCAATATGCGGCTCGATCATCTTCGGGGTCAGGCATTGGCTGCCAAGTTACAGGAGGAGCAGGAGTAGGATTTAACGAATCATAAGTAGCATTAAATATAACACCCGTTACACCACCTGTATCAGGATTACAAGAGTTTGTCGAATCTACACCAGAAAAAAATGAATTTCTTATAACTTCTATCGAAGGCACGCTAGGAATGGTGTCTTCGAAATTAAACACAAGATTACCATGTGCCTGAGTTACCATTGACAAAAATAATATCATTAGTACTTTCTCTATATAATTTTTCATAATTTACAATTTAACAAATTTCGAAATAAATGTTTTATTTTCCATTTTTAATCGTACGATATACAATCCTACATTTAAATGATGAACATCAAGCATAAGCCCCGTAGTGGTTTTAGAATAAGGGGTTTTCAAGTTTTGACCTGATGCATTGAGTATTTCCAGAGATTGAATGTCTCCTATTCTAGCTCTCTTACTTCCTACTTTAACGCGAACTTGATCTCTGGCAGGGTTTGGATAAATGATTAAGTTTGGTTCAGGACTTTTAAATTTGGAAGCATAATTATTACTATCCACATTATTAAAATCCTTTACTCTGCAATATCTAGAGTATTTTTTCTCCGTTAACTCATAAGTGCATTCACCGTTTGAATTTACAAATTCTGATTTTTCTAAACGTACCTCAAAAATTGGAGTAATACGCTCGCGATCGCTGGGATCAAATTGAGTAAAATGCATCATAGCAAGCTCCCCTGCACTATCAAGTCGACTTGCCATTCGATTATGATTTAAAGTGTCAACAACAACTGTAATACTTCCAGCTTGGTAGGTCAAAAGCCCATTTTCATCCCAACTCATACCTAACTCTTGCTCAAGAGATAGAATTGCTTCAGTATTTTCAGGGCTAATTGAATCTGAATTTTCATACTGAAAGGGCACATCAAAAGAACTCAATCTTAATGAATCATTATAAATACTTCCTTTATCATGATTGATAATCGAGTGTGAGTAGGGATAAACACTAGATGGAAAGTATTCTGTTGGATTTAGGACTTCTCTTACTGTGATTGCATTATCTTGATTATTCTTACCATGGTAGAATTTTTCGATTAATATTCTGTCCTTAGTAATCGCATGATCCAAATCATTGTAATTAGATTCAAGTTTAGTGCCAGGAAATAACGTTTGAGTTGTTGTTGTCCGAACATAAGATGTTTCCATTTCCATAGCATCTGGAACACCTGGTAATTGTGGAAAACCACACTGAGCTATTCCCCACTGCAATCCTATAAAAAAGCAAAACATTAATGATAATGGCATTCCTACCCGACCGGCTGCCCCAGTCTGCCATAATTTTTGTGAGTTCATAACAAAATTTTTAATTGGTTAAAAAATAAATTACTAGCTAATAATTATACTATAAATATAAGGACAGTTAAATATATTAAAATAACACTTTTTTACCCTTTTAATAAAATTGTGCTATATGAATCATATTTTACCCGACAGTCCATTATTTATCGAAAAATTGTACTCATAGTTTTTGTTATGACATTTTAATGACAAAAAAAGGGGCCTTAAGGAAAGCTCTTTTGTCTACCTACATTTATATTTAAGTATTTTATTATGCAATCAAGCGATTCCATATTATACCACATTCAACAACTAGTCAGTGATATACAAAAAACACTTGATTGTAACCGAACACATATTGCTGAGCAATTAGGCATTTCTCCAAGTTCTTTAAATAAAAAGCTACGGGGTGACTCTCCCTGGTTATTTAGAGAGATGACCAAACTCATGGAACTAAACCCTAGCTTTTCTATAGATGCGACAGTCCGAAAAACGCAATACAGCTCGCAGGTGCGTCTGTCGACAAAGCATACCCCTATCCATCATCCCATAGCTTATGTAAATCTATTGCAGGAATTACTTGAGCGCAAACAGCCTCTATCAGACACGAAAATTCAGTACCTCAGTAGAGATATCCCTATCTTCTACTATTTTGCAAAACCTACACTTACCAAATTTATATTTTTTGTGTTCTCAAAACACATTTGGAAAACCCCGAACACAAAACGACAAAATCGATTTGATACAGATCAATTTTCTCCATTTTTCGAAAAATCAATACGGACCATTTGGGAGAGCTATCAAAAAATAGACTCCGTTGAGATTTGGAGGCCCGATGTTTGGTGTACCATTCTCATGCAACTTAAGCACTACCGCGACAATCAATGGATTGATCAAGAAAACACGCGTTATATACTGAATGATATTCGCCATCTCATCTATAACATCAAGCAGATGGTGACCAAAGGATATAAAGGTAGTGACAAAAGTGGATCACTTTCCATGTACGCAAACTACATTGTACCCACAAATAATCTGATTATGGCAGAAAATAATGGGTATAAAATAGACTTTATTGCCCATGACAACCCCAACTTTCTTTTTACGAAAGATAAAGAATTGTTGAAGCTTAATCGGGACTACTTTGACGAGTTGAAAGAGAACTCCATTCCTCTCATAGCTTCAAGTCATAGCGATCGTTTTTTCGATAAAATGAAATCATACATTACCTTTTACTTTCCAAACTACTAACATTTACCTCGCAT
>Ga0209944_1000802_pt1 | contig 13521 bp, 9 predicted proteins | sample SalPonR1_C_D2_MG_FD_185701 | JGI IMG/M metagenome (GOLD analysis project Ga0209944, IMG submission 185701) | Salt pond soil microbial communities from South San Francisco under conditions of wetland restoration - Salt Pond MetaG R1_C_D2_MG... ...
CCGGCCGAATCGATCACCAGGGCTGGCATGCCGCTACTGACGCGCAACACGTCGCCGGGACGATCGGGCGCAAGATTGCGATCCGGATCTCTAAACACGATCCATCCGTGTTCCCAGCGATTGCTGCCGGAGCAGTTTGCGCCGTCGAGCGACGGGCAGATAACCGCCAGTTCGCGCCGCGTCACTGCATGTATCCTCGCGAGGTTGATGTGGGCGACCAATTCGTTTGCCGCCGAAACGATGCGTTGACGCTGCTGGAGGTCGCGCATGGTGGGCAGCGCGACGCTCATCAACACCGCGGCCACCGCAAGCGCCAGCATGAGTTCGATCAGCGTGAATCCAAAGTTTGCTCTAGGTTCCCAAAGCATGGTGTTCTCCCGTCCTTGTTGATGGGATCCATGCTGACCTGCCGCGGCGACCAAGTCACTCGGCAAACGCGCGCAATGCGCGTAGGGAAATTTCCCGGCCCGGGGTAGGAAAAGCTCTTGGGGGTGGTCTTTCGCGCTACTTCAGGGCGTCGCCGATGCGTTGGACGGCCTGCTTCAGGGTCTCGATGCCGCAGGCGAAGGAGAAACGCGCGTGGCCCGGGGTTCCGAAGGCGCTGCCGGGGACGAGTGCCACGCCTGCCTTGTCGAGAAGATGCTCGCAGAATGCATGGTCGTCATCCAGCCTCAGTGATTCGATGGCGCCCGAGCAGTCGGCAAATACGTAGAACGCGCCTTCGCCGGGGCTGCATTTTACGCCGGGCAGGTCGTTCAGCGCCGGAATCAGCCAATCATGGCGCTTGTGGAACTGCTTGCGCATCTCTTCGACGCACAACTGGCTGTCGCTCAGAGCGACTTCGGCCGCCGCCTGGCTGACCGAGCACGGGTTGGACGTGCTCTGACCCTGGATCTTGCGCATCTGCTTGATCAGTTCGCGGTCGCCGGCGGCATAGCCGATGCGCCAGCCGGTCATTGCGTAGGCCTTGGAGACGCCGTTGACGACGACGGTACGGTCTGCAAGCGCCGGGCAGACTTCGGCCAGCGTCGAGAACGGCTCGTCGGCCCACCAGATGTGTTCGTAGATGTCGTCGGAGACGATGACCACGCGCGGAAACCGGTCCAGCACCTCACCGAGCGCCTCTAGTTCGGAACGGTGATACGCTCGCCCAGTCGGATTGCCGGGTGAGTTCAGGACCAGCAACCTCGTCTCTTCGGTGATCGCCGTGCGCAACTGCGCCGGACTGATCTTGAAGCCCGAATCCAGCGTCGTCTGCAGCGTAACCGGTGCGCCGCCGGCCAGCCGGACCATGTCGGGGTAGGACACCCAGTATGGAGCCGGTATCAGAACTTCGTCGCCGGGGTCGATCATGGCCTGCATCAGGTTGTATAACGATTGCTTGGCGCCCGACGAGACCAGGATCTGCTCGCGGCTGTATTCCAGATTGTTGTCTCGCTTGAATTTCTCGATGATCGCGTCTTTCAGGCCCGGCGTACCGTCCACGGCCGTATACCGGGTCTTGCCTTCGCGGATCGCTTCGATCGCCGCCTGCTGGATGTGATCCGGCGTGTCGAAGTCGGGCTCGCCCATGCTCAGGCTGATGATGTCGCGGCCGGCGGCCTTGAGTTCGGCGGCCTTCATCGACATGGCGATGGTGGCAGACGGCTTGACCTGGGCGACGCGTTGAGCGGTTCGGATTGGCATGATCTGTCCCCGGTGGATTGTCCCCGACAAGAGGGCGGCGGCATTGCATTGACCGTCGATGAGCCACAATTATAGTTACTTGTCCCCAACCGCGTGTATTGCCGATGCCACGAGTCCAGCCCCTGAAGAAATTCCGTATGGCGTCGAGTTACGAGCCGGCCGGCGATCAGCCCGCCGCAATCGAAAAGCTGGTCGAATCGGTGGGCGAGGGCAGCCAGCACCAGACATTGCTGGGTGTGACGGGGTCTGGCAAGACTTTCACCATGGCGAATGTGATCGAGCGCACCCAGCGCCCGACACTGATCATGGCGCCCAACAAGACTCTGGCCGCGCAATTGTACGGTGAGTTCAAGGCGTTCTTTCCAGACAACGCGGTCGAGTATTTCGTCAGTTATTACGACTATTACCAGCCCGAAGCCTACGTGCCGTCTTCCGACACCTTTATAGAAAAGGATGCCTCGATCAACGAGCACATCGAGCAGATGCGGCTGTCGGCCACCAAGGCCCTGCTGGAAAGACCCGATTCGCTGATCGTGGCCACCGTCTCGGCCATCTATGGCCTGGGAGATCCGTCGAGCTTCCTGAAGATGACGCTCCGCCTGGAGACCGGGCTGGTGATGGAGCAGCGGGCCATCCTGCGCAAGCTGGCCGAGATGCAATATGCGCGCAACGATTTCGAGCTCAGGCGCGGTACCTACCGCGTGCGCGGGGAGGTCATCGACGTGTTTCCCGGCGATTCCGATTTTGAAGCCGTGCGCATCGAACTGTTCGACGACGAGATCGAGCGCATCAGCCTGTTCGATCCGCTGACCGGCGAACTGCGGCAGTCTCTGGACGAGCTGACCATCTTTCCCAAGACGCATTACGTCACGCCGCGCCAGGTGGTGCTGGATGCGGCCAAGGCGATCAAGGTCGAGCTGGCCGATCGGTTGGAGCAGCTTAAAGGCGCCGGCAAGTTGCTGGAAAACCAGCGGCTCGAGCAGCGCACCCGTTTCGACCTTGAAATGATGATGGAGCTGGGCTATTGCCAGGGCATCGAGAACTACTCTCGCCACCTGACAGGCCGCCAGCCCGGTGAGCCGCCGCCGACGCTTTTCGACTACTTGCCGGATAACGCGCTTCTGATCCTGGACGAATCGCACGTCACCGTCCCGCAGATAGGCGGTATGTACAAGGGCGATCGTTCACGCAAGGAAACCCTGGTGGAATACGGCTTCCGGCTGCCGTCGGCGCTGGACAACCGGCCGCTGACCTTCGAGGAATGGGAGGCACGCGCGCCGCAGACGATTCACGTCTCAGCGACGCCGCGACAATGGGAGCTCGAGCGATCGGCAGTCGTGGCCGAGCAGGTGGTGCGGCCGACCGGGCTGATCGATCCGGAAACCGAGATTCGGCCGGTCGATAGCCAGGTCGACGACCTGCTGTCCGAGATCGGCGAGCGGGTCGGCGAAGGCGATCGGGTGCTGGTGACCACGCTGACCAAGCGCATGGCCGAGAATCTGACCGAATACCTGGCCGAGCACGACGTGCGAGTGCGCTACCTGCACTCCGACATCGATACCGTCGAGCGGGTCGAGATCATCCGCGACCTGCGTCTGGGCGTTTTCGACGTGCTCGTGGGCATCAATCTGCTGCGCGAAGGCCTGGATCTGCCCGAGGTCTCACTGGTCGCGATCCTCGACGCCGACAAGGAAGGCTTTCTGCGTTCCGAGGGTTCGCTGATCCAGACCATCGGCAGAGCCGCGCGAAACGTCCGTGGCAAGGCGATTCTCTACGCCGACAAGATCACCGGCTCGATGCAGCGGGCGCTGGAAGAAACCGAACGAAGACGCGAAAAGCAGCTCGCGTTCAACGCCGAGCACGGGATCACGCCACGGACCATCGAAAAGAACATCGCCGACATCATGGCTGACGCTCACGCGACCCCCGGCAAGAAAAAAGGTGCCAGGGGTGTGCGTACCATGGCTGCGGAAACCGAAGGCGGTTACGAGGTCGGGCCGCTGTCGGCGGCCGAGGCCGCCAAGCGAATCGCCAGCCTGGAGAAGGACATGTTCCATGCAGCGGAAAACATGGAATTCGAGCAGGCGGCGAAGATTCGCGACCAGATTCAGCAAATCAAGAAACAGGGGTTTGCGGCGTAATACAGGGTTTCAAGTGTTAAGTGTTAGGTGAAAGGCCTAAAAACCTAGCCTGACTAACGTCGTGTCTCGGTAGCGTTCTCGCGCCGTGTCATGACCCGCCGAGCAAGCCACTGGACCCCGGCTCAAGGCCGGGGCGACATTGTTGGAGCTTGCCCCTGGTTGTCGTCCCGGACCTGATAAACGTCATCCCGGACTTGATCCGGGACGGGACCCAGAGACTTTCAGCGCAAATTCTCCGTTGGGGTACTGAGACACGACGCCAGTCAGGAAACCTAAAAACTGAAAACTGAAAACTGTCATCCCGTGACCTCCGGCAATCTGGCCGACATCCACGACCCGGCAATGCCCATAGCGGCCAGCACGATGATTACGCCCGAGATTGAGATCACCGAGCTCAGCGCGCCGATGCTGCCTGCGGCAAGCAGAACCACGCCGATGACCGTATTGCTGACCGAAACGTAATCGGTTCGCTTGTTGCCACCGGCCAAGTCGACGATGTATGTCTTGCGCCCCATGCGTACGCCGGCGTGGCTGACCGAAAGCAGAAAGAAAAAGATCGAATACAACCAGGGTTGATTCGCCAGTCCCGGCACCAGGTTGACGGCAAACACCAGAGCCACACTCGTGAGCGCGGCGCTGGTACCCGAAATGATCATGACCTTGCGGCTGGAAACGTCGGCAAACTTGCCCCAAAACGGCGCCGAAACCAGGCTGGCAATGCCGTCGGCGATCACGAACAGGCCTAGCGCCAGCAATGCGCCCTCGGTGTTCTGGTGGGCGAGAAGAATAAAGAATGGCGCGCTCAGCGCGGAGCACAGCAGGAGCGATCTTGCGATGACGAAGTGCCTGAATTGTTGGTCAGTACTCAGGAGCGAGAGCCGTTTGAAGGCCTCGTTAACCGCGTTTCCGCCGCCTTCGGTCGCGCCGGGAAACTCCTGGATGGCCGAGTAGGTGCCGGCCGCCAGCAACCAGAGCACAGCGGCGCACGCCAGCAGGACCAGCCAGCGGTCCATGCTGGCATCATCGCCGATCCCGATCATCAGCGATGCCCCGACCGCGATCGTGATGATGCCGGCCAGGGATTGCGACCAGCCGCTGACCCTTCCGCGGCGCGTCTTGGGCACCGTCTTGCCAAGTACGTCCTTGGATGCCACCGAGCAGAGTCCGCGTGAAAGGCTGAACACCACCAGTGCCGCGAGCAAAGCGACGCCGGCGACAGCGCCCTCGAGTGTCACGGCAACCACGCCCATTCCCGCCACCGCTATTCCCTGCAGTACGGATCCCAGCACGAATGTCCACTTGCGAATCGCCTGCTTTCTCACCCACGCCGCGATGATCAACTGCGGGATCAGCGATCCGGATTCGCGAATCGGGACGAGGAACGCGGTGAAGGCGGCCGGTGCCGCGAGTGCGGACATGAGCCATGCCAGCACGGTTTTTGGGTTCGCGATTGCATCGCCGAGCTTGGTCAGAAACTGCGTGGCAACCTGAAGAATGAAGTTGCCCGGCACCACCCGGCATGCGCTGTCGGAGATGTCGGTGCAGACCCGTGCATCTTCCTCATTGACCAACTTCTCGTAGATGCTCGACATTTTCGATCCTGAAAACAGCAACTTACCTCTTCCTATGGACTGGATCCACAATAATTCGGAAGCACTCATGATAGCGACTGAGCGTCAACAGCAGACGAAAACATAAGGGAAAAAAATAGACAAAAAGTGGCTATTGACAAAAATGGCTGAAACGTTTAATGTGGCCTCACTTGCAGCTTTTAGCCAAAAATGCATATTGACATTCAAGGCTAAAAGCATTAATGTCTAATGCAGAGAGAAGGAAGTGGAAATGATTGCGCCGACACCCGAACACCAGATCTTGAGCGTCGACTCTCAGGCGTTACCGTGCCGCATGGCGGTACAGCATGTTTGTCGGTCGGTGTCGCCGCAGCCACACGAGTGGATCGAATTCCTGGTCCGAGCGCATGGCGGCATGGCCCATTTGCCGCCTCTGGATTTTGTCGAGCAGGGTTATCGGCGGAGAGGTCTGCTGTTTGATCAGGACATCTTCAGCAACTGCCTCGATGCCGTCGGCGAATTTTCCGATACGACGTGGTTCAGCGTGAATATTCATCCGAGCTCGCTGCACCGCGAACGATTCGTCGATTTCGTTCGGGCTGAGTTGGCGAGACGCGGCATCGACCCGACGCGGCTGATCCTGGAGCTGGTTGAATTCGGCGGGCCGGTCAACCTCATGGCTTCGCGTTCGTCGATCGAGGAATTGCGCAACGACGGCATTCGTTTCGCACTGGATGATTTCGGGCCAGGGTTCTCCAACCTTGACCTGATCGCGTCGAAGGTGATCGATTTCGTCAAGCTCGACAGAAGTATTGTTCGTTTTGCCGATGTTCAGTCAGGTTATACGAGGCTTATTCAAGGTCTCCAGGCACTGGCCGAGCAGACCGACGTGGTGCTTGTGGCCGAAGGGGTAGAAACACCTTCCCAGGCGCGGGTCATTCGCCAGATCGGCATCGAATGGATTCAGGGTTTCCACTACAGTCGGCCCGAGTTGGTTGAAGAAGAAGCGCGAGTTTAAAGAAGGAGAATAATCCAATGTCCGTAACGAACACTGCACCACAAGCCCAACACGATCAGGGTGCGCGACTTGCCTCGGCGATCGAGCGTGTGATACGTCCGTTCGTAAGATTGATCGTCGGTCGGATTTCCTGCGGCTTCCTGGTTCAGCAGATCAAGCGGATCTATATCGAGGAGGCGCGTCGATGGATCGAGAAGAACGATCATCACGGCCGTGTGACCAAGTCGAAGTTGGCGATGTTGTCAGGGCTGGATACAAGAACTATCTCGGCGATCGAGTCGCAAGGTGCCGGTCCGGAAGACTTTACCGTAGGCGATCTGTGCGCCGAAGCCGGCGTGCTTTATCGGTGGACGTCGAATCCCGAATTTCAGGACGCCGACGGCGAGCCGCGTATCTTGCCAATCATGGGTAAATCAAGGTCTTTCCAGAGCTTGGTGAGCTCAACCATCGGACGCAATGTCACCTACCAGACCGTTCTCGAACGCCTTCTAGAGTCGGGCAACGTCGAGATCGAGGAAGACGAATTCGTTCGAATGGTCAGCCCTTATTACCAGCCTGTGAAGGCATCCGAGCAGACCATCATCGACGCCGGGTCGTTGTCGATCGGCCGTTTGACTGAAACTATTTTGTTCAATCTCGAGGCAAGCGAAAAGAGCGATCGACTTCTTCAGCAGGACAGACTGTCCAGAAGAATATCGAAGAAGGATTTGCCCGAGCTCAAAACCAAGGCCAGAGACTTGACTGAAAGACAGATACTCGAAATGGAAATGCTCATAGATTCGTATGAAATCGATGGAAATGCCGACGATCAGTGTCTGTTTGGAGTTGGCTGGTACCAGTTCACCAAATAGGCGACCGGGCATGTTTGATCAGGGCGCCATAGTCGCTTGACGAATTTTTGCGGACGGCAGAAGAAAGAAATCTCGAAAAGGAAAAAATGTATTTGCGTTCCCGATCGAATGATAAATATGCGACTGACGCGATTCTGCCTACAGGCCGCCGAAGTCCATTTTCATGAACTTATGAACCCGAGAAATCCGCTTGTCAGGAGCGGAATAAACCTACGAACCCCAGGAGAAATCCAATGATCAAGAACATGTTTTCGGCAATTGAAAAGAATGGAACAGGCATCGAACGTCAAGGCTCTTCCATCGAAAAGAACGGTACAGGTGTGAGTCGCTACAGCGCTTGCATCGAAAAGAATGGAACAGGTATCCGATTCGGACGCGTCATGGCCTCGACGTTGCTTGCATTTGGTTTGTCCGCGCCCGTTCTCGCCTCTGATTTCAAGGGGATGGCCAATAAAAGCGGTGAGCAACTGACGATTTCGATCACTGATGGGTCGCGACTGTTGAGCGGCAGTGCCAGTCTCAATGCCGGATACTCGATTGTGTCTCTGAACGCTATTGAGCTGGGCATGCGGCTTGACTCGGAAGGCAATGGTACGGGCGTTGCAAGCGAAGGCAATGGTACCGGCTTCACGAAGAGCGAAGGCAATGGCACCGGTGTCGCCAGCGAGGGCAATGGCACGGGTGTCGCCAGTGAGGGGAACGGCACCGGTGTGGCCAGCGAAGGTAATGGTACCGGGATAGCGAGTGAGGGCAACGGCACCGGTGTGGCCAGCGAGGGTAATGGTACCGGGATAGCGAGTGAGGGTAATGGTACCGGGGTAGCCCAGTTCTGCCTCTCCAGCCCTGGTTTGCTGAGTGAAGGCAATGGCACCGGAGTTGCCAGCGAAGGCAATGGAACCGGGTACGCGAAGAGTGAGGGGAACGGCACGGGTGTGGCCAGCGAAGGCAACGGAACCGGCGTCGCCAGCGAGGGCAATGGCACTGGATTCAGAACCGATTCGACGGGACCGGTGAGCTTTGTGATCTCCCCGATTGGCGGCGGCTTCGAAAATGCCGGAACTGCTCCTGCTGGATGCGAATTCGAGACAGTAACGTTGTCGTGGGGCCTGGCTGAAGTTGCCTTAAATGGGAGCTCCGCTTCGGTTCTGTTGTACGGCGTTCGCGGCAATGGAGCCTTGGTCGAGCTGGCTGCGCTCGAGCTTCCGGTGCTCGAGCAGTAGTCGATTCAGTGACGGGGAAACAGTTTTAACGGTAGGCCATTGGCGATCCCGAGGCATGGCAAATACGGGCTCTTCCCGCCCGCTTTTGCCTCGGTGAATCGCCTGGCATGTGGGGACGGCGCTGCCTTCATTGGCAGCGCCTTTTTTTTTACCGTCTCATTCATTCCCGGCTCGACTGCGACGCGGTCACGTCATGCATAAGCGCGAATTCATGGCGGTGTCAGCATAATTTCCAGATCCGCGAAATCGCGGGACCTGAAGCTGCCAGTCAGGCGCGATCATCGAGGGCGATGGTTTCAAGCGCGACGCCGTGGTGTACAAGCCTGAGGAAATCGTCGCGTGCCACCATTCGCACACCGAAGTGCTCGAGATGCGGATTCCAGAGCTGGCAGTCGCACAGCAGGTAACCGAGGTGTTCAAGCCTCTGCATCAATTCCACGAGTGCGATCTTGGACGCATCCCGCTCGTAGTGGAACTTTGACTCGGCAAAGAAAATTCGGCCTATCGCGACGCCGTAAAGACCGCCCACGAGCTTCTTCTCTCGCCAGACTTCCAGGCTATGGGCATCGCCGTGCGCGTGCAGCTCGATGTAGGCATTGCGCATCTCCTCGGTAATCCATGTACCGGCCGAATCATCTCGCGGCTCGGCGCAGCCATCGATAACCTCGGCGAAATTCTGGTCTATGGAGATCTGAAAGCGGTCCTGGCGGATCGTTCTTGCCAGCCGGCGCGAGACGTGGACATGACCCGGTATCAGAATTGCCCGAGGATCCGGCGACCACCAGAGGATTGGCCCCCCGGGCTCGTACCACGGAAAGATGCCTTGACGGTAAGCATTGAGCAATCGGGTTCGGCTGAGGTCGCCGCCGACCGCAACCAGGCCGTCGGGATGGTCGCATTCGGCCGGATCGGGAAACGGCGCATCGGGTGACGCATCGAGTACGTGCACAACGTGCTGTCTCACGATTCTCCGCCTTGGCGATAGGGCTCTATGGCTTTCAGTTCAAGGCGGTAAGCTTCGAGCGCACGCCCCTCCATCTCCAGCCAGCGACGAATACCTTCGCGCAGTGCCGGGTGCCGAACATGGTGATACGAGTGGGTCCTGACCGGCACGAAGCCGCGCCGGATCTTGTGCTCACCCTGTGCGCCGGGTTCGAAAGCGCTCAAGCCGTGGTCGATGCAGTAGTCGATGCCCTGGTAATAGCAGGCCTCGAAGTGCACGTCCCGCGTTTCCACCAGCGAACCCCAGTAGCGGCCGTAGAGCCGGGTCTCGTTCCGCCAGAACACGCTGCAGGCAAGATCCTCTCCTGCTCGAGAAGCCATGCAAACGAGGAACTGCCTTCCGAAAGTTTTTGCCGCGGTCGTGAAGAACTGCTTGTTGAGGCTCGGCCGGTTGCCGTAGAGAGCGAAGGTCGTTTGATAACAAGTCGCTACGGTCTCGATTTCAGCGTCGCCGATATGCTCGCCATCGATCCAGCGGTAGCGCCAGTCGTCCTCGTGGGCCAGTCTTCGTTCCCGGCGAATGTTCTTGCGCGGCTTGCTGCGCAATTCGTTCAGGAAAGCATCGAAATCGCTGTAATCCCGATTGTGCCAGTGATATTGCCAGTCGAAGCGCTTCAGCCAGTCGGTCTGGTCCAGTGTCTCGCGATCGACAGCGTCGCAGAAATTGATGCCGCAACTGGACAGCTGGCGCTCCTCGACGAAAGCCTCCAGGCGTTCAACAAGAGCCGCACGGGCGTCGGAATCCCGGCCCAGCAGCCGAGGTCCGGTCACCGGGGTGAGCGGCGCCGCTACCAGCAGCTTGGGATACCAGCGCAGACCGGCCCTGTGCGCCGCTTCGGCCCAGGCGAAGTCGAATACGAATTCGCCGTGCGAGTGAAATTTGAGCCAGGCCGGGGCGCAAGCGCCGGATTCGGAACTCGCGAATGGCGACGATTGCCAGCCGGTATCTCCACCGATGCAGCCGCACGCTGCGAGCGCAGCAAGAAAGCGGTGATCGGAAAACGGGTTGTCGTCACGGTTCAGCGCGTTCCATGCTTGCCCGTCGACAGCGCCGATCGACGCCTTATCGGGATCAGGGCTGATCGAGGAATCGCTCGGCATCCAGCGCCGCCATGCAGCCGAAGCCGGCCGACGTGATGGCCTGGCGATAAACGTGGTCGGCGACATCGCCGGCCGCGAATACGCCCGGCACACTGGTCGCCGTGGCCATGCCTTCCAGCCCGCTCCTGATCCGGATGTAGCCGCCTTCCATGTCGAGCTGGCCTTCGAAAATCCCGGTGTTCGGATCATGGCCGATGGCCACGAACATCGCATCGACGCTTATATCTCGCTTTTCACCGGTTTCGACGTGCTGGACGCGCACGCCGGTGACACCGTCGTCGTCACCCAGCACTTCGTCGACGACATGGTCCCAGACGATCTCCACCTTGCCCTCGGCCTCGCGCGCGAACAGGCGCTCCTGCAGGATTTTCTCTGCCCTGAGCTCGTCGCGTCGATGTACAAGCGTGACCCTGCTGGCGATATTGGACAGGTACAGCGCTTCCTCGACCGCGGTATTGCCGCCGCCGATCACGGCGACTGGCTTTTCGCGGTAGAAGAAGCCGTCGCAGGTGGCGCAGGCCGAGACCCCGCGGCCCTTGAAATTGTCTTCCGACTGCAGGCCGAGGTAGCGCGCGGAAGCGCCGGTTGCGATCACCAGCGCGTCGCAGGTGTAGACCCCGCTGTCGCCTTCCAGCCGGAACGGGTGCTGGCCCAGGTCGGCGGTATGGATGTGATCGAAGATCATCTGTGTCTTGAAATGCTCGGCATGGTCGAGCATGCGCTTCATCAGGTCCGGCCCCTGCAGATCCAGCGCGTCGCCCGGCCAGTTCTCCACGTCGGTGGTCGTCATCAACTGACCGCCCTGCTCGATGCCGGTGACCATGGCCGGCCCCAGGTTGGCTCGGGCGCCGTATATCGCGGCGGTATATCCGGCCGGACCGGAGCCGAGGATCAACAGGCGATGATGGCTGGAATCTGCCATGTATACTTACTCCGCTTTGAGTTGGACTTCCAAGCCTGTCAACATGCGGTTGCGGTGGGCGCAATCCAAGCCGTGACGGCCGCGCATATCGTAGCGCGACGCGAGATCCGAAGTGCATGCCGTGTGGTTGCTTAGCCGGTCTTATTCACCATCGTGCCGTAGCGCGAGGCCTGTCGGCTCCGCAGTAGGCAGCGTGGTGAATAAGACGGGCTTAGGGGTGGAAGCGATAAAAATAATCTGAAATAATGACTTAGCCCTGCCTCGTGAAGGAAATTCAAGTTTGGCCCGAAGCGCCCGCAAATCTGATAAATCGCAATTTCCGGAAAACCTCGAGCGGCGATTGTTTGAATCGCTGTTCCTGTTCGTCGTCGTCATTGCCGCCTATCTGCTCATCACGCTGCTGACTCACGACGTTCGGGACCCGGGGTTTTCCAGCAGCGGGGGCAGCGTGGTCAATAACCTGGGCGGAAGCTTCGGTGCCTGGATCTCGGACTTTCTGCTGGTGGTCGTCGGATACATGGCCTGGCTGCTGCCGTTCCTGATGGGGGCTGCCGGCGCCAGACTGCTTCAGGAGCGTTCCGAGCCGGTCGGTCTGCCGGAGTGGGGGGTCAGGCTAGGTGGACTGCTGCTGATCCTGCTATCGGGCTGCATCCTGTTCGAGATGCAGCCGCGCGGAAGCCTGGAGCACACAGGCGGCATCATCGGCGACCTGCTTTCCGGTCCGATGATCCAGGTGATGGGATTTACCGGGGCCGCACTGATCAACCTGGCGGTGTTGCTGGCCGGCATCACGCTGTTTACCGGCATTTCATGGATCAACGTCGTCGACCGCGTAGGCGCCTGGGCAATACGGGGCTGGGTGTGGGCGGGCGACAAGCTCGCCGAGGGCCGCGATCGGATGGCCGGGCGACGGGCTCGGGCCGAACGCGAAGAGGTCCGCAAAGCCGATACGGTCAAGCGCAAGAAGCGTCCGGAAGTGCGCATCGAGCCGAGGGTGGAAGACACAACCTCGGAGAAAGCCAAGAAAAAGCTCAGCCAGCGCTCGTTGTTCAAGAACCTGCCGGCCGGCAGCCTGCCGCCGCTGGATCTGCTCGACGAGGCGCCCGAGCAGCATCCGGGATACTCCACCGACACCCTCAAGGCCATGAGCCGCCAGGTGGAGCTCAAACTTTCCGATTTCGGGATCGAAGTCGAGGTCGTTGCGGTGCATCCGGGGCCGGTGATCACCCGTTTCGAACTGCAGCCGGCGGCTGGCATCAAGGGCAGCCAGATCTCCAACCTGTCCAAGGATCTGGCACGCGGCCTGAGCGTGATCTCGGTTCGCGTGGTCGACGTGATTCCGGGCAAGAGCGTCATCGGCCTGGAAATTCCGAACACCAAGCGCGAAATCGTCTACCTGCGTGAAATCCTGGCCTCCGAGGCCTATGAAAAATCCAGCTCGGCGCTGACGCTGGGCCTGGGCAAGAACATTTCCGGCCGCCCGATGGTCGCCGACGTGGCCCGCATGCCGCACCTGCTGGTCGCCGGTACCACCGGCTCGGGCAAGTCGGTGGCGGTCAACTCCATGATCCTCAGCCTGATCTACAAGGCCAAGCCGGACGAAGTTCGCATGATCATGGTCGACCCCAAGATGCTCGAACTTTCGGTCTACGAGGGCATACCGCATCTGCTGGCGCCGGTGGTCACCGACATGAAGGAGGCAGCCAACGCGCTGCGCTGGTGCGTCGCCGAAATGGAGCGCCGCTACAAGCTGATGTCGCAACTCGGGGTGCGCAACCTGGCCGGATACAACAGAAAGGTTTCCGACGCGGAGGCCAAGGGCAAGCCGATCGTCGATCCGATGGTCGACCCCAGCACGCTGGCAGAAGGTGAAGAGCGCCCGAAGCTGGAAAAGCTGCCGTTCATCGTGGTCGTGGTCGACGAATTCGCCGACATGATGATGATCGTCGGCAAGAAGGTCGAGGAGCTGATCGCACGCCTGGCGCAGAAGGCGCGCGCCTCGGGCATCC
>Ga0209944_1000803_pt1 | contig 13521 bp, 8 predicted proteins | sample SalPonR1_C_D2_MG_FD_185701 | JGI IMG/M metagenome (GOLD analysis project Ga0209944, IMG submission 185701) | Salt pond soil microbial communities from South San Francisco under conditions of wetland restoration - Salt Pond MetaG R1_C_D2_MG... ...
CCGCCGCGCGTGCTGGTGCTGACCGGGTCGGGTAAGTCGTTCTCGGCCGGGGCGGATCTGGGCTGGATGCGGGCCATGGCCGAGGCGAGCGAGGCGGACAACCGGGCCGATTCCGAGCGGCTGGCGGCGATGTTTCGCAAGCTCGACGAGCTGCCCTGCCCGACCATCGCGCGGATCAACGGCGCGGCTTTCGGCGGCGGTGTGGGGCTGGTTTCGTGCTGCGATATTGCGATCACGGCCGATCACGCGAAGTTCGGGCTGACCGAGGTGCGCCTGGGCCTGATTCCCGCGACCATTGCCCCGTTCGTGATCGCGCGCATCGGCGCGGCAAACGCGCGACGCTACATGCTCACCGGCGAGCGGTTCGATGCGCAGGCAGCCAGCGCGATCGGGCTGGTGCATCAAACCTGCACCGCCGAGGAACTGGACGCGCAAGTCGAATCGATTGCCGAAGCCCTGCTGGCGAGCGGACCGCAGGCGGTCGCCGAGTGCAAGCAACTGATCCGCCGGGTGCAGACCTTCGACGGCCCGGCCGGCGAACTCGACGCGATCACCGCCGAATGGATCGCCCGCCTGCGCGTCGGTGAAGAAGGCCAGGAAGGCCTTCGAGCCTTTCTGGACAAGCGCCCGCCCGGTTGGACCGGCGGGGACGACTGATTGCTTGTCGAGAGGCGCTACCAGAAAAAGGACTCGATCAATCTATCTGGTTTGGAAAAGCGGAGCACGAAGAACACGAAGATGGGCACGAAGACCACGAAGGGAAAAGCAAATGCGATCAACTAGAATTGAGACAAGTTTAGAATCCATCGAAGATCCCGAAGGGCGCTTGACTGCATGAAATCGCTTCTGTCTTTCCTTCGTGTCCTTCATGCCTTCTTCGTGTCCTTCGTGCCAAAGCTTTTGAATGCGAAGCTTTTGACCACGTCACTTCTGGCATTGGAGCTTTCGACCGCGCAGCTTTCGACTTTGGAGCCGAGATGTTCAAACGAATTCTGATCGCCAATCGCGGTGAAATCGCATGCCGGGTCATCGAGACCTGCCGCAGGCTGGGCGTCGAGACCATTGCGGTATATTCCGATGCCGACCGCGAAGCACGGCACGTGCGGATGGCCGACCGCGCGGTGGCCATCGGACCGGCCGAAGCCGGCAAGTCCTACCTGGTGGCCGAGAAGATCGTCGAGACGGCCCGCGAGACCGGCGCCGAGGCGGTGCATCCCGGCTACGGATTCCTGTCGGAGAACGCCGATTTCGCCCGCGCGCTGGCCGAGGCCGGGATCGCACTGATCGGCCCGAAGCCGGAGACCATCGATGCGATGGGCTCCAAGGCGCGCGCCAAGGCCATCATGGAAGACGCCGGCGTGCCGCTGGTGCCCGGCTACCATGGCGACGACCAGGCCGACGAGACGCTTGGCGCCGAAGCCGGAAAGGTCGGCTTTCCGCTGATGCTCAAGGCCGCGGCCGGCGGCGGCGGCAAGGGCATGCGCATCGTCCGGTCGGCCAGTGAGTTTCCGGAAGCGCTGGCCGCGGCCAGGCGAGAAAGTGAATCAGCTTTCGGCGACAAGCGCATGATTATAGAGCGTTATGTTGAACATCCGCGGCATATCGAGGCGCAGGTGTTCGGCGATGCTCACGGAAATGTCGTGCACCTTTTCGAGCGCGACTGCTCCAGCCAGCGAAGACACCAGAAGGTGATCGAGGAAGCGCCGGCGGCCGGTCTGGATCCCGGAATCCGGGAGCAGCTCCTGGACGCCGCGGTCAAGGCGGCGAAGGCGGTCGATTACATCGGTGCAGGCACCGTGGAATTCCTGGTCGACGAACAGGGCTTCTATTTCCTCGAGATGAATACGCGGCTGCAGGTGGAGCACCCGGTGACCGAGTGCGTCACGGGCCTGGACCTGGTCGAATGGCAGCTGCGCGTGGCCGCCGGCGAAGCTTTGCCGCTCTCGCAGGAGAAGATCGGCTGCAGCGGGCATGCGATGGAAGCGCGCATCTACGCCGAGGATCCGGACAAGGGCTTCCTGCCCGGCTCTGGCGACATCATCATGCTGCGCTTTCCGCAACAGTCCTGGGCGCGCGTCGATACCGGCGTGGAGGCCGGCGACCGGGTCAGCGTTCACTACGATCCGATGATCGCCAAACTTGTGGTATCGGGCGAAAACCGGACCGTCGCACTGGCCCGTCTCAAGCAGGCGCTGGCCGAAAGCCACGTCGGCGGCCTGACCACCAACCTCGGGTTTCTGCTGCAGCTGGCAGAGCGTCCCGAAATCGCCGATGCCACCATCGACACCGGCCTGCTGGATCGCTCGCTGGACGACATCCTCGAGCGAGACGCCCCAATTCCGCCCGAAATTCCGGCAGCCGCGGCGGCCTGGCTGCTGGGCGAACAGGAACATGCCGCCGAGCAAGGCGACAGATCTCCCTGGGCGCGGCCCGACGGGTGGCGAATCGGCGGTCGCGAGGCGCGCTGGATCGACCTTGAAATAGGCGACCAGCGCTTCGAGCTCGAATGCACCGGCGACCGGGATTCCGGCTATCGATTCGAATTCGACGGAAAGCGACACGACGTCCGCATCCGCAAAACCTCGGACGCCGGCTGCACGCTGTTCGTCGACGGCGCGAGCCGCCGTGTAATGGTGCACGCGGCCGGCGACCGGCTTGAAATCGTCCATGACCACAGGCGCTGGAGCGTCATTCGGCACCGCCGCTTCGAATCGGTGGCATCGGCAAGCCAGGGCAGCGGTCGCGTGGTCGCACCCATGCCGGGCAAGGTCATCCAGATGATGGTGGCCGAGGGCGACGCGGTCGAGGAAGGACAGACGCTTGCGCTGATGGAGGCGATGAAGATGGAGCTCTCGATCAAGGCCGAGGTCGCCGGAACGGTCAGCGCCCTCGGCGCGGCGCAAGGCGACCTGGTCGAGGCCGACGTCCTGTTGCTGGAAATCGAACCGGCGCAGTGACGATGGTCCGGGACAGAACCATTCTCGCGCAATTGTTATGCTCTCCCCCTGAAACAATCCGGAGCCACACATGCAGACCCGCTTTTCGTCTCGCTTCCAGGCATGTCTTCGCAAGACATGCGCGCCCTTGTCGGCCATTCTCCTGGCCGTCGCCGTGAATCCCAACCCCGTCGAGGCCCAGGACACCAGCAAGCCGGTGCTGCACGGCAAGCACTGGGTGGCTGTGACCGGAAAACCGCTCGGCGCGACCGCCGGCGCCATGGCGTTTCAGAAAGGCGGCAACGCGGTCGATGCTGCGGCGGCCATGCTGGCGGCCACGGCCACGATGTGGGACACGCTGGGCTGGGGCGGCGAAACGCAGGCCCTGATCTGGCACCCCGAACTGAAAAAGGTCATTGGCGTCAACGGCCTCGGCGTGGCGCCGAGCGGCGCGACGCCCGAGTTCTTCCGCGAACAGGGCATGCAGTATCCGCCGGAGTACGGCCCGCTGGCCGCGGTCACGCCGGGCACGCCCGGCGCCTTGATGAGAATGGTTGCCGAGTACGGCAGGCTGAGCCTGGCCGAGGTGCTGGCGCCGGCGATCGAGATGGCGGAAGGTTATCCGATCGAGAAGGCCCAGGCCGACAACATGGAGCGCCGCCGCGAAGTGCTGCAACGCTGGCCGTCGTCGACCGCCGTGTTCCTGCCGCATTACGATCCGGACAATCCTGGCCAGCGCGCCGCGCCGCGCGAGGGCGAAGTGTTCGTCCAGTCCGACCTGGCAGCGACGCTGAAAAAGCTGGTCGAGACCGAGCGCCAGGCGCTGGACGCCGGAAAATCGCGCGAGGAAGCCATCCAGGCCGCATACGACCGCTTCTACACCGGCGACATCGCCGAGGAGATCGTCGAATCCACGCGCGAGGCCGGCGGCCTGTTCACGATGCAGGACCTGGCCGATTGGGAGGTCAAGTTCGAGGAACCGGTCACGACCAGCTATCGCAACATCGACGTCTACAAGCTCACGACCTGGACCCAGGGCCCGGTCATGCTCCAGGCGCTCAATATCCTTGAAGGCTTCGACCTGAAGGCGATGGGCTACAACTCGACGCGCTACATACACACGCTCTACCAGGCCATGAACCTGGCCTTCGCCGACCGGGACTTCTACTACGGCGATCCGGACTTCCCGCCCGAGGAACCGGTGGCCGGCCTGCTCGCGAAGGGCTACGCGGCGATGCGGCGCGAGCTGATCCCGGACGACCGGAACCTGACCGACTACCTGCCCGGCGACCCGTACCTTTTCCAGGACGGCGTGAACCCGTTCGAGGAACTGCGCCAGAACTGGCAGCTCAATCCGCCGGCGGCCGAAGCGGCCGGCGAGGAAGGCTTCCAGCAGGCCGGCGTGATGACCGCGGACGAAGCGTTCCGCGCCGGCACCACCGCCATTCAGGCGGCCGACGCCGACGGCTGGGTGGTCTCGGTCACGCCGTCGGGCGGCTGGGTACCTGCGTTCATCGCCGGCGAATCGGGGATTGGTCTGAGCCAACGCATGCAGAGCTTCGTGCTCGACGAGGCGCTGAATCCGTACAACGTGGTGGCGCCCGGAAAGCGCCCGAGAGTGACGCTGACCCCGTCCATGGCGATCAGGGACGGCCGGCCGCTGATGGCCTTCTCGGTACAGGGCGGCGATACCCAGGATCAAAACCTTTTGCAGTTCTTCCTCAACATGGTCGAATGGGGCATGAACGTCCAGCAGGCCGCCGAGGGCCACGGCAACATCATGAGCTACCAGATGCAGAGCTCGTTCGGCGCCCACCAGGCCGAGGCGGGCCGCCTGCAGGTGCCGGCCGACCACGTCACGCCCTACTCCATGGAACAGCTGGAAACGATGGGCTACGACGTCGAAGTCGTCGACCGCGTCTACAACCCCACCCAGGCGATCTGGTTCGACTGGGAAAACGGCACGATGCAGGGTGGAGCCAGTGATTATGGCGAGGACTACGGCATCGCCTGGTAGCGGGCCCGCCTTGTGCACCACCCGCTCTACTGCGGCACCGTCAGGCCCCGCATCTGAGGCGTTTTTCTCGGTCGCACATCCTCGCCGTACGGGCAAGTACGTCTCCGGTGCACTCGGTCGAAAAACGCCTATCTGCGGGCCCTGACGGCGCCTCGCGACGAGCGGGTGGTAAACAAGGCGGGCTGACCGCTCAGAACTACTGCGCACGCGGCTGACTCGCGAGCTTCTGGGTGCAACGCTTGTCTCCCTCCCCTGCTTCCGGGGAAGGGTCGGGGTGGGGGCAGGCGCGCGGGTCGACGGATTGGTCCATACGCCCGGACTGCGAACACGATCGGGATTGCCGTATATCAGCGCCCGGGCCAAACGCGCGGCCCGGGCGCCAGTTATTTCAGTCCTGGCAGATCGCCGGCCTACTCGACCCGCACCGGGGTGCGGGCGATTGCCCTGTCGCCGGCTTGCAGCAAATAGCGCACTTCGTAATCGCCGGGCGTTTCAGGTGCTTCCAGCGAGGCGGAAGTAGCTCCACCGACGCGCTTGTAGTCGGCGTCGGCGTCGGCCGGCGCATCGGCTGGAACAATGGTGATCTTGTCGCGCGGATGCACGGTGCCGGTCCAGCTGACCTCGAAGCGGGCGCCAGAGGCCGCGGTTTCGGGCGCCGAAACGGTCACCTCGGGCGCCGTCAGTTCGATCGGCGCACGGGCGATCGATTGCCCGCTGACTTCCAGCAGATAGCGAATTTCGTAATCGCCCGGTTCGGCCGGCGCCTCCAGGGTGCCGGACGTGGCGTTGCCGGCGCGCCGGTAATCGCCGTCGGCATTGCCTGGCGCGCTTGCCGGAACAATCGTGACCTTGTCGCGCGGATGGATGGTGTTGGTCCAGCTCACCGTCACGTTGCTGCCGGCGACTGCGCTTTCCGGGCCCGAGACGCTGGTCTCCGACGCGGTCACCGCCAGCGGTGAAGACGCAATGGCTTGGCCGCTCTCGTTGAGCAGATAGCGGACTTCGTAATTACCCGCCGCGCCCGGCGTCTGCAGAGTGCCCGACGATGCATTGCCAACGCGCAGGTATTCGCCATCGACATCGGCCGGCGCGTTTGCCGCAACAATCGTGACCTTGTCGCGCGGGTGGATGACATTGGTCCATGAGACCGACACAGTGCTGCCGGCCACCGCCGATTCCGGCGCCGATACGGCGGTCTCTGCCGCCGTCACTTCCAGCGGCACGGCCGCAATGGCACGACTACTTTGCTGGAGAAGGTAGCGCACCTCGTATGCCCCCGGCTCGGCCGGCACCGCCAGGTTGGCATCGCTGCCGCCGCCGACGCGCTCGTAGTCGCCGTAGGCATCGGCCGCAGCCCCGGTCGGCACGATCGTGACGTAGTCGCGCGGGTGGATGGCGTTGGTCCACGAGACCGTGACGGTGCTGCCGGCCACCGCCGACTCGGGTGCCGAAACGCTGGTTTCCGCCGCGGTCACCTTCAGCGGTGACGAAGCGATGGCGCGGCTGCTCTTCTGAAGCAGGTAACGGACTTCGTAATCGCCGGGCTCGGCCGGCACCGGCAGGCTGGCGTCGTTGCCGCTGCCGACCCGCTCGTAGTCGCCGTAGGCATCGCCCGCTGCTCCAACCGGCACGACCGTGACGTAATCGCGAGGATGAATGCCGTTGGTCCACGAGACCGTGATGGTGCTGCCGGCCACCGCCGACCCGGGCGCCGAAACGCTGGTTTCCGCCGCGGTGACCTCCAGCGGCGCCGAGGCAACGGCGCGACCATTTTCACTGAGGACGTAACGCACCTCGTACTGACCGGGCTGGGCCGGCGCGGGAAGACTGCCGTTGCGGTCGTCGCCGACGCGGATATAGTCCGTGTAGGCGTCCTCGGGCGCCCCGGTCTCGACCACCGTGACGTAGTCGCGCGGATGCACTACGTCGGTCCACTCGACGGTGAATGCCGTCCCGGCCGTGACGGTTTCCGGCGCCGAGACGCTGACCGTCTTTTCCACCACCTCGATCGGCGTGCTGGCCACGGCCTCGCCGCTGGACATCAGCAGATAGCGAACCTCGTAGTCGCCGATCCCGGCGGGCGCCTGCAGCGTGTCGGAGGCATTGTTGTCGATGCGGAAGTATTCGTCGTAGGCGTCGGCAGGCGCATCGGCCGGCACGATGGTGACGTAATCGCGCGGGTGCACGCCGTTCTGCCACTCCACCGTGAAGCTGGCGCCGCCTGCAACCGATTCGGGTGCAGACACCGTCACTTGCGGCTCGGTCAGCTCGATCGGCGCACTGGCGACGGACCGCCCGGTGGCGCTGGCGATGTAACGAGCCTCGTGAGCCCCCACCTGACCCGGCGCCAGCAACGGCGCCGAGGCGCGATCCTCGACGCGCTCGTAGTCGCCGCGCGCATCGGGCTCGGCGTCGACCGGAACAATAGTCACCAGGTCGCGCGGATGGATCTCTTCGCCTTCCCAGCTCAGCTCGACGTTCGAACCGGCCACCGCCGAGGCGGGGGCGGAAAGCCTGACTTCGGGCTCGGGAATCTCTTCGGTCGCGATCTGCGTCGCCTCGTCCAGTGCCGCCTGCAATCCTTCGGCGTCGCGCGCAGCGAAGAAGCGCCCGCCGGTGTTCTCGGCGATGCAGGCGAGCTGCTGCTGATCGGCGTCGCCGACGTCGAAGCCTATGACGTGGGCGGTAAAGTTGATGCCCGATTCATCGAGTTCGGCCGCGACTGCGCACGGATCGGCATTGCAGGTCTCGATGCCGTCGGATATCAGGATCACGTTCGCCGGCGCGTCCCGGTATTCGAGCGCCTCGGCGGCGTGCCGCACGGCCGCGGTCAGCGGCGTCTTGCCCTTGGGTGAAATCGTCTCGATGCGCGCCAGCATGGCCTCGCGGTCGATCGGGCCGGGCGGCACGACGGTTTCGATATCGTCGCAGTCGCCTTCGCGCCGGTGGCCGTAAGCCACCAGCCCCAGCGGTTCGGACGCATCCCAGTCGCGCACGATATCGCCCAGCACGCGCCGCGCGATCGTGACCTTCGCCTCGCCCTCGATCTGCCCCCACATCGAATTCGATGCGTCGTAGACGATCACCGTATCGGCGCTTGCCATACTCCAGATACCGACCAGCGCGCAAAACCAGCCAAGCCGACCTCTTTTCCGACTCGAAAACGTCATTGGCACTAACCTCCTGCTAGATTGAATTTCAGCGCGTTCATGATCCGTCCTACGGATTTCGGGGCCGGATCACGTCGCTGCATTCTTTATCAGCGGGCTATCGCAGCCGATGCAAGTCAATTCTCCGGCCATCGATCACGGGCTTCAAACACGATTCGCGATCCGAACCCGCACGCTCATCAACGGCCGATCCGGCGGGCGAGAATATCGATCCCGCGGTGGATCTCGTCCGGCGGAACTGCCGTGAAGCACAGGCGCACGTGCTCAGGATACGGCCCGAAGCTCGGTCCGGGGGCGACCAGTACGCCGGCTTCGGCCAGGTCGCCGAGAAAGCCGTCCAGCCCGCGCTCATCCAGAGCATCCGAAACGTCCGGGAACAGGAAGGTACTGCCTTTCGGTGCAGGCACGCCGAGGACTTCGGCGGCATGGCGGCCCAATTCGGAATATTTCTCGCGCGCGGCGTCGACCCACGGCTGCCCGGCCCCGTTCAATGCATTCAACGCGGCGCGCTGGGACGCCGAGCAGGCCGAGTAATTGATGTTGGTCACGATACGCTTGATCGCGCCAATGGCGTCCTCGGGCCCGGCCAGGTAGCCGCAGCGGTTGCCGGCCATTCCGAAAGCCTTTGAAAAACTGTGCACGGAGATGGTGTTGTCCGGCGCCAGCGAGCGCGTGTAGACATGCTCGCCTTCGTAGACATAATCCTCGTAGACGTCGTCGGAAAAAATCCACAGGTCGTGTTCCCGCGCCCATTCGGTCAGCGCGCCCAGCCATTCGCGGTCCAGCAGCCTGCCGGTCGGGTTGTGCGGGGTGTTCCAGTAAACGGCCACCGTTCGCTTGGTACGGTGCTTCTCGAAACAGGCCACCGCCTCTTGGGCCGTTTCGGCCTCGGTCATCACCGGCACGTCGATGGGGTTGGCGTGGAACGCGCGCACGCTGCCGGCGATCAGCGGCCAGTATGGCGCGGCCAGCAGCACGTCCTCGCCGGGCGCGACCAGCGCCGAGACCGCTGCCGCCAGGCCGGCCGTGGCGCCGGCGGTCACCACGACCTGATCACGTCCGGTGGACACCCCGCTGCGTCCGCCGTGCACCTCGGCGATACGGTCGCGCAGTTCAGGGTAGCCGGGCACCGGCGAATAGCGATGCAGGCCCGGGTAATCCTCAACCCTGAGATCCTGCATCCGGCAGCTCTCGGCCGGATCCATCCAGGTATCGCCGACATGCAACGGCACCGGCGGCCGGCCGGATGCCGGCTTGCGCGCCATGCCGGAGTAGACGGCCCCGCGTACAGCCTGCGCGGCGGACGAGATGGATGGATGTTTGGGCATGCGATTAAACTCCGGTTGGACCCCAGGTCACCGTACATCACACGGTCGGGCCGTGTCGGCTCCTCTGCCACCCCTGCCCTGACCACGAACCCGTTAAAATGCAAGCAATTCTCAACAAGGCTGCGGCGTCCGGCACCGAATGAACCTTAATTACGTCAAGATCGTTGAAGTCGGACCACGCGACGGACTGCAGGACGAGTCGCGTTACGTGCCGGTGGAAACCAAGCTGAAGCTGATCCACCGGCTGGCTGAATGTGGGCTGCCGGTGGTCGAGGCCACCAGCTTCGTCTCGCCACGCTGGGTGCCGCAGCTGGCCGACGCCGATGAAGTGATGGCGGGTCTCAAGCGAAAGCCCGGGGTGCACTACCCGGTTTTGGTGCCCAATGAAAAGGGCTACGAGCGCGCTCGCGCCGCCGGTGCCGATGAAGTGGCCGTTTTTTCGGCCGCCTCGGAAGCTTTCAACCGAAAGAACATCAATTGCTCGATCGACGAATCGTTCGAGCGCTTCCGCCCGGTGATCGAGCGCGCCAGCGCCGACGGCGTGCGCGTCAGAGGCTACATTTCCTGCGTGCTCGGCTGCCCGTACCAGGGGGAGGTTCCGATTTCGGACGTCGTGCGCGTGGCCGAGGCGCTGACCGAGGCCGGTTGCGACGAAATCTCGCTGGGCGACACGATAGGCACCGGCACGCCGGAGAAGACAGGCGCCATGCTGGACGCCGTACTGGCTTCGGTACCGGCCGAAAAGCTCGCAGTACACCTGCATGACACCTACGGCCAGGCGCTTGCGAATATTCTGGTGAGTTTGGACAAGGGTCTTCGCATCATCGACAGTTCCGTGGCTGGAATCGGCGGCTGTCCTTACGCCCGCGGCGCCACCGGCAACGTCGCCACCGAGGACGTCGTGTACATGCTCGAAGGAATGGGCCTGGAAACCGGCATCGACTTGAAGGCGCTTTCCCGGGCCGGCAACTGGATTGCCGGCAAGCTCGGGCGCTCCGGCTCGCGCGCCGGCACGGCAATCTACAACAAGTGTTTCGCCGATTAGCCAACCGCGACGGGCGCAACATCTCCGCCCGTTTCGACCAAATATCAAATCCTTTCAGGAGTTGCAAGCGATCATGGAGTCTTCGAATATCAGGGCAATCATCACTGGCGGCGTGTCAGGCCTGGGGCTGGCCGTCGCCAGGCGCTTTGCCGCCGGCGGTGCAAAACTGGCGCTGTTCGACGTCAATGCCGAACAGGCCGAAGCGGCAGTTGCCGAACTTGGCGCGGACAAAGCGAAGTTCTTCCTGACCGACGTCAGCGACGAGCAGAACGTAAGCGACTCGGTCGCCGCGGCGGAAAATTTCCTGGGCCGTGTCGATGTCCTGGTCAACTGCGCCGGAATCCTCGGCGCCGGCCGCGTGCTGGGCAGGAACGGCCCGATGCCGCTGGACCGATTCAAGTCCGCCGTGATGGTCAACCTGGTCGGCAGCTTCAACGTGGCCAAGGCCGCCGCGGACCGGATGCAGCACAATGACGCCAATGACGACGGCGAGCGCGGCGTGATCATCAACACCGCGTCGGTGGCGGCCTGGGAAGGCCAGATCGGACAGGCCGCGTATTCGGCGTCCAAGGGCGGCGTGGTCGGCATGACGCTGCCCATGGCGCGCGAGTTCACCCGCTTTGGCATCCGCGTCAACACGATTGCGCCCGGCGTATTCCACACGCCCATGGTCGACACCATGCCCGAAGACGTGCAGCAGGCGCTGGCCGACTCGGTGCCGTTCCCCAACCGGCTCGGCAAGCCGGAAGAATTCGCCGACCTGTGCGTGCACCTGGTCGAAAACGCCTATTTCAACGGCACTGCCATCCGCCTCGACGGCGCTATCCGCCTGGAACCCAAGTAATGGAAACATTCTCCGAAATCGCCAAATTCGCGCGCGAGCACTTCAACGCGGTGCACGATGAAAAGTTCGTGCTCGGGCTGGAAATTCCCACCGGCCGCGAGGGCCGGCACCAGAGCGTGTTCCTGGCCGAAGTCAAGGACGACAACGACCGGCGCTACCTGCACCTGGAGACCACGGTAGGGCCGCTGGGCCAGCACGACCCGCTCAAGGTCCTGCGCATCAACCTGATGCTGCGCGTCGGCTACCTGGCCGTCGGTGACCTGGAAAGCGTGCCTTTCCTGAAACTCTGCGAAAACATCGACTATCGTTACCTCGGACAGGAACTGCTTCTGGAAACGGTGCGGCAGCTGGCGGAACTGGGGGACGAGATGGAGCAGACGTTGACCCACGGCGGAGACTGGTTCTAGAAAATCCTTGCAGTCCTGCTGCGCGTCCCCCTGGCAGCGTCCGTTGGTGCTCGCAATCCTCGTGCACTTTCATGTGCACTGCGGTTGCTGCGCTCCGGCGTCCACTGCCAGGAAGCCGCTCGCGACGGACTGCAAGGATTTTCTCCGTTGTCCAGCTCTTCTCATGTAGCAAAAAACACTCGGATATACCGCATTGCGGTTACTGCGCGGGCGCCTGGGGGCGTGCGCCTGTAATTCGATTGCGCAATGTGATCGGCCTCACGTTCATGACGCGGTGGGGAAGGGGCGGTATAGTTCGAACTTCGTGTAAACCACCTTCAATGAGGAAAGTTCATGGAAGCGATTCAGCAATACATTCAGAACATCGATATGGCGACGATCCTGGCCTGGGGCTGGAAGATCCTGGCGGCGCTGCTGATCTTCGTCATCGGTCGCTGGGTGGCCAAGCTGGTGCGTCGATCGGTTTCGAAACTGATGACGGCGCGGGGCCTGGACCCGATGCTGGTCGCTTTCCTGGCTGCCATTCTTTACTCGATACTGCTCGTGGCCGTCGTCATTGCCGCGGTCGGTCAACTCGGCATCCAGACCACGCCGCTGGTCGCGGTGCTTGGTGCGGCCGGCCTGGCTGTCGGTCTTGCTCTGCAGAGCTCGCTGGGGAATTTCGCTTCGGGCGTGATGCTGGTGCTTTTCCGACCCTTCACCAAGGGGGATTACGTCGAAGCCGGCGGAACTTCGGGTACAGTCAGCGAAGTGGGCATCTTCAACACCGTGCTCAACACCCCGGACAACCGTCGCGTCATCGTTCCGAATGGACAGATCACCAACGACGTCATCACCAATTATTCGGCGCACGATACGCGCCGGATCGACCTGATCATCGGCGTCGATTACGGCGATGATCTCAAGACCGCGCGCGCGACGCTTGAAAAGGTCGTCAAGGCCCACGACAAGGTGCTCGAAGATCCCGCACCCATCGTCTGGGTGATGGAGCTTGCCGATTCCAGCGTCAATTTCGCGGTACGCCCCTGGGTCGCGGCCGCCGACTACTGGCAGGTCCGCAACGAGTTGCTCGAACAACTCAAGACCGAACTCGAAACCGCCGGCTGCTCCATCCCTTTCCCACAGCGCGACGTGCACCTGCACGAGGCCGGGAAATCCAGCGAGGCCGCATAATCGAAATTCGCGGTTTCGGGTTTCCGGTTTCCGGTTTCCGGAAAGCCTGATCGAAGTGCGCGCGGCACTGACGACGCGCTGCCAGAAACCGCAACGCAGAAAATCCGTCCAGGGCGTAGCGAGCGGGCGCCTGGCGGTGGCCGCCGGCGCGCAGGATCCGCAATGTACGCGGTTGTCCATGAGGAATTGACTCACCCCGTCGTTGAACGGGCTGTGTTCAGCTTGTTTCTCGGCGTTCGTGGCAAGGCATCGGCGCGCCAGGTGTAGCAAGGCCTACATCAAGCGTCGAAAACGCCGGTCACGGGCGCCGAGAGACAAGCCCTTCGGGGACTCAGGACGAATCCATCTGCGGCGTTCCGCAGGCTTGACGTAGAGAAACTATGTCTGCGCCGGCGCGCCTTGCAGACGAATTCGTCCTGAGTCCTGAACGCAGCCCATTCGACGACGGGGTGAGTGTGCACCGCCGGCCGCCGCCGGAATCCGCGACGCAGAAAATCGCTGCAGGGCGTAGCGAGCGGGCGCCTGGCGGTGGCCGCCGGCGCGCAGGATCCGCAATGTACGCGGTTGTACATGAGGAATCCGAGCACCGCCGGACGCCGCC
>Ga0209944_1000811_pt1 | contig 13459 bp, 9 predicted proteins | sample SalPonR1_C_D2_MG_FD_185701 | JGI IMG/M metagenome (GOLD analysis project Ga0209944, IMG submission 185701) | Salt pond soil microbial communities from South San Francisco under conditions of wetland restoration - Salt Pond MetaG R1_C_D2_MG... ...
CGGATGGCTTCCAACGCCACCTTCGCCTTGAACTCCGCCGTATAGCGTTTGCGTTTAGTCATTTCAGGTCGGTCCCTCATCAGTCGCTAAAGCTTAGCAACTGGTCCGAAACTCCGCGACCGCCTCTAACATGTTTTGACGCGCGGGTTGAAAACCGCACGACCGAACATGCGTCTTGGGGCTATTCCTGCCCAGGAATGCGCGCGCCCTTGGCACAAGACCTGCGATCTTGCGTTCAGACTTCACCATTTGCTCTTGAGCAGCTTCCATCCATCTTCAGCGAGCATACAAGTGAGTGGGGTGATGTATTGAGATTTTTTGGCGGCCTCGTTTTGCGACCATTTCCCACAAAGCAGCATGATAGCCACCGTGGCGTTCAGACACCCATTGTTTGCTGATTCAATAAATTGTTTAGAATATCGTTCTTTGGGGCGGTCACTCTGAAAACTCTTTCGCACTGAGTTAAGCTTGGTTGCCGCGAGTGGGGCGCCTGCTGTAAAGATTGACACCGCATAAATCCCGATTTTCAATTCTTTCTTGTTGATCACATATTGCAAGCCCTCGGCACATTTCCCACAGGAACATGGGTAATAGGAACCTGTTGAGCTTTCCGCATTTTGTCTAAGATCATGTAAAGAATAGATGCCGTCGGCCTTGCCAGCAATTGTCGCTGCGCCCATCCATGGTGCCAGAGCTGCTCCGACTGGAAAAACTGCAGCAATAGTGCCGAAGGCCGCAGTTGTCCCACTGACCTGGGTTAAAGCAGTTTGGGCTCCAGTGCGAGCCCCAGTCTTGATGCCTTCCTTTAGCATCCCAATGAGCGCCGTCTTTACTTGATCGGATTTACCATATTTCTTTTTCACATTTGGGTCCGAAGATCCTTTTGGGAGGAGAGCTTGGAGCTCTATAATTTGTTCTGGTGTTGGAAGTGGCATCTCGTCTTTCCCATTTTACTTGGACTGCCGTAGTGAGGATGATTGTCCAGTGACACTTTGAATTGAAATTACTCAGTGTCAACTGGCCTTTTTAAGGGGAAAAGATGTTCGGGTATCGGAATGTCCGAAAAAAAGTTCGGCGCAAAGGGATTGAATCGAACTGGTGCATCGAATTGCAATTTCACGTTTCCCACGTCGCCGGCGAAAGATGCTTCGGCCAATCCCATGTTCGGGTTCAGAGATGGAGATCCATCCTGAACCAGCCGGAACCAGGACCAGAGCCCTTTGTATGTCTCATTGAACACCGCGCGAGAACGCGCAAAAAACTGCAAGCTCAAATCGTTGTCCTGAAGTCCGGCAACTGGCCAAGTTTGCTTCTCCCAAAATACCGGTCCATGCTGAAACTTGTGCAATGTCACACCTGAAGAAACTGCCAGCTGGCTGAGGGTGTTCGACATGAAACCCGTGCGCATTGAGAATTCAAAATAGGGTTTTCCTTCGGTGAACATGGACGCGGTAATCTGGTCAAAACGTTCAAATGCTGTTTTGGCATCCTTCGTTAGGTCAGCATTTCCCGTCAGCAGGAAAGTCGATTTCGGAATGAACACACCATCCTCTGTCTTGAAATGTGACAGATATGTTTTCTCGAAAGCTTTCAGCTTGCCCTCGGGTGCGAACAGATCGGAGAATTCAGTCAGTGGAAAATTCACATCACTGTAAGCATCGAATGGGAAGGTCATTGTCAGTGCCGCGCCGTGAGGCACAATGATCTGTCGCTGCCATTGACCATTGATAAATTCGTAAACGAACTGCATTGCGCGATCATCTAGCGTATCGGCGATACTACGCCCGAAATTGCGAATGATGTCCAGTTCCGAGCGAATGGCAAACGCGTTGAGCACTGCAAGCGGATTGACGCTTTCCGCATTCTGGAAACGCTCGAAGAGAAACTGCCCCGCTCCGTTGGTCGCAGTGCCCGCCTCTTCCAGCCAAAGGGTCACATCGCGGGCATAGGTGAGGAAAAGGTCAAACTGGCTTTTCTGCTCCCCTTCACTGCGCAATGCATCAAGATAGGGTCTGAAAGCGGTCCGGATATTGGACGCCGTTGCGGCCTCGGCGCTGGCCGATGCGGGGGCAAGAACAGGAGAGGCTTCTTCAGTTTCAGGGGCGGGCGTGTCGCCGGGGGCAGGAGCGTTCAGGTACACCTTTATGTCGGTATGTTTGGACAAGCCGCTGGCAAGCCGGTCAATCGGATTCTCGGATGGGTTGGTCAGCGCCTGCATGAGCACCTGCGCATCCCCCCAACTCGCGGCATCGCGTAACTGCAAAGCGGACATGAACGCACTCCAACTGGAGATGTAATCGGCAGTATAGCTTTGAGCCACGCGGCGAAGGATGGCGTTTTCCGTCGCGCTATCAAGTTCTCCGATTACCTCTTCATAACTGGTCAACATTGCCGATAGCTCTGGCATTTGGCCATTTTCGAAAAGCGCATTGAACCCGTCCCGTGTATAGCTACGCGGCACGAGATATATCTGTGGGTCTTCTATGGGCATGAAAACCTCGAAGAACCGCGGGCCAATCAACTGCCGAAGGTCGATCCGCTCTGCATATATGCTGCTTCGCATCAGCGAGGCGTAAAGCAATTCAGCCGTATCCAGCCCTGCAATTGTTTTGGCAACCACTGCCCGCAAGCTCTCGTTGCGTTGCTCAGGCGGTTGATTGAGCGTGAAAAGGTCCTCAAGCGTGGCTGACAGTTGCTTTTGGAAAACCCCGGATACCTCTCCCTGTGCGGCGAGGCCGCTGGAGAAATAATCTATAAGGTCCTCCTTGTAGCGCTGCTGATCGGTGTAGAGTTGCGCTTCTACCGAAGCCAGGCGCATCAGTTGAACACCATCGGCCAATGCGTTGAACGCAAAAGTTTCCTTTTCGATGAAGTCGATCAGCGTGTCCTGCAACCCTTGCGTCAATTCTTCTGCGTAGAGACGCTCATAGGTTTCCTGCATCGACCACCTGGGAAGAAACTGACGATAATGTTGTTCGTTCAACATGTCATAGCCGCTGAGACTGTCTCGGATCGGTTGGAGCATGAGAATACGCTCCACGAGAAAATCACCATCGGTGGTGATGCTGCCGGCATTCAAGTAAAACTCGTCAAAGGCTGCATTGACCTCTGAGTTGACCGCGTCGTAGGTGCGATAGTTTTCCCACAGCGCCAAGCCAAACATCCCCACCAGACCCAAAAGCAGAACTGACCAGAAAGTACTGCTCAGCCTTGCCTGGAGCGTGTAACGCCGGTTTGGCTCTGCAAGGAAGCTTTCCCTATGATAGGCCGTAGCAAGAAGGCCTGCATTTTCTGTGGTCACGCTGTTCGGGGCAGCTTCTTGACTTTCCGTCAATGGAGCGCTGTTGAAGAAACGCAGCCCTGATACTTGGCTCAGTGGGTCCACGGCAGGCATGTCTGCGCGAGCGCCAACGAATGCGATGCTTTGCAGGTTCAGCGGTGTCCGACGCGGCGGCAGGGGCTGTGCCAGCCCGGTCATGCGATCATTGAGCTGCGCCTTGAGCAAAGCAAGCTGTAAAGGCGCATTGAGCAGTGACGCGCAGAAATCCGGGGAAAGTTGTTTTTGCAGCGCGCCCAACTTGGTGGCGGTCAAGCTTTCGGTCAAGTCCTGGAACAGCTGATCGACCTGTGCCGTCAGATCTGGTGCCTCTGGGGACAAGAACCCGCCAAAGATCACGTCAGAGCCCAGATGATCGGTCAGGATGGCCGCACGGGCAACATCCGGCATATGTTCAAGCCCGACGAGCGCAACATGTACAGGTATATCAATACCGACCTGGTTGGTCGCGACATTCAATATCCGGTTGATATTGGGAATATTTCCGGTTTCGGTCGCTGCCGTCTGCATCACGCTGGCAAGCTCGTATTCCACGAACGCCGCGTTGATGGCAAGGCTCGGGCGGTTCTTCATCAGATGCCGCAGCACAATGTTCAGCAGATCAAATGACAGGTCTGTCCCAGGGGCCACCTCAATCCGGTAAGCAACTGCGGTTGGAGAGGTCCAGGTCGTCACGGTCAGACCCTTGTGGACAAGTGGCTCACCAAACGCGACGTAGCCCAGCTCGGCCATCACGGTCGAACGGGTCTGTTTCTCCATGGCAAGGAAAAGGTACCACGGCACCGCCATCCGATTGCGATCGATGATGCGGGCACGGGCACGGGCCTGGCGAAACTGCTTGGCTGCCGCCAGACGCAGCGCCCGAAGCTCAGCCGCCACCGGGTCATGCACCCAGATGCGCTTGCGGTAGAAGAAGACGACAAGGCCTCCGATCATCGAGAGCAGCAGCACTGCGCCAAGCCAGAAAAGATACGGCAGGCCAAAAAGCAAACCGCTATAAAAACGCCAAGCCAAGTAAATGAGTTGCGCGCCCATGAGAGTTGCGAAGACCGCAACTGCGGATTTCATCAAAGTACCGGACATCATTGCCGGGGCCGGGTAACAAGAGTCCCGGTTTCGCTGCTGAAGACAAAATCGATGGCGCTTTCGGTCTCGGCCAAAGAACGACGGTCTTGGAAAGTGGTATAGATTTGATGTCCCATTTGGAAGCGTGCCGCCCAGATGCCCATCGACAGCACGGCTATGGCAGTGATGGCCGCAAGCAGCTTGCGGAATGTCGGAATTTGGCGCTTAGGGGCCTTTGTGTCCCGGATCGCCCGGCCCACGGGTTTGACCTCCTCGGGCTGGGAAACAAGATTGAGGGCGGTCTCGATGCGACTGATCAACCGGTCGCGCTCGTTCTCGGTCCCGCGGGTGTATTTGCCACGATAGCCAAGCTTGAGAAACAGGTAGAGAATTTCAAGGAATTCGCGCAGGGCCTTGGGCTGCAACAAGGCCCGTTCAGCGATGTTGTAGAAACGGTCGCCACCATCGCGAAACCCAAAAAGATCCGCGACCAAGGTGCGGTTTTCCCAGCCGCGTTCCCTACTCCAAGGGCTCAGCATGACGAACTCATCCAGCGTGATGGCAAAGAGCAGACAAAGATTTTCGGCCACCGATGGCGGATAGTCGAGATTGGCGACCCGGTATTTCAGATCGATGATCGCCCGTGACAACTCCATCCGCGTCGTATTGAGCTCTGCACCCGGTGTCAGGCGGTTTAGCACCCCACATACCGCAAGCAGGTCTGCAGCTGCGTTGACAAGTTTGTTGTCGGACCCGGTGTAATTCCGCAGCGCCCGGTCGAGGTTTTGCAGATCATTGGTCGAGATTGGGGAAAGTCGGCTCATTTCAGCAGATGCAGGGTGCCCCGCGATAGCATCTGGCATGAAGCCGGCGTTTGGTGTTTCCGTAGGATGTGCAGTCATGGTCAGCCCAGCATGTAAAGGGTCGCATCCACCGTGGAGATCCGATCATCCACATGCAGGGCCAACGCCTCGCGCTTGTTAAGGAAGCGCTGCCAATGAGCACTGCTGGTGTTTATTGTGAAGAACGCCGCGTCGCTGCGGGATCGAAGTTCTGCTGGAGCTGCCGAAAGTGGTGTGAGATCGACGCCTGGCAAGCCGCGCGAAACAAGCTCCGGCATTGCCGACAACCCTGCAAGCTTGCACGCCAATGGACCCGTTTCTGCCAGCGCCGTTGCCCCGTCTGGACCCGACAGCGCCAGGATTGGACGGCGTTCCTCGGCAAGAACCTGAGAAGGAATGATCAGCCGCAAGAGCCGGCGGGCCTCGAACAGTTCAGTGTTCCATGCCAGTGCCATGACGCTGGCTGGTTTTTCGAGCGTCAGTTTCCGACGCAGGCTCCCCAACACCTCCTCAAAGCTTTCACCCATCTTCTCGGGCTCGAACAGCAATGTTTCCGGGGTCGCCTTGCCAAGGATCGCATCCATCTCCACCGACAGGCTGGCAAGGTGACTGAAAAGCGCGCGGGGCGATATACGGCCCAGATGTTTTGCGTTCTGCAAGACCAGCAGCCAACGGTTGAGCACCTGAAGCTCAAGCCGTTCAGTCATCAGGCTGGCCTCGCTGCGCATACCCTTTTCTGTGGCCACGCGGCCCGCGGCATTTGCCGCCCGCACTCGGGCGAGAGCGATTGTCTCCTCCAAACGCTCCGACAGGATGCGCGCGGCACGCAAATCAATGGCCTGGGGCATGAAAGCGCGATCGAGGATCACCCTGCCTTCGGCAGTTTTCTCCAGGATGCGTGCAATCGCAATAGTGGCGAAACCAGACAGGTCGACATTACCTAACTGCAAACATGCACCCACATCCGCCATTTCGGTCTCTACGGGCTCATTGTCCGGATCGTTCAGATCCCTCAGATCCCGGCGCACCTTTATCATCCGGGCAGTCTCACCTTCCTCGCCAAAATGGGCTGTTCCGGTGATCGCCAGCGGGACTGCGATATGAACGACCTCATCCACCAGCCCGTCAGGGATGTCCATGACCAGTTCCTTGGCAAGCCGAAAGAACAGGCGATCAGGCAGAACACCTGCAGCCATGCGAACCGCGAACTTTCCCATGGCCAGCGCATCCGTGTTCAGCTCCAGCTCGCTGACACCGTAGTCGCCTGCACATAGATCAAGCTGGGCCACTTCGTTGACATAGCGTTGCATGGCGATGTCGAAATGCTGGAAGTGTTGAGGGGCAATGAACATGCCCTCTGACCAGACAATGTTGTTAGACATCACTTACCTCCTCCAAAGAGCCATGCAAGGAGGCCAAATCCCTTCTTCTCGTCTTCGCCCTCTTCTGTGGCATCCACAGGATTACGGAACTGGATCGACACGCCGGACGATGTCACGGAAATTGTCACACCGTTGTCGAGCCGCTCGGCATCAATAGGGACGGCAGCCCGAAACTGCTGGGTGCTGAAATCGGCAAACTCCGCGAAGGCCCCAAGATAGAACACCTCCGGTTCCAGATCGAAGGCCACAAGGCGGGTTTCACCGGGATAAAGCGGAGAAAGACTGCGCTTGTCGAGCACGACACCCGCAAGATCGGGTCCATTGTCGTTGAAGATATCCCAGAAATCCGCGGCCTCGAATTCGCTGCGCGAACTGAGCTGGTAAAGGCGCACCACGATCGGATTTGCGGCATTATTGTATTGATTGACATTCGGCCCTGCCTGAACGCTGAGCGTCTTGTTCACCGGCATTGGTGGTTCTGGCTCCCGGGCGCAGGCCACAAGTAGAAACGCACCAGCAAGCAGCAATATATGATGAGAAGCGCTCATAGTTTACGCATCTCCTCTGAAAACAGCGCCATGAAGGTCCGTCTGAACTCGCCGCTGGCCTTTTTCTTGGCAAATTGCCGGGAGTGAATTTTCCAGTACCGTTTCTGACGGTTCACAAAGTGCGGGATATAGTCATCGTAATCATCTTGCAGGACAGTCGGATCCAGCTCGTTCAGGAATCTCTCGAGCGCCTGTTCCATCGCAGTGGATACCTGCTCTCGATAGTGGCTTGCACGCAGATGAGAGCCCTGAAGCGCTGGCGGCGTTTGATACTGGGTCATTTCCATGACTTCGACCGGGCCAGCAAAGGCCGGTTTCGGCGCGGCTGGCTGAGGATCCGGCTCGGGTCGCGGAGGCTCGCGCATTTCGGGTCCTTCGGCAAACGGGTCAAACATGAGATCGGGATCCAGATCCAACTCACTCGTTGAGAAACCGGTGTCAGGTTCTGGGGGGGCTTCCTCGATCTCCGCATCCGGCAAGAGCGGCGCGTCATTCGAGATGTCGGTTTCAACCACGAATTTCTGCTCTGGAAAATAGCTTTCGGGCTCTTCATCGCGTACCGTTTCCACGATACCAAACAGAAGCCTGTAGCCGGCAAAACTGATAATATCTCCGTCCTTCAGTGCCTGAGGTTGCTTCGGAGGCAGGTATTGGCCATTCATCGTGACCCCGGCGGAACTGATAGCAACAGCTGTATAGCTTCCAGACGGCGTCTTTCCGACGATCAGATGCGTTTGCGATATCGTCTCGGACAGGTCAGGCAGACAGATATCCGATGCAAAGTCACGGCCGATCGTGAACGATGTACCCTTAAGGTAGAACTCGCGTTTCATCACGTTCTCGGTGGGCGGGATCTGCAAAAGCTGGACACTCAGGGTCATGGGAACTCCGCAATGCAGCGCTGCATTTGATTGTCGAAATTTTTCAGAAACAGTGGGTTGGCATCTGTATACCGCTTGGCGAAATGCACACTCATATCTTGGCGGCGAAACGGAATTTTCCGAAACTGATCCTCGGACAGGCCGCGTTTTTCCATGAAATGCGCAAAGATCAGCTCGTATTCGAGAGCGACGTCGATATCCCCTACGATCAGCATGTTCAAAAGCGATTCCGCATCGCGCGGGCGCATCACCACATTATATCCATTGCGGTGCAGGAACTGCCATTTCGAGGTGGCGAATTTCGCGCTATAGCGTGCCGACAAGGCGTCGCCTGCATCATTGGGATCAATGTTGGAATTCAATGGCAGATACCAAGCAAGATCTTCCGAGACGACAGACGCAGAAGGCACAGCATAATTCGCCCGGGCACTGTTGGCCGATCCGACAAAAAACCCGTCAAACCGTCCTGTCTGGGTGCCCAACTGTGCGTCGGCCCAAACGGTCATGTGCAACTCGTAGGGAACATTCATCGCGTCCAAGGCACATCTTACGCGATCCACCGCGACCCCTGTCATCTCGTCGCCCTCGATCATCTGGTAAGGCGGCAAGTCCTGCGTGGCGAGCCTCAGCACTGGTGAGCTTTGGGCCAGCACTTGATCTGGCACAGTCAAGGCGCAAGCACAAAGTGCCGTCACCAACCCCCAAAACCCACGGAAGATACGTCGTCTCATCGAGATCACTCCATGCTCAGAACAACATCAGATCCGTCATGCGCCACCGTGATCGCGCGCATCGGCTTGTCCTCGATCACCCGGGCGATGCATTCCTCGGCCAGTCGCGGCAGGAACTTCTTGTTGATGATCGCCTCGAGCGCCCGACCACCGGACAAGGGATCGGAATTGGCGCCCACGACATAGTCGATAAAGCTCTGCTCCCAGCCGAACGTCGCCCCGTATTGCGCAGCAATCCGTTTCTTGATCCGGTTGAGGTGGATCTCTGTCAACTTGCTGCCGACCTCCGGCGTCAGAGGGCGATATGCAATCAGTTCAGTCCGTCCGATGAAAGCCGGGCTGAACCAGTCAAGCAGCAACGGACGCAAGTGATCGGCCAGTTCCTGTGAGGTTGGATCATCATCGGACCCCTCAACGTAATCGCGGATCTCTTCGCCTCCAGCATTGGAGGTCATGATGATGATCGTGTTGCGGAAATCGACATCATTGCCTTCGCTGTCAGCGAGATGCCCCTTGTCGAAGATCTGGAAGAAGATGTCCTGGATCTCGCGATGGGCTTTTTCCATCTCGTCGAGCAAAAGCACGCAATAGGGCCGGCGACGTACAGCTTCGGTCAAAACCCCACCCTTGCCGTATCCGACATAGCCTGCAGCAGCCCCCAGGAGCATCGAAACCTTATGGGCCTCCTTGAACTCGGTCATGTTGATCGTCGTGACCGCGTCCTCCCCTCCGAAGAACTGGTCGGCGATGGCCAATGCGGTTTCGGTCTTGCCCACACCCGACGGCCCACACATCAGGAAGACGCCGATGGGCTTGCGCGTGTCCGTCAAGCCGGCACGGGAAATCTTGAGCGAGCGTGCAATGGCCGCAATGGCATCATCCTGCCCGATCACCCGCTCTTTGAGCGTGTCCTCAAGGGCCAGAAGACTTTCCGCCTCGCTGGCACCAAGATTGGCAATCGGAACACCTGTCCAATCCGAGACGACCTCGGCAACCGTGGCCTGCGTCACCCAGGGATGGACAAGAATGACCTCACCCTCTTCCCCGCTCTCGACGGTCGGTGCTACGGTGTCGTCCTCGCCCGAAGCCGCTCGCGCCGCTTGGAGCTTTTGCTGAACTTTCTCTTTCTGTCCTTCCCACATGGACATCCGGTCCGCGACCGTGGCCTGCAGGTCCTCGATGCTGGAGTTCAGCGCAGTCGGATCAAAGCCCGCATCGCCAAACATGCGCGCATCCGCCTCCGACTTGGCCAATTCAGCCTCAACGAAGCGCAGCTCTTCCTCCAATGTCTCGATCTGAACCGGGCGCGCATGCTGCGACAGGGCCACCCGGGCGCAAGCCGTGTCCATCAGGCTGATGGCTTTGTCGGGCAGACGTCGTGAGGGCACGAACCGGATTGACAGATCCACAGCCGCCTTGATCGCCTCTTCGCGCACCAGAACATCGTGATGCTTGCTCAACCCCTCGGCCACGGCACGCAGGATGTTGATGGAGGCATCACGGGAGGGCTCATCGATGGTTATGGGCTGGAACCGGCGTGACAAGGCCGGATCCTTTTCGAAATATTTCTTGTACTCGGCAAAAGTCGTGGCCGCGACAGTCCGGAACTCGCCCCGTGCCAGGGCCGGTTTCAAAAGGTTCGCGGCGTCGTTCTGCCCTTCGGTGCCCCCCGCTCCGATCATCGTATGGGCCTCGTCGATGAAGACGATGATGGGTGTCTCGGAGGCCTGAACCTCCTTGATGACGTTTTTCAGGCGCTCTTCGAATTCGCCCTTCACACTCGCACCCGCCTGCAAGAGGCCCATGTCGAGACTGACAAGATCGGCACCTTGCAATTGTTCGGGGACTTCACCCGAGGCGATCTTCTGCGCCAGGCCCTCGACCACCGCCGTCTTGCCAACCCCGGGCGCGCCCAGAAGGATCGGGTTGTTCTGACGTTTGCGCAAAAGCACATCAATGGCCTTGGCAACCTCGTTGGTGCGACCGAGAACCGTGTCAAGCGCGCCATCACGGGCCAATTGTGTCAGGTTGACCGTATATTTCTGCAAGGCGGTCGCATCACCGCCACCGACGGCATGGCCACTCTCCCCCTCGCGGGGCAGGGCTGCGATGCTCCGGCTTTGTTCGGCCGCAAAAGCTCCGAGCGCATCCGTGGACATCGGCCTGAGACCTTGCAGCGCCACGGCTTTGGCCCCCAGCGTGTTGGGCAACTGGGACACCAGGAGGAAAACCTCGGGCGTGATTTGGCCCATAGACATCTCGACAGATGCATGCAGCCAGGCTTGTTCTATCAGTTTGCTCAGGGAGCCGGACAGGGTCGGCTGCTGTTGTCCATTGCCTGATCCGTGCGGCATCTCCCGTTCCAGCTCGGATTGGAGTTCAGACAGATTGACGCCCTGATCCTCAAGAAACGCCTGCAGTTCGGCATTGCTGCCGTAAATGATGTGATAAAGCCAATGCGCCGGCTCGACCGTGGCGGTTTTGCGCTTGATAGCTTCGCCCACCGCGTTCTCGAGATCGGCTTTCAGGGATGGGGACAAACGGGCAACAAGTTTCGTCAGGCTGGCCAATGGAAGATACCTTATGCGAAGATTTCAGTGAGTTTGATGCTGGCGCGAGCGTCGGGACGGTGCTCGGGCTTCAGAAGATGATACGCTCCCAGACGATCGGCACGTTCGGGTCGTGCCGAAAGGCAAGGGGGCGCAAGACAGCTCCGAGTGATCGTGGCGTAGAAGCTCACTGGCACCGGATCGCGCAAATATTGCGCTGTGACCGAGCGGAGCTCGGCCAATCCTTGCGTATCGCCAATCAGCGTATTGAGTTCCCCGCGGTTGGCACAGGAGATCCGGACAGAGATGTGTCCCATCGGCGTGCGTCCGAACCGACCCAGAAGCGCTCCCGCTCCGAGTGCGACAGCCGAATGCGTGCAGGCGGTCAGGGCGCTCAGACTGTCGCTATCGATCGGGCGCAAGGTGTCAAATTTGGCGGAAACCGACACCGTGGATCCGGTCCACCACCCCAGCATCTCACGCAAACCCTCAAGGCTGCGGGTGCGCGACAAAAGCGGCATAAGCAGCTTTAAATAATGGGTGTCCTCCGGGCTGCGTTTAACCATACGCAAAAGCCGGGAAAGGATCGAGGCGACGGCCCGCCCGCGATCATCCTGTGTCGCCACCAGAATCGAGGCGCTACGCGCGCGCACTTCGAGCGCCAGAAACCGACGGTCAAAAATAGCCAGAAAATCGCGCAGTCCAGTGTCATCGTCATGCAAGGCCGAGAGCATCGCAAACTGGATGTGATCCGGAAGCGCACTGTCGAAGCTGGTCAAGGGCGCCTCTGCCAGCGCTGTTGTGGTGATGCCGCTGTTCTGTGCCAACGCGCCACCCGATTGCGTGCCATCGGGATAAGGATCAAACGCCCCCTCGTGCAAAGCACGCGTGTAATCCGGCACATTCAGCCGCTCGGCCTGCACCAAGGGCAGGTCGATCAGGACCCGGGCGGTCTTGTCCTTTATCCGCATATCTGAGCCCCGTGCTGTCGCTTGAAGACCTTGAAGGGGTGCGTGCGGCCACGCTCGCGCAGGCTCAATTTGAAGAACCGGTCATAGCTGACGAGGGACGCAAAATAGAGATGCAGCGCGGTTGCAAAGACATGCCGTGCAAAGGGCAGCGCTTCGACATCAAGCACGACTTCGATATGGCTGCCCGATGACAAAAGCACCTTGCGACCGATCTGCACGGGCGCGATGGATTGGGTGATTTTCACATCCCATATCGCGTTTGCCACATCGGCATAGCCGGACGGAGCGCAGAGATGCAGCGCCTCCGTGAGCGCCTTTACCGGGCTTTGAGCATCGAACACGGTGGTGAAATTGCCGTTGATCAGCGAAAGCACATCCCACAAGCGTTCTACACGCATGTCAGGCAGGATGGGGACGCTGGGCTCGTCAAGCAGCCGAAATGGTGTCTCTGCTACACGATCATCACTGAAGAACACCCGCGTGCCTGGACGCAGTGCAAAGGCCGCTTTGCCATTGGAGCAATAGAGATCTGCCACGAAATCCAGCGGCTCGGGATCGTTGCCGAGATCTGCCTCGACCGAGAAACTCACCTCGCGGCGGGCGAGATCGAACTCTCCAACGATGAACCGTTCCTGCCAGACCGGGAGGCTCCGTGCATCGCGCCGCCTGGAAGAGGTGATCTGCGGCAGCAGCGCCTCTCCCTCTGAGGTCAATTTGCGGATATCCCTGATCTGCAGACACGCAACATCCATATCCGAGGCCGAGCTCGGTTTGACCGGCACCTGTGTCCGAGCGTAGTCATATCGGACCGGGAGAGACTGGTCGAGATAGAGGTTCACGACCGGCACGACATTGGTCAGCACGTCTCCGGATCGCAACGAGGATAGCTTCTGCGCACCCTGGCTTGATAGAAAGAAACGCAGCTCGACAGGGCCTACGGGGACTTTGGAGAAACCGCCATCTGTTTCCGCGAGCGTGAAGAACGACGCCTTGTCGGGATAGGCGAGAAAGTCTCGCAGCCGCGATAGCGCCGGAGGCTGTGTCGCCTCTCGGGGCAGAAACGTGCTTTTTTCATGCCCCATCGTGAGTCCAAACCCATCGAGGGGCAACATGTGACTATGCCGCGCGATTTGCGGACCCGTCCGTGCAGGTG
>Ga0209944_1000819_pt1 | contig 13385 bp, 10 predicted proteins | sample SalPonR1_C_D2_MG_FD_185701 | JGI IMG/M metagenome (GOLD analysis project Ga0209944, IMG submission 185701) | Salt pond soil microbial communities from South San Francisco under conditions of wetland restoration - Salt Pond MetaG R1_C_D2_MG... ...
GCCTTGGCCACGGGCACCAAGTCTCTGCCCGAGTGCACCGCGAAGGTGTAATCGGTAAACAGACCCGACCGCCGGCCATGGCCCGGCTGGGCGTACAGCAGGACCCCGTCGAAGGTGTATGGGTCGACCTTCCATTTCCACCAGTCACCGCGCTTGCGGCCCACCTGGTAGGGCGAATCGGTGCGCTTGAGCATCAGCCCCTCGACGCCGCGCTCGCGGCTGGACGCGCGAAGCGCCGGCAACTCATCCCAGTGCGCGAAAGAAACCCGCTCGGACACCCGAATGGCATCGCCGCCCGATGCCGCCGCTTCCGACATCAGGTCGAGCCGCCGGTGCAGGGGCTGCGCCCGCAGGTCGCGGCCTTCAAACTCCAGCAGGTCGAACGCAAGCAATACTGCCGGGGCCGATGCCAAGGTCTTCGCGCCCGGCTTCTTGCGTCCTATCCGCGTCTGCAGCACCGAAAACGGCAGTGGCCCGCCGTCGGCGCCGCTCTGCCAGGCCATGATTTCGCCGTCGATCACCGTGCCGTCCGGCAGATTCTCGGCGGCTTGCTCGATTTCCGGGAACCGCCCGTCCAGGCGCTCCTCGCCGCGCGACCACAGGATGCTCTCCCCGCCGCGCCGGATCAGCTGCGCGCGAATGCCGTCCCATTTCCACTCCGCATGCCAGTCGGCGGCCGGCCCGAGGGTCGACGGTTCGGCCTCCAGCGGCGAAGCCAGGAAAAAAGGATACGGCGTCGCGTGGTCGTGCCCGCCCTCGCCTTCCCGGGCCAGCAATCGACGAAAATTTTCCGGCGTGGGCTGCCAGTCGCCCATCAGCCGATGCGCGGTCAGGCCCGGGTCGACGCCGGCCAGTTCGGCCAGCGCGCGCGTGACCAGCCGTTTCGATACGCCCACCCGCAGCGCCCCGGTGATCAGCTTGTTGTAGAGAAATCGCGCAGTCCCCGGCAGCCGGCGCCATTGTGCGGACACCGCGGTGCGCCGGGCGTCGTCGCTCATCTTGCCCAGGGGACGAATGTGGTTTTCGACCATATCGTGCAACGCCGGCAGGTCGTCCAGCGGCGTGCCGGGTTCGGGGACCAGCAACGCCATGGTCTCGGCCAGGTCACCGACATGTTCGTAGCTGTCTTCGACCAGCCATGCCGGCAGGCCGGAAAACTCGCCGGTCCATGCGCGAAGTTCCCGCGTACCCACCAGGCGCTTGAGCCGCTGCCCGGTGAGGAAATACACCGCCCAGGCCGCGTCCTCCGGCTCGGCATCGCGAAAATACGCCACCAGCGCCGAAACCTTGGCATTGGTTTTCGTGGTCCGGTCAAGCGCCTCGAAAAGCTCGACGAAGCGCTTCATGCAGAACTCTCCGCCGAACCTGCCGGAGCATCCGCCAGCGTGGCGCGCAGGTTCCAGGATTCCGCCTGCAGCCCTTGACTGCCCAGATACCCCGCCAACGCTTCGCCGTTGCCGTGAATCGTGATGATCCGCCGTGCGTCCATGTCGCTGGCGGTGTCGACCAGCGCCGGCCAGTCGGCATGGTCGGACATCACGAACCCGCGGTCGTAGCCGCGCCGGCGGCGGTTGCCGCGTATGCGCATCCAGCCCGACACGAAGCCGGAGGAATGGTTGGGAAAGCGACGCATCCAGGTCGATCCGGCCGCCGACGGCGGCGCGAGGATGAGCTGCCCGCCGAATTTTTCGGCCTTGCCGGCGTCGGAGACCAATCGGCCTTCGAGCATTTCAACGCCGGCATCGCGATAGGCGTCAACCAGCGGCCGCATGGCGCCGTGCATCCACACCGGCTCGTCGCTGAACGCGCGCAGCTCGGCCATGATTCGCTGCGCCTTGCCGAGTGCATAGCAGAACAGCACGGCCGGCCGGTCGGCCTTGCGACAGTCGCGCCACCACTGGTGAATTTCATCGATGACCCGCTCGGGCGCAGGCCAGCGGTAGACCGGCAGGCCGAAGGTGCACTCGGTCAGCCAGACATCCACCGGGGCAGGCTCGAACGGCGGGCAGGTCGGATCCGGCGCACGCTTGAAGTCACCGGACACGCCCCAGGTGCCGCCATCCGACTCGATGCGCACCCACGACGAGCCGAAGATATGCCCGGCCGGAAACAGCGTCACCCGCACATCCCCGAGTTCGAAAGGCCGGCCCCACTCGTGACCGTGATGCGGCGAATCCGCGCCGATGCGCGCGGCCAGGATCGGGCGGTTCTCGCTGGCCGTGTGGTAGTCGCTGGAGCCCGAGCGCGCATGGTCGGCGTGCGCATGGGTGACGATCGCGCGCGCGACCGGCCTGAGCGGATCGATCCAGAAACCGCCGGCCTCGCAGTAGAGGCCGCCGGCGTCGGGACGCAGCAAATCGTTCGTTTTCATGGGCTCAAGTGTGCCGCCCGGGGGGTAAAGATTCCTACAAAGGCTCGTAGGTGAACTTCTGTCCGCCCACGGACGCTTCGGCCATCAAGCCGCCCTTGGCCATGATGAAAACGGCAACGCCTTTTTCGTAACTGGTCGTCTTGGCCGCCCCGGCGGTGACGGCAACGGCGGTGGCCTGGGCCGAGAATTCGAAGTTGCCTCGCTGGAAGGTGCGCAACGCGGCTTCGTCCTGGAAAAAGATGATCTGGGAGAAGTTCTGAACGCCGATCTGCAATCCCACTGTGCCCTGCACGCTGCTGGTGGTGCCGACGGGCTCCCCACGCTCGAACACCACCCCTCGGCCGTAGGAACCGCCAACGCCGAGACCGGCCTTGTTCATGCTCGGGAACACTGCATAGCCGTGCGCATGATTGACCCAGTCCTGAAGACCGGGATCACGGTCGACGAACCTGACCACGGCGGCGCGCGCGTCGGCAATCATCACATTGTCAGACGGCTTGCTGGCGCAGCCTCCGGCAACCAGTGCGGCGACCGCAATTGCGAACATGAAGGTGATTCGTTGATGTGTGCCTGCTGTTCGATATGCCATGCGTCGGGCTCCAGATGGTTTCACTACAAGATCAGATCGTGTCGGCGGTTTCCGGTTCCGCAATTTCGTCGGGGAATTGCAGTTGTGCCAGGCGTCGGTACAGCCCGGAATCGCGCATCAGTTCATCGTGAGTCCCCTGCTCGACCAGTTCGCCGTTTTCGATAACGAGAATGCGATCGGCGCGCCTGACCGTGGCCAGGCGGTGCGCGATCACCAGCACGGTCCGGTCGCGGCTGGCCTCGTCGATGGCCTGTTGCACCAGCCGCTCGCTTTCGGCGTCCAGGCTGGCCGTGGCCTCGTCCAGCAGCAGGATGCTGGGCGTCTTGATCAGGGCACGCGCAATGGCCAGGCGCTGGCGCTGGCCGCCCGAAAGCCGAATGCCGCGCTCCCCCAGAAAGGCATCGTAGCCTTCGGGCAGCGCGTGAATGAAATCGTGCGCCTGGGCCAGCCGGGCGGCGTCGCGGACCTGTTCGTCCAGCGCCTCCGGCCTGCCGTAACGCAGATTGTAGGCGGCCGTGCCGGAAAACAGCACCACGTCCTGCGACACCAGGCCCAATGATGCACGCAACTCGACCGGGTCGTAATCCCGGATGTCGTGCCCGCCGTCGTGCCCACCAATCATCACGCGGCCCGAATCCGGATCGTAGAACCGCAGGATCAGCTGGAAGATCGTGCTCTTGCCGGCACCCGAGGGCCCGACCAGCGCCACGGTCTCGCCGGGATTGACTTCGAAATCGAGATGCTTGAGGACCGGTTCGTCGGGCCGCGACGGGTAGGCGAAAGTGACGTCGGAAAACGCCAGTCCGACCGGACCGGGCGGAAATGCCGCAGGTTGTTCGGCCTTGGGCAGGCTGTTGGTGGCGGTCAGCAGGTCGGCAAGCCGCTCCATCGCGCCGGCAGCGCGCTGGACGCCGCCCCAGACCTCGCTGAGCGAGGCCGTAGAACCGGCCGCAAGCAGGGCATAGAGAACAAACTGGCTGAGCTGGCCCGGGCTGAGCCGGTCGTCCAGCACGGCATGCGCGCCAAGCCAGAGCACGAAGGTGACGGCGCCGAAGGTCAGCACGATAACCAGCACGATCAGGATGGTGGTTGCGAAGATGCGGCTTTTCTGGGCATCGAAGGCGCTCTCGACCTGTCCAGCGAAGGTTTCGGACTCGCGCCCCTCCTGGGCAAAGGCCTGAACCGTCGGCACCGCGTTGATGGTTTCGTCGCCATGCGCCGAGAAATCGGCCACCCGATCCTGCGCATCTCGGGACAGGCGCCGCACCCATCGGCCCAGAACCATGACGGGCAGAGCGACCAACAGGATCATCAGGCCGATGACGCCGGCCAGCGAAGGTGCCGTGACCACGAGCATGATGGAACTGGCAATCAGCATCAGCAGATTGCGCACGGCGACCGACGCGCTCGACCCGATCAAGGATTCGACCAGCGTGGTGTCGGTGTTGAGCCTCGAAAGCACCTCGCCGGTCCGCGTGGTGGCGAAGAACTCGGGCTCCATCCGGATGACCTGAGAATAAACATCGCGCCGAAGATCGGTGACGATCCGCTGTCCCAGCCAGGATACCCAGTAGAAACGCATGCCGCCGGCCACCGCCATCAGCGTCGCGGCGCCGAACAGCAGCCAGAACCAGAGGTTGATGGTATCCGGGTCGTCGGCCATGAAGCCCTTGTCGATGACCTGGCCGACCGCTGCCGGAATCGCGATGGTGCCGGCGGCCGCGAGCGTCAGGAACAGCCCGATCAGCCCGATCTGGAGCTTGTAGCGGCGAACATAGGGCTTGAGCGCCTTCAGCGAAGTGACGTTGCGGCTGCTCGGCCGATCCTTGATCTGCTGTTGGTCAGTCATCGATTGACATCTTTTCCGATTCGATCAATAAGCTGCGCGAATATGCGCAATCAATGGCTCCGGAATTCTTCGGGTCCGGCGTCGAGACGATGTTAACCGCTCCGGCCCGCCGCCTCGGCGACAATTCTCCGCTGCTGACGCGTGCGTTGCCATATCGCACCCGTGTACAGCGCCAGCGCCGACCAGATCGCGCCGAATGCCAGGGCATGGTGCAGCGTGAAAGGCTCTCGGAACAGAAACACCGCCAGGCAGAACGAAATGGACGGCGCCAGGTACTGCATGAGCCCCACCGTGATCAACGGCAAACCGCGCGCGGCAGTAGCAAACAGCACCAGCGGGATCACGGTGACCAGTCCGGTGCCGATCAACAACAGATCCTGCGCGATGCCGAAGTCGCCGAACACCATCTCGCCATGGCGCGCCGTCCACAGCAGCCACAGCAGCGCCAGCGGCATCATCATCAGCGTCTCCCAGAACAGGCCCACCATGGGACCGACATCGGTCACCTTGCGGACCAGCCCGTAAAGACCGAAGGTGAACGCCAGCGCCAGCGCCAGCCAGGGCGGTTCCCCGACCTGCACGGTCAGATATATGGTACCGGCCGCGGCCAGGCCGACCGCAATGACCTGGGCGCCGTACATTCGCTCGCGCAGCACAAGCGTTCCCAGCAGCACGCTGACCAGCGGGTTGATGAAGTAGCCCAGGCTGGTCGACAGCACCCGATCGGAATTGACCGCGTAGACGAACACCAGCCAGTTGACCGCGACCAGCGCGCCGCTGAGCATCAGCGCAGCCGCGACCTTTCGGCTGATCGCGACATGCTTGAGAAAATCGCGACGATTGCGTATCGCAAGCACCAGCGCCAGAAATCCCACCGACCAGATCACGCGATGCGCGATGATCTCATCGGCGCCGGCAAAGGCAACCAGTTTGAAATAAAGCGGCACCAGGCCCCAGAACGAGTACGCGCCAAGGCCGGCGAACAGCGCTCTGCGTGCGGCGTCGCCGGCATGATCGCGCAACACGCGATCATTCATTCCGCCGGACCTCGTTCCGGCAGACTCGCGCGCCGCCGCTCAACCGACATCAGCCGCCATTGCCGCCTTCTTCGCTCTCTTCTTCCCTGGTCGCACGCTTCTCGAGGAAATCCATCACCCGCCGGCCCGCTTCTTCCTTAAGCGCCTCGCCCACGTCGGGAACGAGCTTCGGTTTGGTGAGCGTTCCTTCCAGGCCGATCGGAATCCGGTTGAGCTGCTCGCCTTCGAGCCGGACCTGGCCATTCAGGGCAAGGTCGGAAATGCCGATGCGGACATCGCCAGTAATGCCCAGCAAGTCGGTGATGATGTTGATTCCCGGCAGACGAATGGTGCCGTCTTCGATCGAAATCGCGCCTTCCAGCGCCCGGAATTCGGTCGTGCCGCCTACGCCGGTGCGGACGGCCTCGGCAATGTTGCGAGAACTCAGTCCCTCGACCATGCCGTCGAGATTCAGCCCCTTGATGCTGCCGTCGTGAAAATCGTATTTGCCGCGTCCGTTTAGCGTTGAAAGGATGGCGTCCACATCCAGGCCTTTCGCACTCAAACCCAATTCCAGGATGCCAGCACCGGTGATGAATTGGTCCAGATTCCAGGCGCTCAGCGCCGTTCCCAGGCTCTCCAGATCGAAGACCGGATCGATCTGGACCAGCGGCGGGGCGGTATTCAGATCGGCCACGACCACCGCATCGACTCTTCCTCCGGGCAAGCCGCCGGATAGCGGATCGATGGTGACCACGCCCTGAACCGAGCGCAGTCGCGCACGCACGTTATCAAGTTCGAGCCCGGACACGATCGCCCGCTCGAGCTCCAGCCTGGCATCCACATCGAATGCCTTGAAAAGCAACAACGGTGACTCTTCATCGTCGATGTCTTCGGCAGCCTCCTCCCCGCCCGGCATGACTGCCAGCAAGGCATCCACGTTGAGCATCTCGCCCTTCAGCAGCGCTTCGATGCTCGGCTGCTTGGTGTCCCGGTAGGTGAATGACGTTTCGAACTGCTTGCCGTTGAGGTTGAGCAATCCCTCCTCGAAGCGCGCCGTCAGCGGCGGGCCCGGGTCCAGCGTCGCCCGGCCCGACAGGCCAAGCGGCAAGCCACTGGCTTCGGCCGTCATCCCGAATTCCTGTACGACGATCGGTCCGGCATCGGAAGGCACCGTCAGCGTTCCCGCCACGTCGATGTCCTCGACAATGGCCGGATCGCCGATGCCGCCGGCGAATTCAAAATTCACCGGACGGTCGAAAGCGAACGATTTCACTTCCATGCGCTCGACCACAAACACCTGGCGTGCATCGGCAGCGTCATCGCTGACGGTCAGACGCGCACGGGAAAGCGCGATATTGCCCGTGGAAACCGAGGGCTGGCCCTGGCTGGATTGATCGCCGTCGGCACCGGCTTCCGCAGCACCGGTCAATCCGTCCAGTGAATTGCGCCCGGCGCGGTCGGTATGAATGGCCAGCCGCGCGTTATCCAGGCCGATATCGCCGGTTTCGATTTCGCCGCGCAAAAGCGGCAGGATCGACAGCGAAATGCGCAATTCGTCGGCCTCGAACAGATTTGGCCCCTCGAAGTCCTCCGGTCCGGACAACTTGACATCGTTGGCCACTAGCGATATCCGCGGAAAGATATCAAGCGTCAAGGGCCCGTCGATCTGAAGCTCCCGGCCGGTCTGGGCACGCACCTGCTCTATGGCAATCTGCTTGAGCCGCGCCTCGTCGAAATAAAGCACAAGCGTGGCCCAAAGGCCGAGAATGATTACGACGATCGCGGCGAGAAAAATCAGCAAGGCGCGCATGAGGCGGTCTCCAACCGGAAATTTGGCGCCATTGTAACGCCGGCGGGATCAACCGCGCCGGCTGCAGACAGGATTACGCGAGCATCTCGCGCGCCTTGCCCAGCGCCTCGAGAAATACGTCGATTTCGGCCGTCGTGTTGTAGACGCCGAACGAAATGCGCGCCGTGGCCGGCACTTCGAAGAACTGCATCACCGGCATGGCGCAGTGGTGGCCGGTGCGGATCGCCACGCCGAAGTGATCGACGATGGTGCCGATATCGTTGGGATGAGCGCCTTCCAGCGTGAACGACACCACCGGGCCCTTGTGTTCGGCCGTACCGATGATGGTCAGACCGTCGACGGCCTGCATCCGCTCGCTGGCGTAGGCCAGCAGTTCGGCCTCATGGTGGGCCATGGCTGCTATGCCCGTGCGCTGGATGAAGCGAAACGCCTCGCCCATGCCGATCGCGCCTGCGATATTCGGCGTGCCGGCCTCGAACTTGTGCGGCAGCTCGTTGTAGGTCGTTTCTTCAAAGCTCACCCGCGTGATCATCTCGCCACCGCCCTGCCAGGGCGGCATCGCCTCCAGCAACGCCTCGCGGCCATAAAGCACGCCGATGCCGGTGGGCCCGTACATCTTGTGCGCGGACAGGCAGTAGAAATCGCAGCCCAGCGTCTTTACGTCAACCTCCACGTGCGGGGTTGCCTGGGCCCCGTCGACCAGGGTCGCGACGCCATGGTCGCGCGCGATCCGGCATACCTCGGCGACCGGGTTCACGGTCCCCAGCGCATTGGAAACGTGGACGATCCCGATCAGGCGGGTGCGCTCGCTGATCAGTGCTTCCAGTTCGTCGACCAGCAGCTCGCCGCGCCGGTTGATCGGTGCGACCTTCAGCACCGCGCCGGTCTGCTCGCACAAAAGCTGCCACGGGACGATGTTCGAGTGATGCTCCATGTGAGTGATCAGGATCTCATCGCCCGGGCGGAGCTTCGGCCGCAGGTAGGACTGCGCTACCAGGTTGACCGCCTCGGTGGTCCCGCGGGTAAACACGATTTCGCGTTCGCTCTCCGCGTTTATGTGCTCGCGCACTGTCGTTCGGGTCCTCTCGAAGGCCTCTGACGCCTCCACGCTGAGCTGATGCACCCCGCGGTGCACGTTGGCGTTGTAGCGGCTATAGAAATCGCTGACCGCGTCGATCACCGACTGCGGACGCTGGGCCGAGGCGGCGCTGTCGAGGTAGACCAGCGGCTTGCCGTGCACTTCCCTGGTCAGGATCGGAAACTCGGCGCGTACGCGCTGGACGTCGAAGCCCGACGTCTCCGGCTGATCGTGCATCTTGCGGCTGTCCAGCGTTGCTGCCATCACAGGTGCTCCTTGAGTCGATCGGTAAGCCAGTCGCGGACCTCGCCCGGCGCCATGGTGTCGAATACCGCGGCGGCAAAGCCGTACTTCAGCAGCGCAATCGCCTCCGCCTCGCTCAGGCCCCGCGAGCGCAGATAGAATCGCGCATCTTCATCGAGCTGCCCGATCGTCGCACCGTGGCTGGCGGTGACGTCCTCGGCGTGAATTTCCAGTTCAGGCTTGGTGTTGATGCGCGCATTTTCACTGAGCAGCAGGTTGCCGGTGTTCATTTGCGAGTGACTGTCGTCGGCACCGGGCACGATGTGGATGCGTCCGTTGAAAACGCCGGTCGACTGGTCGTCGGCCAGGATCCGAAAGTTCTCGTGGCTTTCCGTGCCGCCCACGCGGTGCTCGATCGCCGTGTGGTAATCGACCAGCGCGCGCCCGGACAGCGTCGCGACGCCTGAAATACCGGCCGTCGCGCCCGGTGAGGCCAGTTCCGCCACCAGGTCCTGCCGGGTCAGCCGACCGCCACCGTCGAGTATGAATGCGCGATAGGCGGCCGCATCCGAAATGTGGGCCGTGGTGCGCTGAATGAGGGCGGTTTCGGCGAAGCACCTTTCAATGACGTGGGTCAGGCTGGACCGGGCGCCCAGCCGGAAATCCAGCACGCCGTTGATCAATCCAGCACCCGGGCCGCCCTGGGTTTCGATCAGGGTCAGCGCCGCGCCCTCGGCCAGTTCCACGCAGAGTCTCGGGTGAACCGCCACAGCGAAATCTTCGTCGCAGGTCGTGGCGACCACCAGCGGTTTGTCGGGCCGGCCCTGCACAAGCAATTTCCAGCCCTGATCGAAGCGCGCGAGATTCAGCCATGCGAACGCATCGGCCGGACCGGCGTCGTCCAGCATCGAAACGTCGATGTCGGCCGGCAGCATGCCGGTCAGCGAGACACCGTCGGGAAGCCGGCAGTTGTCCGGATCGAGGCGGCCGTTGTGAAAGTGGATCATGCCGGCCGCGAACGGACATGTCGGCGGCGATGGCGTCCCGGCCCCGCCGGGGACCGCGTCGCTGAAGGTGCGCTTTTCCAGCAGACCGAGCGGCAGATATTTCCAGTTCTCGGTCTTGCGATGCGGAAAGCCGTGTTGCATCAGGACTTTCTGCGCCTTCCTGCGCAAGGCGCCGAAGCTGCCGTCATCTTCGCCAGCGGCTTGCGGCAGCAGTTTTTCGATCAGTGCCGACATCCGAAATCAGGCCTCCGCGGTATCGAGGAAAGCGTAGCCCTCGCGCTCCAGGCGCTGGGCCAGCGAGCGGTCGCCGCTCTCGGCGATGCGCCCGTCCGACAGCACGTGGACGCGATCCGGCACGAGGTATTCGAGCAACCGCTGGTAGTGCGTAATGACGATGAACGAGCGGTTCTCGTCGCGTAACCGGTTGACGCCATCGGCGACCAGCTTCAGCGCGTCGATATCGAGTCCGGAATCGGTCTCGTCGAGAATCGCCAGCTTCGGTTGCAGCACGGCGAGCTGGACGATCTCGTTGCGCTTTTTCTCACCGCCGGAGAAGCCTTCGTTGACCGCGCGCTTGAGCAGCGCTTCATCCATTTTCAGCGACTTGAGCTGCTCGCGAACAGTTTTGAGGAAGGCCATGGAATCGACTTCCTCTTCGCCCCTGGCCTTGCGCTGGGCGTTCAACGCGGCACGCAGGAAATAGGCATTGTTCACGCCGGGAATCTCGACCGGATATTGAAGAGCCAGGAACAACCCGGCCGCGGCCCGCTGCTCGACTTCGAGTTCGAGCAGGTCCTGCCCGTCGAACTCGACCGAACCGTCGGTGACCTCGTAACCGTCGCGGCCGGCCAGCGCATAGCCCAGCGTCGACTTGCCGGAACCGTTCGGCCCCATGATCGCGTGCAGTTCGCCCGACCCGACCTCCAGGTCCAGCCCCTTGATGATTTCCTCGCCGCCGACGGCGACGTGCAGGTTGTTGATATTCAGCATTGCAATACTATCCAGTCTGTAATTGGCGTCACGCGCCGGAAAAAATCTGATTTGAGGATCAAGGTTCAAGGCGAAAGGTAAAAGCAGTTCGGCCTTGATCCTTGATCCTTGATCCTTGATCCTTGATCCTTGATCCTTGATCCTTGATCCTTGATCCTTGATCCTTGATCCTTGATCCTTGATCCTTGATCCTTGATCCTTGATCCTTGATCCCGCGTTTACCCCACCGCCCCTTCCAGCGAGATTTCGAGCAGCGCCTTGGCCTCGACGGCGAATTCCATCGGCAGTTCCTTGAACACTTCCTTGCAGAAGCCGTCGACGATCAGCGCCACGGCTTCTTCTTCGTCCAGGCCCCGGGATTGGCAATAGAACAGCTGGTCTTCGCCGATGCGCGATGTGGTCGCTTCATGCTCGATCTTCGCGGTTGGATTGGCCGATTCGATGTATGGAAACGTGTGCGCGCCGCAGGTCTTGCCGATCAGCAGGCTGTCGCACTGGGTGTAGTTGCGCGCGCCGGATGCTTTTTTCGCAACCCGGACCAGTCCACGATAGCTGTTGGAACTTTTTCCTGCCGAAATACCCTTCGAAATGATCTTGCTGGACGTGTTCTTGCCCAGATGGATCATCTTGGTGCCGGTGTCGGCCTGTTGATGGTTGTGGGTCAGGGCGACTGAATAGAACTCACCGGCCGAACCGTCGCCCCTGAGGATGCAGGAGGGATATTTCCAGGTGATGGCCGAGCCGGTCTCGACCTGCGTCCAGGAAATACGTGAGTCGTCCTCGCGGCAATCGCCTCGCTTGGTCACGAAGTTGTAGATGCCGCCCTTGCCGTTTTCGTCGCCCGGGTACCAGTTCTGGACGGTCGAGTATTTGATCTTCGCCTGCTTCCTTGCAACAAGCTCGACCACCGCGGCATGCAGCTGGTTCTCGTCGCGCATCGGCGCCGTGCAGCCTTCGAGGTAACTGACTTCGGCGCCGGGCTCGGCGATGATCAGGGTGCGCTCGAACTGACCCGTGTCGCGGGCGTTGATCCGGAAGTAGGTCGACAACTCCATCGGGCACTTGGTGCCCTCGGGAATGTAGACGAACGAGCCGTCGGAGAACACCGCCGAATTCAGGCATGCGAAATAGTTGTCGCGATAAGGCACCACCGAGCCGAGGTATTCGCGCACCAGTTCCGGATGTTCCTGCACCGCTTCGGAGAACGAGCAGAAGATCACGCCGGCTTCCTTGAGCTCCTTCTGAAAAGTGGTGCCGACGGAGACCGAATCGAATACAGCGTCCACGGCCACGCCGGCCAGCCGTGCGCGTTCGTGCAGCGGCACGCCCAGCTTGTCGAAGGTCTCCAGCAGCTTGGGATCGACGTCGTCCAGGCTTTTGGGCCGGTCCTTCTGCTTGGGCGCGGAGTAATAATGAATCTTCTGGAAGTCGATTCCGGGCAGGTTCAGCTTGGCCCAGTTCGGACCCGTCATGGTCTGCCAGTGGTGGAACGCCTTCAGGCGCCATTCCAGCAGCCACTCGGGCTCGTCCTTCTTGGCCGAGATCATCGCAATGATCTCTTCGTTCAGACCGGCGCCGACGGATTCCGACTCGATGTCGGTGTAAAAACCGGCCTTGTAGCGGCCCTGGATCAGTTCCTCGACTTGCTGCTGGGTTTCACTCATGCCACACCATTCATTTTGATCAATTCATTTACCCGACTCGACCGCCGCCGTGCGCGTGACCAGTCTCAGACCCGGATCGCGCGGCGCCGCCAGGTCGGCCAGCGTCAGCGACTCCAGCGCTTGCTCGACCGTCTCGCCGATACGCTGCCAGTTGCCCTTGAGGCTACACTCGTGCTCGCGCGAACACAGCCCCGGCTCCAGCCCGCACTCGGTCAGCGCGATCGGGCCTTCCATGGCCCGGATGATCGCGGCAACCGAAACAGACTCGGCCGGTTGCCGCAGCCGGTACCCGCCGTTGACCCCGCGCACCGAATCGATGAGACCGGACCGCGCCAGCGTCTTGAGCACCTTGGCAACCGTCGGCAACTCCAGCCGCGTCGCTTCGGCCACTTGCGACGCCGACCAGCATTCGCCGGGGTGTTCGGCCAGTTCGGCCATCACCACCGTTGCATAGTCGGTCAGCTTTCCGATTCTCAGCATTGCCGGGCGTCCAAAATAAGGCTCCACTGGTATAGTGCCATCGAAGCCGTGAAAAACAAGACCAATTTGGTATTATTTTAACCGAAATGGCAACCGCGCGTCACGACGGGCGGACCTTGCGCAGGTCTGGGCGCTCGGCTCGAATGCCAGACTGTGTTCTCTTTCGTTCCAGCACATCGCCATCGGAGTCAGCCGCCTTGTCGCCCAGATCAATACCGCCCGGTCCCGCAACTGACCCGCGCACCGCTCAACTCCTGGATTGGGCCTCGAGCAGGGCCGGGTTCG
>Ga0209944_1000822_pt1 | contig 13358 bp, 15 predicted proteins | sample SalPonR1_C_D2_MG_FD_185701 | JGI IMG/M metagenome (GOLD analysis project Ga0209944, IMG submission 185701) | Salt pond soil microbial communities from South San Francisco under conditions of wetland restoration - Salt Pond MetaG R1_C_D2_MG... ...
GATTCAGGGTTTAGGGTTTAGGGTTTAGGGTTTAGGGCAAAGGCGTTGCGTTATCGGTATTCTCGATCGGGACGAGCCCTGGAATGCTACGGGCCCCCGACCGCTTTTCCCTTAAATCTTAAACCTTAAACCTTAAACCTGGTTTTCATTCCGGCACGTCGAACGCCTGGCGCACCCATGCCAGGTAATGCTGGTCGGTGGACACGATCTTGCCGGGCGAGTCGGAAAGCTTGACCACCGGCTGCCCGTTGCACGCGGTCATCTTGATCACGATGTTGATCGGGTCGGTGCCGGTGTCGTGGGTGAGATTGGTGCCGATGCCGAACGAAACGTTGATGCGGTCGCGGAAGCGCTGCCAGATTTCGGCGGCGCGCGGAATGGTCAGCGAGTCGGAAAAGACCAGGTTGCGCGTTCTCGGATCCACCCGGTTCGTTTCGTAGTGCTCGATCATCGCTTCGCCCCAGGCCATCGGATCGCCGGAGTCCTGACGGGCGCCGTCGAACAGCTTGCAGAAGAACATGTCGAAGTCACGCAAAAATGCCTTGAGACTGTAGGTGTCGGAGAGCGCTATCCCAAGGTCGCCGCGGTACTCGCGTGCCCAGACCTCGAAGGCGAACCGCTGGGTCTCGGCCAGCCGCGGCCCCAGCGCCTGGGCAGCCTGGATGAATTCATGCGCCATGGTGCCAATGGGTACGAGATCCAGTGCCTTTGCGAGACGCACGTTGCTGGTGCCGCGCAGACTGCCGGGAATCTCCCGGGCCAGGGTTGCGACCACCTCGTCGTGCCACGCGCGCGAAAAACGCCGACGGGTGCCGAAGTCGGCGAATACGAAATCGGTCGGCCGGTCCAGGGATCGGACCTGTTCGATCTTTTCGTCCAGCCGGCGCTGACCTTCGGAAAGATCGGTGTCCGGATGGCGGTATTGCGTATACAACTCGCTGATGATGGCCAGCAGCGGCACCTCGAACAGTATGGTGTGCAGCCACGGCCCACGGATGGTAACCGACAGCTGGTCGCCTTCTTCTCCGACCTCGATGAACCGCGACTGAAGTCGGAACAGGCGGAGAAACTCGATGAAGTCGGGCTTGAAATAGCGTTGGGATGCGAGGAAATCCAGTTCTCCAGCGTCGAGCTGCAAGGCGCACAGGTGATCGATCTCCCGTTCCAGGGCCTGCTGAAGTGGACGAAGGTCGAGTCCCGGCGTGCGGCAGCGAAACCGGTATTCGACTTCGGCGCCTGGAAACTGATGCAGGACCGCCTGCATCATCGAAAACTTGTAGATGTCGGTATCGAGCAGCGACTGGATAATCATCCAATAATCATCCGGTCGATTCCAGGGCGCCGGTGCCGTCGAAAGTCTCGATTCCGGCCTCGCGCATTTCCGCCAGCGCTTCGGCGACGCTTTCATCGTCGATGCCGCGGCAGGCGGCCAGATTGAGCAGCACCTGAAAACCGGCGGCCTGAAGCTGCAGTGCGGTGGACTTGACGCAGTAATCCGTGGCCAGACCGCCGACCAGCACGTGACTCACATCGCGCGAATGCAGCCACTCGATCACACCGGTGCTCATCTTTTCGGCCACGTCGTGGTAGCAGGCCCCGTACGGATGCATGTCCAGCTCGACGCCTTTCCAGACGAAATAGTCGTAGTCGGCTGGTCGCGGCAGGCCGGGCACGAGTTCGAAGCCCTCGGTTCCCGGCACGGCATGCACCGGCCAGTGTTCTTCGACGTTTTCGCCTTCCACGCCCGGTTTCCCAACCTCATCCGGGTCGTCGGTCACCCAGACAGCCTTCGGACTGTGCGAATCCTTGGAGCCGAGGCGCCAGCGTGCCAGGCCGGCCTGCCGGTTGAGCTCGGGTCCTATCTCGTCGCCGCCTTCGGCCGGAAGCTCGTCCGGGCACAGCGGCGTGAACGTGCGCTGCGAGTCCACGTCGAAACTTGCGATCTTGTCGATTGCCGGCAGTTGCATACGTCCGATCCTTGAGTTCGAGCCTGACTTCAAGGATACAGGAGCGAGGGTCGGTTTCCGGTTTCCGGGTTCGGGATTCCGGCGTTAAGATCCTGGAAGTCGGAGGTCATTTCGACCACTGACTACCGATCACCGCCTACCGTATTTCCGGAAACCGAAACCGGAAACCGGAAACCGTCACCCCTTGGCTAGCGTTGCCGGATCCAGACCACCGAGTTCGTCCCAGCGATTGACCACCGCACAGAAAAGCTGCGCGGTGCGCTCGGTATCGTAGCGCGCCGAATGCGCCTCGGACTGATCCCATTCCAGGCCGGCGGCCTGGACCGCTCTCGCCAGTACGGTCTGTCCATAAGCCAATCCGCCCATCGTCGCGGTATCGAAACTCGAAAACGGGTGAAACGGACTGCGCTTGAAGTCGATCCGGGCGATGGCCGCGTTCAGAAACGAAAGGTCGAAGAATGGATTGTGGCCGACCAGGATTGCGCGCTTGCAGCCGGTTTCGCGCAGGCGCCGCCGAATCGGCTGGAAGATGTCTCTCAGCGCCTCGCTTTCGGACACGGCAAGTCGCAGCGGATGATCGGGCCGAATGCCGTTGAACTCCAGGGCCGCCGGCTCGAGGTTGGCGCCCTCGAACGGTTCGACGTGGCGCGAGATCATGTCTCCTGGCGCCAGCTTGCCGTCCTCGTCCATTTCGATCACGCACGCGGCGATCTCCAGCAGCGCATCGGTGGCGGCGTTGAATCCACCTGTTTCGACGTCGACGACAACGGGAAGAAAACCGCGGAACCGGTTCTTGATTTCGATCATCGGGTTACAGCATGAAGAAGAGCCGTTAAGCTACCAGATTTGACGGGTCCGCGGCGAGCCGATCCTGCCGCCCGCGCGATTGGACGGATTGATGCGAACGGCGGCATGTCGAAATCGCATCTGCTGGAATCGCATCTACCCGAATCGCATCTACGATAATGATCAGGATGAAAGGACTCTCGCTTGCGCACCTGCTGATCGCGACGCTGCTCGCCGTTTTCACGACGGAGGCCTGCCGCGCTCAGGTCTTTTACTCGGTGGTTTCGCCGGAAGGTCGTCAGAATTGGCTGCTGGGTACCATCCATTCCGAAGACGAGCGGGTGCTCGCTTTTCCACCGGTGCTGGAGCAGGCATTGAAGCAGGCCGAGACCGTCGGACTCGAACTCGTACCCGACCGCGAAATGCTCGAGCGGCTTGCCGAGGCCATGCGCCTGCCGGATGGCACCCGGCTCTCGGATCGGCTGGACGAGGCGCTTTACCGAAGGGTACGTTCGGCCTTGACCGAGTCTGGAATGAACGCCGACAGCGTCGATCAGCTGCGGCCCTGGGCGGCTGCCATGACGCTCGGGCAGCCGCCCGTTCGGACCGGGCGCTTCATGGACCTGGTGCTGGCCCGCACGGCCGCCGAGCACGGTGCGGTTTCGGTGGCGCTGGAAACGATCGATGAGCAGCTGGCGTTCTTTACCGGCTTGGGCGAACGGGCTCACGTGGCCCTGTTGCGCCAGGCCGTCGAGGACCGTGAGCGCGGCCTGGCCGACTTCGAAGCGCTGCTGGCGGCCTACCTGGAGTCGGACCTGCAGCAGTTGCAGCAACTGGCGCGGCGCCAGTTGTCTCGGCTGCCGCAATCGGTGCAGGAGAAATTCCGCGTGCAGGGCATCACGCTGCGCAATATCGAAATGGCGCGTCGTGCGCAGCCCCTGCTCGATCAAGGTGCCACGCTGATCGCTGTGGGCGCGCTGCACCTGTCGGGAGAGAAGGGGCTGGTCGCCCTGCTCAGGGAGCAGGGCAACCGGGTCGAGGCGATTTACTGAAGACGGGCAGCGTCCGAGCGATCGCAGGTCAGGCGGCGACTTTCTGGTAGACCGCTGCGGCCACTGCGCCCAGCAACAGAATGATGCCCCACAGCGGAATGAGATATATGAACACGATGCCCGGGATCAGAAGAGCCAGCGACAATGCCAGGAAGTCGCCTTTGCGGTCGTGAATCAGGTCGCTGCGCTGGGTCAGCTTAAGTATCAGATGGTCGAGACTGAGCTTTCCGCTGCCCATGAAAACCAGCGGTAGCAGCATTGCCAGAAACAGCATCGGTATCCTGAAATTGCCGCGGAATTCGCCGTCTTCGGTCACCCGCGAGACAGAATAGCCTTCCCAGAGCTGGGCAATGCCGGACCACGATTCGGGCCAGTGAGTGGAAACGATGGCGATTGTGGTCACGACAACCAGCGCGAAGGCGAAGAAACGCGTGAACAATCCCAGTATGAGCGCCACTGCAGCCAGGATCTCGGTCGTATAGAGCATGGTCCAGTTCATGCTGGCAGGAAACCAGTCGAAAGGCGCCGGAAACGCCTTGTTGGCAAACCAGCCCGGCGTTCCGTCGACCCCGGATTTCATGGTGCCGGCGCTGTAGAACTCGTAGGCCAGTAGAAGGCGAAGGCCCAGCGGGGCAACCCAGTCGCCGGCCGCGCGCAGTCGGTCGGTAAGACGATCGTAGAGTTCGGTCAGGTTGTTCATGAAGAAAAGCTCCGTATTTCTTGTTTGAATTGATGCAGCGGCAGTGCGACGTCAGGCTGTGGCCTGCTTCGAAGCGGTGCCCAGCAGCGCCGACTTGCGCACCAGCGATTCGAGAATCCGCGCACCGTGTTCGATCATCGCTGCCGGGTCCGCGTGGCCGATTTCGCCGGCCAGTCTTTCCAGGCATAGCTGACCGCTGGTTCCGGAATTTTCTTGCAGCAATTCGAGCAGCCGACCGGTCACAGCGTTGATCTGCATCCTGCCGACTCCGTCATCGGGCTTGCGGAATATGGCCAGCACGACCGGGCTCGGCTCCGAGGGCGGTTTGCCGGCCCGAATTTCGTGCACCGGCCACTGGTATTGCGCCAGCCTCAGCGTGGGATTGACCACCGGGTGGCCGGCCAGCAGGTCGCCGCTCGGGTCGGCCGAAACCGCAGCCGGCTCCGCCTCGTCGTTGCGCACGCTGGTGGCGAGAAACTGCCAGTGGCAGATTTCCGCCAGCCAGGGCCATTCCGGGTAGTGTTCGGGATGATCGGCCAGGAAGCGCACGAACTCGCGGCCGATTTCGGGAAACAGCGGTGTGGTGGGGCGATGTTCGACCATGAAGGCCCGTATCAGTGCGCGCCACCGATCATCGGGGACGGTCTTGCGCGCGATCGGAAAATTCTTGCCGAACAGGCTGGAAACGTTGTTCAGGAACAGCCGACGATAAATGGCCAGACGGCGATCCTCGATGCCGTCCGGCGCCGGGTTGTTTTCGGGATCGCGGATGTGATCGGCGAATCGTTTTTGCAGCGCCGCGAGCGCTTCAGGAGGCGTGGGCATACCGGATCGGTGTGTCCTGGTGAACGGCCTGCATCCGGTTGATGGTGCGCACCTCGTCGAGCAGTTCGTCTACGGGCGGGAAATTGAAATCGCGTTCCAGCAGCGTGGGAACGGGTCCCAGCCGCCGGTAGGCCGCATCCAGCAGCTTCCAGACCGGGTCGATGACGTCGGCGCCGTGGGTGTCGATGATCAGGTCCTCGGCCTCGTTGTAGTGGCCGGCGACGTGGATGTAGGCCACGCGTTCGGCCGGCAGGCCTTCGAGAAACTGCATCGCATCGTAGCCGTGGTTGACGCTGTTGACGTAGATGTTGTTGACGTCCAGCAACAGGTCGCAGTCGGCGCGTTCGAGCACTGCGTTGATGAATTCGAGTTCGCTGAGTTCATTACTCGGCGATGCGTAATAGGAGATGTTTTCAACGGCCATTCGTCTGCCGACCAGGTCCTGGGCCTGGCGAATGCGCCCGGCCACCCAGTCCACCGCTTCTTCGGTGAACGGGATCGGCATGAGGTCGTAGAGATGCCCGTGTTCCGAACAGTAACTGAGATGCTCGGAATAGATTCTGATGTCGTGTTCGTCGAGAAATCTGCGCGTGCGACGCAGAAACGTCTCGTCCAGGGGCTCCGGCGCGCCCAGCGAAAGCGACAGTCCGTGGCAGACGAACGGCATGCGCTCGGTCCACTGCCTGAACTTTCGGCCGCGAATGCCGCCGACGCCGATCCAGTTCTCCGGGGCGACTTCCATGAAGCCCAGCGGCGCCAGATCGGCCTGCTCAAGCGGGCCCAGGAGGGCCCGCCTGAGACCGAGTCCCGCGCCCGAAATTGGAAACTCGGGGAATCTTGCGGTACTCATTGCTTCAGATCCTTATGCAGACCGGATCAGGCTGCGCCGCAGGAACCTTCGCCGCAGCTGCCTTCGCCGCAGGAACCTTCCTTGTCGTCGCCTTCGCCTTCACCGCAGGAACCTTCGCCGCAGGAACCTTCGGCGTCGTCGCCTTCGCCTTCACCGCAGCTGCCTTCGCCACAGGAACCTTCCTTGTCGTCGCCCTTGTCCTTGCCTTCGCCACAAGAGCCTTCGCCACAGGAACCTTCCTTGTCTTCGTCGCCCATGCCGAGATTCTGGGCCAGCGAACCGGCGTTCAGATCATCGGCCTGAAATGGATTGGCGGTCTGGTCGGCCGCAATGGCTGCGGTAGCGAACGATGCGCCTGCAACGGCGCCGATTGCGGTAACGAGTTGCGTTTTCTTAAGCATTTCAATAGCCTCCAACAGCATTGAGAAATTGTATGGGGGGCCACGTGGCCCATTTCCGGCGCGCGGTCAGCGCGCTTGTCCGATTGGACCGGGAGGTGAGTCGATTTCTTTCGCCCGTCCGGCAACCAGGCGATGATAGATAGCACACCAGGCGTGTGAATTACAACTGTCGTCAAAAAAACACGACGTATGCCGAACAGTGCAGGTCAGTCCGCGAAGCGATCCTTGTCCTTGAAATTGCACAGGTCGAACACCGGGCAGGTGCCGCACAGGGGTTTGCGTGCCTTGCAGGTGTAGCGACCGTGGAGGATCAGCCAGTGGTGCGCGTGCCTGAGATACTCGGAAGGCGTGCGCTTGATCAGTGCCTTCTCGACCGCCAGCGGCGTCTTGCCGGGTGCCAGTCCGGTGCGGTTGGCGACCCGGAAGATGTGCGTGTCGACGGCCATGGTGGGCTCGCCGAACGCGGTGTTCAGCACGACGTTGGCGGTCTTCCGCCCGACGCCCGGCAGCGCTTCCAGCGCCGCACGGTCGTGCGGCACTTCGCCGTCATGGTTCTCCACCAGCGCCTTGCAGGTCGCCATGATGTTTTTTGCCTTGCTGTTGAACAATCCAATCGTCCGGATGTGCTTCTTGAGGCCTTGCTCGCCGAGTTTCAGGATCTGTTCGGGTGTGTTTGCGACCGGAAACAGCCGGCGGGTGGCCTTGTTGACGCCGACGTCGGTGGCCTGTGCCGACAGGATCACGGCGACCAGAAGCTCGAAGGTCGAGTTGTATTCGAGTTCGGTGGTGGGCTCGGGATCGAGTTCCTGCAAGCGGCGGAAGAACTCCGCCCGCTTTTCCGGGTTCATGGGACGGCTCATGCGGTTTGCGGACGCGTCCGTGCCGACGACTCGGTGGGGACTGCGCGGTTGCGGATCAGCCGGTTCCTGGCCGCCACCATCAAGCCCAGCCCGATGAATGCGCCGGGCGGGAGCACTGCCAGCAGCAGTCCGGTCTGCTGCGGCATGAATTCGATTTCCAGCACCCGTGCCCAGTCGCCCAGAAGCAGGTGGGCGTCGGCCAACAGCGTGCCGTGGCCGACGATCTCCCGGACAGCGCCCAGCACGATCAGTACTGCGGCAAAGCCCGTCCCCTGGGCCAGCCCGTCGGTCAGGGCCTCGCCAATGGGTCGGCGCGAGGCAAATGCCTCGGCTCGGCCGAGAATGGTGCAGTTGGTGACGATAAGCGGAATGAAAATGCCCAGCGTTCGGCTCAGGCTGGAGAACCACGCCTGCATGACCAGGTCGACCACGGTGACCAGCGTGGCAATGACGAGCACGAAAACCGGAATCCGGATCTCGGGACTGATAATGCCGCGCATGGCCGACACCGCCAGGTTGCTGATCACCAGTACGAACAGTGTCGCCAGGCCCAGCCCGAGACCGTTGACGGCCGTGCCGGTCACCGCCAGCAGCGGGCACAGTCCGAGAAGCTGCACCAGGCCGGGATTGTTGTCCCACAGCCCCTGCCGCCAGATTTCGATGCTGCCTGTGTTCATGGGTTGGTCTTGTCTCCCGCATCGGAACTCGACGAGTCGTTCGATTCGGCCCTGATTTCGAATGCATTGTCGCGGTTGGCTGCATACCAGGCAAGCACGTTCTGCACGGCCTCGATCACCGCCGATGACGTGATGGTGGCGCTGGACAGCGTGTCGAACGCCCCGCCGCGGCGATCGGCGGCCCAGGCCTGTGCCGGAGGTTCTCCGAGCGACTTGCCGTCGAACTGCCGGATCCAGTCCGAGCGATTCAGTTCGATCTGGTCGCCGAGCCCGGGCGTCTCGCGATGTTCGAGGACCCTGACCCCGATCACCTCGCCCTGAGGGGTCAGCCCGACCAGCAGCCTGATATCGCCGCTGTAGCCGTCGGTCGTGATCACGTCGGCCAGCAGCGCGACCGGCTCGCCGTCCATGCGCGCGCGGTAAATCGTCGAGGGCGCCGACAGCCCGGAAATCCAGGCGCTGAACCGGTCCTCGACGAGCGCATTGTCGTACTCGGCTTCAGGTACCAGCTGGTTCAGCGTGGCCAGCGCCTGGCGCTGCTGTTCGCTGGCGATCCTGTCGCGCGTGGCCAGATGAACGCCCGACAGCAGCGCCGCGGCCAGCAGCCCGATCAGGCCGAGGGTGAGCAGGGTTCGAATCATGCGGGCGATCTTTCGGGACCGCGCCGATTATCGCACGACCAGCGTTGTTGGCTGGTTGATGACAAGGCGGGTTCGGGTTTCCGGTTTCGGGTTTCCGGAAAGTCAAAGGCAGAGCCGAAGGTCGGAAGTCGGAAGTCGGAAGTCGGAAGTCGGAAGTCGGAAGTCGGAAGTCGGAAGTCGGAAGTCGGAAGTCGGAAGTCGGAAGTCGGAAAAACCGGTTTCGAATTCTTCGGCGACTTACGACTGACCACTGTTTTGCCGGAAACCGGAACCCGGAAACCCGAAACCGGGGTTTTCAATGCCCGTAGGTTCTGGGTCGTGTCAACCGGTCGATCAGCGGTACGGCCATGTTCATCAGCAGCACCGCGAATGCCACGCCGTCGGGGTAGCCGCCGAAGCGCCGGATGGCCAGGGTCAGGATGGCGACGCCGGCGCCGAACACCAGTCGTCCCTTCATGGTCGAGCAGCCGGATACCGGATCGGTGGCGATGAAGAACGCGGCCAGCACCAATGCCCCGGAAAATATGTGCTGCATGGGCGACGGATTGATGTCGGGCCCCATCAGCCACATCGGCACGGTGATCACGACGACCGTGGCCAGCAACGCGACCGGCACATGCCACGAAATGACCCGTCGGTAGAGCAGCCAGAAGCCGCCCAGGGCATAGAAATTGGCGATCCATTCCCAGCCCAGGCCGCCGAAATCGCCGAAGATGGGCGCATCGCGGATCTCGGTGACCAGGCGGTTCTCGGCCACGCCGGTCTTCAACGCGTCCAGCGGCGTGGCCTGGCTGAGCGCATCCCAGGTGAGCGCCTCGGGCAGGCTGCCGGTGAAGATCGCCTGCGCGGTCTGCCACAGACCCGGCAGTCCGGGCGAGAGCTGGCGCGGCGCCAGCCACTGGGAGAGATCCAGCGGAAACGCGACGATCACCGCGGCAAAACCGACCATGGCCGGGTTGAACAGGTTGTGGCCCAGCCCGCCGTAAAAATGCTTGGCCACCACGATCGCAAATACCATGCCGGTCAGGGCGATCCACCACGGCGCCAGCGGCGGCATGCACAGCGCGAACAGCACCGCGGTGACGACCGCGCTGTAGTCGGTGAGGAACGGCTCGAGCGGTCGGTCGCGAAGCCTGAGCATCACGGCTTCCAGGGCCAGCGCGAAACCGACCGCCAGCGCGATCTGGAACAGGATTCCGAAGCCGAAGAACCAGACGTGCGCCGCGATGCCGGGTATCAGTGCATAAAGCACCTGCTTCATGACCCCGGAGACCGTATTGATCGGGGGCAAGTGAGGCGGGCCGGCCAGGGTCAGCTTCATCAATCCCCTTCCTTGTCCGGCCCGGTCGATTTCGCCCGCGCGCGTTCTATGGCGGCCTGGACTTCGCTCTTTGCATTGCCGCCGGACCTGAGCTTTTCCTCCCGCTGCTCGCGTCTTCGACGTCGCTGTTGCTTTTCCTCGCTGAGCCGTTGCTCGCGCGCCTCGAAGCGCTGTCGGGCCTTTTGCGCCCGCGCGTCTTCGATGCCGCGCTCGCGCAACACCCCCTTGCCGTGGCGGTACCAGTCGACCAGCGGGATATGACTGGGACAGACGTGCGCGCAGCAGCCGCACTCGATGCAGTCGAACAGATCGAGCGAATCGGCTTGGTCGTATTCCTCGGCCTTGAGATACTTGAAGAGTTCCTGGGGCAGCAGGCTGGCCGGGCAGACGCGCACGCACTCGCCGCAGTTGATGCACGGCATTACCGGCTGTTCGCGCCGGGTGTCCTGGCGGCGCAGCACCAGGATGCAGTTGGAGCCCTTGGTGACCGGAATCCGGTCGGTGGCCAGCGGCAGGCCGGACATCGGACCGCCCAGCACCAGCCGTTCGAGATCGTCATGGCGGCCGCCGGCGGCCGCGAGCAGGTCGCGCACCGGCGTGCCCAGCAGCGCCACCAGGTTGCGCGGATGCGCTATGCCCGGCCCGCTGACGGTGACGATGCGCTCGATCAGCGGCTTGCCCTCGATCACGGCGTCCCTGGTCGCCGCGGCAGTGCCGACGTTCAGGCATGCCAGTCCGAGGTCCTGCGGCAGGCCGTCGTGCGGGACCTCGGCGCCGGTCAGCACCTGGATCAGCTGTTTCTCGCCGCCTTCGGGGTAGATGGTCGTGACCTCCACGATGCGGCAGACGTCGTCCGGGTCGTGCTCGGCGAGCGCCCGGCTCAGCGACTTGTCCACCGCCCCCATCTGGTCTTCGATCGCGATGACGACACGCTCGGCGCCCAGCGCGCGGGCCAGGATCAGGCCGCCTTCGATGATGGCGCCGGGTCGCTCGCGCATCAGCATTTCGTCGCAGGAGATATACGGCTCGCATTCGGAGCCATTGAGGATCAGGGTGTGCACCTGCGGCCAGTCGCCGCGCAGCTTGGCCGCGGTCGGGAACATCGCCCCGCCAAGCCCTGCCAGCCCGGCGGCCCGGATGTGTTCGATCAGGTCGGCGGGATCGGCCTGCCGCCAGCCTTCGACGGCGGCGCTCTCGGTTTCGGTCCAGGTCTCCTCGCCGTCCGGCTCGAGCACCAGGCATTCGGCGTCACTGTCGGGCGGCCAGCTGACCGGCCAGCGTCTTATTTCCCTGATCGTGCCGGAGGTCGGTGCGTGCACCGGCACTTCGCGGTCGTTGCGCGCGCGACTCAGCGGCTGGCCCTTGAGTACCCGGTCGCCGACCTGGACCAGCAGTTCGCCGACCGGGCCCTGGTGCTGCTGCAGCGGCAGGTAGAGCGCTTCGGGCATGTCGGGGCGGGCGAGCGGGTCGCGGCAGGCGATCTGCTTGTGGTGCCGAAGCCTGAGCCCGCCGGGGAAACGGTAAAGATGCTCGCCGACTTCGAAATCATGCATGCTCGCGCTCCGAGCTTGCCGGTTGCGAGTCGCCTCGGGACCCCGATTCGACGCCGGCCACCGGCCAGATGAACGGTCGGCGGCGCGGGACCAGGTCGATGCAGTCGACCGGGCAGGGCGGCAGGCACAACTCGCAGCCGGTGCATTCGTCGGCGATCACCGTGTGCATCATCTTCGGCGCCCCGATGATCGCGTCCACCGGGCAGGCCTGGATGCAAAGCTTGCAGCCGATGCAACGGTCCTCGTCGATGACCGCCACGATGGGCGGCTTGGTCTCGCCGTGCGATGCATCCAGCGGTTTTGGTTCGCGACCCAGCAGGTCGGCCAGCGCCTTGACCCCGGCTTCGCCGCCCGGCGGGCACTGGTTGATGTCGGCCTCGCCGCTTGCGATGGCCTCGGCGTAGGGGCGGCAGCCTGGGTAGTCGCACTGGCCGCACTGGGTCTGCGGCAGGATCCGGTTGATCTGCTCGACGACCGAATCGTCGTCGGGTTTCCATTTCCGGGCGCTGAGCAAAAGTACCAGGCCTATGCCCAGCAGCAGCGCCAGCATCACGCCGACGGCAATCAGGATCGAAGCGAGCGAAGTGCTCACAGTTTAGCGAACCCGGCAAAGCCCATGAACGCCAGCGCCATCAGCCCGGCGGTGATCAGGCCGATCGGCGCGCCGCGGAAGCTCTCCGGCACGTCGGCCATGGCCAGGCGCTCGCGAGCTGCGGCCAGCAGCACCAGCACCCCGCCGAAACCCAGCGCCGCACCGAAGCCGTAGAGCGCCGATTCAACCAGCGAATGCTGGGTGCGTACGTTCAGCAGCGCTACCCCCAGTACCGCGCAATTGCTGGTGATCAGCGGCAGGTAGATGCCCAGCACCCGGTGCAGCATCGGCGCCGAGTGGCGCATCAGCAGTTCGGTCAGCTGCACCAGTGCCGCGATCACGACGATGAACGCCACGATGCGCAGGTACTCCAGCCCCAGCGGCGCCAGCACCCAGGCTGTCAGCATGTAGCTGGCCACAGATGCCAGCGTGAGCACGAACGCGGTCGCCATGGCCATGCCTGCCGCGCCCTCGAGCTTGTTGGAGACGCCCAGAAACGGACACAGGCCCAGGAACTGGATCAACACGAAATTGTTGACCAGCGCCGCGCTGACGATGATGAGCATCAGGTCCATGGGCGGGATTGTCTAGTCCGTTATCCGTTGGCAGTGTTTGTGGGGTCCGGGTCCATCGGGGTTCCTGGTTTGTGCTTTGAGTTTTCAGTTTTCAGTTTTCAGTTTCAAGGTTCAAGGTTCAAGGTTCAAGGAAACCGACCCCACTAAAAAGCCGCCTGCATGGTTCGATCGGCCATCCTGAACCTGAAAACTGAAAACTTGGAACTGAAAACTGGTTTTACTTGACCCTCATCCCCGGCCTGGCGTCGCTGTCGGGGCTGAGCAGGTACGGCCCGCCGTCGTCGCCGGCGGCGGCCAGCACCATGCCCTCGGACAGGCCGAAGCGCATCTTGCGCGGCTTGAGGTTGGCGACCATCACGGTCAGCCGCCCTTCGAGTTCCTTCGGGTCGTAGGTCGAGCGGATACCGGCGAATACCTGGCGGGTTTCGCCGCCGATATCCAGCACCAGCCTCAGCAGCTTGTCGGCGCCCTCGACATGGCCGGCCTCAATGATGCGCGCGACGCGCAGGTCGACCTTCATGAAATCGTCGATGGTGATTTCCGGCGCCAGGTCGAGGG
>Ga0209944_1000837_pt1 | contig 13250 bp, 12 predicted proteins | sample SalPonR1_C_D2_MG_FD_185701 | JGI IMG/M metagenome (GOLD analysis project Ga0209944, IMG submission 185701) | Salt pond soil microbial communities from South San Francisco under conditions of wetland restoration - Salt Pond MetaG R1_C_D2_MG... ...
GATCAGGGTGGAGGCACTGACCTTCAGCGGCAGAGACCAGAATTCCTGCTGTCCCAGCAGGTGCGCCACGGGCCTGCCGGCCACCCTATCCTGCACAAGCGCCTCAAAGGCCTCGGCGTGAGCATCGGTAACCTCACGTTCCGGCCAGGCGCGGAAACTGGTCCGGCTGAGCCCCGTAATATGGCTCAGCAGCAGCTCGGCATCCAGCCTCGGCGAATCGCTATCAATCCGGGCGGATGCCTTCTTCAAAAGGGCTTCACAGGTCAGTGGAGGTTTACTGGTCATCGGCGAGGGAGGCAAGCAGCTCGGCCTGGTGCTCCTGCTGCAAAGGCCCGACCACGGCGCCCAGGTCGCCGGCAATGACTTCGTCGAGCTTGTAGAGGGTGAGGTTAATACGGTGGTCCGTGACCCGCCCCTGGGGGAAATTGTAGGTGCGGATGCGCTCGGAACGGTCGCCGCTGCCAACCAGGCTCTTGCGGGTCTCCGCCATGGATTTCTGCTGTCGCTCGGTCTCGGCATTCTGCAGCCGCGAAGCCAGTAAACTCAAAGCTTTCGCCCGGTTCTTGTGCTGGGAACGCTCTTCCTGACACTCCACCACAATGCCCGTTGGCAGGTGTGTTATACGGATTGCGGAATCGGTCTTGTTGACGTGCTGGCCGCCAGCACCAGAAGCGCGGAAGGTATCCACCCGCAGATCCGCCTTGTTGAGCTCAACGGCTTCGGCCTCATCGGCCTCTGGCATAACCGCCACGGTGCAGGCGGAGGTATGAATCCGGCCCTGGGACTCGGTTTCCGGAACACGCTGCACCCGGTGGGCACCAGACTCAAACTTGAGGGCACCGTAGACCCCGTCGCCAGCGACACGGGCAATCAGCTCCTTGTAGCCGCCATGCTCACCCTCGCTCTCGCTCAGCACTTCTACCTGCCAGCGACGGCGCTCGGCATAGCGCAGATACATCCTGAACAGATCGCCGGCAAAAATGGCGGCTTCATCGCCACCGGTACCGGCGCGAATCTCCAGAAATACGTTCTTGCCGTCGTTCGGGTCTTTCGGCAGCATCAGGCGCTGGAGTTCTTCATCCAGCTCCTCGCTTTTCTGCTGGGCCAGTTGCAGCTCTTCCTCGGCCATTTCCCGCATATCGGCGTCGCCATCTTTCGCCAGCTCCCGGGCGGCCCCGATGTCGTCCAGGGAGTGTTGCCAGCTCTGGAAGCACTGAACTATGGGCTCAATCTCGGCGAACTCCCGGGAGAGGTCCCGGAACTTGTCCTGTTGGGAAATAATGGATGAATCACTGAGCAAAGCGCTGACTTCCTCGAAGCGGTCGGTAAGCTGCTCGAGGCGGGATTGGATCGATGGCTTCATAGTTTTTCCGGGGTAGTCGTCGTGTCCGCGTCCAGTGCATCCAGCTGGTGCAACTCACGCAGCCACTCTGTCACCTCGGTGCGACCTTCTGTAGTGGCCTTTCGTACCTGCACAGAGGGTTCGTGCAGGAGTTTGTTGGTGAGGCCGCGTGCCATACTGCGCAGCACGGTTTCAGGATCTGTGCCGTTGCGCAGGGCGCGCAGGGCTTTTTCGGTCTCTGCATCGCGCAGCACTTCGGCGCGCTGCCGGAACTGTTTGAGAGTGGACACCGCGTCCAGCGCCCGCAGCTGGTTCAGGAAATCCTGAACTCCTGACGCCACCAGGTTCTCAGCTTCCCGGGCTGCGCCCTCGCGAGAACGAATATTCTCTTCGATAACCTGGCGCAGGTCGTCAACCGTGTAGAGATAGACGTCGTCCAGCGAGGCCACTTCCGGCTCAATATCCCGGGGCACGGCAATATCCACCATGAAATAGGGACGGTGCTTGCGCTTCTTCAGAGCCCGTTCGACGGCACCTTTGCCCAGGATCGGCAATGGGCTCGCCGTGGATGAAATAATGATATCAACATCGGCCAGGTACTCGGGGATCTCGGACAGCACAATGCCCTTGCCGCCACGGGATTCTGCCAGTGCCTGTGCCCGCTCAAGGGTCCGGTTGGCCACCAGGAAATCCTTCACGCCGGCATCCGCAAGATGCCGGGCCACCAGCTCGATGGTTTTGCCGGCACCAATCAGCAAGGCCTTGTTGCGGGACATGTCGGCAAAAATGTGGTGCGCCATGCTCACTGCTGCATAGGCAACGGAGACCGGGTTCTCACCAATGGCGGTCTGGGTCCGTACCCGCTTGGCAACCGAGAAGGTATGCTCGAACAGCCGGGACAGGAACGAGCCACTGGCGCCGTGCTCCCTGGCCAGGGAATAGGCATCCTTCAACTGCCCGAGGATTTGCGGCTCGCCCAGCACCATGGAGTCCAGGCCGGCGGCCACCCGCATCATGTGCCGCACAGCGTCACCGTCGCGGTGCACGTACAGCGCCTCTTCCAGTTCCGCGGCGTCCATACCGTGAAACCCTGCCATCCAGCGAAGCACCATGGGGGCGCAGTCGTCATCGCCGGCCAGGTACAATTCGGTCCGGTTGCAGGTCGACAGGATGGCCGCTTCGGTGGCGCCTGAGGTCGCCCGCAGCTCGGCAAACGCCTCGGCCATGCGCTCGGGCGTAAACGCCACTCGCTCCCGTAATTCAACGGGGGCCGTGCGATGATTGATTCCCAGCGTTACCAGTGCCATTTCGTGGTTGTACAACCTTTTGCCGATGAGCGGTGCAGATACGCGCAATTAATCGACATTTTAACGGTCAGCGGCCTGAGCTGCCACCCAAAACCGCCACAGCTTCGGCAACTGCTGACAGGTTGGGCAAGATCAGGCGCTTATGCCATTATAGGGATTCGGCCAAGGCCGGGACCCGATCTACCTCAAGAAAGGGGCTGGAGCGTGGTTATTTTTGATGCGTTTTCGACAGACCATGGGAAGTTGCATGCACAAGTCCGTACCGTTTCTGGTTACCTGCCTGCTTGGCCTCACACTGGCAGGGTGTGCCAGCCTCACCGGCACTGAGGAAGCGCCTGCTCCTGGCGAAACAGCCGCCACCGAGAAAAAGACGGAGCAAAAGCCACCGGTTGAATACGCCGATTTCGAGCCTGAAACCCTCTACCTGCTCCTGTCTGCCGAAATCGCGGCCCAGCGCGGCCGCTACGATATCACCCTGGTGAACTACCTGAAGGCCGCCAAGCAGTCCCGCGACCAGGTGGTTATCGAGCGGGCCATGAGAATTGCCCAGTCCCTGAATGGAGACAACGCCCAGAAGCAGCTGGCCGAGCTGTGGCTGGAAATCGACCCGGATAACCTCCAGGCCCACCGGATCTCTGCTATTCAGGCCGTCAAAGGCAACGACCTCCAGACCGCCATCCAACACATGGAGCGGATCATGGATCAGGGCGGCGATGCCGATTTCGACAGCCTGGCCGCCATGGCAGGTAACCTGCCCCCGGAACAACAGCAGGAGTTGCTGGCCCTCTACAATGAAATGTCCAACCGCCATCCGAACACCCCGGAGCTGGAATACAGCATCGCTCTTCTATTAAAGGTCACCGGCCAGCCGCAGCAAGCCCTGGACAGGCTTGAACCCCTGCTGGAGGAAAATTCGAATTTCCAGCCGGCCATCATCCTCAAGGGTGACCTGCTCTACCAGACCGGCCAGAAAGACAGCGCCCTGGATTACCTGCTGACAAACACCCGCCGCTTCCCGGCCAACCGCCAAATGGGAACGCTCTACGGAAGAATGCTTATAAATGAAGGCGAACTGCAGGCCGCCCAGGACGAGTTCAACCGACTGGTCAAACGCTACCCGGATACGCCGGGACTGCGACTGTCACACGCCCTGGTTGCCCTTGAAAACGGCCAGACGGACCTGGCCCGGGAAGAGCTGACCCAACTGGCTGAACAGGGCCACCACACCAGCGAAGCCAATTACTATCTGGGCCGCATTGAGGACCAGGCGGGCAACACCGAGCAGGCCATTGGCTATTACCAGAGCGTGGAACAGGGCAATTACTACTTCCCGGCCCTGGCCCGCGCCAGTTCCCTGCTGGCTGAAAACGGCCAGCTCGAGGACGCCATTGACCGCATCCGCAGGCTGCGCGAGGCCAATCCCCGGCAGGCAGAGAACTTCTGGCTGCTGGAGGTAAACCTGCTTCTGGATCAGGAGCAGCGGCAGGAGGCCCTGAGCACCGCCACTGAAGCTCTGGAAGAATACCCGGACAATATCGAGATCCGCTACGCCCGGGCCATGCTGTACGATGGCATCGGGCAGCCTGCCGATGCCGAAGCCGATCTGAAACAGATTATCGACCAGGAGCCGGAAAACGCCGTGGCCCTGAACGCCCTGGGCTACATCCTGACCACCCGGACGGACAGACTGAGAGAAGCCCGCGGCTACATTGAGAAGGCACTGCGACTGGACCCGGATAACCCGGCCATTCTCGACAGCATGGGCTGGGTCCTGTTCCTCGAAGGCCAGATCGAGCCCGCGCTCGACTACCTCTCACGCGCCTGGGCCGCCTTCCCGGACCCGGAAGTTGCCGCCCATTATGGAGAGGCACTCTGGATGAACGGTGCCGAAGAGCAGGCCCGGATTATCTGGCAGGAAGGCCTGGAGCAGGACAGCGACCACGAAGTGCTCAGGGAAACCATAAACCGGCTGACCAACGGCGGTGAGCCGGAATGAAACTGGCCCGAACCCTGGCAGCACTGGTGATGCTTGCCACCCTAGGCGCCTGTACCACAATCCAGATTGACCCATTACCGGAGGGAATGACAGACCAGCCCCCGGCGAACTGGACCACCCGCGCCGCCAGTCTGGGCGAACTCGATCACTGGAAGCTGACGGGCAAACTGGCCGTCCGCCAGCCATCCGACAGCGGAACCGCCATCATCAACCACTGGGTCCAGGACGGCGAAGCCTACGACCTGGCGCTCTCCTCGTCTTTCCTTGGCATGGGTAGCACAACCCTTAAGGGCGTGCCCGGCTTTATTGAGCTGACCCTGCCGAACGGCGAAACCTACCGCTCGGGTGAGCCGGAAACGCTGGTAGAGGCCGCCACGGGCTGGCAACTGCCCCTGGAGAACCTGACCTGGTGGATTCGGGGCCTGCCATCACCGGCCAGCGATTACCGCCTGCTGTTTGATGATCAGGGCACCCTTGCCATAATCCGCCAGAATGGCTGGGAGATCCGCTACGACCGCTGGCAGACCTTCCTCTCCAGCTATCCTGCACTCCCCGCCCGCATCACCGCCCTCAAGGAGGAGAAGCGGGTCCGGCTGGTGGTGAGCGACTGGCAGGAGCAGCGGGAGTGACACCTGACCTGATACTGCCGTCGCCGGCCAAACTGAACCTGTTCCTGCACATTGTCGGGCGCCGGGAAGACGGCTACCACGAGCTCCAGACCCTGTTTCAGTTTCTCGACTATGGCGACGACCTGAGCTTTACCCTGACAGCCGGCGAGCCAGGCGTGAGGCTCGCGGAACCTGTTCCCGGTGTCGACGACGAGGACAACCTCGTCATTCGTGCGGCCAGAGCTCTCGTTGAACGGGTTGGGGGCGATTTGCCCGGGGTCACCGTCGGAATCACCAAACGGCTGCCCATGGGCGGCGGTCTTGGCGGCGGCAGCTCCAACGCCGCAACAACCCTGCTTGGATTGAACTACCTATGGCAGTTGAACCTGAGCACCGACGAGCTCGCCGAGATCGGCCTCAGACTGGGCGCAGATGTGCCCGTGTTTGTTCGCGGCCATGCCGCCTTCGGCGAAGGCGTTGGTGAAACACTGACCAACGCAAATCCGCCGGAAGACTGGTTCGTTATTCTCAAGCCTGGTTGCAACATAAACACTGGCAAGATTTTTTCCGAGCAAGGGTTGACAAGGAACACCCCTAGAATCAAAATAGCGCCCGCTTTTGAGGGAGACGCCTCGAGGTACCGAAACGACTGTGAGGATGTAGTTCGAAAACTGTATCCTGAGGTTAACCAGAGCCTGGAATGGCTTTCACAATTCGGACCTGCAAGATTAACCGGAACCGGGGCTTGCATATTTGGACGTTTCCCGACAGAATCCGCAGCCCGGATCATCTGGGAAAGCAAACCCTCCGGCGTCACGGGGTTCGTAGCTAAAGGGGTGAACAGTTCACCTCTACACAAAAAGCTAACAGAGCTGAAATGATGCCAAAAAAGCACGATACTGGGGTGTCGCCAAGTGGTAAGGCAACGGGTTTTGATCCCGTCATGCGCAGGTTCGAATCCTGCCACCCCAGCCACCTTTCTCCCGCTTCTTCTGAATCAAACGCCGATACTGAGAAGGATGCCGTCGTGTCCAAACTGATGATTTTCGCTGGTAACGCCAACCCTGAACTGGCTCAGGCGATTGCCCGCAAACTCCACATTCCCATGGGTCAGGCCACTGTAGGCCGCTTCAGCGACGGAGAAACCACCGTCGAGATCAATGAGAATGTCCGCGGCCATGATGTCTTCATCATTCAGCCGACCTGCTACCCCACCAACGATAACCTGATGGAACTGATCGTGATGGCCGACGCACTTCGCCGTGCTTCCGCTACACGGGTCACCGCCGTTATCCCCTATTACGGATACGCGCGCCAGGATCGCCGGGTACGCTCTACCCGTGTTGCCATCAGCGCCAAGGTGGTCGCAGACATGATTTCCAGCATCGGTGTTGACCGGGTTCTGACCGTCGACCTGCACGCCGACCAGATCCAGGGCTTCTTCGATATTCCGGTGGACAACATCTACGCCACTCCGGTCATGCTTGAAGACATTTTCAAGCAGCGCTTCGAGAACTTTGTCGTGGTATCTCCGGACGTAGGCGGCGTGGTTCGCGCCCGTGCGGTGGCCAAGCGCCTGGACGATGCCGACCTTGCCATCATCGACAAGCGTCGCCCGAAAGCGAACGTGTCCCAGGTCATGCACATCATTGGTGATGTCAAAGACAAGACCTGCATCCTGGTGGACGACATCATCGATACCGCCGGCACGCTGTGCAAAGCGGCCAATGCCCTCAAAGAGCATGGCGCGGCCCGCGTGGTTGCCTACATCACCCATCCGGTTCTCTCTGGCCCGGCCATTGATAACATCAATGCCTCACAGCTGGACGAACTTGTGGTTTGCGATACCATCCCGCTGGGTGACAAAGCACATAATTGTGATAGAATCCGCGTCCTCGGAATGGCCGGGCTGCTTGCGGAGTCTATTCGCCGCGTAAGCAACGAAGAGTCCATCAGTGCCATGTTCGAGAATGCCTGAGTGACTTTCGGGTCGTAATATCAAGGCATTACAAGCAGTTACCGGGTCGGGAGCCTAAACAGGCTCCCGACTCTTTTAGTCAGCCGGAAAATCCGGCTTTTCAGAAACATCACCTGATCCAACGCCTGGTCGCGGGCAGTTCAGGTGACGATTGAGGTTATTACCATGTCTCAGGAATTTGTTATCGAAGCATTTCCTCGCGACGATCAGGGGAGAGGTGCGAGCCGCCGCCTGCGTCGTGAGGAGCGTAAAATTCCGGCCATCATCTATGGTGGCGGAAAAGACGCTACTCCGGTTGCCATCTGGCACAACGAGCTGAAAAAGGCTCTGGAAAACGAAGCGTTCTTCTCTCACGTTCTGACCGTTGAGCTGAACGGTAAGAAAGAAAGCGTCATTCTGAAGGATCTGCAGCGTCACCCGTACAAGCCGATCCTGACCCACGCTGACTTCCTGCGCGTCGACAAGGATCACGAGATCCACGTCAACGTTCCGCTGCACTTCGTCAACGAAGACAGCGCACCGGCTATCAAGCTCCAGGGCGGTGTGGCAAACCACCAGATCAACGAAGTAGAAGTGATCTGTCTGCCGCAGAACCTGCCCGAGTTCATCGAAGTGGACATGACCACTGTCGAGATGGATCAGGTAGTTCACCTGAGCGACCTGAAACTGCCGAAAGACGTCAAGATTGCAGCCCTGCTCCAGGGTGAAGATCACGACCTGCCGGTTGTGGCTATTCACAAGCCGCGCGGTGCCAAGGCCGACGACGCCGAAGAAGGCGAAGAAGGTGAAGAAGGCGAAGACAAGGAGTAATCACTCCTGGACTGAGGAGGGCAGCGGCGAATGGCGCAGGATATTGTCATGGTGGTTGGCCTGGGAAACCCCGGCGCTGACTACGAGAATACCCGCCATAACGCCGGCGCTCTCTTCGTCGAAGCTCTGGCCCGCGCTGCGGGCCAGACGCTCCGCCCCGAAAAGAAGTACCACGGGCTCTACGCCCGCATTCAGTGGCAGGGCCTCGACCTGCACCTCCTGAATCCCACCACCTTTATGAATCGCAGCGGCCTGGCTATCAAGGCGCTGGCAGACTTCTTCAAGATTCAGCCCCAACAGATTCTGGTTGCCCACGACGAACTCGATCTGCCCCCGGGGACCGCCAAGCTCAAGAAAGGCGGCGGTCACGGCGGACACAACGGCCTTCGTGACACCATCGCCCACCTGGGCACCAACGATTTTCAGAGACTGCGCATCGGCATTGGTCACCCCGGCGACAGCCGCAGGGTTACCGGCTACGTACTCGGCCGCCTGGGCAAACAGGAAACCGAGGAACTGAACGCAGTTATCGACGAAATCATGCGGGTATTACCGGATGCAGCCAGCGGCAAACTCCCCGCCGCCATGAATCGCCTGCACAGTTTCAAACCGGTATAATCCGCCCAAATTTTCCAGCACCAGCAGAGGCATTCCATGGGATTTAACTGCGGCATCGTCGGCCTTCCCAACGTCGGCAAATCCACCCTGTTCAACGCACTGACCAAATCCGGCATTGGCGCGGAAAACTTCCCGTTCTGCACCATCGAGCCCAACGCTGGTGTTGTCGCCATGCCCGACCCGCGCCTCAACAAACTCGCCGAGATTGTTAAGCCGGAAAAGGTGGTGGCAACCACCATGGAGTTCGTGGATATCGCAGGCCTTGTCGAAGGCGCTTCGAAAGGCGAGGGCCTGGGCAACCAGTTCCTCGCCAATATCCGCCAGACTGACGCCATTGCCCATGTGGTGCGCTGCTTCGAGGACGACAACGTCATTCACGTTGCCAACAAGATTGATCCGGCTTCGGATATAGAAATCATCAACACCGAACTGGCCCTCGCCGATCTGGAAACCGTGGAAAAGGCCATCAAGCGGGTACAGCGCGTGGCCAAGAGCGGCGACAAGGAAGCCAAGGCCCAGCTCGAAATGTTTGAAAAGCTGCTGCCGATTCTGAACGAAGGCAAACCGGTGCGCAGCATGAACCTCGACAAGGACCAGATGGCGCTGATTCGTGAGCTCTGCCTGCTCACCGTCAAGCCCACCATGTACATTGCCAACGTCAGCGAAGACGGGTTCGAGAACAACCCTCACCTGGACACCGTGAAAAAGATTGCAGAATCCGAGAACGCGGTTGTCGTGCCTATCTGCAACAAGATAGAAGCTGAAATTTCCGAACTGGAAGACGATGAAAAATCCATGTTCCTGGAAGAAATGGGCATGGAAGAGCCAGGCCTGGATCGGGTAATTCGCGGCGGCTACGGCCTGCTGGGCCTGCAGACCTACTTTACCGCCGGGGTGAAGGAAGTCCGCGCCTGGACTGTGAAAATCGGCGCTACGGCACCTCAGGCAGCCGGCGTGATCCACACCGACTTCGAGCGCGGTTTTATCCGGGCCGAAGTGGTGAGCTACGACGATTTCGTGAAGTACAACGGCGAAGCTGGGGCCAAGGATGCCGGTAAATGGCGCCTGGAAGGCAAGGAATACATCGTGAAAGACGGCGACGTTATCCACTTCCGCTTCAACGTGTAATTTTTCAGGAAAAACTGGGCCCCAAGCCTTGACAGAAAGGGCCCAAATACTGAAAATACGCGCCTCGTTTGGGGCGATGCCCAGAACGAAATGGCAAGGTAGCTCAGTTGGTTAGAGCACAGCACTCATAATGCTGGGGTCGGCGGTTCGACTCCGCCCCTTGCTACCAGTATTAATAAAGCCCGTCTCGCAAGAGTCGGGCTTTTTTAATACCTGAAAGATCGGAGGGTTACGATTCGCGTCGTAGCCCTTTTTCGTTGGTTAACTATAAATTGCCTACGCTGTGGTCTATTCGCCGAATTCCCAACCAAGCGGATGATCCACACTGCACTTGTCGACCGAGGCAGTCAGCCTGGAAGCTAGCCCATCGTCGTCGGTATCACTGGAGAGATAAAACGAAACTGGGAGAACGCCCGCCGGCTTCTGAAAGACGTTGACCACGCCGGGACCGAAAACGCTCTCCACCATGAGCTGAGGCAGAACGGCCACGTCTATCCGACCGAATTTCAGCATAGCTGCAAGCTGTGACCAATCCCCGACTTCAGCAACCTGGGCATTACCCTCCGGGATAAACTCGGCACCAATAAAGCCCCGGGGAATGGCGTAACGAAGACCCTGCATGGCCTGCACTGGTGGGATCGGCTTTAAGGAAACATAAACATAGTTGCCCGAAAACAGCTCACCACCAAATAAGCCAACGTTGTCTCTCGATTCGCTCTGGGCGAGGGGCAACAACACATCAATCTCACCCCGGTGCAAATAGTTAAAGCCCCTCTTCAGAGGAAGCTCAATGAATCGCGTTTCAACTCCGGACCTTCTGAAAACACAATTGTACAAAGGCGCCAGATCCCCAGAGAGCCTACCGTCTGAAAAGCTGATCGCGTTCAACATGCGGGAGCCCACACCTACGGTGATAGATTCTGCCGCTTGAGCGGGAGCTGCTAACACCGAAAATATCGAAAGCAGCAACCTCTGAAAAACTTTGGGCAAGAAACCTGGCGAAGCAAACAGAATAACCATGCGACTCAAACCTGAAAATAGACCACTTCACGAAAGGTAGTTAATGGCAGGCTCTTTTTTCAATGGTGGGACTGAGAATCGCTAGTCAATTTTCGAATTTGAAAAGATTTAACAGTTCTGCTGGTTTTATGGCCCACAGGTTTACTCCGTTGACCATTTACTACGAACCCGCCGTCCGTCTATGAACAGATTAACAGGCCAGAATGTCGGTTGCCCCCTTGTCTACCAACATGTACTTTATTGGCCGCTAACAGCTGAACAGACAACTGGGGACGACCCCATCCTTTCCGGACAGTGAACGCGGGACGACCCGCCTTCGTAGACCGTCTGCTATGAGATCAACCAAAGATAGAGTTCGCCAGGCCATTTCCTTTGAGGCCATCGGCCTACTTCTCTCCGTGCCACTTGCCGCCTTCACCTTCGGTTTTGACATGGCGAAGACCGGGGTACTCGGCGTGGTGGGCGCCACCATCGCAACCATCTGGAACTATGTCTTTAACCTGGGATTTGATCACGGGCTGAAGCACTTCACCGGATCAACCCGTAAATCCCTGCGTATGCGCTTCCTCCACGCTGTCAGTTTCGAGCTGGGCCTGATGCTGATTTTCCTGCCGATCATTGCCTGGTGGATGGGAATCGGCCTGCTGGAAGCCCTGATTGTGGATGTCGCGTTCGTGGTGTTCTACCTGATATATGCGTTTGTGTTCACCTGGTGCTACGACACCATATTTCCTGACACGGACGCCAAAAAAACCAACGCCACTTAAACAAACTTTGACAATCTTAAAGCGCGGATTCAGATACGATAAAAGCTTCTTCCGGATGCGTTTGAAGGCTGTATCGCATTATGAAATCCCGTCACGCCCTCACGGTTTTCCTGGCCGTCATTCTTGTGCCGATTGCACTCGGGTTTGCTGGCGCGAGCATCAAAGCGGCTGCCCTGTCCATCAGCGTGTTCTGGGGCTGCCTCGGGATCTTTTTTTACCCGTCCATTAGCGATTATCTCAGGTCCGAAAAACGACAGCGCGACGAATAGCGCCGGATCCTCCCGCCGTTTCAGTTCAGTTTCGCCTTATCCCGGATTGGAGCGATCCTCTCCTGCCAAACTCTATGGCATACTCACGGGCTGAAACCCACAAAGAACAACACACCAGCAAGGACCGTTGACATGAAACCGGAAACCCTCGCTCTGCACGCAGGCTTCAAAAGCGATCCCACTACCCGGGCGGCGACCACGCCAATTTACCAGACCACGTCCTACACCTTCGACGACACCCAACACGGTGCCGATCTGTTTGATCTGAAGGTTCAGGGCAACATCTACACCCGCATCATGAACCCGACCAACGCGGTTCTGGAAGAGCGGATGGCTGAGCTGGAAGGCGGTGTTGGCGCCCTGGCCGTGGCCTCTGGCATGGCTGCCATCACCTACGCCCTGCAGACCATCTGCAAGGTGGGCAACAACATCGTCAGTACCAGCCAGCTTTACGGCGGCACCTACAACCTGTTTGCCCACTCCCTGCCGAACCAGGGCATTGAGTGCAAGATGGTACGCCATGACGATTTCGACGCCGTGGAAAAGGCCATTGATGAAAACACCCGGGCGCTGTTCTGCGAATCCATCGGCAACCCGGCGGGCAACGTGGTCGACATCCAGCGCTGGGCCGAGATCGCCCACAAGCATGGCATTCCGCTGATGGTGGACAATACCGTTGCCACACCGTTCCTGTGCCGCCCCATCGAGCACGGTGCCGATATCGTGATCCACTCGCTCACCAAGTACATTGGCGGGCATGGCACTACCGTCGCCGGCGTGGTGGTGGACTCCGGCAAATTCGACTGGAAAGCCAGCGCCGACAAGTTCCCGATGCTGAACGAGCCGGACCCGTCCTACCACGGCGTGGTCTACACCGAGGCCCTTGGCCCTGCAGCCTTCATCGGCCGCTGCCGCGTGGTACCGCTGCGCAACACCGGCGCTGCCCTGGCGCCGTTCAATGCTTTCCTGATCATGCAGGGTCTGGAAACCCTGGCGCTGCGTATGGAACGTCATTGTGAGAATGCCGAGAAAGTTGCCAACTTCCTGCAGGACCATCCGTCCGTGGAGTGGGTCAATTACGCGACCCTGGCCAACAGCCCCTACAAGGCCACCTGCGACAAGATTTGCGGCGGCAAGGCCTCTGGCATTCTGAGCTTCGGCATCAAGGGTGGCCGGGAAACCGGGGCAAAGTTCATTGATGCTCTGGAGCTGATTCTGCGCCTGGTGAACATCGGTGACGCAAAGTCCCTGGCCTGTCATCCCGCTACCACAACGCACCGACAGCTGAACCCTGAGGAACTTAAGAGTGCCGGGGTGAGCGAAGATCTGGTGCGGCTGTCCATCGGCATCGAACATGTTGACGACCTCATTGCCGACATCACCCAGGCTCTGGACAAAGCCCAGTCT
>Ga0209944_1000838_pt1 | contig 13244 bp, 9 predicted proteins | sample SalPonR1_C_D2_MG_FD_185701 | JGI IMG/M metagenome (GOLD analysis project Ga0209944, IMG submission 185701) | Salt pond soil microbial communities from South San Francisco under conditions of wetland restoration - Salt Pond MetaG R1_C_D2_MG... ...
GAAGGAACTAATAACAAGATTAAAGAAATTAAAAGAAGAGCCTATGGTTATCATGATATAGATTACTTTAAGTTGAAGATTTATCAGGCTTTTCCGGGTTTATGACCCACTAATTTGGAGAAGAACCTAAAATAAAAATGGAATGATATAATAATGGAAAAAAACAGACAAAAAACCAAAAAAACTTCGAATATACAAATTCTTTTTTTAATAACCTTCGCAGGTATTATGGCAGGAATATATAGAAATGGAATAATGACATTGTTTCCATTTTTACAGGCAGAATTTAGTTTAACCAGGACACAAGTAGGCCTATATTCAACATTTTTATATGCCAGTTCGACAATCGTAGCAATCTTATCGGGTAGAATAGCTGATTACTGGGGAGTTAAAAAGAGTATGATCATGGGGCTTGTTTTTATGGGTCTTTTTATTATTTTTCATGCTTTTGCCTCCGGTTTTATTATTATACTTATCTTTGCCACCCTAACTGGATTAGGTTTAAGTATGATATTACCAACCAGTAGTAAAGGTATTGCTGATAATTTTGGATCAGATAATCAATCTACTGTAATGGGTATTATGACTTTGGGTTTCCCTTTAGGAGGTGTAATTGGAGCAGTTTTAATACCTTGGATTGGCGAAAACCTGGGATGGCGTGTTGATATAATTATAATGGGTTTACTATTTTTTATTGTTGCTATTTTATTTAAATTACTTTATTTTGATGGTCATGAAGATAAAAAAAACAAAATTAAAGATGAGCAAATAGATAATACTATTACCGAGGATATCATCATACTTTTTAATAACAAATATCTATTTGTACTCTGTATTTTAGGTTTTTACTTCGGCGTAATTTCCGGTATTGTAGTGACACATTTCACTCTGTTTTTATATATGGATTATGGTTTTAAAGAAGTGATGGCCGGAGTCGGATTTATGTTTTTGCAGATAGGAAGTGTAGCAGGAAGGCCTGCTTGGGGTCTATTAAATGATAGGATATTTAATAATATTAAGAGAAACGGATTCTTATATTTAGGTATATTGGCGAGTATTGTATTTATTACTTTTGGTTTTATGAATAATTTTAATCCATCTTTGTTAATAATATTTATATGTGCTTTTTTACTTGGAGCAACAGGTCGTGGATGGCAGGGCTTATATTTTTCTGCTATTTCTGATCAGGTAGATATAGATAAGACTGGTATAGGCATTGGCCTTTCTCTGGTCTTTGTCAGGACTGGAATAATTATCGGCCCACCTATATTTGGTTACATGGCTGATCGGTCAGGTTCATATTCTTATAGTTGGATTTTGCTATCTATAGTTACTTTTATTACCATAATAACAATTTATTTTATTTTGGGAAAATTCAAGGAACAAGCTTCATAAATTTAAAATAATTTAGATCAAAATAGAGTAAAAAATTGAATTTTTGGTTTATAAAAATATTTCGATTCAAAAAAGATATATATAACAAAAGTTAATGGATGTTTTTAGATATATTTTATTGGAAAGGGTTTTTCAACAATGATAAAAAGACCGTTACAACTTTTAGATAATTTGATAGTAGGTATTTTGCTGGTAGATTCCCAAAATAATTTTTTATATATTAACAAAACTGCGAGTGATATTATCGGATATACGCAGGAAGATATCCAAAATATTAAAACCTGGTTCAAGTTTTCTTTTCTTGATTCGGGGAAAAGGAGTAAAGTGGAAAAATGGTTTAAAGAAAATATTAAAAGAGAGAGATCTTATCAAAATTTAAAAATAGCCACCAAAAACGGCGAAACTAAATATATAGATTTTAGAACAAAAGTACTCCCAGATGATAAAAAGCTTGTAAATATAATTGATGTTACTGAAAAAAGACAGCGGGAACGAGAAACCAAAAAACATAAAAACAGATTAGAGTTAGCAGTAAAAGGTGCACACATAGGCATATGGGATTGGGATATAAAATCAGGTGAGGTGTATCATAATGAAAAATGGGTTAATATTTTAGGATATAAATTTACTGAAAGAGTTAAATATAAAGAATTAATAAATATTATTTATAAAGATGATATAAAAAAATTCAAAAGAAATATTGATAAATTGATACAGGGAGACATTGAAATCTTTGAAATGGAATACCGGATAAAAACTGTTAAAGGAGAATGGAAGTGGGTAAGAAATATTGGGAGCATAACTACTAGGGATGCAAAAAGCCAACCCCTGCGTGCAGTTGGAATATATATTGATATTGACCAGCAAAAAAAGGCTAAAGAAAAAGTTCGATATTTGTCTTACCACGATGAATTGACGGGATTATATAATAGAAGATATTTAAATAATGAAATCCAAAGATTAAAAAATTCCAGAAAACATCCCATCAGCATAATAATCGGTGATATTGACAATCTAAAATACATTAATGATAATTATGGTCATGTATTAGGTGATAAATACATAAAAAAAATTGCAAATATTTTAAAAGAAACCCTCAGAACAGAAGATATTGCAGCGCGAATTGGTGGAGACGAATTTGTTATATTATTAATTGAAACAGATTCTTTAGAAGCAAAAAATATTTGTGATAGAATTGAACATAAGATTAAAATAGTGAACCACGAAAAAGATTTACCTGTGCCTTTGAGTATTTCTCTAGGGACAGAAACTGCCAAAAACAAAAAAACGCATTTCTCAGATATATATAATTCAGCAGATCAAAATATGTATAAAGTTAAGAATGGAGATTAGTGTATCATGAGAAATATTAATTAACCTTATCAATTAAATTTTGTGATTATAGATATCTTCTGGATTAGGTTTAAAAAAGTTTCCATATGGTAGTTTAATATTCAATTAACTAAAATTAGTAGTTGAGATTATTTTTTAAGTTAACTGATAAAGTAATACTCCTGTTATCATCATAAGAATACCAATGATTTTTGTCCAAGAAAAATTTATAATATGTTCGCCAAATACTCCGTAATAGTTAATTAATGCATTGGCAATAATTTGAGTGACAATCAGTATTGTTATACAATAACTAGCTCCCAGAGCAGATATTCCTTTGATTACACTAAAAATTATTATTACTCCCAAAAAACCTCCTATTAAATAATATGGATTAACATTTTTAATATTAGTAAAATCCCCTTTACTAAAAGTTACTAAAATTATTGTTGCTAGAATTAAGCCTGAGCCGTGAACCAATGTATTTATCTGCCACAAGCCAATATGTTCACTGGCTCGGGTGTTAAATATACCCTGTAATGAGACCATAATACCCGCTAAAATAGAAAACAAAACACCTTGTAACATAAAGTAAACCTCCAAATTTAATTATTTTTTAATAAAAAGTATAACCTTTTTGATAAATCAATATTAAAGATATAAATGTTAATGACATTAAAAAGGCAATAAAATAATTTAACTTTAGAATATAACAATTATTTCTTAATATCAAGAATAATAAAGGGAGATTAATAAAACAAGGATTACCAATTGTTCTTTTTACAGTAATAGTATATCTTTATATTACAGAATTTATATCATTATTTTAGTAGTTTTAAGAAAATTTTACTCTTGACAAACAGGACAAAATATATTACTATTAATAAGGATTTAAAGCCTATAAATTAATTATGGAGGGGTGCCCGAGTGGCTAAAGGGAGCAGACTGTAAATCTGCCGGCGATGCCTACAGAGGTTCAAATCCTCTCCCCTCCACCATAAATATAATAACCTAAGCGGAAGTAGCTCAGCTGGTAGAGCATCTCGTTGCCAACGAGAAGGCCGCGGGTTCGAATCCCGTTTTCCGCTCCATTTTTATTTATAAATTGTAAGAATATTTAAATAACTTTAATAAAGGCTGTCTGATTTTAAGAAAAGCACTTATTGTTTTTGTTTGTTGGTATAAGAAAAGTTCGAGGAGGGTTTGAATTGACTATTGAATATGATAGCGGCAGCTGTAGATATAAGAATTGGATAGTAGAAGAGAAAGAATTTAAGCTTGAAAATCAGGCTAAATATGAAACTATATTTTGCTTAGGGAATGGATATATGGGTAGCAGATGTACTTTGGAAGAGAGTTATCCAAATGAAAGACCTGGTTTTTATGTTGCAGGTATATTTGATCAATTCCCAGGTGAAGTAACGGAGATGCCCAATTTACCGGACTGGATAAAGACTGAAATATTTATTAACAACAATAAAGTTGATTTAACTAAGGATAAGATATATCAATACAGTAGGCGTCTTAATTTGAAAGATGGTTTACTCATTAGAGAATTTCTCTGGGAGGATAAGGAAGGTCACAAAGTTAAGTTTTATTTTGAAAGGTTTATCTCGATGTTTAATCTGCATTCTGCTTTATCTAAAATAGAGCTGGAGGCTGTAAATTTTTCGGGCGAGATAAAAATAAGATACGGATATAACGCCAGAACGAGTAATAGTGGCACTCAGCATCTGAAAGAAGGTATGAAAAGATTAGTAGATGACAATTTAGTATATGAACCAGAAACACAACAATCGACATTAAAACTTTGTTTTGCCCTCAGCCATGAAATATCATCCCAGCGAGAAAATATTAAAACTGAAGAATCTGTTTTATCGGAAAGAAGAAAACTAAAAAGAATTATCAAATTTGATCTTCTTCAAAATAAAAAAGTGAGTATATGTAAATATTTCAGTGTCTATAGCCAAAGGGATAAAGATCTAGAAAATATAGATGAGCTACAAGATACTGCATTAAGCAATTTAAAAAACAATAAAAAAAGAGGATATGAGGATTGCAAATTAAAGCATATAAAAAAATGGAGATCGATCTGGGATGAAATGGACATTAAAATATCGGGTAATAATTTTGATCAGTTAGCGATAAGATTTGCCCTCTTTCATATGATTCAAATGACTCCTGCTCATGATAATAGAATAAGTATAGCTGCTAAAGGATTAAGTGGAGCGGGTTATAAAGGACATGTATTTTGGGATACAGAAATATTTATGCTGCCTTTCTTTATCTATAATTATCCTCAAATAGCTAAAACACTCTTAAAATACCGGTATAATACATTAAAAGGTGCCCGCAAAAAAGCGAAGATAAATGGTTATCAAGGAGCCATGTATGCCTGGGAAAGTGCTAGAAGTGGTCAAGAGACAACACCTGAATATGGAGGGATCGATATAGAAACAGGTGAAGAAATCGAGATATTAAGCGGTAAGTTACAACACCATATTACTGCCGATGTACAATATATGGTTGCAGAGTACTACCGCCTCACAAAAGATTTTAACTTTATGAAAGATTATGGTTTTGAAATATTTTTTGAAAGTAGCAGATTTTGGGCTTCACGTCTTGAGTATAATAAAAAGAAAAACAGATATGAAATAAATAATATAATGGGTCCTGATGAATATAAAAAAGAAGTTAACAACAATGCTTTTACGAATCATATGGTACACTGGCAGTTTGAAAAAGCCTTAGAATATGTAGCAAACTTAAAAGAAGATTATACAAAATATTTTGGGTTTTTAAAAAACAAAATTGGCTTAAATGAAAAAGAAATAATAGATTGGCAAGATAAAAGCAACAAGCTATACATACCTAAGATCAATAAAGATAACATTATACCTCAGCATGAAGGTTTTTTTGATTTAAAAGAAATTGATTTAAAAAAATATAAAAATTCTCCAATAGATGCAATTTTTAATGATCTAAGTTGGGAACAAATTAATAAAACAAAAGTATGTAAGCAGGCCGATGTAGTAATGTTAGTATTTTTATTAAGAAATAAATTTACAGAGGATGTAATAAAATCTAATTTTGCTTATTATGAACCCATAACATTACACGATTCTTCTTTAAGCCCGGGTATACATGCATTAGTTGCCAGTTATATAGGCGAAGTTAATAAAGCCTACAATTTATTTAATAGGGCATCTAAAATAGATTTAGGGGAAAATATGAAGAGCAGTGATAAAGGTCTTCATGCAGCCTCCTTAGGAATATTATGGCAGGCAATAGTATTTGGCTTTGCGGGGATAAATTATAGGGGGGATAAAGTATATATTGAACCTAATTTACCTGATAGGTGGAAGAAGGTTTCTTTTAATATAGTATTAAGGAATAACAAATATAAAATAGAAATAACCAAGGACAAAATAAGTATTGAGATCTTAAAGTTAAATGATCAGATATCCTTTATTAATAATGATAGAGAATATGGAATTACAGAAAAAATAATTATCAATTATTAGGTAGTTTTACTAAAGATTATGGGCTTTTAATAGATAATATATATTGTGGATAAAGTATAAAATTTATGTTATAGTATATGTTAGAAATGTAGTGGAGGTCGAATTTATGAAGAAGAAGATAAACTATTTTTACTTAGTATTGATTATTATTGCAGGACTTATTTTAGTAAGTATAATCTCTTTAAGTTTGGGATCGGTGAATCTTTCTCCTTATGAAGTTGTAAAGATAATATTTTCTAAAAAAGACATGAATAACTCATTGAATGTCATTATAAATCAAATTAGATTACCACGAATAATACTTGGTTTTTTGGTTGGAGCCGGGTTATCAATAGCAGGAGTTGTCTTCCAAGGTGTTATAAGAAATCCAATGGTTGATCCCTATATTGTTGGTATTTCTGCTGGAGCAGGCACTGGAGTAACCATAGCAATTGTATTAAATCTTCAGTTTAGTTTTTTGTTTTTTAGTACTATTCCTTTGACCGCATTTGTTGGTGCTTTAATTACTGTATACATTGTTTATAACTTAGCTAAGACAAATGGGAAAGTACCTGTTGTAACTTTTTTATTGGCTGGCGTAGCTGTAGGTTTTGTTTTAAATGCCCTCATGTCATTTTTTATGGTAATTGGGACCAGGGATTTACAAAAAATAATATATTGGCTTTTGGGCAGTTTATCTACGGCCAGCTGGCATGATATAAAATTAATGATACCTTATTTTCTTATAGGGAATGTGATGATTATATTTTTCTTAAAAGATTTAAATTTGATTTTATTAGGTGAGACCCATGCTCAACACTTGGGTGTGGATGTTGAAAAGACCAAAAGGTATTTAATTGTAGGCGCTTCTTTGATTACTGCTTCTGTAGTTTCAGTTAGTGGAAGTATAGGTTTTATTGGTCTTATTGTGCCTCATATTGCAAGATTACTTGTAGGGCCAGACCACAAAAAACTATACCCTACAGCTGCAATTTTGGGTGGTATGTTTTTAATTGTAAGTGATAATCTGGCTCGTATATTATTAGCTCCAATGGAAATACCTGTCGGAATAATCACTGCTTTAACCGGAGGACCCTACTTTATCTATTTACTTAGAAAAACCAAAAAAGAGATTTGGTGATAAAAAATGCTAAAATTAAAAGGTATAGACTTTTCGTATGGTGAACAACAAATACTGCATCAAATTGATTTTCATTTAAGAGAAAATGAATTTATTGGTATCATTGGTCCCAATGGTTCGGGCAAATCAACTTTACTTAAAAATATAAGTAAGTTATTGGATCCCGACCAAGGTTTTATTTATCTGGATAAGGATTTGTTAAATAATTATTCATATAAAGATCTCGCTAAAAAGATGGCTGTTGTACCTCAAGATTCAGAGATCAATTTTAATTTCACAGTTTATGATTTGGTTATGATGGGTCGTAATCCCTATCAGGATCGTTGGGGAAGAGTACGTGAAAAAGATAGAAAAAAAGTCGACGAGGCTCTGCAATTAACGGATACTGAGAAGTTCAAAGATAAATCAATCCAAAACTTAAGTGGTGGAGAACGTCAAAGGGTTATTATTGCCCGTGCGATAGTCCAGGAACCTGAACTTTTACTGCTTGATGAACCAACAGCAAGTTTGGATATTAATTACCAAAGAAATATATTTGACCTGATTTCAAATTTAAATAATAAACTAGATATGTCTGTTTTGGCTGTTTCACATGATTTGAATTTAATTAGCCAGTATTGTGATAAGTTAATATTAATAAATCAGGGTTATATTCACACTATAGGTAAAGTTGATGAGGTTATTACAAAAGAAAACATCAGTGAGGTATATAAAACAAATGTTGATATAAAATATAATCCAATAACAGAAAGGCCTTATGTAATAATTATTCCTCATTCAAAAAACATACAAAGACGTAAAAAAAATAGTTTTATAGTTCATTTAATATGTGGTGGAGGTACAGGCAAAGATATAATGAGCATATTAAATGATCTTAATATTAGGGTAAGCTGTGGGGTATTAAATAGAGGAGATACGGATTGGGCAGAGGCAAAGAGATTAAATTTTGAAGTAGTTGAAATTCCTCCTTTTGCCCCAATTGATAATAAAGCAGTACAGAAAAACGAAAAAAAGATTAGTGATGCTGACCTTATTATTGTGTCGAATACACCTTTTGGTTGGGGTAATTTAGATAATATAAGGGTGCTTGCAAATTTTAAAGACAAGGACATTTTATTTATAACAACCCCCGAAATAGAAGAAAGGGACTTTACTGAAGGAGAAATCACAGCTCTATTTCATAAGATAAAGAAAAATAATAATGTATTTGAAACAAATGATAATAAAGAACTTTGTTCATTTATTAATAATAGATATGGGAAGACGCTTTATGATTAAAAATTCTTCATTTGATAAAGAATATTTCATAGTATTAAAACCAGAAGGAGACGTTTTAAAACTAGCCCGATTTTTACAAAAAAGACTGGCTTCAGAATTTCAACTTTATCCAAATAATGTATATCCTGAAATTCATATTACTCTGGATAGGATATATAAAAAGAAGTTAAAAGATGCTGTTAAAATTATAAAATCAACACTTGTAAAATATTCTGAAATAGATATTTTTGTTAAAAATTTTGATTGTTATTCTTTTAAGGATAATAATTTTTTGGTTTTAAATGTAGAAGAGAATAAAAAATTAGTTAATTTCAGTAGAGAACTTCATGAGAAGTTAGAAAAAGCTCATATTTCAACTATTGATAATTACAAAGAATGGAGATTTCACATATCTTTAGCGAGTACGGTTTTTGCTGAAAAACAAAAAAAATTTAATGAGGATTTCAAACATTTGTGTTTTAGATTTGATGGAGTAAACACTCCTCGTAGTTGTCGAGCAAATATAATAGAAATCTGGAAACCAACCTTAGATGAAGATAATAAACTTTTAGAAAGGTTTAAATTATAGTCAAAGGGAGGGGCTAATTTTGAAAAAAATAAGGGGTCTAATTTTTGATTTAGATGGGATTATTACAGATACTGCTGAATATCACTATTTAGGTTGGAAGCAGTTGGCCGAAGAAGAAGGGATGGAATTTGACAGAGAATTTAATGAAAAGTTTAGGGGTGTTTCTCGTCTGGAATGTCTGGATTTATTATTAGAAAAAAATAATAGAGGAGTTACACCTGAAAAAAGAAAAAGAATGGCTGAGAGAAAGAATAATTATTACAATGACTATTTAAAAACCATTGATCGCAATAATTTGCTGGACGGAATTCTTGATATATTACAACGATCAAAAAAGGCAGGTTATAAAATGGCAATAGCTTCAGCCAGTAAAAATACAAAAACAGTTATAAAAAAATTAGATATTGCGGATATGTTTGATGTAATCTCAGATGGATATAGTGTTAAAAAAAACAAGCCAGCTCCAGATTTATTTTTACATACAGCAAAAAAGTTAAATTTAAGACCAGAAGAATGCGTGGTTTTTGAAGATGCAAAAGCAGGTATAGATGCTGCTTTGGCAGCTGATATGATTGCGGTAGGGATTGGCCCAGAATCAAGAGTTGGACATGCTGATTATCGATTTGACTCGGTCAAAGATATAAATTTAACAAAAATATTAGGATTTAAAATTTGAATTGTTCTTAGTATGATGCTCAAATTAAATTTAAAAATAATTTTTATTGTTGTTTACAAAGACTGCAAATTGAACTTTTTTATCAGATTTAGAAATAAAGCGTTAATCAAATTGCAAAACAAAATCTCTTTCTGATAAAGAAACAACTTCTTTATAAAAGTAGAAATAAGATTATAGATGTGTTGCAAAACCCACAAGCTATTATATTATTTATTGTATTAAAAACAAAGTTTCTTGTAATTGGAGATATTGAAGGTATAAGCGAAAATATTAATGTTAGTACTACTTTTAATCAAAGTCTTCATCAATTGGTATATAAAAATAACCAATATCTTAGCATTTAAAGCTAAATTTGTTGGTATTGAAGTTGAATATCAAAATTACATTTAGAACATTTAATACCTGTCATAAATGTGTTAGAATACATAAAGTCAAGAATAGAACTTTAATTGTGAACGAGGATTTAACTACCATAGAGATAATATTGTAGACCTAATTTTCAAAAAAACATACATTTAATACTTTAGGGCGTTCAGCGTAATATTGATTTAAGAGATAGTCCTGAACTAATAAGAATCATCGTTTTTAGCGACAGCATAGAACAGGAAGTAGGCCAATTATATAACAGGAGAGGGGAATTAAAAAAGGCAATGAGAATACCAACTTTTTCCCGTGGAATAAAATTTAAATTAATGGTTTTTATTTTTCTAATTATCTTATCAATAGTTTTAATTTTTGCTTTTTATTCCCTTCGTAATTTAAAAGAAAATTTATATGAAGAAAAACGTCTTCAGACTCAGAAAATGGTGAAAGTTAGTTTAGGAGTTTTAAGAAGATTTCATAAACTGGAACAAAACGGGTTATTAACCGAAGAACACGCTCAAAATCAAGCTTTAATTACTATTGAAAATATGATTTATGGTCCTGGCAATCAGAATTATTACTGGATACAAAATAAAGAGCCTGTCATGTTGATGCATCCTTATGCTCCTGAACTGGTTGATAAATATATTGGTGATATTCAGGACCAGGAAGGTAAATATCTCTTTAGAGAGATGATCCAAATTATAGAACAACAAAATGGAGGATATCTTGAATATTACTGGCAGTATTATGAGGTTGAAGATAGAATTGAACCGAAGCTTTCTTATATTGAAGAATTTGAACCTTGGGGCTGGATTATCGGAACCGGGGTTTATATTAATGATATTGAAGCAGCTTATGCAGATTCAAGAAATGATTTTATTTTGATTGGTATAGGAGTATTATTTTTTGTTTTATTTTTGACTTATATACTATCTAGTTATTTTACCGAGCCTCTCATTTTAGTAGCCGATACTTTAGAACAATTCAATGATTATGATTTGAAATTAACCAACAAATCCAGCCTAAATAATTATAGAAATCGCAAAGATGAAATTGGTGAGATGATAGAAAATTTATTTAAAATGAGATCTAACCTTAAGAATATGATAAAAAGAATGCAAATAACTCAATTTTCAGTAGATTACGCGGCTTTGGGAATCTTTTGGATAACACCTGAAGGTAAAATTGAATACGTAAACAATGAAATCTGTAAGATGCTTAACTATTCGCAAGAGGAATTGGTTGGTAAGAGGATATCAGATATTGATCCTAATTATTGGAAAGGAGAACGCAAGGCAAGATGGGCTTTGGTGAAAGAAAAAGGTACTGAAATAATCCAAACAAAGCTTGAAACCAAAGAAGGAAAAAAAATTCACGTCCAGATTACCAGCTGTTATTTAAAATATGGAGATAAGGATTATGAATTTACATTTGCTCAGGATATAACCAAGCTCAAGCAAAAAGAAAAAGCAATCAAAAATCTGCATGCAATTGCCGTAGATTTCAAAAAAGCAAAAGATAAACAGAAGGTATGTGAAATGACTATAGAAGCTGCTGAAAATCTATTGGACTTTAATTTCTCTGATATATCGTTGGTGGAAGACAAACTACTTATACCTAGGGCTACCACTTCTAATGCCCAATCTAAAAAAATGGCTATAACTGAGGGGATAGCAGGTAAAACTTATCGCCGGGGCGAAAGTTTTGTTACCGATAATATTGCCAATAATCCCGAAGCCAAACCCGTCAAAAATTCTTACAAATCAGTAATCAGTATACCGGTAGGGGATTATGGAGTGTTTCAGGCCGTAAGAGTAGGAAAGGAAACTTTTACAAAGACAGATATAGAGCTGGCCGAATTATTAATCTCTCATACCACAGTAGCCTTGGAAAGGATCGGTTATGAGGAAGAATTAAAGTATAAAAGCTTTCATGATGAGCTGACAGGTCTTTATAATCGCAGGTTTTTGAGCGAAGAAGTGAAAAGGCTAAATACAGAGCGCCAACTACCTATAAGTATTATAATGCTAGATATAAACGATCTGAAAATAATCAATGATAGCTTAGGATATAATAAAGGTGATGAGTTAATAGTTAAAACAGCCAAAATTTTAAAAGATAGTGTAAGAAAAGAGGATATACTGGCAAGATATGGAGGAGATGAATTTGTTATATTACTGACACAGACCAGAAGAGAAAAGGCTGTTGAGATTATGGAGCGGATAAAAAGAAGGTGTGAAAAAACCAATGAAGAAGAATTGTCTGTTTCCTTAGGGGCAGGTATTGCCACTAAAAATAATGTTGAGCAAGACATAGATAATATTTTTAAAAAAGCAAATAATGCCTTAAATCAAAACAAACTTCTTGATAACAGAAGCCGAAAAAATAGATTAGTGCTGAATCTGCTGAATACACTTTCAACCAAAAGTGATGAGACTCGAAACCATGCAGCAAGGATGGCTGATCTTGCTTATAAATTGGGCATAAAACTGGGCATTCCCCATTCAGAGTTAGATAGATTATCACTGCTGGCTTCTCTGCATGATATAGGTAAAATTTCTATTTCTGAAGAGATATTAATCAAGCCTGGAGAGTTGACTGAAGAGGAATGGGAAATAATTAGGGAACATCCTGAGAGAGGCTACAAAATAGCTTCCGCCTCCGAAGAATTTGCAGTGATAGCCCAAGAAATATTGTCTCACCATGAACGCTGGGATGGAGAGGGTTACCCTCAGGGTTTACAGGGTGAAAATATACCATATTTGTCCCGCATAATTTCTATTATAGACGCCTATGATGTTATGACACATGCTCGGCCTTACAGCAAAGCTATCTCAAAACAGGAAGCTTTAGCAGAGATAAAACGATGTGCAGGAAGTCAGTTTGATCCCAAGCTGGCAGAAATATTTTTAGAAGAGGATATTGTTTGATTGGGAATAAAGTGATATATAAATAGTTTGTAACCATAAAATATTATTTTTCTTT
>Ga0209944_1000845_pt1 | contig 13160 bp, 7 predicted proteins | sample SalPonR1_C_D2_MG_FD_185701 | JGI IMG/M metagenome (GOLD analysis project Ga0209944, IMG submission 185701) | Salt pond soil microbial communities from South San Francisco under conditions of wetland restoration - Salt Pond MetaG R1_C_D2_MG... ...
GCGTCCGTTGAATACGCATCTTCAGCCTGCGCATATGGATCGTGAATCAAAAAACACCAACCAACCATGAGCGCAATGCTTGCAAGAAGCGATGAAACACCCTTGGAGTACCCGGTGCCCGTCAACAACATAACACATCGCCCGGCCGAGGTTGAGGACCGAAAAAATGTGGTTTGAATCAACCGCAGTATTTTCAGCCATAGCAGCGGCGCCTGTAGGGTCGTTGCCGGTTATTCGAGTTTTGACACGAAATGAATGATCTTGCGGATTAAAACGCCGAGGCACGCTTGGGAAATACAAGGCCCGGTTTTCACGCGGGCGGAAATGCATGCAACTGACGGGCAAAACGAGCCAGAGTCCGGAGTCGGGCCTTGGGGGATATCTGAATTGTCGTGTTTCGGTGGTATTGTTCGTATACAGCTTCACTCACCCTCGGCAGCGCGCCCATCCATGTCGTCATCCGTTCGAGCCATTGTTTCGCTCGCCAGCTTGCTGCTCCTCGAAATCGCGACAGCGTCGCCGCGCGCGGTATTCGACCGCGAGCCCAACGACAGCGGCGACGATTCCGAACGATTTCGCGGTCAGGCGGTACTGATTGGAACGCTCTCGGGCGACGATGTCGATGTGTACCGGTGGTCGGTCGACGATGCCGAGTCGGATCGCCTCTGGACGCTGGAGCTGACCGGTGAGACCGACAGCGAAGTCCGGGCAGAACTGGTCCGGCCGTCCGAAACCGAAGCCGAGCCGGCGGCCATACAGCAGTTCGGCGCCGAATCGTCGGTTGAGGTCGCCGAGGACGTCGTGCTGTTCGAGCTTGGAATTGCCTCAAGGAGACCATCGGCGGAATCGGAGCCACTGATCGTTCCGCCAGGCGAGCATTTGGTGCGAATCACGGGCGGATCCGGCAATGGCGACTATCGGCTCCGCTTTCTCGAGAGCGGGCCGGCCCGGATCCGCGGCAGCGTCGGTCCGGAGAACGCCGAGCCGAGCGAGCTCGGCGTCGGCCGCTCGACGATCCGCCAGATCAACGTCGCCGAACACCGATTCGACCTGGGGGTCGACGACGAAGATCTGCTGTGGCGGGTTCAGGTGTTCTCCGAGCTCGGCCGCGATCTCGAGGTGATGCTGGCAGACGCACACGGCGAAGCTGTCGGCAGTCCGGTGCGTGGCTCGCCGATCCGGCATCAATGGTCCGGCGAGGCAATGGGTCCGGGCAGCAGTCTTCGTGTGCGGAGCCTGGACGACCGAGCGATCGGTCGCATCGGCGTGGCGCTGGACGAGCCGTTCTGGCTGCCGGCCGGTGGTGAGGCGCGCGCGTTCAGTCTGATCTACGACCTGCCCGCCAATCTGGCCGAAGTGACGCTGGGCTACGGCGGGGTTTCGGTCAATGCCAGCGAGCACGAGCGATCGGTCGCATCGGCGTGGCGCTGGTGCCCGACGGGACGCGGTCGGACGACGTGGCGGCCGGGGCGGATGAGGTGGTCGCCGGATCGGAGGAGCAGGCGATCTGGCTGGATATCGGCGAACCGGTCGATCTGGATTTGCAGTCCCGTCAACGCGTATGGCTGGCGTTCGAAGTCGACCCGGCGCAGGCCGGGCGCGCGCTGGATGTCGAACTGACGGGCGCGGACGAGCCTTCGGTAGAGGTTTGTCTGTCGGGCCCCGGAGAGCGCGCCGACATCTGCCGTGATGGTTCGGCCCGGAAAATGTTCTACGACATGCAGCTCGATCCGGGCCGGTACAGCCTGTCGCTGCAGCTGGGTGGGCGCGACGAAACCGCGTCGATCTCGGCCGCGGTGCGGGACAGTGGATCGGCGACCGCAGGCCGCGCCGTGGAGCCCAACGACGAACGGGCCTGGGCCGCGCCGCTGCGCTCCGAAGACCCGGTCGAGGGACGGATCAAGTCCCGGCGCGCGGCCTGGTTCGACTGGCACGTGGCCGGCGAGCCGCAACTTTGGCGGATCGAGGCGGTCGGGGAATCCATCCAGCGGCTCGGCCTGTACCGCGACGGCGAACGCGCTGCGCGGGTTGAACAGCGTCAAACCGGCCGTTCCGAGGCCGGCGAAGCGTTGTTGCTTGATGGTCAATGGCTGCTGCCCGGGCGCTATCAGGTCCGGATCTTCGGCCAGGACACCGACTATCGACTTTCGACCGCGGCGCTGGGCCGGCCCAAGCCCGGTTTTGAGCTCGAGCCCAACGACGATCGAGATAGCGCCGGCCCGATGTCGGTCGGCGAACCGATCCGCGGCACGCTGCACGTCCCGGACGACGAGGATCATTTTCATCTGCAGTCGCCCGGGCGCAACCGGCTTGTGTTCGAGCTGGTCCCACCCCCGGATGGTCAGGCCCGACTCGATGTGGCCTGGGCGGGAGAACGGGTCTTGCTGACCCCCGAAATCGACCAGCCGGCGCGCTTCACCAGCATCCTCCCGTCCGGTGACTTTCAGCTGAAAGTCACCGGCAGCGGCGCGCGTGACGCCGAGTATGAATTGACCGTCGGGTTTGCCTCGCCGTGGCAGATCGGGGATGCGTATTCGTTCATGCCGACGCCGTCGCTGGCCAGGGACTTTCCGCCCGACGGTCGGTACCACAAGCAGCTCGGATCACTGGGTTCCAGGGAGGAATACCTGGCCCTGCCGCTCACCGACCAGGATCGCGAAATCTCGATCGAGGCTTCGAACAGCCGATTCGAACTCGTAGATTCATCGGGTAACAGCGTCGAACGGCGCGAAACCGACACCGAAGATACCTGGCAAGTCGTGATCCCGGGCGATACGCAGGTGTTTCTGAAACTTCGCGCCGGGGCAAGCGATCAGGAATTCCGGCTCGATGATCCGGCCCTGCCCGAGGCCCTGCCGGATGGCATCACGTCCACGTTGACCCTCGATGCAGGCGAAGCGATTGCCGCGTTTTCGGAATACGCGCAGCATGTGCCTGCGCGGCTTGTGCTCACCAACGGTTCCGACGATGCCGTGGCGCTCGATCTGGATGCCCGCGCAAGCCATCACGGCACGCAGTTCGAAGGCCTGGATGCATCGGTCGAGCTTGCCGCCGGGCAAACCCGAACGATGGAGTTCCACGTGCTGGCCCCGCCTGACCTGCCGGACGACACGCCGTTTGCCGTATTTGTCGGCGGCAATGGCGTCAATGCAGGCGCTGCGCTCGAGATCGAATATGCCATCGAGCCGGTCGGCGCGGAGTCGCCGCAGCGCGGGGCCGAACGCTTTCACGGCCTGGTCGACCTGGCCTGGAGCAGCCTGGGCGGGCGCTTCCTGGATCCGGAAAGTGGTGAAGCGGTGACCGAAAAGTACGCCGGCAGCACCGCCGATCTGCAGTACCTCAATGACGGCATGGCGGCCGGAGGCAGCTCGATGATGTGGCTGGGACGGCTCGGCGAGCCGCTGCCCCCGCTGGAGCTGGCCGGATCCGGCGGCGAACTGCACGCATTCATGTTCAATCAACGCTCGAAGCATTCGGAAAGCCAGCGCTGGCGCGAGGTCGAAATCCGCTGGGGCGATGCCCCCGACGCCCTGCCCAACCGGATGCGCGTGGAGCTGTCTCCCGGCGACGGCGAACAGTTCTTCGGCCTCGACACGCCGGTCGATGCGCGCTACGTGCAGATTCTTCCGCTGACCGCCTGGGGCGATTTTCGACAAACCGGTACCGGTCTGTTCCGGGCGCTGGCAAAACCGGCCGGTGCGCTGGCCGCTGAGAAGCGTAACCTGCTCGACTCGCAGCTGGGCGGTCACTGGATCTATACCCGGCCCGATGACGCCACCCAGGTCGATTTTCCCTGGGGTCGGGGGCGCAGTAGCGGTAATCAGCGTATACGCGGACGCGAGGTCGACGTGGCGTTCGGTTTTCTGCAGCACCGGGTGGCGCGCCTGGAGCGCCTGGTGTGGGAAGAGGATCCGGCGCATGAGGGCGCGCTGGTCGAGCGCGTGCGCGTGTATACGAGTACCGAAAGCCCGGTCGGACCGTGGGTGGACCACGGCCACTGGCCGCTCGAACGCAACGACGATCTCCAGGCCAGCTTCCATTTTGAAGGCGATCCGCCGCGCGCGCGCTACCTGCGCCTGGTCTTTGCCGAGCCCGAGAGCGATGAGCACCGCTACTGGCGGATTCCCGGAGATATCCGCGCGATCGAGGCCGACACGCTGGGCAGTGCCACCTCGGCACTCGCCTACTGGGGCATGGACGACCAGCACGGGCCGTGGGAGCCCGATGCCGTCGAACCGCGCCCCGTCGATGATCGCCGCAGCGGGCCGGCCGATCCCTGGGTTCTCGACGGCCCGGTGCTGGCCGAACTGGCCGAACCCGGCGACGTGCGCAGCTATCGGGTCGAGTTGAACGACCCGGACAATACGTTGCAGGTCGTCGTCAACGAGGGCCGTTCGGGCCGGCTTCGCGCCCGCCTGGTCGACGACGCGAACCAGGACATCGAGCTCGATCTGCAAAGCGTGGACGGCGAGCGCCGGGCCCGGCTCGTCGGCCTGGGGCCGGGCACGTATCGCCTGGACGTCGAGATGCCGCCGCGCTCGATCGCTTTCCTGTGGGACGGAAGCGGCAGCGTGGCTGCGCACCAGCCGGCAATCTTCAAGGCGCTCGGACGTTTTGCCGACGGCCTGCGGCCGGGCAAGGAAGTGGCCAACGTGATGCCGCTCGACGGCCCGCTTTTGATCAACGACTGGGCTGAGTACCCGTCGGAGATCACGACCACGCTGGGCAGCTTTACCGGCACTCCCAGATCATCGAACTCCGAGCCGGCGCTGATCGCCGCCAGTCGTGCGCTGGCCCGGCGCGATGGCGAGCACGTGATCTTCCTGATCACCGACGCGCAGCTGACGAACCGCGAACTGGACGTCTGGAAGCATCTGGACCAGGTGCGCCCGCGCATCTTCACGCTGGAGATCAGCCACGGAAAGGAAGTCGGAGCCAGCGAGAACCGCTGGTACCAGAACCTGATGAAGTCCTGGGCCAACGTCAACAACGGCCGCTACCGCTACACCACCGATCGCACCGAACTGATTCGCGGGTTCGAGGCCGGGATGCGCGAAGTGCGCCAGCCGACGCGGTTCGAACTCGACGTGTCGACCGACTACGAGGAACCGCCGAGACCGGGGACGCTGCGCGTGGTCGGCGAGGACGGGCCGGTGGTCGGCGCCGGCGCACTGCACCTGATTTTCGACGCCTCGGGCTCGATGCTGCGACGCATGGAGGGCGGCCGTCGCATCGACGTGGCGCGCGAAACTGTACTCGAAATTCTCTCCGAACACATCCCGCCGACGGTGCCGATCGCGCTGCGCGCCTACGGCCATACCGAGCCGCATTCGTGCGAGACCGAGCTGCTGGTTGCGCCTGCGGAAAAGAGTCATGGCGACGTGGTCCGGGCGGTAACGAATCTCAGCGCCATCAACCTCGCGCGCACGCCGCTGGCCGCGTCGCTGGCCGCCGTGCTCGACGACCTGGCCGATTACGAGGATCGGCCGCGGCTGGTCGTGATGCTGACCGACGGCGAAGAAACCTGCGACGGCGATGTGGCGGCCGCGGTCGAATCGCTGGTCGACAAGGGCATCGACATTCGACTCAATATTGTCGGCTTCCAGATTGAGCAGGACGAACTGCACTCGGATTTCGAAAAGCTCGCGGCGCTCGGCGGCGGCGAATACTTCGATAGTCAGGACGGCAGCGATCTGGCCGACGACATGACCGGCGCGCTGGCCGCGCCGTTTCGCGTCATCGACGGCTTGGGCGATGTCGTCGTGCGCGGCCGTGTCGGCGGCGATGCAGTCGAGCTACCGCCGGGCGTCTACGAACTGGTCGTCGAAACCGGCCAGGGCGACAGGCGCCGCGAGGTTCGGATCGGGCCGGGTGCGTCGGAAACTGTTCGCCTCGCGCCCGACGATTCAAATCAATGACTGGAAATTCCGCCATGCACAATCGCGACGCTTCACCCATCCCTGCCGTGGTTGTTGTCGCGGTGTTTGCCACGGCGCTGATCGCGGGTCTTGTTGCCTCGGCCCCCGCACTCGCAACGTCCGAATGCGAGATCGCCGGCCAGGATCGCTTTGCCCATGCCGAGGCCGAACTGCGCGAGACCTATGCGGCGATTCGCGACGGCCTGGCGATGATCCCCACGCACGACTTCGATGTACCGGTGCGCCAGCGGGCGATCGGCGAGGCACCCGAGGCCCTGTTCGACTGGGTCCGCGACAACACCAACTGGGTCGCCTATCGCGGCGTGCTGCGGGGGCCGCGCGGCACGTTGATGGATGGCTACGGCAGCCATGCCGACCGCGCCCTGCTGCTCGCGGCATTGCTCGAATCGGCCGGACATGAAGCGCGCATCGCGCGGGCCGAACTTCCCCGGGACAAGGTGGACCGGCTTGTGGCACGCCTGCCGACGGCAGCGCGTGCTGCCCCGAAACGCAAAGTCCCGGATGATTCGGACTCGGATTTCGACGCTGCAGCGGCACGGCTGGGCGTGACTACCGAAGAGATACAGGACCGGGTGCGGCAAGCCGATCGGCGCGCACAGAACCTGCAGCAACGCGTGGTCCGGCGCGTCGAGACCCAGAGCCGGGCGCTGATCGATCGGCTCGATTTTTCGTCGACGGTCGATGCCGACGACGGTCGCCTGGCCGCGTCACTGGCCGATCACTGGTGGGTCCAGGTGCGGATCGACAACGAATGGCAGGACCTGGATCCTGCCTGGCCCGATCACCGCGCCGGCGATCGCCTGGCCGATGGGGTATCGGATACCTTCTGGCCCGAAGACGTACCCGATGATTCGATCCATGAACTGACCGTCGAGATCGTTGCCGAGCAGCTCGCGGGTGGTCGCCTGCGCGAGCACACCGCGCTGACCCGATCCATGGCCGCGCCGGATCTGCTGGGCCGGACCGTGACGGTGGACCTGCACCCGATGGACCTGCCCGGCCCGGAGGCGCTGCTGGGCGGTATGCAAGGGAACGAGCCTTCGCGTTTTCCCGAGCGGGTGCGTGCGCAGGACGACTGGATGCCGCTGATCACCGCGGGTGGCGCGCCCGAATACGACAAGCGCATCCTGGCCGACGGTCGCGTGGTTGCAATGGCCGCGACCGCCCAGGCCGAAGCGCTGGAAGAGGCATCGGGCATGCTGGGAGGGATTCTGGCGGATCGACGCGGCGGCGACGAAAGTGCGTCTTCGCCGGAACTGACTGCGGTGTTCCTGCGCCTGACCGTGCGCGCGCCGGGCGCGGATCCGGTGGAGCACGAGCGCACCCTGATGGACGTGCTGGGACCGGCCCGGCGGGCCGGCGCCATCGGCGATTTCGCGCTGACCGACGCGCAGCGTGCCGCTCGCGCGGTCGGCATGCTGTCGTCGACCGAGATTCTTGCCCAGGGCAACTGGTGGCCGGTCAGCTACACCATGGGGCATCTGCTCGACGGGGCACTAAAAAACCGCAAGGCCGCGCTCGGCGCCGTGCACGCGGTGCGCCGCGACAGCGCCGCGCTGATGGGCAAGGCGATCGAGTCGTTGTCGGCCTCCGGCATCGAACTGATCGCCCTCGCGCATCATCGCCACGCGCGCAGCCCGCACCGCGATGCCATCGTCTTGACCCGGTTGAACCTGCTTTCGACTATCGAACGGATGGACCTGGTCGATGGCGAACCGGCCGTGACCCGGGGCTTCGACATCATCGACAACCGGATCGAGGTTCGCACAAGGGAAGGGGACGACGCACGCCGGGTGCGCCTGGGCCAGGGCGTGCTCGATACGGTACTCGAGGCCGAGCTGATGCGCGCCGGCGCCGCGGCGCGAAACACCAGCATCGAGTTTGCCCGCGCGCTGGAGGCCGGGTCCGACTGGCGGGTTGTCGATGCGGCCGACCTGCCGGACGGACTGGATGCCGATGTGGCCGCGTACGTCAGCCAGGCGCTGGCCGCCGGCGACTGGGTGGTGATGCCGGAAAACGGCGGGGTATCGGACCGACCCGGCTGGTGGCGCATCGATCCGGCGACCGGCTCGACGCTGGGCATGGGTCCGGATGGTCGCGGGCAGATGACCGAGCAGATTCTGACGCTGATGAATTCGATCGACAACGCGGTATCGGCAGTGGCCACCGTCCAGGCGATCTGGAACTGCATCCTGACCCGGCCCTCGCCGTCGGGCATGCAGTGCTGCATCGTCAAGACCGGGCTCGATGTCGCCGCCGGCAACGCACTGGGCAAGCTGTCGGACCGGTGGGGCGAGATCGCCAGCGCGGCGATCGACTCGAAGATCTACCTGGCCGCGCTCGACTCGGTGTTCGGCGAAGCCAACGGGATCATCGTCGACGGACTGATGCCGGACCCATGTGGATAGGAGTGAATATGGATAAGCCCTCTCGCACGAATGGCATGGAATTCGTCGTTGCAGCTGGCATTCCGGTCGTCAGTGCAATCGTCAGTGCAATCGTCGCTGCGCTGCTTACGGTTTCGTCTGCAACATTCGCGGCCGGCGCCCCGGCGCCGACCGACCTCGAGCTTCCCGTTGTGCATACCGGGCTGAGCCTGACCGGTTGCAACCGGGTGATGCATTTTTCGGTCTCTGAACTCGAGGTTGCAGACCGGATCGACGACCGACCGGCGCCGGCCGGGCGCCGCTGGCTGGTCGTGCATCTGGATATCGAGAATCGCATGCCGGCCGATCTGATGTTCGATCTTGACTACCGGGAAGAGCTGCTCGTGGCGTCGGTGGCGCGCCAGATGTTCCTGCTGGTCAACGGCCGGATCGTGTCCAGATCCGCTCCATCTCTGAACACGATCGGCGGGGAGTTCATCCTGCCGCATATCGGGGCGAGCCGCTCCGGCACGGTCGTCTATCCGGTACCAAAAGAAGGCATCGACTCGCTATCGCTGCGTTATTATCACGATCAATTCGCGCCGGTCACCGTGCGATTGGCCGGGCCGGACGCGTTGCCAACCGGCACAGCAGGACGCTCTGCGACAGAGGCGCCAGGCCTTCAAGCCACCGAACCACAGCGCAATGACGTGCTCGAGCTTGTGGTGTCGGATCTCGAGCGCACATCGAGCTGGCAGGGCATATCGGCGCCCGAAGGCATGCAGTGGCTGGTCGTCGAGCTGCTTGGGCGCAGCCGCTGGACGCTCCAGGCGCATGCGCTGGCGCTGGATCGGGGCGCCGAAATCGACGCCCGAGTGCAACTCCCCAAGGTCATGGAGTACGTCAAGGCTGCCGGGCTGCTCCAGGTCGTCGTGGATGAACGTCATGGCTATCCCCGCGAGCTGGCGCTTGGCAGCCTGCCCGCCGAGCCGGCTCTGTTGCCCGACGCCTGGGCCGGCGGCGAGGCCGTTTTTCCGGTCCCGATCGACGCCGGGCGCATCGAGCTGGCCGTTCACTACCCGCTGTTGCGTGGTGAGGGCATCGAGGACGGGATACCAGAGACAATGCGTTTCGACTTGTTCGACGAGGCCGTTGCCGCGCGCAAGCCACCTGCACTGCTGGTGATCGACGACGATCCGACGCCGCTGACCATTCATCGGGCGCGCCTGATCCAATCGTTCGCCGATCATCAGGCTGGCGAGGACCGGGCCCTGCTGCGCCTGGATGCATCAATGCGCAACACCAGCGAGACCGGCGGCATGATGGCCATTACCGAACGTCTTTTGCCGGTCGGTCCGGATGGCGAGGCGATCAGCTTGCTCGGAGCCTACCTGCGCGGACCGCTGGTACTGGACGAGCCGTTCTGGCTGCCGGCCGGTGGTGAGGCGCGCGCGTTCAGTCTGATCTACGACCTGCCCGCCAATCTGGCCGAAGTGACGCTGGGCTACGGCGGGGTCTCGGTCAATGCCAGCGAGCAGCTCGAAATCGAACATCGGTGACCGGCCCGGTCGAGATGATGCGCCAGGGCCGGGTGATGGATCCCGAGCCCCATCCCGATGTCGAGGCGATCAAGCCTGGAAGTCGGGCTCTATTGTCCTGGCTGATGGAGGGCTGGCTGGCGTGGTATCTCTTGCAGGTACAAGGAAGCGGCGCTGAATTGAATGCAGGAGGCGGCGGTCCTCGCCTTGTTGCTGCAGAAGCCTTGTTGCTGCAGAAACCAAGGCGCTTAATTGAGCACCTTGTAACCGCGTTGACGCAAGCAGTTCTTTATGACCGTGGATTTTTCCTCGTCGGCTTTCAGCCCCCCGCCACCGACACCGGATATGGCGCCCGTCGCCGCGCCCCTGCCCGCGCTTCCGGTGACTGCGCCGATTGCCGCGCCGAATGCGGCTGAGAACAGCGCCGACTTGCCGATCGTGCTCGCGGCTTTCACCTGCTGTGCAACCTCTCTGCATTCTTCCAGGTCTTTTTGATACTGCACGGAATCGACCGCGGTGTCGTCGATGATGGGGTCGGATGCACATCCCGCCAGCAGCAGTGTCGCAACCAACGGCAGGCCAATCGAGGCGAAACTCATTTTCTTCATTGTCCGGTCCTTCGCACGTAACGTCGAAATGGATCACTGCAATCATTATCGGTCAACAAGCGCGTTATTTCCATTGCTCGCTGGCCGTGCGATACCGGCCCGGGATCGTGCAGTGTTGGACTGTCGCGCGGTTCAGGATCGGCGACAACTATTCGACATTGCAATGTCGCCTGAAGCCGGTCTGCCTTCAAGCCCTTGAGTCTGATGCAATAATGGTCCCTCAGCCAACCGCGTTGACCGCTAACATTCGAAGCTCGATGCTGGCGTTTCTACGCCACGGGTGCAGGAGACAGGGGAAATGCAAACGATAGTCAAGACTGGCTTTCTCGCTGCGTCGGGACTCGTGATCATCGGGATCCTGTACGGGGTTGTCTTGGCCTTCGGAATTGCACAGGCGGGCTTCGATCGACCGATTTTCGATCCGGTCCTGTGGGTCATGGAGATGCTCACCGCGATTTCGGCGCTGTTGATCGTCATACTTCTGGCCGCGATTTGCGCGTGCGCCGAGCCCGATCGGCGGGTTTTCGGCATGATCGCGCTTTCTTTCGGTATCGTCTTCGCGGGACTTACTACCGCCGTGCATTTCGTGGCGCTGACGGCTGGGCGGCAGACCGGCTTTATCGCGCTCGAATGGCCCTCCACGCTTTACGCGGTCGAGCTGCTGGCCTGGGATGCGTTCCTCGGCCTGGCGCTGCTGTTCGCGGCATCTGTGTTCAACGGGAACGGCCGCCGTGCCGCTATCCGATGGATGCTTTCGATTACCGGTGCGTTATGCCTGGGGGGCGCTGTTGGTCCGCTATTGGACAACATGGTCGTGCAGCGGATCGGAATACTCGGCTATGGCGTTCTGCTGCCGATTACCTGCGTATTGCTTGCACTGTTTTTTCGCGACGGTTGGGTTCAGTGAATCATGAACATACGAATCGCGACAAGCCGGGATAAACAGGCAATCAAGGCTGTTCACATCGAAGCCTTCCCGGAAGGCGAAGGCGAGACTGTAGCAAAGCTCGCAGCCGACCTGCTCGAAAACGACACGACGCCGGATACGTTTTCGCTGGTGGCCGAGCGCGATGGTGCGATCGTCGGACACGTCGCGTTCAGTCCTGTCTTTGTCGAAGGCGTTGACGACTTCAACGGATACATCCTGGCGCCCCTGGGGGTGAAAGCATCGAGCCAGAAAGGCGGGCTCGGCCGGGCGCTGATCGAAGACGGCCTGCGCCGGTTGTCGGATCGGGGCGTCGAGGTGCTGTTCGTCTACGGCGATCCCGACTACTACGGCCGTTTCGGCTTCGGCGCCGAGGCCGCCGACGGATACGACGCGCCTTACCCGCTGCAGTATCCGTTCGGCTGGCAAGCGGTGGTGCTCAACGAGGCGAACCCGGCCGACCTGCCCGTGACGATCACCTGCGTGGAATCGCTGTGCGATCCCGGCCTGTGGTGAAAGCATTCGGGTAGGCCTCTCGGCCGCCCCTTCCCATACTTTCGGGGATCGGACAAACGCACCGCCTCCGCCGTCGGCACCGGCAACTGGATCGGATCTTACCCGGTCAGCGCGAACGCCAGGATGCCCGTCGCCAAAACGAAAATCGCCAGCCAGGCGATGTATTTCTGAATGTCGATTCCGCGGTCTTCGCCATGATCATGATCGTTATCGCCATCGTGTCGGCTCGCGGCCAGGTGCCGGCGGTGCAACGTGATCAACAACCCTGCCACCAGCACGAACGCAATGTTGAAGAAGAACGTGTAGTCGATCGCGAACTGCTGCTCGGTCACGTTGCCGGCAGCGCTTTCCGGCCGCATGCCGAGCAGGCCGAAGCTCGTGTCCAGCAGCAACGCCGTGGCAACGATGCTGATATACATGATGCCGGCGATGAACAGCGCGACCTTCCAGCCGTAGTAGCGGGCGTTGACCTTTACCAGCGGCGGCACCATCAGGTCGGAGTAGATGAACGCCATCAGCCCGGCGAATCCGACCCCGCTGCCGGCCAGTACCGTCGCCAGCGGAATGTTGCCCATCGAGCCGATGAACGTGGCCGCGGCGACGAACGGCGCGATCAGGACGTTCTCCAGCGTCACCAGCAGCGACGGAAAATCGGCGTCCACGCCCTGCAGGAACAGCGCCTCCCAGAACGACGCCGGCACGAACGCCTTCATGAAGCCGGCGATCGTGAAGCCGATCAGGATTTCCTGCCAGACCATCTTCCATTCCATCACGAACTGGTGGCCCACCCGGTACCAGCCGGCGCGGCTGGTCATGCGCTGCCACGGATCGAAATCCTCGTCTTCCTCGGGCGCCTCGTCCTTGACCTTCTCGCGCGCCTGGTCGAGCCATTTTGTCGGGTAGAACAGCCGGATCAGCAGCGAACTGATCGCAATCAACACCAGCCCCCCGATGATTTCGGCCAGCACGTACTGCCAGCCCAGGAAGATATAGATCAGGATGCCCAGCTCGATGACCAGGTTGGTCGAGGCGAACATGAACGCGACCGCGGCAATCCAGCTGGCGCCCTTCATGACCAGCGAGCGCGCGGCGGCCAGCGCGGCGAACGAGCACGACGAGGAGATGGCGCCGAAGCCGGTGGCGATGCCGGTGCTGCGCAGGCTGAAATCGCCCATGTGGCGGGTCAGCCGCTTCTTCGGCACGAAGGTCTGAATCATCGCGCTGATCGAATAACCCAGCACGAACGCCCAGCCCGCCTTCCAGAAAAA
>Ga0209944_1000863_pt1 | contig 13032 bp, 8 predicted proteins | sample SalPonR1_C_D2_MG_FD_185701 | JGI IMG/M metagenome (GOLD analysis project Ga0209944, IMG submission 185701) | Salt pond soil microbial communities from South San Francisco under conditions of wetland restoration - Salt Pond MetaG R1_C_D2_MG... ...
TCGGGGATACCGGAACGCTGGAGACCGACGGCGTCCGGTTCCGGGTCGACGACACGCGCAAGCTGGCCGGCGCCTACCATGCGCACGACGGGACGCTGGAGTCGGGCTCGATGAAGGTCGGGGGTAAGGTCTGTGCCGCGATCGACGAGCAGCGCCGGGCCGATATCGTGCGGCATCATTCGGCCACCCACCTGCTGCACGCCGCGCTGCGCGAAATCCTGGGAGAACACGTCCAGCAAAAAGGTTCGCTGGTGGCGGCCGACCGGCTGCGTTTCGACTTCTCGCATTTCGAGCCTGTAACGACCGAGCAGCTGCGTGAAATCGAGACCCGGGTCAACGAGCAGATCCAGGCCAATGTCGCCGCCTCGGCCGAGGAAATGGACTACGACCAGGCGATGGATGCCGGCGCGCTGGCGTTTTTCGGCGACAAGTACGGTGATCGGGTCCGGGTGCTGCAGTTCGGCGATTATTCGACCGAGCTTTGCGGTGGCACGCACGTCGACCGGGTCGGCGACATCGGCGCGTTCAAGATCGTGCACGAAACCGGCATTTCGGCCGGCGTTCGCCGCATCGAGGCGGTCGCCGGTCGACGGGCGGTGGCCTGGATGCAGGATACCGATCGCACGCTGCGCAGCGTGGCCGAGCGCCTCAAGTCCTCGCCGGAGCAGGTCGGGACGCGGGTCGAGCAGCTTCTGGATCGGTCCAGGGAACTGGAAAAGGAACTGGAGCGGATCAAGCACAAGCTCGCTTCGGCCCGGGGTTCGGACCTGAGCGCGAGCGCCAGAGATATCGGCGGCATCAAGATCCTGGCCGAACGACTGGCGGGCGTGGATCCGAACAGCCTGCGCGATACGGTCGATCAGCTCAAGAACAAGCTCGGCTCGGCGATCGTCGTTCTCGGCACCGAGGCCGGGGACGGCGTTCGGCTGGTGGCCGGTGTGACCGGCGACCTGACCGACCGCTTCAAGGCCGGCGAACTGGTCAACTTCGTCGCCGGCCAGGTCGGCGGCAAGGGCGGCGGTCGACCCGATTTTGCCCAGGCCGGCGGCAGCGACGCCGAGAACCTCGGCGCCGCGCTGGAGTCGGTTTTCGAATGGGTCGAGCGAAAAAAATGACGATATGGCCGGACGAAGCGCGGATCGGTTTCCGGTTCAAGAACGACCTGCCAGCCGCTCTTCATGCTCGTATTCGGGCTCGGATTGCGGAAACGTGACCGGAATTGGACTGCGCATCTGTTAGCCTGTTTAGTGAACTTGCATAAAGGCGAAAAGCAATGGAAATCGTGATCTGGTTGATTGTGGGTCTGGTGGTTGGCGGCGTGATCGGTGCGCTGGCGACATGGTGGATCAGCCGCGCGCGCGGCGGGGCCGTGTCGGTCATGCAACTCAAGCAGGAAAACGACAGGTTCAAGGACGAAGTTACGGAGCATTTCGTCGAGACCGCACGCCTGATCAACCAGATGACAGACAGCTACAAGCAGGTGTTCGATCACCTGAGCAGCGGCGCCGAGAAGCTGGTTGACGAGAAAAGCCTCGCCGAGCGTTTGCCGCCTGCAAGCGGCGAGGAAGTCAAGCTCAGCCAGTTCGGAGCGTCGGTTTCCGCCGGGGCAGGTCAGGACAGGTCGGATCAGCCCAGGCGGGGCGCGGACGAATCGAATCGCTCGCCCAGCGCCGCACCGACGAAGGCATCCGAAAGCACGGATCCCTTGAAGAACAAGTCGGGTGGGGCGGCATCGTCGGTCAGCCGACAGTCCGCAAGCAAGTCTGAATCAGACAAGGCTTCCAGCGAAAAAGCCGGGGGCAGGTCAGAAGCTGGATCCGAAGAAGAGAAATCCGACAGAAAGACGGCCGGCGAGAAAGAAGAAGCCGCTTCTGCGGCGCATCAGGCGTCGGCCGATTCTTCAGATAAATCCGCCCGCAACGCCTGAAGCTCGATCGAAACGGGGCTCGTCTTGGCGTCAGCAGGGGCGCGGATCGTCAGCACACTGCCCTGGGTATACCAGTCACCGAGCACGATGCGCTCCCGAGGCTCCCCTTCGATGACATGCACGTGTCTGAAGGGTCTGTGGGTGTGACCGTGGATCATTCGCAGCGCACCGGTTTGGCGGAACAGAGCTTCGGCGTCGTCGTCCACCACATCCATTTCCGGCGTATCGGCCTTCCTTGTGCGCAGACGACTAGCACCGCGCAGCATGGCTGCGATCATCCTGCGAAACCAGAGTGGCCGCGCGAGCATGCGTCGCTGCCAGTTGGGGTTGCTGACTCGGGCACGGTAGCGCTGATACTGATGATCGAGCGTGCACAGCTGGTCGCCGTGCAGCAGCAGCGTCGGTGTGCCGTAAAGGTCGATCAGGCGGGGCTGATCGAGCATGTCCATTCCGCAAAGCCTGCAGTAGTCCGGACCGAGCAGAAAATCTCGATTGCCGTGGAGAAACGCCAGTCGCGTGCCGCTATCAGAGAGTGCGCGCAAACCGTCGGCGATATCCTGTTCGAACGCCCCGACGGCGTCGTCGCCGACCCAGGCCTCGAACAGGTCGCCGAGAATGAAGATCGCCTCGGCCTCACGCGCCGGACCGGCCAGGAAAGTCCTGAACCGGTCACTGATGTCGGGGCGCTTCGGGCCCAGATGCAGGTCCGAAATGAAAAGCGTTTTTCGGCAGGTGTCGATTGGCCGCCTCAGAGAATCTCGATGCGCTCGATGACCACGGGCTCGACCGGCACGTCCTGATGCGGACCGCGCGCTTCGGTCGGAACGAAGCGGATTTCGTCAACCACGTCCATGCCCTCGGTAACGCGTCCGAACACCGCATAGCCCCAGGTACGGCCGGATTGCTTGCCGCGATGGTCCAGGGCCGGGTTGTCGACGACGTTGATGAAGAATTGGGCGGTGGCCGAGTCCGGGTCATTGGTCCGGGCCATGGCAAGGGTGCCGCGCTCATTCGACATGCCATTGTCGGCCTCGTTCTTGATCGGTGCATCCGTCGACTTTTGCCCTAGATCGGCGTCGAAGCCGCCGCCCTGGATCATGAATCCGGGAATGACGCGGTGAAAGATCGTGCCGTCGTAATAGCCCTTGCGCGCGTAATCGAGGAAGTTCTTGACCGTTACCGGCGCCTGGTCTTCGTACAGTTCGATCTTGATGTCGCCCTTGGAGGTATGAATGATACCGGTCGGCAACTCCTTTTCGAACGGATTGGAAGGCGTTGATTCGGTCGGCTGGGCGCTGGCCAGAGCCGGCAAGAAAATGAATAGAGATAGAAATAGGCGTTTCATTGCTTCGTGTCCGTTGATGGATGCGGTCTGGAAAACTCCGGAGAATGATAATGCATGCCCGTCGGCGGCGGTTGATAGACTAATGCCTCGAGACAATCATTGGGAGCAAGCCGGCGATGCGGCAATCGACACCTGAATCCGATACCGCGCAAGCACCATCCGGTGTCGAAGCCATCCGCTGGCGAGACGGTGCGTTGACCCTGCTCGACCAGCGCAGGCTGCCGGCCGAGGAAATCTGGCTGGACATGCCCGACCTGAATACCGCAGCCACAGCCATTCGCGACCTGGTGGTGCGCGGCGCGCCGGCCATCGGCATCACCGCGGCCTATGCCAGCGTGCTGTCCATGCGCGCGCGCAACGCCGAACATCGAGGCAATGATCGGGCCGCTCGCGAGGCCTGGCTTGCGGATCTAGACAGGCTGGTCGCGGCGCGGCCGACCGCGGTGAATCTTCGCTGGGCGGTCGAGCGGATGCGGGCCGCAGCGGCCCAGGGGGAGGTCGGCGGTGCGCTGGACAGACTGGAGCGACTGGCTGCGGCCATACATGCCGAAGACCAGGCCGCCAACCGACACATGGCAGAACTGGGCGCGAATCTTATCAAGCCGGGCTCGCGGGTATTGACGCACTGCAATACCGGATCGCTGGCCACCGGCGGCACCGGCACCGCGCTGGGCGTGATCGTGCGCGCCTGGCGGTCGGATCGGCTGGCTCGCGTGTATGCCTGCGAAACGCGTCCGTGGTTGCAGGGCTTGCGCCTGACCGCATGGGAGTTCGCCAAGGAGGACGTACGATGCAGCGTGCTGGTGGAATCCGCCGCGGCCGGCCTGATGCAGCGCGGCGAGATCGACTGGGTGATCACCGGCGCCGATCGCATCACCGCGAATGGCGACGTGGCCAACAAGGTCGGCACCCTGATGCTGGCTACGCTGGCGCGCCAGTTCGGCGTGAAGATGATGGTCGTGGCGCCGGTGTCGACGCTGGACGCCGAGACGCCCAGCGGTGACCGAATCGAGATCGAGGAGCGGCCGGCCGACGAAATCTGGGGCAGCGTCGGGATGACGGCGCCGGAGGGCGTGGATGCGTACAACCCGGTGTTCGACATGACCCCGGCCGAACTGATCGACTTTATCGTCACCGACAGGGGCGTCATGGAGCCGCCATACGAAGGCCGGATAGCCGAGTTGGTGCGGGCCGCGGACGCCGCCTGACGGCAGGCCTCCAGCGCCCTCATGTGCTAGAATTTCCGGATTGTTTCGCGGGTTGTTGAAGGCCTGTCCCGGCCCGGGATAGATGTCTGTATTTCAATGACTTGAACGATACTCCCGGTCCATAATCACAAGACGATATGCATGGCTGAACTCGCGCAGGAAATTCTCCCGGTAAACCTCGAAGACGAGATGCGGCAGTCCTACCTCGATTACGCGATGAGCGTGATCGTCGGACGCGCGCTTCCGGACGTCCGCGACGGCCTGAAACCGGTGCACCGGCGCGTTCTTTTCGCCATGCAGGTCCTCGGTAACGACTTCAACAAGCCCTACAAGAAATCGGCCCGCGTGGTCGGTGACGTGATTGGTAAATACCATCCGCACGGCGATACGGCGGTCTACGACACCATCGTGCGCATGGCGCAGCCCTTTTCATTGCGCTACATGCTGGTCGACGGCCAGGGCAACTTCGGCTCGGTCGACGGCGATTCGCCGGCGGCGATGCGATACACCGAGGTGCGCATGGCCAAGCTGGCCCACCAGCTGCTGGCCGATATCGACAAGGACACGGTCAATTGGCTGCCCAACTACGATGAGTCCGAGTACGAGCCGGCGGTGTTGCCGACACGGGTGCCCAACCTTCTGATCAACGGCTCTTCCGGAATCGCGGTCGGCATGGCCACCAACATTCCACCGCACAACCTCAACGAGGTCATCGGTGCGCTGCTGGGGCTGATCGAGAATCCGGATCTCGACATCGACGGCATCATGGCGCACATGCCGGGCCCGGATTTCCCCACCGCGGGGATCATCAACGGCGCCGCCGGTATCCGCGAAGCCTACGAAACCGGCCGCGGGCGCATCTACATGCGCGCCCGGGCCCATTTCGAGGATGAAGAGACCGGCAAGACCAAGATCGTGGTCACCGAGCTGCCGTACCAGGTCAACAAGGCCCGGCTGCTCGAAAAGATCGCCGACCTGGTCAAGACCAAGAAACTCGAGGGCATCTCCGAGCTGCGCGACGAGTCCGACAAGGACGGTATGCGCATGGTCGTGGAGCTCAAGCGCGGCGAAGTCGGCGAGGTGATTCTCAACAATCTTTTCCAGAACACCCAGATGCAGTGCGTGTTCGGCATCAACATGGTGGCGCTGGTCGACAACCAGCCGCGACTGCTCAACGTTCGACAGGTGCTGCAGGCGTTTTTGACCCACCGGCGCGACGTGGTCACGCGCAGAACGCTTTACGAGCTGCGCAAGTCGCGCGACCGCGCCCACACCCTCGAAGGGCTGACCGTCGCGCTGGCCAACCTCGACGAGATCATCGCGCTGATCAAGAAATCGCCGACGCCTGCGGACGCGCGCGAAGCGCTGCAGGGCAGGCGCTGGGAACCCGGCCCTGTTTCTGCGCTGCTGGGGCAGGCCGGTGCGGAACTTTCGCGGCCCGAGGACCTGCTGCCCGAGTTCGGTCTGAGCGAGGACGGCTACCAGTTGTCCCCGACCCAGGCCCAGGCGATTCTTGATCTCAGGCTGCAGAAGCTCACCGGCCTGGAGCAGGAAAAGCTTTCCAACGAGTATCGCGAGATTCTCGAGCAGATCCGCGAACTGATCCGCATCCTTTCCGAGCCGGATGCCCTGATGCAGGTCATCCGCGACGAGCTGGAAGCCATTCGCGACGATTTCGGCGACGGGCGCCGGACCGAGATCGTCGAAAACCAGCTCGACCTGACCATGGAAGACCTGATCACGCCCGAAGACGTGGTAGTGACGCTTTCCCACGGCGGTTACGCCAAATACCAGCCGCTGGACCGGTACCGCAGCCAGAAGCGCGGCGGTCGCGGTCGCAGCGCCACCAAGACCAAGAACGAGGATTTCGTCGAGCGGTTCTGGGTGACGAACACGCACGACACGCTGCTGGTCTTCACCAGCGCCGGCAAGGTCTACAAGACCAAGGTCTACGAACTGCCGCAGGCCGGGCACAGCAGCCGCGGCCGGCCCATGGTCAATCTGCTGCCGCTGGACGAAGGCGAACGCATCAATGCGGTGCTGCCCACCCGCGAATTCCCGGACGACTGGTTCGTATTCTTCGCCACGCGCTCGGGCCGGGTCAAGAAGACGCCGCTGTCGGATTTTGCCCACATCCGGTCCAACGGCATCTGGGCGATCGAACTCGAAGGCGATGACGAACTGGTCGACGTGGCCTTTACCGACGGCACGCGCAACATCCTGCTGTTTTCGTCGGCCGGCAAGGCGATCCGCTTCCAGGAGTCCGGCGTGCGCGCCATGGGTCGCCAGACCCGCGGCGTGGTCGGCATTCGCCTGAAGCCCGAGCAGCAGGTCGTGGCGATGCTGGTGGCAGACGAAGGCGACGTTCTGCTGGCCACCGCGAATGGTTTCGGCAAGCGCACCGCGCTGGAAGAATTCCCGGTCTACAACCGCGGCGGCCAGGGCGTGATCGGTATCCAGACCTCGGGCCGCAACGGCGAACTGGTTTCGGCGCTGGTGGTCGGCGAGGACGACGACGTGATGCTGACGTCCAACGCCGGCACCCTGGTACGCACCTCGGCCGCCGAGATTTCGCGCCTGGGCCGCAACACCCAGGGCGTCACGCTGATTCGCCTCGGCGAAGACGAACAGCTGATCGGCCTGGCCCGGATTGCCGTGTCGGAAGACGAGGACGAAGCCGGCGAAGCGGACGAGGAAGACGCTACCCCCGCGTAACCGCACGCCTCAGAAAATCTGGTGGCGGAGACCGGGGAAAACTCACGGCGCCTCCAGGCCACAAACTCCTCCGGGGCTTCCCCCCCCCCGGGCCAGCATGATGTGCTAACCAGGACAGGCATGAGATCTGCCTCATCGAGAACTCTCGCGCCATGCGGGCGCGGTGGATTTGCAATCTTCGACGTACTTCCCGGGTCCTGATGAGGGTGATCATCAAGATGATTGGAATGCCGATCGTGACGGCAAGAAGCCGGGCACTCGATTCTTCGGCCTTTTCCCTGACTTCTTGCCCATGCGGTATTGATCACGGTTACGTAGACTGAAGTTGGCATACACAGTACAAACCTGGCGGGATTCATCATGAAAAAGATCTTTTCCACAGCGGGAATTCTTCTTGCGGCAGCGCTACAGGCCGGTGTTCTGGGCGCGCAGGTCGTCAACTACAACAACTACGCTCAGAACGCGCCGGGCACGCAGTTCCTGGAGCGCGGCAATATGTTCTTCCGTCAGGGTGACTACGACGCGGCGGTCGGCAATTTCCGGCTGGCCGCACACTGGGCCGACAAGCTTGCCCAGTTCAACCTGGGCATGATGTACGTCAACGGCGATGGCGTGGAGCGCGATCCGCTGCGCGGCTGGGCCTGGATCAAGCTTTCGGCCGAGCGCGGCTATCCCAAGAACGCTGCGGTCGCGGCCGACATCTGGAATCAGTTCACCGATGATCACCGAAAGGTCGCGAAGGACATTCTCGAGAAGGAATTGAAGCCGCGATACGGCGACGAGGTGGCCATACCCCGAACATCGAACGAAATGAAGCGGATGCTGGCTCGGGATACCTCTGGCGGGTCTCGCGTCGGCGTCAATCGCGCGGTTTACGTCACCGGGCGCGACGGCACCTTCGTATCGGGCGATCAGTTCTTCCGAGACGCGCGCTGGAACTTCGAGAAGATCGTCCAGTTCGAAACGCGGCTGCACAAGGCGATCGGCGGCGGCAACGTGATCCTGCGCGATTTCCAGACGGTGGAGGACGGTGAATCGACACCGCAAGCCCCGGACGCCGAGGACGCCGAATCCGGAGAATGAATTACCGACGGCCCGGTCGATTCGGCCGGGCCGTTTGGTCGGAGATTTACCGGGTTGTTGTAAACCCGCCTTATTCACCACCCGTTCTACTGCGACGCCGCCAGGCCCCACATCTGTGGCGTTTTGCTCGGTCGCGCGTCCTCAACGGACAGGCGAGTATGCCTCCGGTGCGCTGGGTCGCGAAACGTCCCATCTGCAGGCCCTGGCGACGCCTCGCGACGAACGGGTGGTGAACAAGACAGGGTCAAGCCAGTCGGCTTTCGACCCGGATTTCATTCTCCAGCGTGCGGTGCACCGGGCAGCGGTCGGCGATTTCGAGCATTCGCGAACGCTGTTCCTCGTCCAGATCTCCCTCGATGGTAATGACGCGACTCAGTCGATCGACCTTGCGTTTCGAATCTTCGCAGTCGACGCAGTCATCGGCGTGCACCCGATCGTGGGTGACATGGCAGGTGACCCGATCAACATTCAGCTTCTTGTGCCGCGCGTACATGTTCAGGGTCATTACGGTGCAGGTGCCCAGCGCGCCGGCCAGGTAGCGGTACGGGTCGGGGCCCTGGTCCTCGCCCCCGTGCCGCTCCGGCTCGTCGGCCAGCAGTTCGTGGCGCCCGGCCTGGACCCGGCAGAGAAACTTGTCGGCGGTTTTGCCGAAGACCTTGACGCCCTCGACCGTTTCGGTTCGGTCCATTTCGAGAAAGCGACCGGCCCAGGCCGAAATCACCCGGCCTGCATAGCGCGAATCGGCCTCGTCGGACAGCAGGTGATCGGCGTTGTCGAGGCTGACGAAGCTCTTGGGATGCAATGCGGCGGCGAAGATCTTCTGGGCGTTTTCGATACCGACGGTCCTGTCGACCGGCGAGTGCAGCACCAGCAGTGCGCGCCGGAGCTTCTTGAGACGGTCTTCCAGCGAGTGACTCCTGGCGTCGTCGACGAAATCCTTGCGGATGCGGAACGGCCGGCCGGCGAGCTGAACCTCGGCGCTGCCTTCGCGCTCGATCGTATCGAGATCCTGACCGAACTGCTTCAGGATGTGATCGGCGCTCGAGGGTGCCGCCAGCGTGGCCACCGCACGCACGCTGTCGAGCCGCTCGGCGACCGCCAGCACGGCGGCGCCGCCCAGCGAATGACCGACCAGAAGCTGGGGTGCGCCCAGTTCCTCGGCCATCCAGTCGGCCGCGGCCTCGAGGTCATCGAGGTTGCTGGAGAAATTGGTGTCGGAAAAATCGCCCTCGCTTTCGCCCAGCCCGGTGAAATCGAACCTCAATACCGCGAATCCGGCGTCTGCAAGCGCCCGGGTGATGTTGCGCGCGCCCTTTATGTTGCGCGTGCAGGTAAAGCAGTGGGCGAACAACGCGGTGGCCTGCCACGCCCCGCCCGGCGGAAGCTCGAGATTTCCAGTCAGCTTGATGCCCTGGCGATTGGTGAACTTGATCTTCGTCATGCGATTCGGTACCGGAATGGTCGTTATCATTCAAGTGTACCAACCGAACGAGCCCTCGTAACGTGATATACGGGCAAGTCGCGCGTGAAACCTGAAACCCGATATTGGATCGTCATGTCCCTCAAATCTTCATTCCTGTTCCTCGGTGCTATTTTTATCGCGCCCCTGGTTTCTCCCGCCAACGCCCAGCAGGCCTGGCTGATGACCTACGGCACGGCCGAGCGGGTGGAGGAGCAGTTCGGCCACAACGCGATCTGGATCCGCGATGCCGAACGCGGCATCGACCAGGTCTACAACTTCGGTTTCTTCGACTTCGACAAGCCCGGCTTCTACACCGAGTACCTGTTCGGGGAAATGGTCTACTTCGCGCTGGCCCGTTCGCCGGAAGAGGAGTTGTCCTACTACCGCTGGCGCGACCGCAGCGTCAGGGCGCAGTTGCTGAACCTCGATACCGAAACCATTCGGCGCCTGACCGACTGGCTGGAGGCCAGGGTTCAGCCCGAGACCCGCGATTTTCGCTACGACTACTATTTCAACAACTGCTCCAATCGGGTGCGGGATGCGCTGGATTTCGCGCTGGACGGCGCATTGTCCGAGTACTCGAAGGCGCTGCCGGCCAGCGCAGACTTCAGAACGCATACGCGCCGGCTGGTGCAGGACGATTTTCCGCTATATCTCGGCATCGAAGCCGGTCTCGGGCGAATGGCGGACAGGCCTCGCTCCGTGTGGGAGGAAATGTTCCTGCCGATGGTCGTGGCCGAGACGGTCGCCGACATGCGGCTCACATCGCCCAACGGCGACACGCTGCCGCTGGTGACCGATGACCGGATGCTTTACGAATCCACCCGGCAGGCGCCGCCTGTTCGGCCTGACTCGCATGCATGGGCTTTCCTTGCCCTGGGACTGGCGAGCGTTTTCCTGATCGTAGTGCCTGCGGTCCTGTTCCGTTCCCGTTTGACGAGTCTGATGGGGGCGCGCGGCTGGATCATCGTGTCGTTCCTGGGCGGAGGAATGTTGCTGTTCCTCTGGCTGTTCACGGCGCACGAGGCAGCCTGGCGCAACGAGAACCTGTTGTTGCTGAACCCGCTGGCGCTGCTCCTGTGGCGTTTCCGCGGCGGTAGGCTCGAGCGGGCAGCCGCGCTGCTGATGGTCACCGGCCTTGTTGCCGCATTTATCCTCAAGCTGTTGCCGGGCGCGCAGTGGAATTACGACATGATGCTTTGGCTGGTCCCGGCACAGCTCGCGCTGCTTTGGATCTGGTATCGGGAATTTCGCCAAAGCACCTGAAAAAGCACAAGCCTATTCGCGCAGAGTCTTCAACCCCTTAACCGGGATTGCTGTCGCTGAGCAAACAGATGGTGCGCTTCGCTGCGCTCAACGGCACCCTACAAAAAAAATCGCGATTACCCGCGTAGGGTGCCGTTGAGCACAGCGAAGCGCACCAGCAGGCGTGATCAAGGTCGCATGAACGTGAATACATGGATGTCAATAAAAACAGCAAGTTATAAGCATGTCCGATGAGAGGTGCAGAGAGAAAAGCAGCAACAATTCAATCCCCCCTTTGCTTGTCTTTGCGTCTGCGCGCCTGCGCGAGCCCTCTTCCGGGCTTTGTCCTTGGATTTCTTCGCGCCTCCGCGCCTCTGCGCCAAATTCAGCTTTTGGAATTCTTCCTGGTTTTGCAGCTTCGCGAGAGCCGCCTTCAATAAAAACGCCCCGGTGCATGCCGGGGCGGTGAGGCTTGCGGTCGCGAGTCGCGACCCTGGCAAGGCGTGTATTTTTATTGCTTGTGCTTGCCCGCGTCGGCGTCGAACGCGCCGGGTTCGTCTTCGCGGGTGTAGTCTTCGGGCTGCTCTTCCAGTCCCGCCATCTTCTTCAGGTAAGGCGTCGCGATCAGGAACGCGATACCGACAGCGCCGCAGAAGATCACGATCTGGCGGAAGCGTTCGGGGAATTCGGACACGTCGTCGCCGTTGAACTCGCCGGCCAGCAGTCCGGCCAGCAGGTTGCCCAGTGCGGCACCGAAGAACCACATGCCCATCATCTGGCTGTAATAGGCGCGCGGCGCGAGCTTGGAGGTGGCCGATAGTCCGATCGGGCTCAGGCACAGCTCGCCGGTGGTGTGGAACAGGTAGGTCAGCAGCAACCAGGTCGGCAGCACCTGGTCGCCGTCCTGGATCAGCGAGGCGGCGAACCACATGAAGCCGAAGCCTAGTCCGAGCTGGAGGAAACCGAGCGCGAACTTCAGCGGAATGGACGGGTCGAGATTGCGGCGTCCCAGGTTGATCCACAGCGCCGAGAAGAACGGCGCGAAGATCAGGATGTACAGCGGGTTGAGCGACTGGAACCACTCGGCGGGAATCACGATGCCGAACATCTCGCGGGCGGTATAGCGTTCGGCGAACAGGTTGAGCGATGAGCCGGCCTGCTCGAAGCCCGACCAGAACAGCGCGGCGCCGATGAACAACGCGACCAGCACGATCACGCGTCGCCGCTCCAGCGCCGTCAGCGCCTTGTCCAGCAGCACGCGGCCGAAGAACAATGCGGCCACACCGACGATGACGTACACGCTGGCCTCGGAGAGGCTGCGCGCATCGATGGAGATGACTTCTTCCAGCCCCAGGAGTGCGATCAGGAACAGCACGGCCGTGCCCGCGTAGATGGCCAGCTTCATGTTGCGCGTCCGGCCTTCCTGACCCGGCGGGGTCGGGTTGGGCAGCTTGCCGAAGTCGCCCAGGTGCTTCTGTGTGGCCCGGTAAACCACCAGCCCGGCGATCATGCCGACGGCGGCCGCGGCGAAGCCCCAATGCCAGCCGTAGTCGACCCGTAGCCAGCCGCAGATGAGCGGGCCGAGGAACGCACCGACGTTGATCCCCATGTAATAGAGCACGTAGCCGGCATCGCGGCGCGAGCCGCCTTCCGGGTACAGCTCGCCGACGCAGCTCGAAATATTCGGCTTGAGCAACCCGGTGCCAACCACAATGAGGATCAGGCCGAAGAAGAAGCCGTAATGCTCGCCGACCAGCCCGATGCCGGGCAGCGAAAGCACGATGTGACCTGCCGCGATGATGATGCCGCCGTACCAGACTGCATTCTGCTGGCCGAACACTCGGTCGGCCAGCCAGCCGCCGGGCAGGGCGGCCAGGTAGACGCCCGCCGTGTACAGGCCGTAGATGGCGGTCGCGGTCGGGTCGTCGAAGCCCAGCCCGCCCTCGGCCGCCGTGGCGACCATGAACAGGACCAGCAGGGCGCGCATGCCGTAGTAGCTGAAGCGCTCCCACAGTTCGGTAAAGAACAGCGTGCCCAGCCCGGCCGG
>Ga0209944_1000864_pt1 | contig 13030 bp, 11 predicted proteins | sample SalPonR1_C_D2_MG_FD_185701 | JGI IMG/M metagenome (GOLD analysis project Ga0209944, IMG submission 185701) | Salt pond soil microbial communities from South San Francisco under conditions of wetland restoration - Salt Pond MetaG R1_C_D2_MG... ...
ATTTAAGAACGCCAGAGGATCAATACTTCACCAATCGTCATTCCTTGTTCAGTATTCGTCGGTTCAACCGTCATTCCTTGTTCGATATTCTTCAGTTCACTCCGTCACAACCAGTGTTCCCCGCATCGTGATATAGTGCCCCGGAAAGGTGCACACATATTGATAGGTTCCGGGCTCTTCCGGAACCGTAAAGTAGATCGTTTCTGATGATCCGGGCTGGACGATACTGGTGTGATAAAGCACATTATCAGAATCCGGCACATACTGCATCGCCTCACCCTGCAAGCCAAGATTCATCCCCTGCTCACCCACCTGGTCGGCCGTTTCCGGTTTGACGATCACCACGTTGTGCAGCATATCATCGGTGTTATTGAATGTAAATCGTACACGGCTGCCGGCCTTCACTTCAATAGCATCTTTATCATATTCCAGCCCCGGAACTGTGCCCATCTCGATTGTTTGGTCAACCCTTCCATTCCACGAGTCAGGCATTTCCAGCTGTCGCTTAACCGCAGGTTCTGAAATCTCATCTGCCGGATCAGCGTCCACGTTATCCGGACTTACGGATGGTTCCATCGTTTCGAGCGAGTTGCTGACCGATGAATCATCCGACGATCCTGATGCAGCTGCCGTCCACTCACTTTCGCTCAATGCTGGTCCTGAAGGAATGTTGTTCAATGTATAATATCCCACATCATGCAGTAACGGTGTGCCTGATTCAGATTCAATATCACCCAGCTTAACTTCATGAATATAGTATTGGCGCAGGTTATCAACCACCAGGCGCACATTCATTCCGTCATCTGAGATTTGCAGTCCCTTCACCGGTACATTCTCCTGGTTAATGATCGGGCTGCCATATTCATACTGGTATCTGTAAGTAAAGCTTGTGAGATTATAAAGCGATGGATCTGCGGCAATCTCTCTGTCTACAGGATGGGTGAATTCAATGTTAAATCCGTCAGGTACAGCGGTTATGGTTTTCATTTCAAAAGGAATGGCGCCGGTCCAGTCAACCCGCTGCAGACCATAGCTCTTTTCGCCGGTGGAACTCCAGCCTCGGTCGGTCAATCCCACGTACATTGTCTGTCCCCGGCTTTCGTCCAGTGCCAGCCGCAATGCGCCGGAATCAAGCCCATAGATAAATGGAAAGATCGCCCCCTGATATTCTCCACTGACCTTCTCCATGGTCGCCCGGTTAACCCGTGCATGACCTTGATCAGCCACAAAATAATGCCCTTTAAATGGCGCAATGACCCCGGCTGTATCCTGGACCATTCCGGCCGTTGAGGTACCCATCAGTGTGTGAGGTACCCAAACGGCAGGCAATTTCATTGCAGGGATACGCTTTGCCGTTTCAAACATCGGTAGCTCACTGTCTATAATCTCTGAGGTATCAACATCTACAGGAGAGAGTGGATGATCTGCCCATTTCAATCCCGCCGGATTTCCCGTAAAGTCGCCCTCTTCTACATGCGTAATAAACCCTGATCCGATCCAGTCACCCTGGTTTTCAGAGTAGAATATGTCACCCTGATCATTTACCATGATACCGTTCGGAGATCTCAGCCCGGTTGCAAAAGGACGCATTTCGCCTTCAGGAGTCACAATCATCATCCATCCACGCCATGGCGCATGGCTTTGCGCTTCCCACCACTTTGGATTACCAAAAGCAACATTTGCAGTCACGACCATATCACCATTGGGTAAAAATACAGGGCCATACGAATATTCATGATAGTGACCAGAAATAGGCCAGGCGTAGACCCTCTCATAAAGGTCAGTGACATCATCACCGTTGGTATCGGTAAGCTTCGTCAATTCGCCACGCTGGGAAGTGTAAAACGATCCGTTTTTATATTCAAGACCCAGGTTTTCGTACATCCCTTCGGCAAACTTGGTGTAGACGGGTGCACGGCCGTTTTTCATCTCCGGATTGCTGATCACCCATATTTCTCCGCGTCGGGTAGCCGCAGCCAACTTACCGTTGGGCAGTAACGTCAGGCCTCCCACCTCGAGAACCACATCATCCGGAGCAGGAAGCGTTGTAATCTGGTAGTAATCAATTTGGCTAACGCCATCACCTTCAGATGCTGACTGCTGTGCAATTACCGGATTGCTGTAGATTAGTAAAAGCAGTAACAAAAAGAAGAAACGAGTAAATAACTGTTCTGAGCTTGAAAATAACATACGATTCATTTCTGTGATGCGGTTATACATTCGGAGATTCTTAAAGGTGTTCATAATGTTACCAGACAAAACTATATGAGATTTCTGTGTTCTCAGTAGAATTTACAGGCACAAGTAATTCTACTCTGTCACCACTGCTTCGAATCCACGATTCACTTTTGATATTCTCCCCGAGGTTGATCAGATAGGCTTTATCATTAATCTGGAATAACCCGTTTGGCAGCTCGGAAATACTGTCTCCTTCTGCAATACGCAGATAAAGATTATTGGCTGATTCACTTTCAGTTATACGAATTGTTCTCATCAGTTCTTTACCATCATTATGAGGGACCAAGTGATCTTCAAATATGATTTCATTCATCTGATACTTAATCACAAGCTGGTTCTCATTCCCAAAACGGTAGTTATGCATATCAAAGGATACATTCTCCTGAAGGGAATCCGGCCAGGCAGTGTCGCGGCTATCCAGGAAAGCCATTGCCGGTGCCCCGCTGAACGTCAGTGCGGCCTTTTCATTTAGCGACAAATTTCCTCCCCCACGGCCGACCCACATGGAGGACACATCGAGAAAGTCACCTTTCCACATCTTCATCAAACTGCCATTATTAAGATCGATTCCGAAATGAACATCTTCTGGGAAACCCACCGCTGCGCTATGGGGGTGCACCCGATCTGGCATTTGCATAAAACCGTGCATTACGATAGGCTTATCCTCAGGATCAATAAGTTTGGGCAGATATACATTTTGGATATTTGCAGGAAATGCAGAAGACATATGCAAAGCATGCTTTTCAATTCCGGGGCCTTCGGCTAAAAGTGAGAGAACAGGTGAGTCTCCGTCCTCTCCACGAAAATAGGTCAGGGTTATATTATGGGTGCCTTCCAGGAGATCTACCTCAGCTGTATGAGGGCTCCACCATCTATTGTCAGCACCGTTTTGAAGCAGCAGATTACCATCTATCTCCAGCAGGTTACCACCGTCAGTTCGAAGTTCAAACAAATAGGTGCCGGGCTCAGGCACCTCAAGACTGCCTTCATAGACGATTGCAAACTCTCCGGTTCTCTCAATTTCATTAAGCGTCAATTGTCGAGCTGTTCCTTCAGTTTTTATGTTAGATGACGCTATGATTGAAGCAGGATCGTCGCCCTCTTCAAGCGCCATCTCATAGTACTTATAGGAGATGTCCGAAAGCTGCAGCGGGGCGTTATCATACCGTTTGTATCTGATATTTTTGATCGCTACCGGCCCGTGGTCACCCTGAATACGAAGAGGGCCAAAAGGTGCTTCTTCGTTACTCATCGCTCCGCCGGTTGGGTGAATGAGCTCCAGGTCTGTGTGAATCACCTTGCCGTTGAGAATCACTTCCTCCAGGCGGGCATTATCTATCTTTTGACCCTGCTCGTTGAAGCGGGGCGCACGGAATTTGATTTCCATATGCTGCCAGACTCCCGGTGCCAATGCGGCATTAACGTTTGGTGCTGTCCCTCCAACACCGCGGCCATCCTCCCACCACTGGTAGATGCCGCCTAAATCACTGAACCTTGGTTTGTTAATACCCCAGCTATCAAACAACTGAATTTCGTAGCGGCCCTGCAGGTAGATACCGGAGTTTGACTCCCTGGCCATCATAAAGTCAAATGACAGATCTATGTCGCCATGATCCAAGCTCGTATAAATGTCCTGTGGCTGATTTCCCTCTGCAGTGTTTACCAACACCCCTGTGCCGTCAATAGCATCCACATGCTGATCCTGATAGGTATCCATAAAGACGTCGCCGGCCAGCTGCCAGTTCGCCGAGGGGGATTCAAAGGAATCCAGGTTATTGAGGTCCATTTCTGTAAATGGAAGTTCACTGGATTGTGCCTGCAAACCTGAATGAAGAGCTGAACTAAGGAATGCGATTACAAATAGAAAGCTGAAAAGAGTTTTTGGCATACACGATATCATTAAGAATCCTCTGAATCTACTTTTACGATCTTATTTATGGTAGCGCTTACTTCAGTTGGAAATTGCATCTCTTTGAAACATGAGTGCACCTAAACGGAAGATTTGCTGATTTAAAATCGGTGAATTTTTCGGAGTTCACAAGTTTTGTATTTCCGCTTTGAAACCGAAGATTTTAGGCTGTCCATGCCGGACTGACTCAGGGCGTCTAACTCGTATTAATTATGGAAATAGTCGAAAACTAACTAAATGACGTTTGGGCTGGCTAAGCGATTTACTACAATACCCGTGTCCTCAAGGTACTATCCCTGAAGACGCTCGCCTGCCCCTGACACAAAGACCATGAGTCCGACTTTGGTTGCCAGGTCGAAGGGCAGAAAAGCAATCACCTCTCCATCCAGGGTTAGCTGACCCAGGGCGGCAGGGGTAAAAAACCAGATGACCGGGAAGGCGAGTGATAGTACCACAAAAACAGAAGCATAGCGACGATATGCCGTCAATTGATTCAGAGATATGGAATTCTTCTGCTCAGCAGCTTTTGGTATAGTGATGAGAAGCAGCACCACACTTCCGAGATACGCCAAAGATCCATACCCGTACCATATCCAGCCGATGACCGGGTCTGTCTGTAATCCGGCAAAAAGGCCTCCGGCCATCGTTAGAATTATCGCCGTCAGCATGAACGTGGTAAGATGTGCCTGCTTTCCTTTCAGCGGACCAAGCAGCAGAACGATGTTCAATACGATCAGCGGGCTCACGAAACACGCGTCGATCCAGCGGGCGATGTGGTATATCCGGCCATCAGTCAGCTCCAGAACACCGGTCCCCAGCAGGATGGACAGATAGGACGTTCCCGTTAGCAACGGTACCATGGCAGCCAATAGGTACTGCCGGTTATTAGGCCGCTCTTTGACAACTTTTCTGCCATGAAAAATGGCTGAAACGCTGAATACCATCAAGCCAATAAGCAGTGCGGAGATACCCGATGTACCTATACCGTTAGTTATTTCTACAAGCCATTGCATCATATCACCGGTAAATTCATTTTAATTTTAGGGTTCTTAAAGCCCTTTGATCGACGAACAAACTATTGATGAACCCGGCACTTGAAACACGCCAGGATCATCGAACCTACCAACACAGATTTCTGTAAAGGCGTTGGGTTCTATCATCTAACTTTAGTTTATGATATCCGGTGAGTATCAACCAGAATTTAATGGTGTACTAACTGGCAAACCTAGTCAAAACGCATACATTGAACGATTAAATGGAAGTATTCTATCAGAACATTTGAATGCCGATATAATTAAAACACCGGATGGGGTTAGAAAAAAAATGCATGTTCCTCCGGCGCTGCCAAATAAAAACACAGCTGTAAAATCCGGGTGTGGCAGATATCCCAATATCATCCCCTCTATCTATATTTCAGGGTATAGTATGGCCATATCTTTCTCGTATTGTGACAGCTATATCCCTAATTCTTCGTTGATCAAACGAAGAATCTCGAGACACGCCTTCTCTCCCAGTTTTCCCTCCAGAATGGAATGGGCCAGGAATACCTTTCGCATTGACACGTGGCTCTGAAAATTTTCGTTTTCAAGTACCCTGCCCCAGTCCACCGGTTTCACAGGCATGACCGGGTCAAAAAGATCCGGAATGTACCCTTCAAAAAAGCTGATCCACCGATCATTGACCCGTTCAATATTGGAAATCGGATATATTTCGGCCAGAAGCGGCATTAATGTTTCACGGGCATACTCTACCATAAACTCTTCATCGTCTTTAACATCTGCCACTGTTCCCGGCCATTGAGTGATCAGGTCTCTCAGTTCCTTATTTGAAATGAGGTTTAAATTGCCGGAGTTTATCAGATTACTGGAAGCACCGGGACGGTCTGTAAACGTGAACCATTTTATGAGTCCAAAAGTAAGACTATCCAGATCTGTATTTTCAAAATTTCCTGATAGTGATATTGTTTGCAGTTCTTTTAGTTCTGCATAAACGGTGCGGTGCCGATTCAGTACTCTTTGCAGGTCAAACAGGTTGGCTTCAAACTCAACCTGAAGATCCTGAAGAATTTCTCGTTCTTTTTTCCTGTCTAATCTTTCTTCATTCCAGTTGTTGACCTGAAGCGCCAGCAAGATCCCAATCATAACCAGAGCAACTTCTCCAATCGCATAAAAAGTGTAAGTACGTACTTTATTCTGTTCCATAAGCGTTTTTCGTGTGTGTCGGAAGAAGCGGAGCATGTTATGCCCCCCGCCTTTTCAGAATTTCAATCAATTCTTTACTGCTTGCAAGAACTTCCCTGTAGAATGACCGGTAACTGTTTAACATGAACGATTTGTAATCCACCAAACCAGTGAATAACATCGTGAACGTTCGTTCATCTGTAATCTCGTTTCTAAGCTTCATTGCATATGTTTTGTCTTCGATATTAGAATCGAATAGAGGGAAGTACCGGCCAAATTCATTGGCCTTGTTGAAATAGATATCACTGTTGGTGGGGTCGAGGCTATTCAACTGGGATTGGCGGAGCTCAAAAATCTTATCCCTGATTTCTTTCTTAAACAAACCCAAACTGCCGGTTGCCAGCATAGCTTCAAAAATGCTGGTATTGTAATTATCAATTCCCGTATTTAATGGGGTGAATTTTTCTGAAGCCAAATAGATCCGGGTATCCAGGTTGGCTTCTTCAGTATTGATACGGTGAATCACCTCTTCATTGATCGCTATAAGTTCTTCCAGGTTATAGATGGTTCGTTGCAGCAGAAGAGTATCCTGTGCTATGTCGCTGATTATGCTGACCGTGTACTGGCTGAGTTCATCCAGAGCTTTTCTTTCCTCATTCCAGTTATTCACCTGTAGGGCAATCAGGATCCCGATCACAACCAGCAGGATCTCACCAACGGCGTAGAGGAGGTAGGTTCGGATTTTATTCTGTTCCATAAGCGATTTTCGTATATGTCGGAAGAAGCGCAGCATTATTCAATCGCCAATTCTTTATCAATCAATTCAACTACATTCTCAATGTAATTAAGGACCCCATATGATTGGGAGTTTACATATGATGTGTAACTATAGAGGGAGGCCATGTAGTTTTCAAACTCTTTGGACGCCAATAAAGTCCCGGCATCTGCAGGCTCGGAAGAATCTCCAATTTCGGTCGTATTCTCAAACTGTTGGTTCAGCAGGGTTCGGGTAACCACACCGTTTCGAATCCTTAAGTTAATGATGCTTCTGTAATTGCCTTGCCTGTAAAGGAAAGGGCGATAATCATTTCGGTTAAACTCTGAATAATCACTTTCAATCTCTTTCATATCTGCTATGATACCGCTCCAGTTTGAAATGAGCTCACTAAGTGTATCACTTTGAACCAGACTCAATTTGCCAGCTACCATCACCTGATTCATAACGCCGTACTGAGGATCAAATGTAAACACAGGAAGAGCATTTGCAAGCAGGCTATCGAGCTTACCCACCGAAGCCGAACCGGATTCATCATCGATAATTTGAAGAATATGCAGGACCGACTCCACACTCTGCTCTCGCAGTGCAATTTTTTCTTCTATCTGGCTTTTATTTATGAGGAATTCTATTTTCAGCTGTCTGAGGAGAGCTCTTTCCTCGATACTGTTTAGCCTGTTCGTATTCCAGTTGTTAACCTGAATAGCAATTAAGATCCCGATCACCACCAACAGGATCTCACCTACAGCATACAGCAAATATTTCGTAAACGACCCCGATGCTATAAGCTTTTCCCGTACCCTTCTGAAAATTGTTATCATATCACTTCACTCCGTATTTCAGACTAAAGACGCGTTTAAATTCAGCATAAGCAAGCAGAATAGTCATCCTGGCTAAAATCCTTTCTTAATCGGGTATAAGAACCATGAGAAATCACTCTCATTAATTCCTTAACCACATACATATGAAAACCCAATTCTTAACTCAGTGCTTTTGATAGAACAATGCTCGCTATTTAAGTTAAAGGGCAATTTTATAAATAGCTGTTTTCAACTCGCTCATGCAATAGCGCGGTTTTTTAGAGTTTGTTTGTGTGCTCAACGATTAACCGCATTCATTAACATTTTCACTTTATTCATCTACTCTCAATCAATTGGGTTTTAGTCATGACAACATCCCGCCACCCTTATTCCAGTTTTCCTTGATTTGTTAGATTAAGAAAATCCATAGTACAACTGACTGGAATAAGACTTACTTAATGATCTCCAGCAGGACATCAAATGCATACACCTGGTTTCTTTTCTGGCCTGTTATTTCCCTTAATATTCCCGCACTCTCAAATTTTTTCATCAAATTGTAAATGGTCTGTGTACTTGGCTGTTCGAGCCTTTGAGCAATTTCTTTCCCGGATATAATTGGCCGTTCAAACAGTAAGTCAAGAAACAACTGGGCATACTGAGAGTTCATCGTCACAATTTCCTCTTTCACTCGTCCATAGAGCTCATACATACTTACCACTTTTGTCTGTATTTGAATCGCTGTCTCTTTCACCGCAATTAGGAAAAACCGGACCCACGTGTCCCAATCCTGTTCCCAATCAACCAACCGAAGAGCCTCGTAATATCCAGACCTATGCTGTTCAAAGTATTCACTGATGTAGAAAATTTACTATGGATAGAGTTTTTAGCTAATCCTGATTAGTACAACTACTATGATACATACTTAAATTTATTATCTCTTGCGAAGCGAGAGAATCTCAGCGACTGAGAAAAATAATTTTTCAAGAATAGATAGGTGCTGTGACTTCTATCCTTATCCCCACCTTGTCTCTGACAAATGTAAGACGGTTTAATAGCCCAAAATAAGAAAGCCCTGAAACGCCATATATCTATGTGCTTCAGGGCTTTAAACTCGCGTGGAACCGGGCGGATTCCGACATAGTCGTCCCTTTGGGAGAACCATCGGTTCGTTCCGCCCAAATCTTAGGCACAAAAAAACCCCGAATCAACTAAATGATCCGGGGTTTATAATCGCGTGGGTCCGGGCGGATTCCGGCAAAGCCATCCCTGCGGGGGAACCGTCGGTTCGATCCGCCTCAAATTTCAGATATAAAAAAGCCTCAAACCGTACATGACGATTTGAGGCTTTATAATCGCGTGGGACCGGGCGGATTCGAACCGCCGACACACGGATTTTCAGTCCGTTGCTCTACCGACTGAGCTACAGTCCCTTACTGCGAAGACGCAAAATATAAGGGCTTTTTAAACCCTTCACAATGAAAGCTTCCAAATTTTCTGAATTAATCTGGTATAGAGAGTATCTACATCTAAAAGACGTATTTTCGATAGTGAGAGAAATCGTTATTCGTTATTCGTTATTCGAACTTCATCAACGGCCAATACTATCATTATTAGCCCGCACATTTATCATTCATTTCTTTATGGGCCTTAGTGAATCAATAGACATCGAATTAAAAATATTGAATATTGAACTCCAGGACTAATTCCCGGAATCGTGTTAAGAATAACAAATCAACGATTCATCGAATACACAAACAAACCAAATTCGACACCCCTCGGCTTCGCTACGCTACGCCACTCCCCTCAAGGGGAGATCTGATAACCGATAACGAATAAACCGCCACCAGCTCCCCCAATAGTTATTCCTTGTTCAACATTTATCGGTTCTCAATATGAATATCCTTGAGCCGCATCTGGATTGAACGCTTTCCATTCCAGTAATTCTCCTCGAGCACATAGGCTACATCAATCTTATTGTCATCGCAGTTGATGAGCTTTGGCATGTATTCATGCATATTAAAACCTATCGCATCAAACACCCCCGAATCATCCTGGCGCACTCTCATTTTCAGATGGCCGTTACCGACTATCGATGGAACACCTACTATGCAGACGTCTTCACTTACAAATGTTGGCCGGAGATTGCCAGGCCCAAATGGCTCGAACTGACTCAATAGTTTCCAGAATTTCCCATTTACATCCGTCAGGTTTAGTTTACTGTCGATTGTAATTTCCGGCGAAAAATCATTCTCTTTCAGAAAGCTAAACGCAATTTCATCAATCCGCTCGCGGAATTCGGGCAGGTTCGAGGCATCCATCGTGAGGCCCGCAGCAAACTCGTGACCGCCAAACTGCTCCAGTAAATCTTCACAATCCTTGAGTGCATCATAGATATTAAACCCCTTTATGGACCGGGCCGACCCTTTGATTTTCCCTTCAACCGTGCTCAGCATGATCGCCGGACGATAGTAAGCATCCACCAGGCGCGAAGCCACGATTCCAATCACGCCAAGGTGCCAGTCGGGATCGTGCAGAACCATCGACGAGAGCTCCTCCATGTTAAAATCATTTTCCAGCTTTTCTATCGCTTCATCCATTGTTTGGGAGTCGGTATTGCGTCGCTTCATATTGGTCGACTCAAGCTCTTTTGCGTAGCGGGATGCTTCTGTCTCGTCAGTTGCGATCATCAGTTCAACAGCTGTGGTCGCATCTCCCATTCTGCCTGCGGCATTGATGCGCGGCCCCACAGAAAACACAATGTTCGATGTACTAATATTTCCAGGTTTCATTTTGATGAGCTGGAGCAACGCTTTCAGGCCCACGCGAGGATTGGAATTGATCATCGACAGACCTTCGCGCATCAAGATTCTGTTTTCATCCACAATGGGCACAATATCTGATGCAATTGACACTGCCACAAGATCCAAAAACTTATATGCTAATGTCTGAGATAGCCCCAACTCTTTGATGGTGCCCTGGATCAATTTGAACCCGACCCCGGCACCGGAAAGGCCATCAAACGGATAATCGCAGTCAGGGCGTTTTGGATCGAGTACTGCCACAGCATCCGGAAGCTCAGGACCCACATTATGATGATCACAAATGATCAAATCAATGCCGTTCTCTTTGGCTATTTCGGCCTCTTTAATGGCCGTGATGCCGCAGTCGACAGAAACGATGAGATCTGCACCAATATCAATTGCATGCTGTATTCCGTCGGGATTTATACCGTATCCTTCTTTAAAGCGATGAGGTATATAATATTCCACCGTTATACCGAAGCTTTCTAAAAACGTATAAACAATGCTTGTGGCCGTGGTGCCATCCACATCATAGTCGCCATATACAAGCACCGTTTCGTGATTTCGAATTGCCTGACACAGCCGTTCAGTAGCGGCCTTCATATCCTTCATTAAAAACGGATCATGAAGGTTATCGATACCGGGCCGGAAAAACTTCTGGGCTTTTCCAAAAGAGTCCACTCCCCTTAGCGACAGCAAGTGGGCAATGTTTTCAGGGATACTGAGCTCCCGGACAAGGGTCGAAATTTTATCTCCATTTTCAGGCGACGCGTAGATCCATCTGAATGACATGAATTTAAGTTGGATTTATTTTTCTTTGAACAGGCATCGGAGTTTCACCTCCGTAAACCAGGGGTTTCCGGTATTTAGAATAGTAACGAAAGAGACCGTTCTCCATTATAAAAAATGTATCAGACAATACTCACTTTTATTCTATAAAAAGCTTGTCTGATCTTGAAATGTTCGGGCACAATTGCATACCTTATGGAAGCGTTTCCAAACCTGTTCAATCATCACTAAATTTATCAGCTATATGTCTACTGTAACTGAGGTTAGAGAACAAGAGAATAAGTTAACTGATACCAATTTCCCGCTGTTTTCAAGTCTTGAATCAGCAGGCCATGAACAAGTCGTTGTGTGTTCACGGCCCGACATTGGCCTGAAGGCAATTATTGCGGTGCACAATACCACCCTTGGGCCTGCACTTGGCGGCACCCGCATGTGGATGTATAAAAACGAACAGGAAGCCATGCGCGATGTTCTCCGACTCTCGCGCGGCATGACCTACAAGGCTGCTATTTCAGGCTTAAATCTTGGAGGCGGAAAAGCCGTCATCATTGGTGACCCCCACACTGATAAAAACGAGCACTTGTTTCGGGCGTTTGGAAAGTTCGTAGACAGTCTCGGCGGCCGCTATATCACAGCTGAAGATGTGGGCATGACCGAGCAGGAGATGGAGTGGATTTATTCGGAAACGAAGTATGTCACCGGTATCCCAAAATCGATGGGCGGTAGCGGTGACCCCTCACCCGTAACTGGCTATGGCGTGTATATGGGCATGAAAGCTGCAGCAAAGCGGGCGTACGGCAGCGACTCGCTTGAAGGAAAACGGATCGCCATTCAGGGTGCCGGACATGTGGCGTCGCATCTGGCGCGCTATCTGTCAAAGGAAAATTCAATACTGTTTGTAACCGACATCTACCGCCAGAAAGCAGAAAAGCTTGCCAAAGAACTTTCAGCTACCTTCGTCGATCCGGACGACATATACAGCCTCGATGTCGACATCTTTAGCCCGTGTGCGCTGGGTGGCGTGGTGAATGACGATACGCTTCCCGTTTTAAATTGCGATGTGATTGCCGGGGCGGCCAATAATATTCTTGATGATGAAACCAAACACGCTGCCCGTCTTGACGAAATGGGAATTATCTACGCCCCAGACTATGTGATCAATGCCGGCGGCATCATCAACATCTCCAGTGAGCTCGAAGGATATAACGAAGAGCTTGCCATGCGAAAAACATCACGCATTTACGATACCATGACTGACATCCTGGAGTACGCGGATGCACATGACATCACCACGCTCGCGGCATCGAACCAGCTTGCGGAAGAGCGAATTAACGCAGTTGGCAAAATTGGTCAAATGTATACCTCAGGCAGCCATTTCTCCGGAAGAAAAGGAGAGATGTATATGAGGGACCGAAGGTAGGAATGGTTCTTGGTTGATTCGTTATTGGTAAAAAGTCTCCCCTCGAGGGGAGTGCCGGAGCAGAGCGAAGGCGAGGGGTGTTGGGAGCTTGAATCTATTTCGCAACAACTTCAGGACT